>JADMIO010930503.1_pt1 | contig 20087 bp, 21 predicted proteins | sample 8958161 | NCBI WGS metagenome assembly JADMIO01 (sample SAMN16585339, study PRJNA669376) | soil metagenome | isolation source: Crop rotation soil | place: USA: Cullars Rotation, Alabama | collected 2011 | reverse complement strand
TTCGCGTTCGTTGTAAGCGAGCGCGGTGTAGGACTCGATGGCGTGCGTGAGCACGTCGGCGCCGGAGCAGGCGCTCACCATCGGCGGAACCGTGAGGGAGTTCAGGGGATCGAGAATGCCGAGAGTCGCGCGGAGGTGGTGGTGCGAAATCCCGGTCTTCACGCGCAGTTCGGTGATGTCCACGATGGCCACGGCCGTGTTCTCCGACGACGTGCCCGCGGTCGTGGGCAGGCAAACCATCGGCAGCAGCGGACCAGGCACGGGCCGGGCCTCGCCGATCGGCGCATTGACGTACGTCAGGAACGGCGCGGGATAAGTGACGTAGAGATTCATGATCTTGGTCGTGTCCATCACACTCCCGCCGCCGATCGCCACATAGCCCTCGGGCCGGAACGCTTGAGCGAATTCGATCGCGGCTTTCACGGACGAGTCGGTGGGCTCGATGCTCACATCCTGAAACACGCCCGCTTCGATACCCTTGGCGCGAATCAATTCAAGCGCCCGTTCGGGGAGTCCCGTGGCCGCAACGCCGGCGTCGGTGACGACCAGCACGCGCTTGAGGCCAAGCGAAACGAGGTCGTCGCCGATCTCTTCGGTCACGCCGGGACCGAATTTGTACGGCGTGGAACGCATGGTGAAGACGGTGTCTTTCATCGATGAGCTCTGTCGGGGCGGTCTATGACCGCCCAATATCGGTGAGCGGAGAGACAGTGGGCGGTCATAGACCGCCCTTACAGCAAAAGGGTGAGAATGTCAGGCCCAGATCTCCGCGTCGGTCGGGACTTTCTTGCCCGTGATGACCTTGCCGATTCGCGAAACGTTCATCAGGTGCTTGTAGTCCAGATTCTCGGAAATCGAGTTGCCGCCCCAGGAACCGCAGCCGAGCGTCGTCGTGGGCGCGAAGCCATTCGTCAGCGAACCGCCGGCGGTAAACGAGCAGGGTTGATTGACAACCAGACGGCTGACCGGCAGTTCCAGGCCGGCCTCGCGGATATTGGTCTCATTGTTGGAGTGCACCGCAGCGGAATGTCCCGCGCCTTCCACCAGCAGGTTGGCCTTGGCTTTGGCGACGGCCTCGTGAAAATTCTTGTACGGAAGGATGGCGACCACCGGGCAGAGTTTTTCCTTGGCGAGAACATCCTCGGTGCCGGCGCCTTTGGCCGGCAGCAGGATGATGCGGGCGGTTGCCGGAATATCCACTCCCGCCATAGCGCCGATGTCTCGACACGATCTCCCGACGACATCTTTGTTCAAGCGGCCGCCCGGAAAAACCACGTCGCGGAATTTCTGAACAAGGGCTTCGTCTTCCGTGAACCACACTTTACCGGTCGCTTCAAACGACTCGAGCGCTACGCGGTATTTATCCTGAGGCACCAGCACGAATTGTTCGTGCGAGCAAATGATGCCGTTATCGAACGAAGCGCCGTTGACGATCTTCGTCGCCGCGTCGTTGTAGTCCACGTCGGTATCGACGATGACCGGCACGTTTCCCGCACCGACGCCAAAGGACGGTTTGCCCGAAGAGTACGCGGACTTCACCATTGCCGCGCCGCCTGTCGCGACGACGACATCCACGACCTTCATCAATTCCTGAGTCGTTTCGATGGAGCCGTTCTTGATGGTCTGGATCAGGTTGTCCGGCCCGCCGTTAGCCTTCACGACCTTCATGAACTCTTCAGTCAAGAGGTTGGTCAGCTTTTCCGCCTTCGGATGCGGGGCGAAGATCACGGCATTGCCGGTTTTCACGGCAAACATCACGTTGCACATCGGCGTCACCACGGGATTGGTGACGGGAGTGACCGCGGCCACGACGCCCATCGGCTTCGCGACGAAAACCATGTTGGTGTCGGCGTCCTCACCGATGATGCCTCTGGACTTTTTATCTTTCAGGTTGTTCCAGATGACCCGCGCCTTGCTCTTGTTCTTGAGGATTTTGTCCTCATAGACGCCGATACCGGTCTCATCCACGGCCATCCGCGCGAGAACTTCGGCGTTGTCATAGACGTATTTGCCGATGCCTTTGACGATGGCATCCACCTGCTCCTGAGAAAATGCCTCGAACGCCGCCTGCGCGGTCCTGGCCCTCGATATGAGCTCTTGGATCTGGGAATCTTCGGTTAATATTGGGTCCTGAACGCAATGACTCATAGTGTTTGGCCTCGATTTCGAAGTAATTCAGCGAAGTCCCTGAGGATAGTCGAAAACCCCACTACCGTTCAAGGCCAGCAAAACGACCAGATTCGTACAGAGAATAGACGAGGAGATGATTTGATGCATAAACGACTTCTATTAATGATGCTTGTGGCTCTGGCGTCGCTCGGTGTTTTGAGCGCGCAGGCGCCCCAGCCGGATCCCAAAGATCCGCAATTTCAGGCCAAGGGCGATCAGAAACGCACGTATGCGTTCCCCGGAACTGGAGAAAGCATTCCGTATCATCTGTATGTGCCGGCGAAGTGGAACAAAAACACCAAACTGCCGCTCGTTATCGTTACCCACGGCGCGAGCCAGCCTGCCGATGCGCCCTTCGTTCGCGGCGAAGGCGCCCTCGGAAAGATTGCAGAAGAACGCGGCTACATCGTCGCGGCAATAACGGGCTACAAGCCGCAGGCAACCGTCGTTGACGGCGGATACAACAACCCATTCAAGATGGTTCCGGCGCCCAGACCTCCCGCTCCCGAAGGCCAGCGGGCAGGCGGCGGGGGTGGTGGCGGCGCGCGCGCTGGCGGTGGCGGCGGGGGTGGTGGACGCGGCGCAGCTCCCGCGCCGGCGACGAAAGAAGACTTTGAGCGCAGCGAGATGGACATTCTTTATGTCACCGATCTCGTGGCGAAGGAATACAACACCGATCCCAATCGCACGTATCTCATGGGCAATTCCTCGGGCGGCGGCGCCGTCTGGTATCTCGCTCAGAAATATCCCGAACGATGGACCGCGATCTCGCCGAGCGCAGGCCCGCTGCAGGCCGATGCATTTCCGTACAACAGACTGAAGAATGTTCCTGTACTGGCCGTCCATGGCGATCAGGACACGACGATGTCGTACGAAGGGTCGAAGCAGATGGTCGAGCTGGCGAAGGGTGCCGGCGTCGATGCGACGTTCATCGGTGTTCCCGGCGGTTCGCACACCGAAGCATGGACGAAAGTCCTTCCTGAAACGTTCGACTTCTTCGATAAGAACAAAACGAAGAGGAAGTAAGGAATTGGCCACAAAAAGGCACAAAAACCACAAGAACTCCGCTTGTGATCCTTGTGCCTTTTTGTGGCTAATTCTCGCGAGAAGTTGTTAAGATTTGCGCTCTTGTAGATTCATAACGGAGGAGCATCAATGCAATCACGAATATTACGGCTCATCGGCATCATCGCGGTTCTCGCCATGGTCGCGCCGGCTTTTGCGCAGTTCGGGCATCCCTTGAAGGGATCCTGGAGCGGTGAGTGGTGGCTGAAGAAAGGCGAAGAAAATCGCGTCCTGCTGGATTTCGATTGGGACGGCAAAGCATTGAAGGGGATGCTGAATCCCGGCACGGATAACGCGCCGATTCAGAGGCTGGCGCTGCAGACGCCTCCGCTCGATAACGTTTCCAAAGCGGCGGATCCGTGGCTGCTTCATTTTGAGGCCGACGCGAAAGATACGTCGGGCAAGGTCGTGCACTATGTCGTCGATGGAAAGCTGCAAAACATCGGCGCCTATCAGAAGTTCATCACCGGCACGTGGACGGTTGGAAACCAGAAGGGCGAGTTCAAGGTCGTGCGGAACTAGCTCCTTTTGCGGGATCGTGGGCGGTCACAGACCGCCCCTACAGATGAAACAAAAAAGGCCGCGATCGTGATCGATCGCGGCCTTTTCCGTTGGGATCCGCTGTTTATTTGTCGTTCAGGATCGGTTGCCCGAAGTCATCGGTCAGGCGGTTGAGATACGAGTTGTTCTCCTGGCAGATGTATTCCTGCAGCTCCGCATTGGCACTCCATGAGATATCCCAGGCTACGGACCAGGGTTTGGTGTACGCGCCGGGATCGTCGATCATGGCTTCGTAGTGGAGCGTGCCTTTGTTCGGCCGCGTGTATTTCTCGACGACGTGCATCTGGTTTGTGTGCGGGTGGCCGAAGTAATCGATCCAGGTCCCCTCGTTGAAGCCGACAACGTCCACAACCAGCGTGTCACCTTCCCAATGTCCGACCGAATGGCCCAACCACGTTTCACCCTTGATGGTCTCTTCCTTGGGATGCGGGCGGCCATCCATGTGAATTTCACGCCAGACGTGCGTGCCGCCTTCAAAGATGATGACGATGCGCTTGAGTTCAGGCTGCTGGATGACTTCCATCGGGTAGGGCGTCGCGTACAAACGGGGACCGCCCGGAGGCAGGCAATAGCCCTCGGGATCGTACTTCGAATTGTTCAGCGAGTTGTAGTTGTAGACTGCCGCGGCCCAAGGCTGGAACGGAACCCAAGGCTCGGATGGAGCGCCGCCGCGCTGACCGCCACCGCCGCCGGCTCCTTCACCACCGCCGATCTGACCGCCGCCGCCACGGGCGGCGCCGCGTCCCGCTTCACCTCGCGGCGGCGCTGGAGGCGCGCCGACCACGATATTTCGGGCTCCCATATTCGTAATGTAAGGAAGCCCCCAGATCCCTAGTTCCCCAGGTACTCGTCCCAAATTGACTGTGCCGTCCGGAAGGCGTGGAGCAGGCTGGCTGAGCAACGGATTCGGCGCACGTTGACCACGTCCACCACCGCCACCAGCAGCAGCACCGCCTCGTTGGCCGGCCGCCGCCGGGGCATTGCCCTGTGGCGCCGGAGCTTGAGCCATCAACGTGATCATCGTCGCCGTCAGCAGAAACAAAACCGCAACCGCCAAAATCAGAAACCGAATGCTCAGACGGTTTCGCACGTACAAACCTCCTTCATCCAATACCGAATTGTTTTCGTTGTGAGGTGGCGATTACGGCGTAACGCCTTCGCTCGATGCGGCGCCCAGCTTCTTTCCATCAACGAGAACGTTGCGCGCATTCGCTCGAAGCGATCCATCTTTGGCGCGGGTCCCATCGAAGCTGACGACCATGCCGACTTTCAGCGTGTTGCGAGTCCAGCCCTGGCGGGTGAGACCGTTGGGACTGCCCATTTCACAAGCCCAGTTCGCGACTTTGCCCGTCTGCGGATCCTTCACATCGACATAGAAATAGGTGTGGGGATTCATCCATTCGACTTTCGTTACCACGCCTGTCAGGTTCACCGGCTTGGCAGCGTCAAATTCCGCGGCAAAGGAATGGTGAGCGAACACTGGCATGGCAGACGACAGAGCCATCGTGGCGACCAGAACCGCTAACACTCGAATTTTCATAAAGTAGCCTCCAAGGAACGATACGAATTTTTGCTTGTTCATAATGCATCGGGCCAAACCTTACGTCAAGGGTCAGGCACGTGTCTTATCAGCTTTCGTGCCTGACCGGGGTCAGGCACTTGTTTTATCAGCTTTACGTGCTGACCCCGAATCTAGCCCTATTTAGGGCAACAACATACTTCGCTGACAAGCTGTAATGGAGGGAGACTCCCCTCCTTGCATCACCGCAAGGAGGGGTGGCTGCGTCACAAAGAAAATGCCGCGCAGCAACCAAAGCAGACGCAGACGGGGTGGTTGTCCTCGTCGTACGCAGTCGGAAAACCACCCCGTCCTCGCGATGATCGGATGCTTCGCGACATTTACTTGGTCGCTCGGCCACCCCTCCTTGCGGTGATGCAAGGAGGGGAGTCCGCTCGCGTTGAATTCGTTTACCCATCGGGCAACGCACATCTGTCAGCCAAGTATGTTATTGCCCTATTTAGATTTTGCTCTGAAGATTGTGATAGCGGTACTGTTTACGGGCATCCGACAGGCGCATGCCTTCCAGAACGGCGTGCCTGATCTTTTCTTCCGTCGCATCAATCTCTTCAGCGACCTTGAGAACGTCATTTTCGTGGGCCTGCGGGATCGCAATGACGCCGTCGGCGTCGCCGCGGACGATATCGCCTTGCAGCACGCGGGCATCACCGATATTGACCGGACCATTGACGGCTTCCACTTGAACACGATCCTTGCCGGTGCGCATCGAGTAGGAGCGGCTGAAGATCGGATAGCCGATTTCGCGCGAAAGGTTTGTATCGCGGCAGGCGCCGTCGATGACGGTTCCCGCGATGTTGCGGCGATGGGCAACCATGGTCATGATGTCGCCCCAGACTGTCGCGTTTTCGCGGCCGCCATTGTCGATAACAATGACCGTGCCCTCGGCGACGTCGTCGATGAAGTCACCGACCGTGCCCGGCGGTATGCCGGCCGGACCGTAAAGAATCGTGAACGCGCGGCCAACCAGACGGAATCGCGGATCGAGTGGTTTGATGCCGAGGCATTGGCCGGGAATCCCAAGGCGATCGAGCGCGTCGCTGAGCGCCGTAGTGTCGAGTTTGGATGCGCGCTGTACGTTCTCGTCCATGTCTCTCCTCAATGAGAGTTCACCAATACGCAGCCACCAATGAGAATGGCCAATGCCGAACTTTCAATGCAAGAGTGTGCGATCGATTGATTGCTCATCCTGCAGTCGATCATTCGACATCGGACATTTTCATTGGTGAGTGCGTATTGCGGAGCTCCCATCATCCTTGCTACCTCTTCAACATGCTTTCATAGTCGGCGCCCATGACTTTGCCGATAGGCGTTCCGGAACGGATGGCTTCGGCCATCAGCTTTTCTTTTTCGACAATTTTTTCCGCGATGTCGAGAACGCGCGCGATGTCGGCTTCGCGAACAAAGACGACCGCGGTCGCATCGGCGATGACGTAGTCGCCGTGAGAGACAAGAACCGTTCCGACGATGATCGGCTCATTCGTTGCGACCTCGACCAGGCGGCCTCGCGCCGTCGTGCACGTGTGATCGCGGGCGTACACCGGAAAGTCGTGCTGACGGCTTTCATCGATGTCGCGCGCCGGACCTTCGCAGATGGCGCCCGCAACACCACGGACCTTGGCGCCAAGAGAAAGGTTTCCTCCCCACGCGGCCGCGTCAATGCCGGTACGCTGCTCGACGACGATGATCTCACCGGGATTCGCCGTCTCGATCGCCGTCGTGCTGAGATGCTTGGCTGCCGTGGGTCTGCCGTCATCGATGCCGAGCTTGACGGTAAGAACACGCCCGGCGATTTTGCGCTGCGTCGAGAGCTGATGAATTCCGGTGACGACGCCGCGCAGGCCGAGTTTGTCCATTGCGTCGGAGACGGCGCAAGTGTCGAGTTGGTTCAAGCGAGTCGTTAGCTCATCCATGGTTTTCACTGCATCACCGCGAGGGGGAACAAGTCGGAGAGCAGCATCTTTATCCCCTCCTCTGAGGAGGGGTCGCTGCGCCCTACTAAGAAATGTAACGCTACCTTAAACAGGGCGCAGCGGGGGTGGTCAGACTGACCTCCCCCGCCGCGCCGAATCTAAGGTAGCGTTACATCTGCTTGATCGGCCCGGCGCCCCCTCCTCGAAGGAGGGGATAAGTGCCACTTGCCACTATTCCTCACTCACGCCTTCTTTCCAGTTCTCCCGGCCAATCTCCTTCCACTCCCAGAGTGTTACTCCCAATACACAAACGCCATCGCGTTGCCGGTGCCGGCTTCGGAACGATAGCAAGGAACGTAATCGATTTTGTGGAACCGCTTGCGTTCGGCAATCATTGCGGCGATCACGGGAAGCCAGTTCTTGATCTCCGCGGTTCCGACGCGGAAATAACTTTCCGGCAAGCGCGCGAGGGCATCCTCATCGCCGCGTTCCATCGCGGCCAGGACCGTCTGGTCGAATTCTTCATCGATCACGAAGTGCGTCAAACCGCCGGATGCCACCAGCGCAACGCGTTTATGGCCCTTCCAGTCATGGATCGCTTTTCGCAGTGCATGGCCCAATGCCAGACATCGACGGACGGAAGGCCGGTTCGGTTCGTAGTGCACATTGAAGATCACCGGCACGCTGGGTGGCGGCGCATCGCCCAGCACGCGGTGATAAACGAATCCGTATGCGTGGGGAATTCCGAGCCGCGCAGACTCCTTCGGCAGCTTTGTCGCCTGCGTCACATCGAAGTCGTCGGCCATGAGCGTGTGGATGATGTGATCGGCCAGATCCTGCGCGCCGGGATACGCCGCGCCTTCCGGCGGGCAATTCCCCGCTTCGGCGATTTTCAATCCCGGGCTCACTTCGGGTTTGCTGTCCGGAATATTTTCAATCTGGGTGCCGCGAAAGACCGTAATCGCGGGAGTCAGTTCGTCGCTGAATATCTCGCGCTGATCGTTTCCCACGATGACAAACGCATCGGGCGCGACATCCTTGAACTTCTTCCCTACCGCGTCCAGGGCGCGCTGGCACCGCGCATGCCGCTCGCGGCGCGTCTCGATCTCGGTTTCCTTCGCAAATCCGGGAGCGCGCTCGCGCAGCAGCGATTCGAAGTCGTACGCCTTGCCGCGATAGTAGTGTTGCTTGTTCACGCGATCGGCCGATGCTCGAAGGTCCCACTGCTCGGGAGGCGTCGAGAGCAGCGGTCCGTGCGAGGTTCCGATGCCTAATACTATTTCTGCCATGTTTTGATTACCGTTCCGGACGCCAGCGCGAAAAGCGGCGTTCCAGCCGCTCTGCAATCGAGGTCAGTAAAATGCCGGCGAACGCAATGATGACGAAGCCGACGAAGAGAGTGTCGGTTTGAAACGTCTGGCCGCCGTAGGCGACCATAAATCCGATACCTTCACTGGAGCCAAGCATTTCGCCGACAACAACGCCGATCAGTCCTACCGCCACGCCCTGGCGCACACCTGTGAGAATGAAAGGAACCGAACCCGGTATCGCCAAAGTCTTGAAGATTTGCCAGTCCGAGGCGCAGAACGCACGCGCCGCGCGCAGCAGATCCCGGTCCATGTTGCGAATGCCGGCAGCCGTATTGACAAGAATGGGAAAGAAGGCGGAGAGGAAGACGATAAACACCTTCGACCACATACCGATGCCGAACCAGATGATGATGAGCGGCATCATCGCGATGCGAGGCGCCGCATACAGCGCATTCAGGAACGGATCGAGAATCATGCGAGCGCGCCGGTACCACCCGATAATCACGCCGAGCACGACGCCGCTCACGAGCGCCAGTCCAAAGCCGATCGTAAAATTTTTCCCGCTGAATGCCAGATCCGCGAGGAGATTGCCCTGAGTCAACGACGTCCAGAATGCTTTCGCAATCGCCGACGGGCCGCTGAAGAACAATGGCGAGATCCAATCGGTATACGACCAGATCGCCTGCCAGATCCCGATAACGATCAGCACCGAAACGCCGCCAAGGATGCTGGCTTCGTATTTCTGGTAGAAGCTCTGATGCGGCCGTCCGGACGATTGCGTCTTCACATGCGGCCGCTCGAGCGTGGTTTCCGTTTTCATACGGCGGCCACCACCATGCCGAGACGCTCGGACTCTTCCTCGATGAGTTTCCAGACCACATCCTCGAGTTCGAGAAACCGCGCTTCGCGCTTGAGGCTCAGATTTCGCGGGCGTTCAAACGGCACCTCGAAAACGGCTTTCACGCGTCCGGGACGCGCGCTCATGACGACGACACGATCGGCAAGATAGATAGCTTCGTTGATCTGATGCGTAATAAAGAGGACGGTCTTTTTGGCTTTCGTCCAGATCTTCAACAACTCCGATTGCATGAACTCGCGCGTCTGCGCGTCGAGCGCGGCGAAAGGCTCGTCCATGAGGAGCACTATGGGATCCGCGGCCAGAGCGCGGGCCAGATTGACACGCTGTTGCATGCCTCCGGAAAGTTCGGAGGGAAAGTGGCGCTCGAAACCCGTCAGGCCGACCAGCCGGATGAAGTAATCGGTGCGCTCCTTCATGGTCGCTTCGTCGAAACGCTTCTGCAGTTCCATGCCGTAGCGGACGTTGCCCGCGATGGTGCGCCATGGCAAAAGGCTCGAGTGCTGAAAAACCACGGCTCGATCAATACCCGGACCGGAGATGCGCTTGCCGTCGATCGATACAGTTCCTTCCTCGTAAGGGAGCAGGCCGGCAACGATGTTGAGCATCGATGTTTTCCCGCAGCCGCTGGGCCCCACGATGGCCATGAACTCGCCGTCCTCGACGGAAAACGAAACGTCCGACAACGCGAGAACGTCCGTGCTTTCGCGTTCCAGCCAGTAATGCTTGGTTAGATGATCGATCTGTAGCTTCACCATGCCCGAAATCTATTTGTAAGCCGCCTTTGCTTTCTTTTCCTGCTCGCTCTTGATGCTCGGGCCGAAGGTCTTCTCGAAAAAGCCTTCCTTGACCAGACGATCGACCAGCGTGTTGTCCACGACTTTGTGCGGATCGAAATCCTTTAACTGGGTTGCGGCTTCGGCATTCGCCTGGTCCATGATCGATTTGATCGCGGCGGCCATTACATACGGCACGCGTTCGATCTGGTTCGATTTCGCGATCATGTCGTAGATGCGTTCGACGTCGGCGCTGTTCTGCTTGTCGTAGGCGAGGTAGGCTTTCACGGCAAAAGCCTTGTCATCGTAGAAGCGCTTGATCGCTTCGGTCTGCGCTTTGAGAATTGCTTCAGGCAACTTGGGATTGGCGGTGACCGTCTTGCGCGTGAACAAATACACCGTGGAAGCATAGATGTCGGCATAGTCGGCCATGTTCGCGATCGTCTTGTAGCCCTGTTTCTCGAGCGCGAAATACGCCGGCGCCGTCAACAACGTCGCCTCGGCCCTTCCGGTCGTCAATGCGACAGCGCGGGCATTGGCATCGGTGCCGACGGGGACCCATTGGACATCGCGCGGCTTGATCCCGAACTTTGCCAGCAGCGCTACGGAATAATTGTAAGGAGCATCGCCGATCTGGCTGACCGCGACCCGCTTGCCCTTCAATTCTTTGGGGCTGCCGGTCTTATCCGGAGCCATCAAGGCAAACATGCCACGATTCAATGTGCTGCCCATCATCACGAGCGCATTCGGATCGCGCGAAGAGGCCTGCAGCGCCTGCTCCATTGAGGAGTTGGTCATGGCGGCCTCGCCGCTGGAAATCATCGCAACGCCGAGCGTGCCGGCGCCGAAGACGAGATTCACGTCCAGACCGTACTTCTGGTAATAGCCGCCTTCTTTTGCAATGAACATGGGCCACGAAGCGCCGCTTCGAGTCGGAAAGTTGATCGCGGTTTTCTGCAGTGCCTGCTGCGCCGACATGAACGCCGGAATGACGAGGATCGCAGCAATCAACAGCGTGAGGCCGATACGCTTGACCATAACTCCTCCTTTAGACCTGAATCTTGAAGATCTTCTTCGCGTTGTCTTCGAAGATCATCTTCTTTTCGGCAGCGCTCAGGAAATCAAAGCCCTCGATGATGTGGCGCGTCTCGTCCAGCCACTTCCCTGTCTTCGGATCTTTTACCGTGCCGACACCCGGGCGCTCCGTGCCGAACAGACATCGGTCCGCGCCGACGGTCTTGAAGAGCAGCGCCAGAGCGTCCGCCGAATAGAGCACCGTGTCGTAATAGAGGTTCCGCATCTTGTCCGAAAACCGCGGCCCGCCCCGGCGCAGCGAACCCGCCTCAAAGCGCGCGAACTGATACGGAACAGCGCCGCCGCCATGGGAGACCATGATTTTCAGATTCGGAAAATCGTTAAACACACTCGAATTCAACAATGACACGATGGCGATGGTTTCTTCATTGATGAAGTGCAGCGAGTAACTCAAGCGCTCGGACTTGCAACCGGTCGAATGAATGTGGCCGGGGATGTCCAGTTCGCACATTTTTTCGTAGAGCGGATACCAGAAGCGATCGCCCAGAGCCGGCGTTTCCACTCCGGTGCATTCCCCCGGATCCGGATTCAACAGAAGTCCGACAAATCCCTGCTCTTTCACGCAACGCTCGAGGTACGGCAGCACCGCTTTCGGGCTGACGCCGGGCGTGAGCGGTAACCCGCAGACGCCGCGGAAAACCTTCGGGAAGATTTTCACCGTCTGCGCAATGATGTTGTTGGTTTCCTCGGTGAACCACTGCACAAGCCTGGGGTGCTCGCTCGTCATCATCTGGTAAGGCCGCGGCGAAATGATCTGCATGTCGGTGCCGGCCTCTTTGAGTTGATCGAGATGCGATGAGCCGCCGAACACCGGCGAGTTGTGCGCTTTGATGATGTCCTCATCCGTGACGTTCACGGCGCCCCGGCCGTGGGCGCCGCGATGGGCCAGGATAGCGGCTTTAAAAACGTACAGCGCGTCGGGCGCGGTCACGTGTGCGTGCGAATCGATAACCATTGGTCCTCCCCTGGAAAATCTCATTCGGTGCCGGGAGGATAAATAGGGGACAGTGAGCAATTACTGAACCCCAAGTAATTGCTCACTGTCCCCTATTTATCCTCCCGATCCAACCTGAACTACGGATTCTTCGTAGCTCTTCCTGCCTTTTAAGCCTTCGTCAAAAATGTTCCACGACTCGATCCACTGCTGAGTCTCGTCATACATCTCTTTGGTGTAGGGCGCGAAGACGATCCGCTCGCCGGGTCCGAACACCCGCGTGTCCATGACATCGTGAAAGCGATGCGGGAACTCGCGTTTGTAGTAGTGCGTGTATTTCTGGTGGTTCATGTCGATGTCCACCTGCGCGCGCTTCAGTCCCCGGTAGAATTTTTCGACATCGCTTTCGTCCGTGTCCTCTTTGACGATCGCGGCAACCATGAAGGTGCAATCGAGAATCTTGCGGAATCCCAATTGTTCGGCGAAGTACATCATGCCGCCGAACAGCGTCGCTACGGGAACCTCGCGGTCGATGAGCAATTCAAGACGCTGGAAAATCATGCCGCCGAAGTGGAGCTTGATCTCTTCGCGCTTCAGAACGGGTTCGAGAGCCTGAATCGTCGTGTAATGACTCCCCGACTGGTAGCCGACGGCGATCGGAATGTTGGCAAGATCTGCCGCGGTCTTGATTGCGGATTCGGGAGGAACCATGATGCCGCACGGCAGCACGGAATACGCGCCGGCCCACAACCGGCCATGACCGGCGGCGGCCGCCATGTTGATCGTCCAGTGACAGGCCGAACTGATGTCGCAACTGCGGCCCTGCTCGATGGTTTGATAGGCGCCCTTGACCTGTTCCTTCGGGAGCTCCGTCGCCGACTTGACACTGAGTTGTGAAAAGCCTGTGGAATCGATGAACTCGTAGTCGAGCCCTTCGTCTTTGAAATAACCCTTCTCTTCGGCGACCCATTCCTGGAGCCGCATATGTGGACCAATAACGAATTTGGACATTACTTCTAACTCCCCACAGTTGCCGACTTAATACACTAGTCGTGCGATTCAGTACAAGCCGCGATTGCTTCAAGAACCTCGCGATAAGTCTTTGGCCCATCGGGTCCGAATTGTTTCGCGATGCCGAGGCCGGCGCACCAGTCCTGGCGGCGCGCCGCGGCTTCCGCCATGATGGGCTCGATGCCGAGCGATTCAAGTGTCTCCGCGACTTCTTCCATCTCTCGCGCGCGCCGCTCGCCATGGATGACGACCCGGCCGACCATGTAATCCGCGAGGCGTTTCCAGTCGATTCCGGGAAAACTTTCGCTGAGCGAGGAGAACACACGTTCATCGGCGCCGTAAGGCGTCGCGGCCAGCACGCATTCCAGCATCAACGCCTCGAGTCCTTTGACGATGATGCTGCGAAACATTTTTGTGGCGGCCGCGGTTCCCACCTTTCCGGAGATCACTTCCAGGCGCATCCCGAAGGGCGTCAGCAATTCCGCGAAGGCCGCTGCCGCATTGCCGCCCAGCAACATCGGCGAACGGTGACCATGCAGCGGAACAGGCGACATCACGGCGGCTTCCACAAAACCAGCGCCGGACCGGACGATGATCTGCTCGATTTCCTGTTTCAAAGCGGGAGATACGGAGTTCAGGTCCGCATAAATATGGTGCGGCTTTAGAAATGGCGCCGTTTGCTCTGCGGCTTCTTTGGCGCGCGCGCACGTCACGGTGGAAAAAATGATCCGGGCCGAGCCGGCAAGTTCGAGGTTTGATGCGAGAAGCGGCGTTCCAGTCTCTTGTACGTTGCGTTGGACTCTTTCGGGCTCGATGTCAAAAGCAAAAATCCGCGTGAGTCCCGCGGATTTCAGGCCTGCCGCTATATGAGAGCCGGCTTCGCCGAACCCCACGAAACCGGCCGTAAGCTCGTTTCTCATGACAACCGCTTACTCCAACTCGTCGACGTAGCGAACGCCAAGCTCGGCCAGTTTCGCGCGAAGACCGTAGAAATCGAGACCCAGTTCGCCGGCTTTCAAGCGTTCGCGTGTCTTTTGTTCCTTGGAAAAGCGTTCGGAGGCGAGTCGAGCAACTTCGGAGGCCGCTTCACGTTTCACAACCACGACGCCGTCCGCGTCGGCAACGATCACATCGCCGGGAGTCACCGTGTTGCCGGCGCAAACAATCGGGACGTTAACCGAACCCGCTGTGGCTTTAACGGTTCCCTGCGCGGAGATCGCCTTCGACCAGACCGGGAAATCCATTTCCGTGAGATCTTTCACGTCGCGAACGCCCGCGTCGATGATCAGACCAACAACGCCGTGCGCGCGCGCCGACTCGGCGAGCAGTTCACCGAACATTCCGTCGGTGGACTCGGATGTCGTGCACACGACAAGAATGTCGCCTTTCCGGCAGAACTCGATGGCGGCATGGATCATCAAGTTGTCGCCTGGTTGGCAGGAGATTGTGATCGCCGTGCCCGCCGCTTTCGCGCTGGGATAGATCGGCCGCATATACGGTCGCATCAAACCGGTCCGGGACTGTGCCTCGTGCACGGTGGCAACTCCGAGATCACCCAATGTCTTGACGATATCGGCTTCGGCGCGGTTCACTTTTCGAACAACTGTTGGTTTCATGTTCTTGCTCTTCTCCCAGATTCCTTCCAGACTTCTGACATTACAGAATTAGGCGCAGTTTGGTGAGGATTCGCTCACGGCAGGCTCGAAATCTGTCATATCATACTCGCGATTGTGGTGGCAGTTTCAGGCTCTTAACCGACGTACGAATATGCCACATCCAACGCGCGTCCGCATAAGAAAAATCAGATAACACGACGGGCAGCGCGCTATGAGAGGAGTAGTAATGAAAGGACCTGCGATACCCGCCAGTCTTGCTGCCGAGGCCTATGAGTTCGTGAAGCAGCGTATCCTTCGAGGCGAACTCCCGATGGGCCAGGTGATCTCCCGCCGCAAGATTGCGGTCGAACTTGGCATGAGTTTCCTGCCTGTTTCCGAAGCCCTTTTGCGCCTCGAATTCGAAGGACTGCTCGAAAGCCGCCCCCGCGCCGGAACACGCGTGCGCATACCGTCCAAAGAAGACGTCCGGGGGCATTACATCGTCCGGGAGGCCTTGGAAGTTCAGTCCGCGATGTTGTTCGCCGCGGTCGCCACCGCCGAAGACCGAAACGAAGTCGAACGACTTGCCGCGCGGGTGGACACGATGGCGGCCTCCGACCATGTTCTGTATTTGCCGGCGCACGAAAAACTGCATCACCGGATCGCCGAAGGAGCGCGCTGCCCGGCGCTGAGCATGGCGATCGAAAAAACTCATGCGCTCGCCTCTACGTGGTTTTGCGTTGCGCGGCAGGATTCCGACGCTGTTCCCGTGCGCCGGCATCAACACCTTGTGGAGATCCTGATCTCCGGCAAACCGGAAGAAGCAGCCGAAGCGATGAGGGAGCACGTGACTCGCGGCATGGAAAATACAATGGCGCGGCTGAAGCCTTACTTCCGGATCAGGAAGGCATTCGGCAGAACGTACTTCCGCAGCGAAAAACGGCAAAAGCAGCAGCTCATTGATCCATCCGCTTGGAATTAAAGTTTCTATCCATTAAGATTCACATTCTTTCGGCTTCTTTATTTGGGCGTGTAGTTACAAACCAGTTGTACAAATTCGTGAGAAAGGCCGGGGAAGCGGATAATGCCAGATCAAGTTCCCGACGTGTTTGCTGCGTTCAAGTGCGCTGTTTGCCGGGCTAGCGATCCCATTTGGACTTCTTCAAATCATTCTGAACATCTATTCGGCAGTCCTGGTCAGTTGATGTGCCGGAAGTGCTCAACGGTTTTTCCCGTGCGAAACGGCTATCTTGACCTCCATCCCGGGGATCCCGAGCCGGTCCCGCCGATCCAGCATTTAATGCAGTTTCCTCCTATCGTCGCGGTGTACGAAGGGGTGTGGCGGCCTCTTGGATATTTCATCGCAAGCAAACATTCGTTCCCGAAGGACGTCGATCGCATTGCCTCACTCATCCAGCGGCGGCACGGCATGATTTTGGATTTGGCCTGCGGCCCCGGCAATTTCACGCGCCGCATCGCACGGCTTGCGCCCGAATCCATCGTCGTGGGTTTCGATCTGTCTCCTCAAATGCTGGAGCGCGCTGTCCGGCTGACGGCCAAGGAACGCCTGCGCAACGTCTACTACATCCGCGGAAGCGCGCTGTCGCTGCCCTTCAAGGCGGAAGCTTTCGATGCGGTTACCTGTTGCGGAGCTCTGCAGTTGTTCCGCGATCAGGATCAGGCGGTCGGCGAAATCGCGCGAGTCCTCAAGACGCAGGGCGACTTCGTCTGCCAGACCACGCTGGGCCCCCGCAAGCCGCCGCTGTGGATACGCATCGCGGACCGGATGCTCAAATTCGGATATTTCTATTTGGATGATCTGAAGGAGCGGCTCTACCGGTTCAATTTCGACCTGAAGGCGGAGGAGCGGTCGAATATCAATTACATCTTCCGGGCGGCGAAATCCGGTTAGTAGATTACCGTGGCTTTCCCGGACTCCAGTTTCAGTTCCTGAATTCCCCAGGGCATATCGAAGGGTTCATTCAGCTCAACGTCGGGATACTTGGGCTTCACATATCTCTTGATCAGAGATTGAATGAGAACATTCGGCACCGGAATACTGTCCACGCGGACATCCTGAAGCTCGAATTTCCCACGCCCGTCCTGCCCGGCCAGGTTCCCTTTCACAAATAAATTGTGAGTTCCGCCGACGAGCGCATCGACAACGGGATTGCCCGTGGCGTTCGATGTGAAGGTGATCTGCGTATCCAGACTTACCGTATCGGGTCCAAGTTGAACGCGGGCCGCATCGATTTGAGCCGGAATGTCTTCTTTAAGCGAATACAACAGATAGGATTCCAGTTCGGACTCGGAAACCTCCACACGCGACGATCCGCGCTTGTGATTCGGATTGTCCTCGGCGTCCTTGATAGCGTCGATCTTCTGCTTCAGCGACTTGGCGGCCTTCAGGGAGACTTCCGCTTTCAACGGCTCCTCTTTCGCGGCAATGCTGCGGAAGGCGATGACGCCCGTTACGGCAATCCCTGCAAGGCCGGCAATGGCGAATAAGACAATCTTCTTCATATCACCTGATGATCTTGAACGACCTGGACCACCGCGTCTTGGTGAAGAAATTCGAGACGAGATCCGTGATTTGCTGAACGCGGTCGACTACATCGGTTCGACGGTACTCGTCGGAATCTGTTTCAAAGGACCAGTAGATGATCAGTCCCTTACCCACGATGAGTTCGCGCGGAACGAAGCCCCAATAGCGGCTGTCGGCACTGTTGTCGCGGTTATCGCCCATGGCGAAATAATGGTTTGGCGGCACGACCACTTCGCCGTCTTTCGTGTACTCCTCGTACCAGTAGGGATCCTCATCGACTCCTCGATAAACCCTGCCCGGATGTGGTTTCGGCGGGAAGAAATCGCGGAAGGGATCGGAGTACGAACCGGGAGGCGCTTTGTGAATTTTGTAGGGCTCGTTCGAAGCCACGTCGTTTACGAACACCTGTTTATCGACGATCTTGATTCGATCGCCCGGAAGCCCTATCGCCCGCTTGACGTAATGCTTCGTGAGATCTTTCGGATATTTGAAGACGATGACATCGCCGCGCTTGATGTCTTTGAGCGGCAAAAGCCCATCGAGGATGGAGCCGCGCGCGCCGAAGACGAATTTGTTCACCAGCAGGTGATCGCCGACAAGAAGGTTATCCTCCATGGACGGCGTCGGGATTTTGAACGCCTGGACAATAAACGTCGTGCCAAAAAGCGCAAGAATCACAGTGATGACGAGCGATTCGAAATACTCACGCGCCGTCGATTTCTTAAAAACAAGTTCAGCCATTTTTTGTCAGCGCCTCGGATGGATTTTCATGGCTCGCCCGAACCCACTCCAGGGCATGCCGGGCCGCGGCTTGTTCGGCCGCTTTCTTCGTCAAACCTGCGCCACGAGCCACAGACTCACCATCAATCATAACCTCGATCGTAAACAGCTTCTCGTGATCGGGCCCCTCTTCGCCGGCCACGATATATTCGATACGGCCAACATGCCGCGCCTGCAATTGTTCCTGAAGTTCGGTCTTGAAGTCCGTGAGCTGGCGTTCGGACTCCCCAACATCTTCCATTTGAGGCTCCAGGAAACGCAACATAACGCGCTGGGCTTCGATGATGCCGCCATCGAGATAAATCGCGCCCAGAACCGCTTCCAGCGCATCGACGAGCAGCGCTTGTTTGGTGCGGCCGCCGGTCTTTTCTTCGCCTTTCCCCAATCGCAGGTAGCTGCCCAAATGAACTCTTTCGGCATATTTCACAAGATTCGCAGAGCTGACAAAAAAGCCTTTTAACCGGGACAACTGCCCTTCTGTCAGAGTCGGATGGGCCCGGAAGAGGTAATCGCTCACCACGAATCCCAGGACGGAATCGCCCAGGAACTCGAGTTGTTCATTGTCGTGCACGCCGGCGCTGCGTTCGTTGGCGTGGGAGCTATGAGTCAATGCCTGGTCCAGAAGCTGGGAGTTTTCGAAGCGATAGCCCAGGTCGGATTGCAGATCGTCTATTGAACTCATAAAATTAAAAAGGTTGGCAGGGGGTCATCCCCTCCTGCCAACCTTAATTCTACACCGCGGACTCGAATGGACTACTGACCGATCTTTGCGCCGGTCGTCTTGATGTAGTCCTCCATGCCCTGCTCGGATTTGTTCTTGTTCACCCAGAGCTGCTTGAGAATATCTCGAGCGCCGGCTTCCGAAACGCCCTTCAGGAAGACCGATTTGGCAAGAGCTTCCATGGCCTGATCGTTCTTCATGTCCTGAACGTAAGCAATTCCCAGCCGGTAATAGGTGATCGGGTCGTTGGGCTTGGACTGAACCGCGGTAACGAACTCCTGCTGCGCCGGCCCGAGTTTCTTCTGGTGCAGATAGATGAGTCCCAGCGTGTAGTGCATCTGAGACGTCAGCTCGGACTTGGCTTGAGCGGGGAGATTGGCCGACTCCGGACTCGCCAGAAATGCAGGCAAACCGGCCAGTGCCGCAGTGGCCAGCTCTTCGGCGCGCTTCATCTGCGTCGCTTTTTCCGCTTCATTCGTGGGGGGCCGTTCGGCCATCACGTTCGAGAGCATCGTCAGGGTGTTGAGGTCGTCAGGCTTGAATCCGAGGGCCTTCTCGCCCCATTCCATCATTCTGGCGGCGTCATTCAATTGTTGATACGACTGGATAATTGTTTGATAGAACGCCAGAATCCGTTGCTCGGACTGCGTCATGAACGTCTGAAATTGAGGAGAGTTTTTGTCCAGGAAGGCCGCGTTCTTGTCCTTCTTCTTGATGGCCTCTTTGTCCTTGTCCGTCAGTTTCGCATCGGCGTCCGCTTTCGCGACCAGCTTCTCGCCAAACTTGATGGTCGCGTCGATGGCCTGCTCGGCGGCGGCAATGGCTTCCTTATGTTTGCCCATCTGGCTATAGCCGGTCAGGCGAAACATCTGCGCGTATTGAACGAAGTCGGAGTTCGGGTATTTGGCAACGAAAGCCTCGGACATTTCGACTTTCTTATCCGCGGCCTGCTCTCTCTGCAAGGCAGTAAACGCCTCGGCCTCGTCCTTGCTTTGGGGCGCCGGGCCGACACCTTGTTGTGCCTGAGCTTGTTGTTGCTGCTGTTGCTGTTGTTGCTGCTGCTGTTGGTTTCTGCGTCCTTGAGCAAACGCGGGCAAGCTCATCGTTAGAGCGAAAAGGAGTGCCCTTTCCAGCACAGTGGGATCCGAAGCTTGGAATTCACGTGACTTGAAGTCGCGGC
>JADMIO011430586.1_pt1 | contig 20089 bp, 25 predicted proteins | sample 8958161 | NCBI WGS metagenome assembly JADMIO01 (sample SAMN16585339, study PRJNA669376) | soil metagenome | isolation source: Crop rotation soil | place: USA: Cullars Rotation, Alabama | collected 2011 | reverse complement strand
GTCAGCGTGTCGGCCGCGGAAAGCCAGTTGCGGCCGGACGAAACCATCGAGCAGATCCTGACCCTGCGCCAACTCGGCGTCCCCGGCTTCGTCCTTTTTGACATGAGCCATCCCTTGCTGGAAGACACCCTGCCGCTGCTCGGCAAGGGAATCACGAAGCCCTGAGGTTTTTGTGAAACGGACACTATGGCTCCTCGCGATCGCCGCTTCGGCCGCCGCCGATTGCCGGATTCATCTCGTCAAAAATCCCGACGCCGTCGTGTTGAACGGCCGCGAGTTTTCAACCTGCGCGGTGAAGGACGAAAACGGGGACGAGGACGCCGCGGCGCTGCAGCGGCCGCTCCAGGTCGGTGACCGGATCGGCCTGCGGTTCAAGGACGGGACAAACGTCGTGGAAGAAGTTACGTCCGTGGTCACCAACGTGCACCAGGTCGAATTCAGCGACGGGGCCCGGCTCGAAGTCGGGGATGAACCGGTTATTGACGTCATCCGGACCATCATGCAGACCGAGGACATGCTGCATACGCGGCAGTCCTTGGAACTCCCGGCGGGTGATGGGCTTCGGTAGAGACGGGGCCGGCCCCCGTCTCTACAACAAATACGCGGGTCCATCACAGGTAGTGGGTCCTTTTGAAAATGCAGCGGTGGAACGCGACGTCCATGGCTCGCCGAAGCGTCAGCGAAGGCGGCCCGGCGCGTTTCAGAAGCGTCCGGGGACCGGCCGCTCCACCTATCAAATTCAAAATGACCCACTACGCCATCACAACACCTGTGGACAAACAACGGCGGCTTTCCCTATTATCCCGCAGCCTGAATCGGTGGGAAATCATGGCCAAAGACAAAGGTCCGAAAAAACCAAAGTACAAGCGCATCATCCTCAAATTGAGCGGTGAGGCGCTGCACGACCGTAAAAACGCCGACACCCTGTCGCCGGTGATTTTGTCCCAGATCGCCGTGCAGATCAAAAAGCTCCGCGAGATGGAAGTCCAGGTCGCGGTCGTCGTCGGCGGCGGCAACATTTTCCGGGGCTTGACCAGCCGGGACCGCGGGATCGACCGCACCACCGGGGATTACATGGGCATGCTGGCCACCGTGATCAACGCCCTGGCGTTGCAATCCACGCTGGAAGGCCACGGCATTTTCACGCGCGTGATGAGCGCGATCAACATGCCCGCCATCGCCGAGCCGTTCATCCGCCGCCGCGCCATCCGTCATTTGGAAAAAGGGCGCGTAATTATTTTCGCGGCCGGCACGGGCAACCCCTATTTCACCACGGACAGCTGCGCCGCGTTGCGCGCCAGCGAAATTGACGCCGACATCCTGCTGAAGGCGACGAAAGTGGACGGCATTTATTCCGCCGACCCGATGAAAGATCCCAAGGCGCGGCGTTACAAGAAGATGACGTACCAGAAGGCCATCAACAAACGCCTCAAGGTGATGGATGCGGCCGCGTTTTCGCTGTGCATGGACAATCACATCCCGATCATGGTTTTCAATTTCTTCAAGGACGATGAAATCATCAAGGCCGTCCAGGGCGACGCCGTGGGCACGGTCGTGACCGATTGAAGCGAAGGTGAAACATGAACTCCGTTGACGATGTCTTGCTGGACGCGGAAGAAAAAATGGAAAAGGCGGCGGAGCATCTCCACCACGAGCTGGCCGGCCTCCGCACCGGCAAAGCGTCCGCCAGCCTGGTCGAAAACGTGAACATCGAATATTACGGCGCCACCGTGCGCCTGCGCGAAATCGCCGGCATCGCGACGCCCGAGCCGCGCCTGATCGTCATCAAGCCGCATGATCCCTCCTCGTTCCAAGCGATTGAAAAAGGGATTATGGCCGCCAACATCGGCATTACCCCGATGAACGACGGGCGCGTGATCCGCATCCCCATCCCGGAGCTCAGCGAAGAGCGCCGCAAGGATTTGTTGAAAGTCGGCAAACGCATGACCGAGGAGCAGCGCGTCGCCATTCGGAACATCCGCCGCGATGCGAACGAGCACATCAAGGCGCTGCAGAAAAACACAAAGATCACGGAAGACGACAAGAAGCTCGGCGAGGAAGAAATCCAGAAATTGACGGACCAGTACATCAAGAAACTGGACGACCTGATCGCGGCGAAGGAAAAAGATATTTTGTCGGTATAAACCCATGAACATTTCTAAATTTATCAGCAGCCTGGTGTTTGGCCTGGCCCTGGCCGGCGGAAGCCTGCTCGTGGCCAGTTGCGATTCGGGCGGCGGCGACAACGGGCCGGACGGAAATTCCACCGTCCAGGGCACGGTTGTTTCTTTTAGTTCCGGGACGGCCTACTTTGTTCCGATGCATGCGCCCCGGGGCCTCGCCGGGGTCCTGGCCGGTTTGCTGGATCTGGTTATCCCGCAGGCCCAGGCCGGACAGAACAACGTGAGCGTCCGGATCGCGGGCACGGGCTTGTTCGCCACGACGGACGAGACGGGATTTTTTGTTATTTCCGGCGTGCCGGCCGGCAGCCAGAGCCTGGAATTTTCAATGGGAACGAAATCGGTCAGCTACGCGGTGGGCGTTCCCGCCAACGCGACGGTGACCATAAAGAACATCAGTATTTCCGGCAACTCGATCACCACCGGCGGGGTCGACACGCAAATCCACGTGGCGCCGATCAATACGGTCGAAAGTCCTACCAGCACGAACGCCGTCCCGACGACGAACTCCGTGACGGTAATCTAACGGAAGCGCGCCAAGTCGCGCTGCTGCGAGAGACGAACCCGGGGCGTGGGTGAATGGGATGTTGGGATCGCTTCGACACCATTCCCCCCAATTTCCCAGTCCCCCTCTCGTTTTCTACTTCTGCTGGATGACCATTTTCCGGCCGCCGCGTTTCCGGCGGTCCGATGTATCGTAAACCACGAACTTGATGCCCTTGAAGCGGCGCGCCAGTTCTTTGCGCACGTAGTCCTCAATGGCGCGGACGTTGTGCGGGTCGTCGTCCGAAAATCCCACGCTGATGGCCTCGGTGCCGCGGCGGTTTTTCATCAAATTGATCACATGCTTGACGAATTCATGGATGGCCAGCTGCTTGGCTTTTTCGGGACTCTCCGAACCGCCGAGACGGCGGCCCATCAGTTTCTGGAATTCCGGCGACGTCACGCCGCGGTAATGGTTCAGGTCGAGATAGTTTTTCAGCACCTGCGCGTCGCTCAAGGAGGACGGATCGCCGCCGAAGTACGAAACGTAATGCCGGAGGTACCGGATCATTTTTACTTTTTCGGCCGGCGTGAGCACATTTTCGATGAAGTATTCAACGCCCTTGCGAATGGAAGCCGAGCCGTGCGACCGCGCGGTGATGATGGCAAAAAGACGGCCCTCGATCAGCGCCTTCTTGAACTTCATGAAACTCGGCGCGCCCCGCCGTTTGCGCTGGATGATCGGCGCCAGGGCTTTCCGCGTGTCGTCCAGGAACGCGCGGCTGCCCCGCCGGCCAATGTCGTAAAAATCCACGAAGGCCCGGTCCCAGTCCTTGCCGCGCGGCCGGTAATTGACCGTGTCACGGCGGATGCGCGCGAATTCGGCCGTGGAAACGTCGTGGCGCTTCCAGCCGTGCGGCGTTTTTTTCTCCAGGTGAATCATCGTGGGCATATGGAGAATGTTGTCGTCCCAGTCGAACATGTAATATTTGAAGTGCAGTGATTTCATGGCGTTGCGAGCTTAGCCTCCTTGGCCGCCAGCAGGTAGTTCAGAATACCACGCGTTATGCCGTCGGCAACGGATTGACGAAAATCGTCGCGCAGCAATTTTTCCTCCTGCCGCCGGTTGGACAGGAACGCGCACTCGACCAGCGTCGCCGGGCAGGGCGCGTCTTTCAGCACCAGGAAACGGGCGCGCTTCACGCCGCGGTCGCCTTCGTTCAAATGCCCGGTCAGCGCCTTGTGGATCTTGTAGCCGAGCACTTCGTTGGCCCCGTCAAAATGATTCCCCGCTTGCGTGCTGGTCACGGTGCCGCCCGCGGTGGACGCCAGGCCGGCCGCGGCCAGCACGTACGTTTCGGTCCCGGCCGGGATCGAACTGCCCACGGCGTTGACGTGGATGCTGACGAACAGGTCCGCGCCCCAGGCCCGCGCCTTGCGCGATCGGTCATCGAGCTCGACGAAGCGATCACCTTCGCGCGTCATGTAGACGCGGTAGCCGGAATTGACCAGTTGCGTGCGCACCCGGCGCGCGATATCGAGCACCACGCGCTTTTCCTCCACGCCGCGCCGCCCCTTGGCCCCCGTGTCCTGGCCGCCGTGGCCGGGATCGAGGACGATGACGCGGTAGTCCGCATTCTTGAGGTAGAGCGCCGGGCGCATGACGGGGTCGATGACCTTGCGAACGTCGGCGGCCCGCAACACCCAGCGTCCGCGGTACAGCAGCATCGGTTCGTGCAGCCACACGACCGTCCCGTTAATAGTCGCTTCGCGGCCGTTGAGCGCAAAAACGAGCCGGTTCCACTTGTTGGCCACGGCCAGCACCTTCTCGTGCGGGCCCTCGATGCGCGCGCTGTAAACGCGCGCCAGTTCCTTGACGGTGATGTAGTCCTTTTCGTTGATCCAGGAGACGTGGAATTCGTCCTCGGAAAAAACCGCGGGCGCAAACGCGACCAGGGAAAACAGGACCAGGGCTGTGCCGAAAAATTTAGTTTTCAAAGTGCCGTATCGATTTGGTACCCGGGGCGGGACTCGAACCCGCACAGCCTTTCGGCCAAGGGATTTTAAGTCCCTTGCGTCTGCCATTTCGCCACCCGGGCGAAACAAGGGCAAAAGACTAGCACCGTTTTCCAATGGTTGGAAAAAAAATTCGGGCCGTTTCCAAGGCTTGGAAAGCGCGCTCGTTGACAAGCAACGCGGCGCGGTCTTTAATCCATCCATGAAATTATTTTACGCCCTGATATTGGCGGTGGCCGTGAGCGCGCGGGCCGGAGAAGTGATCAAGATCGCAGCCTGCTGTCCCCTTTCCGGGTCGCAAGCCGGGCTGGGCGAATACATTAAACTGGGCGCCCAGGTGGCGATCGAGGAGGCCCAGCCGAAATTTGCCGGGCTCGGGTTCAAGCTCGAGCTTACGCCGCAGGACGACCAGGCCACGCCCGACGTCGGCGTCGCCGTGGCCAAGCGGCTTGTCAACGACCCGGACCTGCTCGGGATTGTCGGTCATTTCAACTCCGGCGTGGCCATCCCCTCCTCCGAAGTCTACAAGGATTACAACCTCGTGATGGTGTCGCCCGCCAACACGAACCCGAAAGTCACGGAGCGGCGTTACGCCAGCGTCAACCGCGTGTGCGGACGCGACGACGTGCAGGGCCCGGTCGGCGCCGAATTCGCGGTCAACGAGCTGCAGGCGAAAAAGATTTTTATCGTCCAGGACAAGACCGCCTACGGCCAGGGCGTGGCCGAAGCGTTCCGCGACAAAGCCAAGGCCCTCGGCGCCACGGTGGTCGGGTATGTCGGGACGGAGGAAAAATCAAATTTCCAATCCATCATTCTCCAGATGAAAGTGCTGAATCCCGACCTCGTGTACCTGGGCGGGATATATGACCAGGGCGGCGTGCTCGTGAAGCAGATGCGCGAAAAAGGCATCACGGCCAAGTTCCTCGGGCCGGACGCCTTTGACTCCTCCGAGTTCGTAAAAATCGCGCAGTCCGCCTCGGCCGGCACGTACTACACGACGGTGGCGGGCCCGGTCGACCAGTACCCGAATGCGAAAGCGTTCGCGGATCGATTCCACGCCCGCTTCGACAAGGCGCCGGAATCATTCGCGCTTTACGCGTACGACGCGGCCAACGTGATCATCACGGCGCTCGAAGCCGCCATTGCGGAAGGCGGCGGGAAAAAGCCGACGCGCGAAAGCGTCGTCCAAGCCGTGCGACAGGTGAAACTGGACGGCATCACGGGCCACATCGAGTTCGACGAAAAAGGCGACCGCAAGACGTCCGATTATTACATCGTAAAACTCGAAGAGGCCAAGTACCCGGGCAAAGCCGTAAAAGTCATCTCCGCCTCGCCCCCGAAATAAAACTGTCTTGCGTTCCACCTTCAGAACGAAAGGTGGCGCGGCGCGTCCCGCGACGCGGTAAGTTTCAAGTTTCAGGTTTCCGGTTTCAGGTTTATGTTCCCCACCCATGTCGGGTGACGTCTTAATCCAGATTCTGCCCAGCGTCCTGCTGGAAGGGCTCCTGCTCGGGTTCGTCTACGCGATGATCGCGCTCGGCTACACGATGGTGTACGGCGTCCTCGGGCTCATCAATTTCGCGCATTCCGAGGTTTTCATGATCGGGGCCGTGACCGGCGTGGAGGTATTCCGTCACCTGCAGCCTCACATCGCCAATCCGTTCCTGCTGCTGGCGCTCAGCATTGTTTTCGGCGGAGTTTTTTCCGGGCTCGTCGCGGTGACCATTGAACGGCTCGCCTATCGGCCGCTCCGCAAACGCGGCAGCACCAATCGCTTGGTGCCGCTCATCACGGCCATCGGCGTTTCTTTTTTCCTGCAGGATTTTGTGCGCCTGGTGGAAGGCCTGTGGCACAACGAATTTTTCCTGAATTATCCCAGCATGCCGGCGCTGGAAAAAAGTTACGATCTCGGCGGCAGTGTCACCATCCAGGTGAAAGCGATCATCGTCATCGTGGTGTCGATCCTGATGATGATCGGGCTCCACTACCTCGTGACCCGCACGCGGCTCGGCAAGGCGATACGCGCGGTGGCCCAGGACGCCGCCACGGCCAGCCTGATGGGCATCAATCCCGACCAGATCATCTCCCGCACCTTTCTCATCGGCGGCGCGCTGGGCGGCGTAGCTGGCGTCCTCTTCGGCGTGCTGTACACGAAGATCGACCCGTTCGTCGGCTTTCTGCCCGGCATCAAGGCGTTCACCGCGGCGGTGCTGGGCGGGATCGGCCACGTCCCGGGCGCGATGCTGGGCGGACTCGTTCTTGGCATCCTGGAAACATCAGCCGGCTTTTACCTGCCGCTCCTGACGGAAGGAAATTTCGGCACGGAGTACAAAGACATCTTCAGCTTCCTCGTCCTGGTGCTGCTCCTCCTGTTCCGGCCGCAGGGCCTGCTGGGGAAAAAACAGGGAGACAAGGTATGAAATTCCAGATTCCAGATTCCAGATTACAAATCGGAATCGGATCTCGGCAAATTTGGAATCTGGAATTTGGAATTTGGAATACAGGTCCATGAAAGAAAAACTTCTATCGGGCCTTTTATTCGTCCTGGCCATCGCCAGCGCGATCGTCCTCTGTCTCCAACCGCGCGGGACGTGGACCCTGCTGCCGCTGCTCGTAGTTCTATTCCTGTGCCTGGTCATGAAGCTCCCGCGCTGGATCCGGACCATCGCCGGCATGGCCTTGCTGCTGATCGCCGTTCCGATTGCGGGATTTCAAAATACGTTTCTTTTTGAATTGGGAATCCAGATCGGCATTTTTGCCGCGCTGGCGTTGGGACTGAATGTCGTCGTGGGCCTCGCCGGTTTGCTGGACCTGGGCTACGCCGCATTTTTCGCCATCGGCGCGTACACCTGGGCCATCTTCGGTTCCGGCCAGGCGGGTGAATTCATGAGCGGCCACTTCCCGCTCGCCGGCTGGCCTTATTTCTACATCTTCGCCGCGCTGGCGGTGATTACGGCGGCGCTCACGGGCATCGTCATCGGATTGCCCGCGCTGCGGCTGCGCGGCGATTACCTGGCCATCGTAACGCTCGGGCTCGGCGAAACCGTGCGCGTGCTCGCCAACAATCTCGACCACCCGGTCAATGTCACAAACGGCCCGCAAGGCATCAGTCCCGTGGAGCGCCCGCCCATCACGTGGCTCATGTGGATCCTGCGCCATTTCGATCCGGAGATCCGGCCGGCGGTGGGCTACGCCCTCTTTTTCTATCTCCTGGTCATCGGCGTGGTGGGCCTCGTCGTCCTGGTCAATTTGAGGCTCGACCGTTCGCGTTTCGGCCGGGCCTGGATTGCGATCCGCGAGGACGAAATTGCGGCGCGCGCGATGGGCATCTCGCTGACCAAGGCCAAGCTGCTGGCGTTTTCCACCGGCGCCGCGTTCTCCGGCGTAATGGGCGCTATTTTCGCTGCCAAGCAGTTGTTCGTCAGCCCGGAATCGTTCACGTTGCTCCAGTCCATCACGATCCTCGGCATGGTGATCCTGGGCGGCATGGGCTCCATCCGCGGGGCCATCCTGGGCGCGGCCCTGGTCACGCTGTTGAATATCGAAGTGCTGAAAAGCCTGTCCGACTTTTTGAACGATCTCCGGCAAGCCGGGTTCGTATTAAATCTCGGGATCGTGAAATACAATTTTGCGCTGCTGCCGAACCAGCTCGAGCCGGCCAAATACGAGCGCATGATATTCGGCCTGATCCTTATCCTCATGATGATTTTCCGTCCCCAGGGCCTGATTCCCGAGAACCGGCACAAACTGGAATTGAAGAAGGAAGAATAGACGGGATAACAGGAAGGACTGGATATGCAGCACGAAGATTTGACAGATAAGATTATTGGTTGCGCATACCGCGTGTTTAACAAACTGGGTCCAGATTACTTGGAAGCGGTCTACGAGAAAGCACTGGCCATTGAGTTGCGCAAAGCAAAACTGAGCGCCAAGTTCCAAGTTCCCGTTCCTGTTTATTATGATGGCGAAATCATAGGTGATTATTTTGCTGACATTATCGTCGAAGATTTAGTCGTTGTCGAAATCAAGTCCGTCCGCGCACTGATTGAAGCTCACGGCGTTCAATTGGTAAATTATCTAACTGCGACTCGCAAAGACGTCGGCCTGCTCATTAATTTTGGTGACAATGGCGTGGAAGTTCGCCGCAAGGTCCGCGATCTCAAGTCTCTCCGTTCCGATCCAGTCCATCCCGTTATCCCGTCTTCCCCTCCTCCTCCTCATGCTTGAAATACGTTCCATCACGAAAAAGTTTGGCGGCCTGACGGCCGTGGACGACGTGACGTTGTCCGTCGCGCAGGGCCAGATTTATTCCGTCATCGGTCCCAACGGCGCGGGCAAGACGACGCTTTTCAACGTGCTTACCGGCGTGTATCGCCCGGACAGCGGCGCGATCAAATTCGACGGCCAGAAGATTTCCGGGCTGCCGCCGGAAAAGATCGCGCGCCGTGGTATCGCGCGGACGTTCCAGAATATCCGGCTCTTCGGCGCGATGACCGTGTTCGAAAATCTCCTGGTCGGCCAGCACCCGCACATCAATTACACCTACGCCGACACGCTGCTGCGCACGCCGCGTTTCTTCCGGGAGGAACGCGCCGCGCGGGCCCGGGCTTTCGAACTGCTCGAGTACATGGGCATGAAAGAGCGCGCGTTTGAATTGTCGCGGAGCCTCGCCTACGGCGAGCAGCGCCGATTGGAAATCGCGCGGGCGCTGGCCTTGCGGCCGCGGCTCCTCCTGCTCGACGAACCGGCCGCGGGCCTGAATCCACAGGAAACGCAGGAGTTGAAAAATTTCATCCGCCGCCTGCGCGACGACCTGAAAATCACCGTCCTCCTGATCGAGCACCACATGCAGGTGGTCATGGCCTTGTCCGACCAGGTGGCTGTCCTGGAATACGGGCGACGCATCGCCGAAGGAACGCCGGACGAAATCCGCAAGAATCCGAAAGTCATTGAAGCCTATCTCGGACAGGGCGCGGCGAAGGAGTACGCGTGAGCGCGAACCAAGCCAACGCCATCGGCGTGGAGACGGGGCCGGACCCGTCCCTGCGAAAGCCGTTGCTCGAATTGACCGACGTCCACACGTACTACGGGCACATCCACGCGCTGAAAGGAATTTCGCTGGACGTGCGCGAGGGCGAAATCGTGACGCTGATCGGATCCAACGGCGCGGGGAAAAGCACGACGCTGCGAACAATTTCCGGGCTTATTGCCGCGCGCCAGGGCCGCGTTACGTTCGGGGAGCAAAATCTTGCGCGCCGTTCACCGCATCGCATAACCGAAATGGGCCTGGGGCATGTGCCGGAAGGACGGAAAATTTTTGCCAACCTGACCGTCGACGAAAACCTGGACATCGGCGGCTACCTGGAACGCGATCCCAAAATCCAGTCGGCGCGAAGACAGCAGGTGTTTGAATTGTTTCCTCGCCTGGCCGAGCGCCGGCGCCAGGCCGGGGGAACGCTGTCCGGCGGCGAGCAGCAAATGCTGGCCATTGGTCGGGCGCTGATGGGCGACCCGAAATTGCTGCTGCTCGATGAACCCACGTTAGGATTGGCGCCGCTGTTGGTAGATACCATTTTCGCGACCATCCTCGATTTGAACCGTCGCGGCAAAACGATCCTGCTCGTGGAACAGAACGCGTGGCATGCCTTGAAAATCGCGCACCGCGGATATGTGCTCGAGACCGGCAGCATTGCGCTCCACGGCAAAGCCTCGGAACTAGCCGGCAATGAGATGGTGCGCCGGTGCTACTTGGGGGAAGGCTGAGAATTGGGGGATTGGGGGAACGGGCCGGACATGCACGATCCCCCCAACCCCGATCCGCCCAATCCCCCTCTCCTAGGAATTGCTTTCATTATGGTGTATGTTCCCCTGGATGATGGGGTGGATCATAGCTTTGATCCTGGCCTTCACGGGCGTTGCGGCGTGGACGGCGATTCTCAGTATCAAGCATGCCCGTCGGCAGGATGAAATGGCGTCCCTCCTGGCCGCGACCCGGCAGGAAAGCGAAGATCGTTTCCGTGCCTTGGCGGATGCGGCGCCGCTGATGATGTGGGCCGCCGGCACCGACAAAGAAAGCACGTTCTTCAACAAGGCTTGGCTCGAATTTTCCGGCCGCAAACTCGAGGATGATCTCGGACGCGGCTGGCTGGACAACGTGCACCCCGAAGATCGGGAGCGCATGCTCGCCGAGTACCACGAAGGTTTCGAGGCCCGGCGTAAATTCCGAAGCGAATACCGGATGCGCCGGCGCGACGGCCAGTTCCGCTGGGTCCTCGACACGGGCGGCCCCCGCCTGCACCCGGACGGTTCTTTCGCGGGGTTCATCGGCACCACGATGGACATCAGCGAGCAGAAACGCGCGCTGGAAGCACTGCAGGATAACGAATTCAAATATCGCATCCTCGTGGAGGCGTCCCTCGCCGGCGTGTACATCGTGCAGGACCAGCTCTTCAAGTATGTGAACCCGCGGCTGGCCGAAATTTTCGGCTACACGCAGGAGGAAATGACGAACGGCCTTTCGGCCTGGGCCATCGTGGCCCCGGAAAACATCGAGCACGTCACCGAGCACGTGCGCAAGCGCTGGGAGGGTGAGGTCAGCACGGTCCTCTACACCTTCCGCGGCGCGCGCAAGGACGGACGCCGCATCGAGCTGGAGGTGCTCGGGTCCATCACGACGTTCCGCGGCAAGCCGGCGATCATCGGCACGATGCTCGACATCACCGAGCGAAAAAATGCCGAAAAAGAATTGGAACAGAAAAACGCGCTGCTGCTGCAATCGCAGAAAATGGACGCCGTGGGGCGGCTGGCCGGCGGCATCGCGCACGACTTCAACAACCTGCTCACGTCCATCCTCGGGTACGCGCAGTTCGCGCTGTCCGGGACGGGCGCCAACGACGAAGTGCGGCCGAGCCTCGAAGAGATCATCAACGCCGGCAACCGCGCTGCGCATTTGACCCAGCAGTTGCTGGCCTTCGCGCGCAAGCAGGACCTCGTGGTGCGCCCCACCAACGTCAACGCTATCATGGACAACTTGGGCCAGATGCTGCGCCGGACGCTGGGCGAAGACGTCGAATTGACCATCAAGCTGGACGAGTCGATGGGCAATATCGAGGTGGATCCCAGCCAGATCGAACAGGCGATCTTGAACCTGTCCATCAATTCGCGCGAAGCGATGCCGGCGGGCGGGCGGCTTGAGCTTGAAACGCAGCGCGTTTCCATTCCCGCTTCCGCGACACCCGTGCCGAACATGCCGCCCGGCGATTACGCGCTGGTCATCGTCCGGGACAACGGCCACGGCATGATGGACGACGTGAAGGCGCATTTGTTCGAGCCGTTCTTTTCCACCAAAACCGACCGGCCGGGCAACGGATTGGGTTTGGCCACCGTGTACGGCATCGTCCAGCAGTGCAAGGGCTACATCAAATTCATCAGTGAGCCCGCCTACGGGACGGAATTCCGTCTCTACTTCCCGCTCCTTCGCCACGCGTTGCCCAAGGCCCACGCGCCGGCCGATCACCTGCCGCGCGGCAGCGAAACAATCCTGCTGGTGGAAGACGAGGACACGGTCCGGAAACTCACGGGCAAAATCCTGAACTCGCTGGGCTATCGCATCCTCGAGGCGCGGAACGGCGTCGAAGCGATCCAGATGTACGACCACGCGACCGAACCCATCCATCTCGTATTGACGGACGTGGTGATGCCGCAAATGGGCGGGCCGGAAATGATCACGAAAATCCTGGAAAAAAATCCCGACTGCCGCGCCGTTTTCATGTCGGGTTTCGCGGACGGCCGCGTCAACGGAAACGGCAACGGGAATGGACAGGCCAGCATTCCGTTCATCAACAAGCCGTTCACGCGGGAAACGCTGGCCGCGCAAATCCGGGAGACGCTGGACGACCGCCCGGTCGCGCATCACCACGGCAGCGTGTAGCGCGCATCGGCCGTGAACACATTCTCGATGTGCCGTATTTCGGGCGGATCGCCCTGCTCTTTTCCAATAACCTCGACCACGTCGAAGCGGAAATAGTCCGGCTTCGGATTCAGTCTTCGGAGATAGTGCACGGCCGCGCGCGACAGGGCTTTTCGCTTTTTGGCGTCGACGGCCGAAATGGCCCGCCCGAAATCCTCGGTGGCCCGGGTTTTGACTTCGACGAAAACCAGGACATTTCCGGCACGGGCCACCAGGTCGAGCTCGTCGCGCTTCCCGAAGCGGACGCGGCGGTGAAGGATCTTCAGTCCTTTTTGCGCGAGAAATTTTTCGGCCTGGCGTTCGCCCCATTCGCCGGCGCGCAGCGCCGGTTTCCACCGGAACGGCCAGAACATTACAACTCCATCACCAGTTGCTTGACCGGGTTGAACGAGCGGCGGTGCACGGGCGAGAAGCCGTGGCAATCAATCGCGGCGCAATGTTCGGCCGTGCCATACCCCTTGTGCCGGTCGAACCCGTACTGCGGATACTGGGCATGCAAGACGACCATCATCCGATCGCGCGTGACTTTCGCGATCACGCTGGCCGCGGCGATGGACAAACTCTGTCCGTCGCCCTGGACGATCGCGCGCGACGCGCACGGGAGGGCCGGCACGGGAAGCCCGTCGACAAGGACGAGATCGAGAAAAGGCACAATGGCCGCCAGGGCCCGGCGCATGGCCATGTGGGTGGCCTGTAGAATATTGAAACGATCGATTTCCTCCACGCTGCCTTCGCCGACGCCGTAGCGGATGTTTGGATGAACCGTCATTTTTTCAAAAAAAAGCTCCCGGTTTTCCGGGAGCATTTGTTTTGAATCGTTCAGGCCGCGAAAAAAAGAACGTCGTTCGGCCTGCAGGAAATCTTTGTCGATCAGGACTGCGCTGGCAATGACCGGCCCGGCCAGGGGCCCGCGGCCCGCTTCGTCGAGGCCGGCTACGGCGTTAAAGCCGTCCGTCCACGCGGTTTTCTCATGCCGTAGCATTCGCGGGGGCCGCCGCTTCGGGAGACGCTTCCACGCGGACCTGTTCTTTGATGCGCGCGTGTTTGCCGGTGCGGCCGCGCACGTAGTAGAGCTTGGCGCGGCGGGCCGAACCGGGACGTTCGACTTCCACCTTGTCGATGCTGTTGCAATACACCGGGAATTTGCGTTCGACGCCTTCGCCGTAGGAAATGCGGCGGACCGTGAAGGTTTCGGTCGAGCCTTTGCCGTCGCGGGCAATGACCGTGCCGGCATAGACCTGGACGCGTTCCTTGTCGCCTTCCTTGATCTTCACGTGAACGCGCACGCCGTCGCCGATGCGGAAAGGCGTGACCTTCTTGCCCTTGCGCTGCTCTTCATCAATTTTCTGCAGGAGATTGGTTGCCATAGTCTATGCCCTCGTAAACGAAAGGCGCGGAGTTTAGCGGGGGGTGATGAAGAGTCAAGTGTTCAGTATTCAGTGTTCAGAGGTCAGTACTGAATACTGAACACTGAATACTGATCATTGTCCGCCCAATAAATCCGGCCTCCGCTTCGCGGTGCGCGCCCGCGACTGCTCGGCCCGCCAGCGGTTGATTTCCTCATGATTTCCCGAGATCAACACCTCGGGCACGGACCGGCCCTGGAACTCGGCCGGGCGCGTGTAGTGCGGATATTCGAGCAGGCCGTCGCTGAACGATTCCTGGTCCACCGCCCCCTCGCCGCCCACCACGCCGGGAAGGAGACGTACCACCGCGTCGATCACCACGGCCGCGGCCAGCGCGCCGTTGGTCAGGACGTAGTCGCCTATGGAAATCTCCTCGTCCACCAGCGCTTCGCGCACCCGCTCGTCCACGCCCTCGTAGTGCCCGCAAACGATGATGAGGTGGGAATGGCTCGTGAGCGCTTTGGCGCGGGACTGCTTGAAGGGCTGGCCTTGGGGGCACATCAGGATCACCCGCGATTCCGGGGTCTTTACGGACTCGATGGCCTTGAAGAGCGGCTCCGGCTTCATGATCATGCCGGGCCCGCCGCCGAACGGGCGGTCATCGGTGGTGCGATGCTTGTCGGTGGTGAAATCGCGCAGGTCGACTTTTCCGAACTCGACGGCACCCTGCTGGACGGCCCGCTTCATCATGCTCTCGCCGAGGACCCCGTCGAGCATGTGCGGGAAGATGGTGATGATGTCGATCTTCATGTCGCAATCGGCCTCGCAATCGGCCTCGCCATCATCGGGGATGGCGACGGCGATTTCGATTGCGATTGAAAAAACTACTCGACGACTTCGATCAACGCGCGCCGGCCCTGGCGGGCGGCCACCGTGCTCAAAAGCTGGCGCACGGCCTGGATGGTCTTGCCGCTCTTGCCGATGACTTTGCCGAGGTCGCTTTCGTGGCAGCGCAGCTCCAGGACGAGCGATTTCTCGCCGTCGATGGACACAACGCGCAAATCGCCCGGGTGGTCCACGAGTGGACGAATGATGCTGAGAACGTAGTCAATCATGTTGGGGGAGCGCGCCGGTTAGGCGGCTTTGGTGGCGCGCGTGGATTTGCGCACCAGGCTCTGGACGGCGTGGGTGATGATCGCGCCCTTGCCCTTCCAGTATTCGATCCGGTCGAGCTTCAATTCGAAATTCGCGCTCTCTTTCGATTTCGGGTCATACCAGCCGACGTTTTCCAGGTAGCGGCCGGACTGCGGCGAACGTTCGTCGGTGGCCACGATACGGAAAAAAGGCTTCTTGTTGTTGCCCATGCGGCGCATGCGTACTTTAACTGCCATATCTTTACTGCTCCCTCGCCAAGGCCGCCTCAGCGGCCGAATCTTAGCAATTTCTTATGCTGCTTTTTCATCTGCTTCGTCATTCTCCGAGCATCGTCAAACTTGCGCAGCAGTTCGTTGACGTGGCTCACTTGCGTCCCACTGCCCGAAGCGATACGGCGCTTCCGGCTGGCATTGATCAGGTCAGGACGGCGCCGTTCCTTCGGCGTCATGCTCAAGATGATCGCCTCGGTCCGCGTCATCTCCCGCCCCGACGACGCGGAGAGGTTCCCTTTCAAGTGGGCCGGGACGTTAGCATGACCGGGAAGCATTTCAAGGAGATTTTCCAACGGGCCCAGCTTCTTTAAACGGCGCATCTGCACGAGGAAATCCTCGAAATTCAGGTCTTCCTTGAGCGCCATTTCCTGGAGGTCGGCCACGTCCTCCTCCGCCATCGCCTGCTGGGCCTTTTCCACGAAACTGACCACGTCGCCCATGCCCAGGATCCGCGACGCCATCCGGTCCGGATAAAACGGCTCCAGGTCCTCCGGCCGTTCCCCGGTCCCGACCAGCAGGATCGGGCACCCCGTGACGTGCTGGACGGACAAGGCCGCCCCGCCCCGCGCATCGCCATCCAGCTTGGTCAAAATCAACCCGGTCAGGCCCACTTCGGCATGGAAGGTCTGGGCCACGTGGACCGATTCCTGGCCGATGGCGGAATCCACGACCAACACCACGTTCTGCGGCTGCAACGCGGCCCGGAGTTCCTTCAACTCCTGGACGAGTTCGGTATCGATCTGGAACCGGCCGCCCGTATCGAAAATCGCAATTTCAAACCCGTTGTCGCGCGCGTGGGTCAAGGCGCGGGCGCCCAGCGCCGGGACCGTCTCCCCCGGCAACGGCGTCACTACGCCGATGCCGGCCTGGTCGGCCAAAATTTTCAGCTGGTCCACGGCCGCCGGCCGCCGGATGTCGCAGGCCACCAGCAGGACGTTCTTGCCGGCCCGCTTCCAGCGCCGCGCCAATTTTCCGGCCGTCGTCGTTTTTCCGGACCCGTGCAACCCGATGAGCATGACGACGGACGGCCGGGCCGTAAGATCGAAATCCCGCTGGCGGCTGCCCAGCAAGGCCACCATTTCGTCGTGGACGAACTTGATGACCTGTTGGCCGGGCGTGACGCTGTCCAGGACTTCGATCCCGATGCATTTCTCGCGCACGCGCGCGATGAAATCCTTCACCACCTGGAAATTGACGTCGGCATCAAGGAGGGCCAGGCGGACTTCGCGCAACGCGTCCTGCACATTGGCTTCGGATAGTTTTCCGTAGCCGCGGAGATTCTTGAAAATTTTCTGGAACGAGCCGGTTAGCTTGTCGAACATGTTTCGCTCTTAATTCGCGGCATTTGTAAACGATTGCGCGGTGGAAATCCAAGGGGCATCGCGCACGAGGCCGCGTCCGTCGCAGCGTTGACACGTCCGCCACGCGCTCGTTCCGGCGTCCTCTATGCGGCCCCGGCCCGCGCAGGCCGGGCACAATTTATCCTCCGCGTCGATGCGGCGAACGCGGTGCGAACCCACGCCGAAACAGGCCGGGCACAAGTTGAGAATATCCTCGTTCTTCCCGTCGTGTACGACGCCCGTGCCCCCGCAGTGGTCGCACGCGATATTTTCAATCGCATACGGCCGGAACAGGTAATCATTTTTCTTAAGCCAGTACGCCTGGGCCACCAGCGCGACGACAGCGGCCAGGATGACCAGCACCATCAGGGGACTCGTCCGGGTATCGGAAATAGCGGGCCGCCGGCGGGGAATGCGGGCCGGGGGATTCACGGACGCCGGCCGATCGCGAAACGTTCGTGGCCCATGGCATCCGGCTCGATGACGACGTCGTGAAAACCTTCGTTACGCAGCAAGCCGGCGACGCGCGCGCCCTGCGTTTCGCCGATTTCAAGGAAGAGGTGGCCGCCGGCGCGCAACGCCTGGAACGCCTGCGGAATCAGCCGCGCGATCACTTCCAATCCGTGGGCGCCACCATCGAGCGCCAGCCGGGGTTCAAAATCACGGACTTCTTTCTGCAACGTCGAAAATTCCGATTCGGAAATATACGGCGGATTCGAAACGACGATGTCCAACGTCGCCGGCTCAAGGCCCTCCAGCAAATTGGTCGCGTGGAACGCAACGGGCGCACCCAACCGGCGCGCATTTTCACGCGCAAGATCGAGCGCATCGTCGCTGATATCCGTGGCGATGCAGCGGCTCTCCGGCCGCGCCAGCGCGAGAGCAATAGCAATGCATCCGGTGCCCGTTCCCACGTCGGCGACGTCCCGGCCAGGTGTTTTCAAAACGCGCTCGACCAGTTGTTCTGTCTCGGGCCGCGGGATCAGCGCGCGCCGGTCCGTCTTGATCACGTGCCCGAGAAAATTTGCGTCGCCGATGACGTACTGGATCGGTTCGCCGCGCACGGCGCGATCGATCAACGCATGGAGTGCGGCCGGAACGGTTTTCGCATCCATCGAAAAAATTTCCAGGCGCGGCACCTCCAGGACGTGCGCGACGAGCAGTTCGGCTTTCAGGCCCGCCTCGTCGAGCCCGGCCGCGGTGAGACGGCTGGTCACCTCGCGGACGAGGGGGAGGATCGGGGTGTTGGAGTGCTGTAGAATTGGAGTCATGTTACGAAATTATTCTTACAATACTCCACTGCCCCATCACTCCATTTCTCACGCCGTCGCCAGCTGCTTCTTGAGTTTCTCTTCAATGTCGCGGTCGTACAAGGCGGAGACCAGTCCGTCCATTTCGCCTTCAATGACGCGATCGAGGTTATAAAGCGTCAAGTTGATGCGGTGATCGGTTACGCGGTTCTGGGGAAAATTGTACGTGCGGATCCGTTCGCTGCGGTCGCCCGTGCCCACTTGCGATTTCCGCTCGCTGGCGTACTTGGCCTGCTCCTCGGTGCGAATCTTGTCCAGCAGCCGCGCGGCCAGGACTTTCATGGCCTTGTCCTTGTTCCGGCCCTGCGAACGTTCGTCCTGGCATTGCACGACAATGTTGGTGGGCAGGTGCGTGATGCGGACGGCGGATTCGGTCTTGTTCACCTTCTGCCCGCCGGCGCCGGAGGCGCGAAACAGGTCGATGCGAATTTCGTCCGGCTTGATTTCGACTTTGTCGGTTTCCGTGGCCTCGGGCAGCACGGCGACCGTTGCGGCCGAGGTGTGGATGCGGCCATTGGCTTCCGTGACCGGGATGCGTTGCACGCGGTGCCCGCCGCTTTCGTAACGCAGCGTGCGGTAGACGTCCTTGCCTTCCACTTCAAAAACAATTTCTTTGAACCCGCCGTGTTCCGCCGGGCTGGCGTCGACCACGCTGATTTTCCAGCCGAGTTTTTCCGCGTAGCGCGAGTACATGCGGTACAGGTCGCCGGCGAAAATGCCCGCTTCGTCGCCCCCCGTGCCGGCCCGGACTTCCACGATCGTATTCTTGCTGTCGTCCGGGTCGGGCGGCAGCAGGGCGATCATCAGGTCGCGCTCCACCGTCTTGAATTGTTCATCGAGCTGGGCGAATTCGGCCTTGGCCATCTCGCGCATCTCGGCGTCGCCGCCGTCCATCATCGCCTTGGCCTCGTCGCGCTCACGCACCATCTTGAGATAGGCGGCGGCTTTCTGCTGGACCGATTTGAGGTTGAGGTGCTCGGCGACGAGCTGCCGGAACTTGTTCTGGTGGGCCGCGGTCTCGGGCCGCGACAGCTCCGCCTCCAGCGCGTCCACGCGCGCGTTCAGTCGGTCGAGATAGGATTGATCGATCATGGTGGCTATGACTGGGAAAATGGGGGATTGGGGGAGTGGAAGACTTTACAATTCCCATTCCCCCACTTCACCATTACCCCAATCTTCAAAAGAAAACGGGCCGGAGCTTGAAGACAAGCGCCGGCCCGTTGACGAAAAACAGCTACTTCGCCGCGGCGGTCGCGGCAGGCTTCTTGGCGTAACGCTTCTGGAAGCGTTCCACGCGGCCTTCCGTGTCCATATACTTCGCTTCGCCAGTATAGAACGGGTGGCAGGCCGAGCAGGTGTTGACGTGCATTTCCTTGCGCGTGGAACGGGTATTGATGACCGTGCCGCAGGCGCAGCGAATGATGGCGTCTTCGTATTTCGGATGAATTTCAGCTTTCATGGGTCTTTTCCTGTCTTTCCAAAAGGCCGCGTAAAGTACCGCCGGTCGGTACGTTTGGCAAGGGGGATTAAAAGTCGAAATTTACCCAGGGGGCATTGGGCAGGGTGCCGGACACGCCGCCGAGGAGAAGGTTGGTGACATGGCCGTGATTGCCGCCGCCCAGGTCGTAGTCCAGCGTCGTATTCCCGAGGGCGCTGTTCTGGAGCATGATGTTGTCGGCCGAGGCCCCGGTCAGGTCGAAACCCCAGCCGCTGCCGAACCCGTGATTTCGTTCGGCCCGGTTCCCGCCCTCGCCCAGCCGGAACGCGCCCTTGGTGGGTTGGATGACGGACAGGTTCGCAATCGCGGTGGCATTGGTATTCAAGCGGATGCCGTGATCGACGTTGGACATGCTGAGACAGGAAATCACCTGGCCGGGACCGCGGAGGTCGACGCCGTTATTGCCGTTGCCGGCCGCGACCGAGGTCATAATTGCGGAACCGCCGTAAAAATTGTCGCTGCCCGCTTTCCAGCACATTGGGATCCTAAGCTTAGAATTCCACGTGGACAAGTTGTCGCG
>JADMIO011126994.1_pt1 | contig 20090 bp, 14 predicted proteins | sample 8958161 | NCBI WGS metagenome assembly JADMIO01 (sample SAMN16585339, study PRJNA669376) | soil metagenome | isolation source: Crop rotation soil | place: USA: Cullars Rotation, Alabama | collected 2011 | reverse complement strand
GGCCGAGCCGAGCTCCGAGGGTCAGAAGGACCGCTACCAGCGGATGCTGCGCGCCGCGGTGAAGCTGGGCTCGCGCCAGGACTTCGAGCGGGTGCAGATGCAGGACGTCGCGGCGGAGTCCGAGGTCGCGATCGCCACGCTGTACCGGTACTTCCCGTCCAAGGTGCACCTCTTCGTCGGCGTCATGCGCGCCGAGCTGGAGAAGGTCGACCCGGCGACGTTCCAGGTCCAGGAGGGTCAGGACTTGGTCGAGGTGGTCGGTGACCTGCTGATGCTCTTCACCCAGGAGATGTACCGCAACCGGCGGCTGTCGATGTCGATGATCCAGTCGATCATCCTGTCCGAGGGCCTGGACAGCCCGGACTCGGCCGTGATCGAGGAGGTCTTCCTCGAGCTGCTGCTCCGGGTCGCCGGCTGGGACGCCGACCCGACCCCGGACCAGCGCCGGCGCTGCTGGCTGGTGATCCAGTGCTGGTTCGGTGTGCTGGTCACCACACTGAGCGGGAACCGCCCGCTGGAATCAGCCGAGGACGACGTCCGCCGGGCCTGTGACCTGCTGCTCTCGATTTGAGTCCGCCGCTCCCCAGCAGGTAATGTTCCGTTCACCGACGCGGGGTGGAGCAGCTCGGTAGCTCGCTGGGCTCATAACCCAGAGGTCGCAGGTTCAAATCCTGCCCCCGCTACAAGTGGAAGAACCCGCTGACCTGCGGAAACGCTCAGGGTCAGCGGGTTCTTCATTTCTGGGGTCGTCGTTGTGAACGAGATCGCGTCCACTTTCGCGTCCATTCGAGCCCCGCAGGATCAGCGCGGCTACGGCCTCTGCGGCTTCACGATCGGCGTCCCCCGACGCCTCGGCCGCGAGGTCGTGCATCGGCGTGGGCCAGGCGAAGTTCCTGCACCCGGATTCTGCGGAGGTTTGCGTTGTCGCAGAGCTGGTGGAACCAGGCGGTGACTCGGTGCGGGCTTCACGGGTGTCGAATCCGGAGCGTCCTGGCCGTAGTCGGCGTCCGGTGTTCGGGTCGCGTCCGGCGTCGTAGCGGTACTCCCACCTGTCGTCTCGCTGCCGAACCGTGCTGCTCATCGGGTGCTCCTCGCTGCGGTCTGGACATCTTGATGCCGCTTGTTAGACCGTGCGCCCGTGTGAAAGGGACGTCTCAACCACGTGGCGGGGACGTTTGGGGACGTTCAAAGGTCCAAGACGTCCCAAGACGGCTGCGGCGCTCACACGACGAGGTCTCGGCCACTTGCTCTTGTCGGTTCGAGTACGGACTGCGCCGGTATGGACCGCTTGCCGCCCTTCGAGGTCGCTTCGCCGACCTCGGCGTTGAGGAGTTCCCCCTATCGGGGCCAAGGCGCGGGGCAGTTAACTAGACGCCAGTGGGCGCGACTCACTCCGCCGGCAGATCGAGTCGCCCGTGGAGTTGATCAAAGTTCGCCCACGACGCGCCCTGTGGCCACACAACTCCCAGTCGGCATCGGGTGATAAGCGCGAACAAGTCATTCCCCGGATCCTCCGGCAGCAAGAGTGCACCCCGAGCGCCGGGAACGAAGCGAAGGTAGTCGAATAATTGTCCGATGCCGAGCCGAACGGTCATTCGGTCACTACTCGCTTTTGCCTCATATAGCACACGCGAACTGATGTCGAAAGTATCTGTGACCAACTGGATCCCCTCGCCCGGAACGGTAATGCGCAGGCGGCCAAACTCGCGTGGAATCCCACCAAGAAACCGTTCAAACCGGTCGATCAAGAGCGCCTCGCGACGTTGTGCACGCATGCCTGCCACCGGGGCTCGCTCGAACTCGTCGGAGTTGTACGACTCGCTGGCGACGACCCGCACCTCGGGCGTATGCCTGTCGCCTCCTCCGGTCGCTGGCGCCTGGTTGCGGCCTGTGTTCGGTTGATCCTCGAACCCGTACTGGATCGCGGCGCAGATTTCCTCTGCGATGGTGTCCATTGCAACGTCTGGGGCGTACCAAAGCGCTTGTCTCGCCTCGATTCGCATGAGCACCGCCGTAGTCGCGTTGTGGTGGTTCAGGACGCGATCGACCGCATCTGCCGACACCTGGTAGCCCCTCGCGCGCAGGCGCACTTCGATTCCTTCGGCGAGCTGCCTGAAGCGTTCTGTCCGCCGCGTTAGGCGCCTGACCTCATTCGGCCCATGTTCGACATGGTCATCCATAATGCGGCCACACCTACCTTCCCGGGCCAGGGATTTGAATGCGGCCTTTCCGTGGCGGTGGGTCCAGCCGGAACGTCGACGTGAAGTCCGCGGGCTCGTTTGCAGAATGCATCAGCGTCACATTCGAGGACCTCACAGACCAAATTGCGAACCTCGGTTCTTCCAGACCACCAGCCACCGAAGTGGATGTTGGGAGTGTCTGGCACCCGTCATTGAGCCGCACTAGTTCAGTGCGCTCTAGGACCGCCTTCTGGCGCAATCAGGGGCTTCGCCGGCCGGTGCCGACAAGGGTCATTTGGTTTCCTTTAACGGGGTCCGGACCTTCTGCGCGCCCTTGAACTCGCCGCCGATGATCCTGTCAAGCATGGATCGGGCGTCTGCTTCCTTCTCGTATTGCTGGTTACCGTCGGTCGCGATGATCGCGCGATTCCCAGCCGCCCGTAGCCGCCAGCCCCACTTCTTGTTGGGGTGTTGGTATACGACCGCCTGCGCGGGCTTGGCATTTTCGGTGGGTTCGGCCATGGGATGGTCCTGTCCTGTACGGGGTGTATCGACGGTGGCGATGCGCAGTAGAGGTGTCGAGTCCTTGACGCTTGGGCTCGCACGAGCGGACTGTTCGGTGCGCCAGCTGTGGTGGTAGTTCGACTCGAATGGCTGCCCGCGAGTCGAAGTTTGAAATATGGCTAGGCCTCCTTGCGGTACGGGAAGGAGTTCTTCACGTACAGGTTCAGGTAGCTCCCGACTGACGGAGCAAGTAATAGCTGCTCAAAGGTGGTCTCCGGCACGCCGGTGTAGACATACAGTCCGCCATCGATGAACTGGACGTACAGCTCACTCTGGTCCATGTCGTATCCGACCTGGTCGACATTGCTCGACACCACGTACTGCATCTCGGGCATCAGTTTCCTCCGTGATTCGTTGGCTGGTCAGGGCTGGTTGGTCATCGCGCGCCAGTTAGCGATCGCCTCCGCGTAGTCGGAGGAGTTCGGGCGTGAGTCGCGTGTCCATCCGGAGGCCACATCTGCGTCGGTTCCGCGGAGTTCCCCGGTCGCGAGCCGGATGCGCACGCGCGTGGGCGCCGGCGTTGCCTCTCCGGAGATCAGCGCTTCTCCGGTGCGGAGCGCGGGGAGCTGGTCAGCGAGCAGCGCCATGTCATCCGGCATCGTCGACGCGACGTAGTTCCTGTCTGTCTGATTCGTCATGCGAAGAGCGATGACTGTGCCGCACTGGCTCAGTGCGTTCCGGTCAAGGTCGGACGGACGTTGGGTGACGAGCATCAGACCAACGCCGTACTTACGACCTTCCTTGGCGATGGTCGAGACGACGCGGTTCGCGACCGTGCCGCCGCCCTCCTTGACGAACAAGTGTGCTTCCTCAAGAACAACCAGGAGCGGTTGTGCACGTCCCGAAACGGGTAGGTCCCCGGCCCAGAACAGGGCGTCGTAGACGATACGGAGGACGGTGCCGGTGACCAGCGGGAGGACGTCAGATGGCGCACCGGACATGTCGAGAACCGTGATGGGCTGGTCGTGGCCGACCCACGATGCGACAAGCGCGTCCAGGTCGGCCGCCGTCTTCGCGTCGACGTTGTCCGGAGTGAGGTCCGGGCCGGGTTCGAAGAGAAACTTGTAGCGGCCGTCCGCGAGGCGGTTGCGCATCAGGGCCAACTGCCGGCCGATATTGCGGGGTATCGGAGCAAACGGCTTGCCTGAGCCGAGCGCGTGAGGCGGAAACGTCTGGGCGACAAGTGAGTCGACATTGCCTGCGTGCGTCGGTGGCATGGGTGTTGCCCGCTGGGCGTCGTCGTAGGTGCAGTCCTCACGTGCCCGGAGGTCGTACCAAAGGCGTCTTGCGCTGAAAGGAACCGGCGCATCGGCAGTGATGGAGTCGGTCGGCGGCGGCACGGAGAGATGTGCCGCGGCCTCCCGTCGCCGCCTTTCGACCTCCGCGCGTACTTCCGCGTACTGTCCATCGTTCATCGGACCGGTGGTCGCCTCAAGGAACTCGCCAAAGGGAAGTGCCCAGAACGGCACGTACAGCGGGTCCGCGCCCGGTGTCGGGGAAACACTGAAGACCCTGGCTATGTCTTTGAGTGCGTTCGCGTACTCACCGTGGGCGTCGATGACCAGAACCCGGGCCGTAGGGAGGTCGGCGGTAGCCAAGCTTTGGAGCAGAGTTGCCACGAAGTTCGACTTTCCGGACCCGGTGGTGCCGAGGACAGCGCTATGACGTGACACGAGCTTCGCGACGTCCAGGACGGCAGGGAGCGTCGCTGTCGATGCGACAGTCCCGATGCTCAGGGTGGGAGAGGTGCCGGCGGTTGCATGGATACGTGCCACGTCGGCTGCGGTCGCGAGGTGTACTTCGTCGCCGAAGGTCGGGTAGGCGCTGATACCGCGTTCGAACTGGCCAGCGATTGCCTCGCCGAAGAGGGTAAGCGTCAGCCAGCGCCCATCCAGTGCTGTCTCGTCGCCGACGGGGGGCGCTGCCGCCGCGCCGACCTGGGTACAGACTCCGAACAGGCTCGCGTACCCGACCGGGATACGGAGGAACGCACCGACCTGGCCGACTCGGTGCGACTCCCCGCCGACGAGCGCAGTCGATGGTTGATCGGCTCGAATGCGGACGCTCACGATGCTGCCAGTGACAGAGATGACCTCTCCGATCAGAGTCGCTGGTCGCATCACGCCACCCAATGCTGCTCGGTGTTCAGCCCGCCTAGGAGGTCAGCGAGAACGTTGAAATCACCGACCTTCATACGGCCCTTCACGGGGGTGTCGGCCGGGCTCTCGGGTTCCAGAGCATCACTGTCGAACCACCTGTCGACTAGCGTTGCCTTCTGAGGCGTCGGGGTTTCGGTCATCTGCCAAGGGGCTTCAACTCCACCGATGACGGCTGACGTCGGTCCGACGACGAGCAGGTTCGGGAGGCGATGGGCAAGCTTGGTCAGTTGTGGAACGTCACCCAGGTCTTCGTACATCAGAGCAATTGCGCCGTTAGCTGGATGCTGCTCAAGCGCTTCGACGATACAGGCGTTCACGTGGTCGTCATGCCAGCTGTAGCCGACCGTGAGGATGACTGTTGAGTCGATGGCGACCACTTGAGCAAATCGGCTCATCAGGGCCAGGTATGGCATTCGTCGGGACTCGTCGTACTTCCGATGCGAGGGGTAGATCATCGAGCCGGAGGTAGTCGAGGCGTTTCTGACCGTTGCAACTTGGCCCGTCTCGGTCTCCCAGTTCACTGAGCCGTGGACCTTCCACAGGCCGACCCACGAGGAGTCACGGCCGGGTTCTGGTGCGGCCACAAGTTGTGGGTCGAAGTAGGGACGATGGCAGCCGACGAACCCGTCGATTACCGGCACGCGAGCTAGTTCGAGAGACCGCTCTAGCAGCACGTCGTAGTTGGTGGTGAAGACTTCGACAGCATGCTTGCGGCGGGCGCCGCGAATCCAATGAGCGAATCGGTCGTGAGGAATATCCGGTGGAATGTCCGTTTCGGCGGGCGATGCAACACTCGCGATCGTTTTGAGAATCTGGATGTGCATGCCGTCGAGGTCGCCGCTGCTGAGACCGAGTGCTCCATTCACCGGGTTTGCGTCCATGGTCAAACGCAGCAGGCTAAGGATGTTCTCGATGTGTGGCGCACGGTCGCTCGCGGTGCATGTGGCTCCGAGTGAATCCCAGGCGGTTGCTTGCAGAGCGCCTAGGCCCGCGACCGCCTGCTGACAGAGGTCTGTGATTCCGGCAACGGCCGGAATCAGCGGCGAATAACTGCGTTTGGCGCCCGCAGCCACCGGCGGTGCGATGTTGACCGCACACGACGAGCCGGCACCGAACAAGAACGCGACCCGACGGTCGGGCGACGTGAGTTGAGCGCGCAGCAATTCGAGGAACTGTAGAGGCTCATGACTCACAAAGGCAAACTATGGCAATTTAGAACAGATGTCGACCCGAACAAGATATTACTTCAATTTGTTAAAATCTCAGGAGAGAGTCACGATTGTGCTCTAGCGATGTGTCCGGCAACGACGGCGGTCACCTCCCAGCCATCGACTCGGTGCCGTGCTGCCACCCGTTCAGCTCACCATGAACGACAAGGTCGTTCAGTTAAGGGAGTCAGCATGGGAAACGCGCCCGTCTCCACTCCACGTCAACTGCTTCGGTTCCTTCTCGGCCTCCTCCCGCTGGGAATCATGGCTGTCGGGCTTGCTGTCTTCTTGTTTTGGGAAATCGACCCACTCTGGAGCATCGGAATCGCCGCGGTAGCGGCGATCCTCTCGTTCGGTCCGTATGTCTACGTGGCCTACAACGTCTACACCGAAAGGACGCCCAAGACCGGCGGAGGGCGCCCCGCCGCCAGCCCAACAGAAACTCGGGCGCTAATGAACCGGCTCGCCAGAACAATGAGCCCAAACCTCGCCGATTTCTACGCCCAGATGGTCCTTGATCCGGCCCGTCACACCATCCGGATGACCGACCGAATCTCACCGACCTCACGCGCCTACGACATCACCCGAAGCATGAAGGTCGTCATCCCGTCCAACTTGGCTGGCGCCCGGATCCCCGTGCCGCTCGACCTCATCTCGAAGGCGAACTTGGTCAATCGATTGCACGTGCAAGATCCGTCGTCGAGTACGGTCTCAACTCTGTCTCAGGACGCAACCATCGCGCACTCAGCACTGGTCGTGCGGCGCATGATCGAGCGGGTCTGCACCCGCGCTGAAGTACGTGCCTATATCAAGACGATCGAGCCGGGCGTGGTGGAGTTCCTTTGTAGGAACCGCGTGGTCGCTCTCCAGGATCCCGAGTTCTCGCGAACTATCAGGCGCATCGCCCATCTTTCCGAGGACCCGTGGGTGACGCAGCGGCTCCTCATTGTTGTCTCCTACCTTCAGGTCCTCGCCACCCACTATCCACTCGTGGTGTATATGAAGGCGTCTACAGACACAGTCTCCGAGGAACTGGTCGCCGGTGAGTGCGTCCGCGTCACCATCTCTCGACTCACGATCCCGGTCGTCGGGAAGGGCCAGTCAAGATGGGACAGGATTCGCGGCTGGCCGCGACGCATGCTGGGGATTAGACCGGCCATTATCACCTGGAGCCTCGCTCCCGCTCATCGAACCCGGAGCTACCACCTCGAGTGCAAGGGTCCTGAAGGTAGCTATCTTGCACGCCAGCGAATCTACAGTGACACGACAGATGGGGACGCACTCCTTCGGCAATTGAACTACAAGATCCTTCCGCGCCACGGGCAACGCTTCTCGCACCTGTACGTGCACGATCTCCGGCCGATGAGCCAGGTCGCCTCGTCTGGGGGTTCGAACTCGCTCAACTACGTCGCATCATTCTTCGAACGACCGCCGGGCAGCACTGCAACCGCAGCGGTATCAGCGCTTACCGCCGCCATCCTGATCACCGCCGCAGCGAACGCCCGTCTGTGGCCGCACGGGCCCGACCAGCCCGGAACAGACCTCATAGCCATCCTGCTCGCACTGCCGGTTGTCGCTAGCGCGTGGCTAGGCTTCGGCTCCACCACGTCGGTGTTCCTCGGCGCCTTGGGCGCTCGGGTCGCGCTTCTGGCAACCATGGCATGTTCTCTTGGCGCGACGGCTCTTTACATGCAGGGTCCAGAACGCGTCGACCCGAATGTCGACTGGTGGCAGCAAGAGTGGGGTCATTGGTGGGTGGGAGTGCTTGTCGTCATCTGGGTGACATTTCTCGGCGCAGCCGCCTCGTGGGCAATGCGGGTCGCCGCATACAGGTTCTTCATCCGACGCGCAGATGTCTCGGCCATCGCAGGACAGGAGTCATAGTGGCCAAGCGGAATCAGGCAAGTCGGACTGACGAGCAGTCCCTGATCTCAGCCTGGCACTTCCCGGACCTCGAGTCACCGAGTCTTTCAACGCAGCTGCTCCCAGGGCAGCACGAGGCACTCATGCTCCTCGACGACAGCAGCATCGCCGAGATCTTTGATCCGCGGCAGCGCGACGGCCGTGCCCCGCGGAAGCGACGGGCGAAGAAGGGCGACGCATGAAGATCCCCAGATTGTTGATCCGCTTGGGTATCTACTTCACGTCGCCAAAGTGCACGGCCGGCGCCATGTCAGTGTGGGTCGATCAAGAAGAGGTGCTTCTCGTGCAGAGCAGGACCGGCGAGGCGCTCTGGGGCTTTCCGGGCGGCATATTAAAACGCTACGAACACCCAGTCGACGGCGCACTGCGTGAACTCCGCGAGGAGACTGGTTTCTCGGGGGTCGCGCTCGACGACCTTGCCCTTGTGGGCACACATGCTCAGCAGGACCAGCGGCACATTGAATCGGTGTTCAGGATGACTTGCGTGCGTCCCACGCCGAGTGCTTCCACGGCGCCCCGTAGGCGCTTCGAGATCGTTCAAGTGCACTGGTTTCCGGTGAGCGATCTCCCAGACCTACGACGAGAGGCAAAATTCGTCCTCGAGCGATACCCCACGATCCTGCATACGTGAGGACGTCAACCTACGAACACCGTGCCATCACGGTGCCTCTTTCGCACCGTGATTGTTCATGAGCTGGTCTCGTAGCGGAAGTAGGTACATCTCGTAGAGTTCGATCTGCCGAGCAGCCTGAGCAAGATCGAAATGAATCGCCGCCTCGGCGACTGCGCCCGCCTCTGCCTCACGAGCGCTCGCGGTTCGGTAGGCGCTGGCGAGTTCTCCGGGAGCTCGAACCAAGGCACATTCTGCAACAGCCTGGCGGGATACCTCCGCCGCCTGTTCGGGTTCGCCATTGCGTAGGAGCGCGACGGAATGTACGGCGGCGTGTTCGACTGCCTCGGGAAGGCCATTCAGCCCGTAGGCCTCGACCCATCGTGCTCCCTGATCGGCGAGTTTGAGCGCCTGCGCAATCTCCCCGAGAGAGAGGTGGCACCGCGAGAGCAGAGTGCAGACCCGGACGGGCGTTCCTTCACTTGCAACCTTACCGAACCGGGCCTCCAGGATCTCTACGGCCTCAGTGTCCCGTTGATCGGAGTGATGTGCTGACGCCTGGACGTACGTGGCTTGGTCTCCCAGTGACGTAAGACCGATCGCGTCGGCGTCAATGGCGACCTCAAAGGCAAGCGCGAACGCTTCGGCATGGAAGCCTTGGAGAAGATGCTGTTCAGCCCGGCCGAGGCGTACTCGGAGGTCGCTGTGAGGGTCGCCGGCAACGTCGGTCAACTCGTTGATGGGCACTCCGAGCTTTCCTGCGATGGCGACAAGCAGTTGCCGGCTCGGCCGACGCAGTCCAGCTTCTATCCGCGAGATGTAGGCGACGGAAGCGTGGTCACCAGCGAGATCTGCCTGGGTCAGACCCGCATTCCTCCGCGCAGCACGGATCCGCCGCCCCAGAACCGCGGCCCCGAGCTCGACGACATCTCGATGTAGGGCCTCCTTAGCCACTGCGCACGCCACCAGAGGATGCCGGCAAGGCAAAGCAGACACCGTTTTGGACTAGACCAGACAACCACATTGGCAACTTTAGGCAACTCCAATACTGAACAGCCTGACAGTGATGTAACTAAATGTTACTCCTCTAGTCAACTGCGTCAGAAGGGCGCACTTGTCTAAGGGGCTGTTGAAAATGAACCGAACCAAGAAGATCGCCGTTGCTGGCCTGGTAGCGGTTGTGACCGCCCTCGGCGTGGTCGTGGTCGACGGGGGAGTGGCTGCCGCCGATACGCATCACTGTTGCTAAACCGGGGCATGCGAGGTGGGCCGTTGGCGTAAGCAGCGGCCCGCTTCGGTCACGCTTTGATGTTGGCGCCAGACCTGATCGCGGCGGGGGAAGTCAGCCCGGTGGAGGCCGCTGCACGTTTGAACGCGTCAAGGGCGCCTTCGGAGTCGCCGACCTCGGACAGAAGTCCGCCGAGGTCGAACCACAGCTGGGCGGCTTCGCGATCCGCGCCGATGCCACTCAGGGTCTGCACGGCTTGCAGGTAGAGCTGTCGGGCATCGGGCACTCGCCCTTCGGCCGCGGCCACTTGGCCCTGAAGAACCAGGGCTGAGGAACGCATGAGGGGAGCGTCCTTGGGTGCTTGGTCCACGCCGTCGGCGGCGTACTGAAGGGCCTTGGTGTAGTCCCCGAGAAGGTAGTGGGCCCGACCACGGGTGAGGTGAGTGCGCGCGATGTCGTAGGTACTGGCCGCCGACCAGGACATTTCCTTGTCGACCTGAGCCAACGTGGCAAGGGCACCAGCAGCGTCGGGCGGATCCTGCTTCAACTGCATATTGGCGATCTCAGCGCGCAGCCGCCCCAGGTTGCGGGCGTCCTCGCTCGCCTCCAGGATGGCGATTGCCTTTTGCGCAAGCGCGAGAGCGCTCTGATAGGCGCCCTTGTCTGCCTCGACAATGCTCGCCTCCCAGTATGCCGAGGCCTTGCCGATGGGCGAGTCGTACTTCTCGGCTGCGGCAAGAGCCCGTTGGCACATGCGAAGCGCGTGCCCGGCATCGCCTCGAACCACGTATGCAGCGGCAGTGGTCACGGTGAGCTGTATTGCTTCGGTGAGTCCGGAAATCCCCATCTCCTCGATCGTCTGCTCGGCGCGCTCGCCGACTGCGATGGCCCGCGTCAGATCGCCAGCGTCGCGGTAGCAACGGCTCAGCGCGATCAACGCTTTCAGCCAACGCGCGTCGGCGGACGGTGTGGCCGTGAGGTCCTCAAGGAGAAGAATTGCGGCGTCTAGATCACCTGTGGCTTCTAACGCGTACGCGCGCAGCTCGCGGATCGAACGCTGAAGCTGTGGTGTGCCTTTGTCGCCGACGGAAGCAGCAAGCGAATCAACCCTGGAGAGCGCGGCTGCCGAGTTGCCAGATGCAAGTTCGAGTTCGGCGTGGTCGAGGGCTACTTGGAACTTGAGTGCCTCGTCTCTCGTGACACCGATTAGCAGTTCTTCCAGGCTGGAACTCATCCGTGCTGCCATCCGCTCGAGCAACTGGGCGTCCGGGCGCCGTTGGCCATCCTCGATGCGCGAGACGTAGGCCGTCGTGACGTCCTCGCCGGCGACCTGAGCCTGGGTCATTCCAGCGGCGACACGGGCGCTCTTGATTCTCTGCCCGAGAACGACTGGGTCGATCGAGCGACTCAGCGCGGCAAGTTCTGGAGTCATCGCTTCATTCTGCCCAATTCTGACAGAAATCAACTGCAGATCACTGAATCTTTGTCAGGGCATGGTCATTCTGAGTCAATCTTGGTAGACAGGATCCAAAGTAAGCGGTGGGAGCTCGGGAGCGACGCACTTGTCCTGTCCAATGAGCTGGAGGCGATCGATCATGGCTGAGCCAAGCGACAACAGCAATGCGGGGCCGATCTTGATGGGCCTGGCCTACATCGGGCTGGTGGTCTTCATCATGGTCTTCTGTGCGAAGCAGACGTCCAATTTCGACGACTTTTCGGGGTATTGGGGACTGTTCGCCACTCTGATCGGAGTCGCGACCGGAGCCATCCCGTCGTTCTTCTTCAAAGCGCAGGCAGACAACGCCCAGCAACAGGCCAACAACGCCCAGCAGAAGGCTGATCAGGCAAGTGCCAAGGCCGAATTGCTCTCCGGCGCGCTCGACCCCGGCGTCGTGCAGCAACTCCGAGCGGCGAACCCGCATCTCTTCTGAGCGGTCCGCTCCTTAGACGTCCGTTCAGTAGGCGCGGCTGGCGGAATGAACGATCAGCCCGGTCGTCTATGCAGTTGGTTGCTCGCCGGCATCCGCGAGGCTTTCCGCCCACTGCTTGAGAAGGTGCAGGCGTAGGTGCCTCTCGCCGCACCTGGTGCGGTACTCGGGAACGTCGCACGGCGCGGATCAGCGCACCGCTGTTCCCGTGGTGATCGTCACCACGAGCGTCGTATACGCCGCCCGTCTCAGGACGAACTGGACGCTCATCCGGTGGCCCCGGTCGGCGGCGACCAAGCGATAGTGCGAGCCGGTTTGTCCGATGATCCGGCGCCCGTCACGGAGCCAGCGGTACCGCACGATCGAGGTCGGGGACGTGGTCGGCGCGACAGCGTGCAGGTAGCTCCCGACGAGGCGCGCCCCGAAGAGCTCGGCGCGCGAGGTGCGTCGGAGGGTGCCCCTACCGATCGTGCCCGTGTCGGCATGCCGTGTCGCCGAAAGAAATGTATAACGGGTCGCCGTGACGTAGACGCGGAGCACATGTCCGAAGTCGGAGCCGCGCAGCGTGTAGGTCTTGCCGTATCCCAACACCGTCGAGCCGTGAGTCCACTTGTAGGTGTATTCGTTCGGAGTCGGGTACCACGAGCCGTTGGTCGCGGTTACGGTGTGACCGACTCGCTGGATTCCGTAGACCGTGGGTGTGCCCTTGCTGAGGATTGTCGTCGGTTCGAGAGCGATGTTGACGCCCGTCGTCTGCTCGCCGAGTGCGACTAGGACGTCGTTTCCGGTTGCGTAGTGTCCAGCGTTGATCCAGTACTCGCTCTTCAGATCGGTCGGGCCGTAGAAATGAACCCGGTAGGTGCCGGACCGCACGGGCAGCGTGTACGTCCCGTCGGGTGCAGTCACCGTATGGTCGGGCTCCAGGGTCCAGTGGAACGGCTCTGTTTCGCGGTACACGTCGACATTGACGCCACCAACCGCGGCCCCGTCTACGGCTCGAGTGACCTGGCCGGTAAAGGTCCCGAACGGAACTAGCTCGGGGTCGATGGCAGGGACGTTCTCTCCTCCGGTAACGGTGACGGGGTTTGCCGCGTCGATCGTGGCTTTGTCGTGCCACCAACCTTCGAGCTTGGTCAGCTTGTTGACGAAGTGAACTCGGTAGGCGGCGTCCGGCAGGTTCGGGACCGAGTAGTCACCGTTCGCGTCGGCCCAGGCTGTCTTCATCAGGAAGTAACCCCCGGGGAACGACGAGTCGGCGACCCACACCTCGACCCAGCCGTCGTGGACGCCCTCGGCTTGGGCGATGGTGCCGCTGACGGAGCCGCCGTGCACCAGTTCCACGCCCTGGTTGACGTAGGCGCCAGCGGTGATCGTCACCTCCGAGCCCTCACGAACAGACGAACTTCCCCACCACTCTGAGGCCCAGCCCTGGGCTGCGAAGCGGATCCAATACTCGCCCGGCGCGAGTGGGACGTTGAATGATCCGTCCGATGCGGTGTCGTAGAAGCGGCACGGGTACTGACACTCCCCGGGAGTTTCGCTTCCCGACATGGAGTATCCGTCGTACATGTCGGTGGCTGAATCGAGCGGTTCGATCATCAGTGTGCCCTGGATCGCCCCTTGCCCGGCGCCGGTCAGGGTGCCTTTGATCCCTTGCGGCAACGCCGTAGCGCCCGCACCAACGGCGGATAGCAGAATGCCGGAGACTAGAGACAACACCAACAGCAATCGTGTGATCAGGCGGGACGGCTGACGAGGAGTCATGTGCATTGGCTTTCGACGGGTTGGGTGCAGGAATCGAAGGTATAGCCCCGATTTCCTTTAGGGGTTCTTTCTTGTCGTCATGGCGAGTACGTGGAGCATCGGGGCTGCTCCACAAGCTTGTGTGAGGCTGGTTCCGGTGCTGGGGAGCGTGACCTGGGTCAGCGGGTTAGAACGCTGAGCCGGGTCGACGTCGACCTCGATCACGTACAGGCTGTTCGTACCTGCGACCGCAGTCGCAGTCGTCCCGTTGACGTAGCTTGGCGACGTAATCGCGGTGATGTCGGTGCTAGGCGTCGGGTTCAGCCAGACCGGGATCGGCGCAGGCAGGCCTGGGTTAGTCGTGACCGTCGAACTTCCAACTTGATGGATCAGGTCAAACAGTGCCCTCGGGGTTGGATTCGCCGGGGCGCAAGTAGCCGCTACGAGGAAGTCGACGTGATCCGTGACGAGGCCTGAAGGCATCACGATGTGCTGACCAGCCGAAATCACGTTGTCACTACTCCCGGCCGGAACCGACGGTATAGCGAAGGTGGTGGACGCGGTGAATCCAGTCGTGTCGAGGAACGACGTCGTGAAGTTGGTTCCGGGGACAATCCCTCGTGCAGCGAGTTGCTGTCTGGACAGCCCAAGGGTCGTTCCTGGCTCGAGCGAGGCTCCCGCTCCGCCTTCGCTCGCAATGCCGTGGTTGTTGAACGCAGCGCTCAAGTTTGCGGCCATGGTCCCGGCGGCAGACCCGTACGTCGAGCCCTGAATCTGGGCCACGGTCACATAGTCGATGCCGAATGTCGATGGAGTCGAGCTGGTCGCGTTCGGAAGTACAACGCGCAGCTTGTGCATGCCTGCCGAGAGCTGATACCCGCCGAGCTGGACATATGCCGGGTCGGTCGCAGAGGAGCACGCTGTCACAGCTGCGCTGACTTGGGCGTCAGGAATGGTGAACTGAGCTGGAGTGTTCGTCGAGCATGCGGCTCCGAGCTTGACCCCGACGGCGTAGTACCCAGAAGTGTTGACTGAAAGGCTGTAATCGACGCTTGCCGCGCTATCGGTTGAGGTCAGTGTGGAGACCACGCCGGGTCCAGCAGACGCAGGAGCAACATCGCCGGTGACTTGAATGCCTCCGGTTGGCGTCTTCGTGACCGCGGAGCTCTCGGCCTCAGTTCGGAAGGGCGTCGTCGTTCCGTAGTCGGGGCTCGGGTAGAACGTGTAAGTGATCGTGCTCGACTTGTTGTGCGCTCGATCGAAGGAGAACAAGGTCAACTTGTTTGGCACACCGGGGTTCAGTCCGGTCGGCGTCAGCGTCACCCTTCCGCCGGATGGTGTCGCAAAGCCTGCGCCGGTGTACGCGCAGTCGGAGTCCTTCAACGAGGGGGTTCCGTTAAACGAGTACGCGACGGCTACAGCGTCCGACGGGACGCTCACTGTGAAGCTGCCCGGATTTGTTGTCGTCCGTCCCCAATAGTTCTCGGGGTAGTCGTTGCTGGAGATCGTCGGAGTGGTTGGGATCGAGTTGTCGACCGTGAACGGACGCGTCGCGGGATCTGTATACCGGGTTGCGCCAGGGTAGGGATCGCCGTTCGCGTCGTTGACCCCAACCGGATCTCTCACTCCGACGCGCCAGGCGTAGGTGCCTGTGGGCCAAGTAGACGTGCTGAGCGTGTACGGGTTGCTCGACACCCATCCGGAACTACGCGCCAGGGTGGTCGAGTCCCACGGCCCGTTGTTGGTCGCGTCGGTGTGGTACGCCTGGTAGGCGTAATCCTGGCTGGTCGAGTAGCCGGTGTAGGGATCGCTCGCAGCAACGTTGAAGGTGATGGAGCCGTGGGCGTAAACCGGATAGCCGGAGCACGCTACAACTCCAGAAGCGGCGTAACTCGTGATCGAAGGCGGGTAGGCGAAGACGACCGACAGGGTCGGGTTGCTGTTGAACTTCTTCCAGTAGTACTTATTGCCTTCGGAGGGCGCGGAGAGCGAGAAGTACATGAAGTTGGCGTCCGCAGTTGCCTGGTCCTGAACATAGTTCTGGACGGCCGAGCCACTGAAGCTAAGCCAGGCCTCGTTGGCCCCGCCATACCCCGCGGCGCTGGAGATCTGCTGCAGATTGGCGCCGACCGGCCCCGGATAGTTCGTACTGGAGCTGAACGATGTCGCCTTGGTCAGATTTACCGGCTGCGCAGACGATGAGGCGTTCCAAACCTGCTGTACCTTGACGGTTGCGTCGTAGATGACCGGGTCGGCACCCGCGAGCCCAAGCGTGGAATCTACGTTGAACGAGAAGAAAGAACGCGCGTCACCTTGTGTGCTGGTGTTGCACTCCGACCACCCGCAGTACCCAACGCGCATCACCTGGTTGGTGTCGTCGTAGTAGTCCCATCCCTTCGAGTGGACGGTCAGGTAATGCGTACGCACTCGACCGCTGATCTGAGGATCCAAGTAGAGCGGGTACTTGGTGGACGGGTCGTCGAGTGTGGCTGCGGGCGGCGCGACCGAAAGAGTGACGGACGACGAGGTGGCGGTGTCGGTCGAATCGACGATGGTCTGCGGCAGTTCGTGGACCTTCGCGGTGCCCGATGAGTCTGCGTCTGGGTGATCATCTCCAACGCCACCGCCCGAGGAGTCCCAAGCCAGAGGTGGAGGGCTGACCAAAGAGGTGCCCGTCTCCGGGTTCGACGCGACGAGTCTCCCGTCGGCGCCCGCTGAAAGGTCCATCCCGGTCGAGGTGCCTGTGAACTCAGCCGGGTCGGACTGGAGACCTACGGCGGCGTTTGGGTTCTTGACAACCAGCGCGTCCGAGTAGCCAGTGGAAGTTGCAGTAAAGACCAGGTCGACGCCGGGTCGAACTTCTCGGTAGGTGATGTGGTCACCGTTGACGGTCGGCGAAGGAAGATCACTCTCGTCCCAGGAGAAGGTGATGGCGTCATCGCCTGTTCCTGCGGTGACTGCGTCGTTGCCGCCACCTGCGGTGAACCTGACCGGCAGGGTGGTCGCGGCGGGTGAATGGGTGCCGTCGGCATTCTCCCGCAGTGTCGTGTCGATCGGCTCCCATTTGCCGTTGATGTCGGTGCGTACCGGGTCGCGCGCCGCATCGAGCTCGAAGGTCCCGTCAGGTTGAGCCGTGACCCGATTGGTTTCGGTTGTCAACGACTGGACTTCAACGGACTCGCCGGTGGCCTGAGCGACCGCAGAAGCCTCCGGCATGGTGTCGGTTGGTGCATCGGCAAGAGCCGGAGCCGACGTCAGAATCGGTACCGCGACGAGGGCTGAAACTGCGATGGCGAGGCCGAGCCCCGCGCGGCCGAGACTGTTGACGGCGCGGTGCTGCCGGGTGAAGAGGGCCATCTGTGCGTCCTTCCGCGGTCCTGCTCGCTAGTTCGCAGGTCAAGAAGGCGCACGGTAGGCGCTGATCACTACGAAAGACAAGATTAGACATATCCAAGGACAGAACTGGTCTAATCTGACATTGTCTGTAGTTGTCCAAATATGTCAGCCGACTTAGTCTGCAGGCTGCTTGCAACCGCTCGCGCCGACGCCGTCGGTGGCGCGGTCCGGTGCGAATGGGGTTCAGCGAATGCGCAATCGAGTCGTATTGCTGGTAATCGGAGCGTTGCTAACCGGCGCGGTCCAGTTGAACGGCCAGGGATCGGCCAGTGCGTCGTCGGGTAAGCCATACGTCCCCGGGGCGCAGAAGTATTCGGCGGTCCCGCACCGCAACCTCGATACCAGTTGGTCGCGGCCGAAGGCGCCGCCGGCTCGCGTCTTCCGCCGCGGTTCACTTCCGAAGATCTGGTCCGCGGTACAGACTGCATCAGGCGCACGGAACTCCGCGCCTCGTACGGTTGCACAAAGCGATACCTTGACAGGTCGACCCCTGGCGTCCTTGTCCCGAGGTCGCAAGGGCGGCATCCTCCACGGCGAGTACACCCTCTCGCTGGCGCCGCAGACCGTCACCAAGGCCCTGAATGCACCTGGCTTGGTGTTCACGGTGAGCGCTTCGCCCGGCTCGAGCCGCAATGCGCGGTTCACCGTCGACTACCGCGACCTGATCGCCAACCAAGGAGTCGACTGGACCAGCCGTCTTCAGCTAGCGACCCTTCCCGCGTGTGCGCTGACGACGCCCGAACGTCCGGCTTGCCGTCGAGCAACACCACTGAATAGTGTCAATGACCCGTCGAAGAGCACAGTCAGTGCGACTCTTCCGAACATCCCGGACGAAGACAGCCCTGGTGGCGCGGGGCGAAGGAGCGCGTACTCTCAAGCAACGGCCGCGGTTGTGACCGCGACGCCGGGCCCAGGAGGTTCGCAAGGGACCTACCTTGCCTCCGACCTCAAGCCGTCCGGGTCTTGGAGTCAGGGCGGTGCCTCTGGGACATTCAACTGGGCGTATCCATTTGACGTCACTCCGTCGGCCACTGGCTTAGACGTCACCCCTGGCCTTGAGCTGGCCTACAACTCAGGCTCGGTCGACGGTCTAAACGCTGAGTCGAACCCGCAGTCGACCTGGGTTGGCACCGGTTTCAGCTATCAGCCTGGGTATGTAGAACGGACTTTCCGCACCTGCAATGAAGCCAACATTTCCTCTACCGATAAAGGACTCTGCTGGGCCGGCGACATTCTCACCATCAGCATGCCCGGCGGATCGACTGAGCAACTCGTGGTCGACAGCAGTACCGGAGCCATCCGGCCCGAAGGCGACCATGGCGAAAGGGTTGAGCGCCTCATGGGCGCGTCCAATGGAAGCATCAATGGCGAGTTCTGGCGCATAACCACCACCGACGGCACCATGTACACGTTTGGGCAGAACATCCTCCCCGGTGGTACAACCTCGACAGCAACCCACTCGGCCTGGAACGTGCCCGTCTATGGCGGCACTAGTGCCGATGGCTGCGCCGCAAAGCGTTGCGTCCGCACGTGGCGCTGGAACCTGGACATGGTCGAGGACTCCCACCGCAACGTTGCCGCGTACTACTACAAGAACGAAACGAACTACTTCGTGCCGTCTGGCACGTCAACCCGCACGGTCTACGACCGTGGCGGCTACCTGACGCGCATCGACTACGGCATGACCAAGAACGCGAGCAGCTCAATCTACGGCGTTGCCAATCCACCAGACCGGATCAGCTTCGCGGTCACCGAACGGTGCAACCCGACCGGCACCATCACCTGCACCGATGCCCAGTTCGTCATTGCGAACCGGCAGAACTGGCCAGATGTACCCATCGATCAGAGCTGCGCCGCAACCGGGACCTGCAACATCAACTGGCCAACCTTCTGGACGCGCAAGAAGCTCTCGACGATCACGACCAGCTACTTCAGCGGAACTGGGACGACCTACACCGCCGTAGACAACTATGCCCTCGCCTATCGCTGGAGTGGCGGGACCTCGACCGCTTCCCTCGACCTGGCGTCCATTACGCGGACGGCCACAGCGTCTGGCAACACCATCACCCTGCCTCCAGTCAGCTTCCTCTATGCGACCCTCGATAGCCGGGTCAAGGGCTACAAAGGCCTACCCGACATGGGCTACGACCGCTTGACACAGATCATCGCGGAAACCGGGGCGAAGACCCAAGTCACGTACTCGAGCATGAATCCAACTTACAACTCGGCAAGTGCTCCGTTCTGCACCCAGTCCGCTGTTCCCGCAGACCCGGCCAACAACACTATGGAATGCTTCCCGGTCAACTGGGTTCAGCCATTCCAGACCACCCCAACACTCGACTACTTCCATAAGTACGTCGTCGTCGCGGTCGACGAGTACGACCCCAACGGCCTCAGCGCTGCGCGGCATACCACCTACAACTACGCAGGCCCCGGATGGCACTTTGATGACAACGAAGTAGTCAAACCGTCAGAACGAACCTACGGACAGTGGCGCGGCTACAGAACTGTCGAGACGGCGGCTGGCGACACGGACTACCTCTCGGCGAACGGCACGAACGACTCAACAACCCGCACTAGGGCCACGTACTACCTTGGCATGCACGGAGACCGCCTGCCCAACGGTGCCACCCGCAGTGTGACCTTCACCGACTCGCGTTCAGGTGTGCTGACAGATCTAGATCCGTTTGCCGGCATGCTCGCCGAGAGCCAATCATTCGACGGATCTACCGAGGTCTCGGATTCGCGCATCACGCCTACGGTCCTCGCAAATACCGCGACCCGCGCTCGCACGAACATGCCGGACCTGCGCGCATCGGTGGTCGACACGACGATGGAAATCGACACCACGGACGAAAACGGAGCGGGATCCACAGACCTCGTCACGAACACGATCACCGAATACGCCCCAGCATCGCAAAACGAGACGTACCTGCAACGAGTGGACACTCAAACGATCAGTGCAACAGGTGGCACAGGTGCTGCAACCGGGACCTGTACCAAGACGACTTACGCCGACAATGCTTCCACCTGGGTGCGCAACGCCGAGTCCGAAGTCTCTACCTACTCGACCGCGTGCCCTGCTGACGGTTCGACCGGCCTCCTCGCACGAAGCCGCACCTACTACGACTCCAAGGCTGCCATCGGCGGG
>JADMIO011153639.1_pt1 | contig 20091 bp, 18 predicted proteins | sample 8958161 | NCBI WGS metagenome assembly JADMIO01 (sample SAMN16585339, study PRJNA669376) | soil metagenome | isolation source: Crop rotation soil | place: USA: Cullars Rotation, Alabama | collected 2011 | reverse complement strand
GCCGCGACTTCAAGTCACGTGAATTCCAAGCTTCGGATCCCACTGTGCTGGAAAGAACAGCGAATAGGGTTCTTCCAGTCGCCATTCGCCACTCGCCATTCGCCATTCGCCTCCAACAAGGAGCACGGCCATGAATTACATGAACGTCGATTACTCCACCAAGATTCCGAACAACGTGAATCTGTCCGAGGATCGCCAGGTGCTCAAAGCCCTTGAGGGCTGGCATCCCGGCTACATGGACTGGTGGAGCGACATGGGGCCGGAGGGTTTCCAGCAGTCGCTCGTCTACTTGCGCACCGCCTATTCGGTCGATCCGCGCGGCTGGGCCAAGTTCGACTACGTCAAGATGCCCGAATATCGCTGGGGCATCCTGCTGGCGCCGCAGGAGGAAAACCGCGTCGTGCCGTTCGGCGAGAGTTATGGCGAGCCGGCCTGGCAGGAAGTGCCCGGCGAGCATCGCGCCATGCTGCGCCGCCTGATCGTGATCCAGGGCGACACGGAGCCGGCCTCTGTCGAACAGCAGCGCCATCTCGGCAAGACCGCGCCCTCGCTTTACGACATGCGCAACCTGTTCCAGGTCAATGTCGAGGAGGGCCGTCATCTCTGGGCGATGGTCTATCTGCTGCAGAAATATTTCGGCCGCGACGGCCGCGAGGAGGCTGACGAGTTGCTGCGCCGCCGCTCCGGTGATGCCGACGCGCCGCGCATGCTCGGCGCCTTCAACGAAGCGACGCCGGACTGGCTGTCGTTCTTCATGTTCACCTACTTCACCGACCGTGACGGCAAGATGCAATTGCATTCGCTGGCGCAATCGGGCTTCGATCCGCTGTCGCGCACCTGCCGCTTCATGCTGACCGAGGAAGCCCATCACATGTTTGTCGGCGAGACCGGCATCAGCCGCGTCGTGCAGCGCACCTGCGAGGCCATGAGGGACGCCGGGATCACCGATCCCACCGACATCGCAAAGGTGCGCGCGCTCGGCGTGATCGATCTTCCGACCATCCAGAAGAAGCTCAATCTGCACTATTCGCTGTCGCTCGACCTGTTCGGCTCGGAAGTGTCCACCAACGCGGCGAATGCCTTCAATGCCGGCATCAAGGGCCGCTACCGCGAGACGCAGATCGACGACGATCATCGCCTGCAGAATTCCACCTACCCGGTGCTCAAGCTCGTCAATGGCGAGATCAAGCGCGTCGACGAGCCGGCGCTGACTGCGCTCAACATGCGCCTGCGCGACGACTACACCCAGGACTGCGTCAAGGGCATGCTGCGCTGGAACAAGATCATTTCGCTGGCCGGCTACCAGTTCAAGCTGACCCTGCCCAATGTTGCCTTCCATCGCGCCATCGGCGAATTCAAGGACATCCACGCCACGCCCGACGGCGTCCTGATCGACGACGCCACCTGGACCAAGCGCAAGGGCGAATGGCTGCCGTCATCGGCGGACGGCGATTTCATCGCCTCGCTGATGAAGCCGGTCACCGTATCAGGCGAATACGCCCCCTGGATTTCCCCGCCGAAGGTCGGCATCGACAACAAGCCCGGCGATTTCGAATACGTGAAGATCGAGACGTGATTGTCTTTGCCTCGCCCCGCTTGCGGGGAGAGGCATAGGCCGCCTTTGGCGGCCGTCCTTGAGAACGCCGAAGCGAAGCTTCGGCTACGTCGCATCGCATGATGCGATCCGGGTGAGGGGACTCTCCGCGAGTCTCATCGCTACCGTGATTGTGGTGACGGCCCCTCACCCCAACCCTCGCGCCGCTCTTGCGGGGAGAGGGAGCGCACCGTCGCCTCACCCCGCGACCGGCAGCCCTGCGGTCGCATAGACCACGCCGCCATCGACGGCGATGGTGTTGCCGACGACATAATCGCCGGCGCGTGAGGCGAGATAGATCGCAACGCCCGCCATGTCTTCATCCGTTCCGATGCGTCCGGCCGGAATGCGTTTTGCGACTTCGTCGGCGTGATCGCGCGCGGCGCGGTTCATGTCGGACGAGAAGGCGCCCGGCGCAATCGCCGTGACGTTGACGTGATCCTTGATCAGCTTGGTCGCCATGCGACGCGTCAGATGGATCACGGCGGCCTTGCTTGCGGCGTAGGAGTAAGTCTCCTGCGGATTGACAAAGATGCCGTCGACCGAGGCGATGTTGATGACCTTGGCGGGTCGCTCGCGGCTCGCCGCCGCACGCAGCGGCTTTGCCAGCGCCTTGGTCAGGAAGAACAGCGCCTTGACGTTGAGGTCCATCACCTTGTCCCAGCCGCTTTCCGGAAACTCGTCGAAGTCGGCACCCCATGCCGCGCCCGCATTGTTGACGAGAATGTCGAGTTTCGGCTCGAGCTTGCCGAACTCGCTGGCGAGTTTTTCGCAACCCTCGACCGTCGACATGTCGATCGGCAGCGCGATGCATTCACCGTCATATGTCGCCGAGAGCTCTTTCGCAGTCGCCTCGCAAGGGCTGGCCTTGCGCGCGGTGATGTAGACCTTGGCCGCGCCTTGCGCGAGGAACCCCGCCGCGATCATCTTGCCAATGCCGCGCGATCCGCCGGTCACCAGCGCGACGCGGCCCTTCAGCGAAAACAGGCTCTCGAACATGGGATTTCCTCCGGAATGATTTTCCGGAAGTTTTTGAGCGCGGCGAGGGGACGAGTCAAGGAAAGGTGCCTTTCCTTCTCCCAAACGGGGAGAAGGAAAGAGGACCTACGCCGCATCGATCCGGCGGAATCCGTTCCACAGCGCGGTCGCGGCACCCGACGTGAGTACCGGCAGAATCCGCAGGTCCTGAAAATTGCCGTTGAGGGAGACGCGTTGCAGCGCGGTGAGGTGATCGGCGCTTTCCGGATAGGTCATGCCGGGCCGCGTCGTCACGGCGGTCTTGAATCCGGCGGTCCTGGCCAGCGCGAATTCGCGCGCGCCGGCTGCAAAGCGGTCGCCATAGGGATAAGCGAGATGGAGGACAGGGCGGCCGAGCGCCGCCTCGATATCGGTGCGGCTGGTGACGAGCTCACGCAGCGCGACCTCCTCGCTCTGCTTGGCGAGGTTGGAATGGGTGATGGTGTGCGCCCCGATCGTCACCAGGGGATCGGAGGCGAACGCTTTCAGTTCGTCCCAGGACATGCAGAGTTCGCGCGCAATCGCCGCCTCGTCGACGCCATGTCGCGTGCACAGCGCCGAGATTTCGCGCGCCACGTCGTATTCGTTGGGCAGCGCGCGCAACCAGTCGTGCAGCCGGGCAAAGGCGTCCTGCTTTTCGGCCGGCGTTGCGGCGTCAAGGCGCGTCGGCTCGCCGCGCATCGTGACCTCGATGGACGCAGCACTGGCGACGATCCGTTCCAGCGCCACCCACCACAGCCGTCCCTTTCCGGCCGCAAAATCGCTGACGGCATAGACGGTGCAGGGCGCGTCGAATTCGCGCAGCACCGGCAGCGCATGGTCGCGATTGTCGCGATAGCCGTCATCGAAGGTGAAGCAGGCAAAACGCCGCGCGAAGTCGCGCGCGCTGAGCCTGCGATACAATTCGTCCATGGTGATGATGTCGACGTCGCAAGCGCGCAAGTAAGCCAGCGTCGCGCGCAGGAAGGAGGGGTCGACCTCGAGATGATGATTGGGCTGGAATGCGCCGTCGCTGCGCGGGCGCACGTGATGCAGCATGAAGATCGCGCCGACGCCGGCAAAGAACGGCCGCATCAGATGGTGCGCGCCGGTCAGGTAGAATGCCTCCAGGCCGGTCCGGATGACGGTGCTGCGCAGACGCTTCATGGGGTGGTTTGGCCCTGTCGATTTGGCGCCGAGGCTAGCCCGAGATCGTTGAATAAACCCTTAGCCGGATGCGGCGTTATGCTCCCTGTGCGGGCCTGTGATTTGGGGTTTGACAGCCTGCCAAGGGTTTGTTTTCTCTGCGTTCTCTTAAGTGGCAGGAATTCGGATGCGCGGACTATTCAGGTGGAGCAGCAAATGGTGGCCGGGCGTCATTCCGCTGGTCGTCTTTTGGGCCTTCGCCGCCTGGACCTCGACCGAGCCGCTGGAAGCCGACCTTGCCGCCCGCGCCACCGCCGCCATCAAGGACGCCATCCTCGACAAGAAGCGCGTTGCGGTGGCGGGCCGCGACGTCACCTTTGCCGCCGAAGCCTTTTCCGAGGATGGACGGGAGAGCGCGGTCGCCGCGGTCGATGCGGTTCCGGGGGTGCGGCTGGTCAATGACAACACCCGCCTCGTTCCCGAGGCGAAACCGTTCGTCTGGGCTGCCGAACGCGACGTTGTCCGGGTGACATTGGCGGGCAGCGCGCCGCTGCCCTCGAGCAAGGCCAAGCTGCTCGATGCCGCCCGCGCCAATCTCGGCGGTGTCGAGGTCGCCGATCAGATGACATTGGCGCGCGGCGCACCGCAGCGCTTCGACGCAGCCGCCATGTTGCTGCTCGATCAGATCGGCAAGCTGAAGGACGGTAAGATCACGCTATCCGACAGCGCGGTGACGCTTTCCGGGATGGCGCGTGAGCTCGGCGGCCGCGAAGCCATCGCGGCTGCGCTGCGCAATCTGCCGGAGGGTTATTCGGTCGCGTCCAACGAGATCAAGGCGCCGCCCTATATTTTCCAGGCCTACAAGGATCCGGTGGCGTCGACACTGACGCTGACGGGATATGTGCCCGACAACGCCGTGCATGCCGCGATCGTCGCGGCTGCGGGCCGCAAATTCTTCAGCGAGAAGGTGGTTGATAATCTCAAGGCCAGCGTCGGCGCGCCGAGCGGCTTTGCGGCCGCCGTCGTGCCGGCGCTGAGCGCGCTGTCGCGGCTGTCGACCGGCACGCTCGTGATGTCGGACCGTGAGGTCAAGTTGTCCGGCGATGCGCTTTACGAGGCCGCCGGCACGCAGCTGCGCGCCGGTCCCGGCAAGGATTTTCCGCAAGGCTGGCAATACAAGGCGGAAATCTCCATCAAGCCGGCCGCCGCGCCGGTCGATGCCACGGTCTGTCAGCAGCTCTTTGCCGATCTGCTCACCAAGGCGCGCATCCGCTTTGAATCCGGCAAGGCCGAGATCTCGCAGGATTCCCTTGGGCTGCTCGACCGTCTCACCGAAACCGCGTTGCGCTGTCCCACCGCCAATATCGAGATCGCCGGTCATACCGATTCCGATGGCGACCAGAACGCCAACCAGGCCTTGTCGGAAAAGCGCGCGCAGGCGGTTGCCGATTATCTCGCGCGCGCCGGCCTGCCCGCCAATCGCTTCACCGCCGTCGGCTACGGCAGTGCGCAGCCGATTGCCGGCAACGAGACCGACGACGGCAAGGCGCAGAACCGACGCATCGACTTCGTGGTGAAATGATCATGGCTGCTGTCGCAACATTCTTCTGGGGCTGGCTGATCGCATCGTTCCTGCTTGGGCTCGGAATGGGATGGATCTCGGTCGTGCAACATGGCGACGGCGTCTCGAAGAATCTCGCGCGCGCACTTGCCGCGCTGGTCGTCATCCTCGCCGCGGTGGCGTTGGCGCGCGTAGTCCCGGGCCGCTTCGGCTACTGGCTCGACCTCGGGCTCGTGATGTTTGCGCTTTATCTGCCGGGCTGCGTCATCGGCTCATGCCTGCGCGACTGGGTGGTCTCGCGCAGCCCGCCGGGTTGATTCGCCGCGCCCGGAGCTTGCCGGTCGCCGCCCCATTGACCGCGGAGTTTGCCATGCCGATGATCTGGACCGACGATCTCGCCGCGATCGACTGGGATGAATTGTCCGCGCTCTATCGCGCAGCACCGCTCGGCGACAAGCCGGCCGCCGATCTCAAGCTCGTGTTCTCCAACAGCATGTTTCGCAGCTTCGTGTTCGATGCGGACAGGCTGGTCGGCGCGGGGCGCGTGCTCGCCGACGGCCGCGACTGCGCTTATCTCTGTGATATCGCCGTGTTACCCGATCATGCAGGCCAAGGGCTTGGGCGGGCCATTATCGCGCACCTCGTGGATTGCGCGCGCGGCCACAAGAAAATCATCCTGTATTCCGTCGCCGGTCGCGAAGGCTTTTACGAGAAGCTGGGGTTCCGGCGCATGGCCACCGCCATGGCGATCTTTGAGGATCAGGCGGGGGCTTTTGCGCGCGGCCTTTTGCAGACTCTGTAGCGCCGGGGACCCGGCAGGTTTGGCTTGCCGGCGGCGATATCCGGGGTTTTCCGGTGCCTGCGCGCCGGGCGTCTTGCGCTGCAATAGGCTGGGGGACCTGAACGGATTTTCGGCAAGCTGCAGATAATGCAGCAAATCTGTGCCTCCGGCGTCATCAATGACCCCTAATATCTTGAAGAATCGTATCTTATTCTCCGTCTGGTGAATTCCACTCTGGCCCAAAACGCGCTACCACAGCCCAGAGGGAGCACGCGCGGGTAAGGGCGGCGGCGAAGGTTCGCTGGCGGCCACTGCCGTTTGGATTGGTTTGAGGTCTCGATGCTGGAAGCCATACGCAGGACGATCTCGTTTCTGCGCCACAAGCAAATCCTGCATAAGCTGGGTGTTGCGATCAGCGTCGCCGTCATCGGCATTGCCTGCTACGTGCTCTACCACATGCTGCGCGGCATCGACGTCAACGAGGTGGTTGACGCCATCAAGAGCACCGAGCCAAGTCAGATCGCACTCGCCGCGTTGTTTGTCGCTGCCGGCTATTTCACCCTCACATTCTACGACTGGTTTGCGGTGCGCGCGATCGGCCGAACCGACGTGCCCTATCGCGTCAACGCGCTTGCCGGCTTCACGTCATATTCGATCGGCCACAATGTCGGCGCCAGCGTCTTCACCGGCGGCGCCGTGCGCTATCGCATCTATTCGGCATGGGGATTGAACGCGATCGACGTCGCAAAAGTCTGTTTCCTCGCCGGCCTCACTTTCTGGCTCGGCAACGCCGCGGTGCTCGGGCTCGGCATCGCCTGGCATCCGGAAGCCGCCGCCAACATCGATCAGCTTCCGGTCTGGCTCAATCGCCTCGCGGCCTTCGCCACCATTTTCGGCCTGATGGCCTATGTTGCCTGGGTCTGGATACATCCGCGCAATGTCGGTCGCGGGCCGTGGTCGGTGACCTTGCCCGGCGGGCCGTTGACCCTGCTGCAGATCGGCATCGGCATCATCGATCTCGGCTTCTGCGCGCTTGCGATGTATGTGCTGACGCCCGACGAGCCCAATCTCGGCTTCGTGGTCGTTGCGGTGATCTTCGTTTCCGCGACGCTGCTCGGCTTTGCCAGCCATTCCCCGGGGGGCCTGGGTGTGTTCGACGCGGCCATGCTGGTCGGCCTCTGGCAGATGGACCGCGAGGATCTGTTGGCCGGCATGCTGCTGTTCCGCATGCTCTATTACATCGCGCCTTTTATCATTTCTGTAATCTTGCTGACGCTTCGGGAGGTTATCCTTGGCGCGCGGTCGAAGCGGCTGCAACGGCTCGCGCATCTGGCCGAAGCCCAGACGCGGGTCGAACCGAGGCCCGAGGCTGTCTATGTGCGCGAGCGCAGCGACGGCGGCGCCTGACCCTGATCTCAAAGGGGCGCTTTCGAGCGAAGCTGTCATGGCGATAGAAGACACCCCGACCTCTTTCTTCGCGCCCTGGCCGGACCGTTTGCGCCATGCCGCGATCATCCTGCTCGCCGCGGGCCTTGCGCTCGCATCACTGGTGACGCTCGGCGAATTGCCACTCATTCCCGCGGTCGCCGCGTTTGCCCTCATTGCTGCCGCGGCGCTGGTGCCGTGGCGACTGCATGATCCGGAAGCCACGCCCAGTGATATTCGCACCGAGGACCCGATCGAGGCCGCCGCGGTCAACGCCATCGTGGCCGGCATGCCCGATCCCGCCGTGCTGCTTGACCGCGCCGGACGCGTCATCCATCTCAATGCCGCCGCAGCGCAGCTTGCGCCGGCGTTGCGCAAGAACGAACTGGCGCAATTCGCGCTGCGCTCGCCCGAGATCGTCACCGCGCTGCGCGAAGCCATCGCCACCACCCAGCCGCGCCGCGCCACCTATCTCGATCAGGTGCCGGTCGATCGCTGGATGGAGCTCGTCATCACGCCGGTGCCGGTGCCGACGCGGTTCGGCGGCGCCGACAAATGCATGTTGATGACCTTCCACGATCTCACGCCGCTGCGCCGCGTCGAGGAGATGCGCGCCGACTTCGTCGCCAATGCGAGCCACGAATTGCGCACGCCGCTGGCCGCGCTGTCCGGCTTCATCGACACCCTGCAGGGGCCGGCCAAGGAGGATCCCAAGGCGCGGGAACGTTTCCTCGGCATCATGCATGCGCAGGCCACCCGCATGGCGCGGCTGATCGACGATCTGCTCTCGCTGTCACGCGTCGAATTGTCGGCGCATGTGCGGCCGGACACGCTGGTCGATCTCGAGCCGATCATCCGCCAGGTCGTCGACGGCCTGGAGCCGCTGGCGCGCGAACGCCAGGTCGAGATCGAGGTCGATTTGCCGCAACCGCCGATCACCATCGCCGGCGATCGCGAGGAGCTGTTGCGCCTGTTCGAGAACCTGATCGAGAACGCGCTGAAATATGGCGCCTCCGGCGGCAAGGTGGTGGTCTCGCTCACCACGGTCGCGCCGCCCAAGACGAGCCTGGGCGACGCCACGCCGGAATACCGCATCACGGTGCGCGATTTCGGCCCCGGCATCGCGCCGGAGCACCTGCCGCGGCTCACCGAACGGTTCTACCGGGTCGATGTCGGCGACAGCCGCGCGCAAGGCGGAACCGGACTTGGGCTGTCGCTGGTCAAGCATATCCTGGCCCGTCATCGCGGCCGGCTCCTGATCGAGAGTGTTCCCAATCAGGGCGCGACCTTTACCGCCTGCTTTCCCCAGGTGAAACCCGTCGCCGCGGCATAAAGCGCAACGATCTCAGCGCCTTGGCGCTGTCATCCGACTGTCATCAAACCTTCGTAAAACCGGCATCGCCCGCTCCTAGATGGACCGGCAGTGAGCGCAATCGGGCGCATCCGGCGCTTCGCTCACAGATGGAGACCGCCCCATGAATTTCGTCAAAACCCTCGTCGCTGCCGGTCTGGTGGCGGCGTCGACTTCGGCTTTTGCAGCCGACATCACCGGCGCGGGCGCGACGTTCCCGTTCCCGATCTATACGAAGTGGGCTGACGCCTACAAGAAAGAGACCGGCAATGGCCTGAACTACCAGTCGATCGGCTCCGGTGCCGGCATCAAGCAGATCCAGGCCAAGACCGTGACCTTCGGCGCGACTGATGCGCCCTTGAAGGCCGAGCAGCTCGAAAAGGACGGCCTCGTGCAGTGGCCGATGGTGATGGGCGCGATCGTGCCGGTCGTGAATCTCGAAGGCATCAAGCCGGGCGAACTCGTGCTGTCGGGCGAGGTGCTCGCCGACATCTATCTCGGCAAGGTCAAGAAGTGGGACGATGCCGCGATCGCCAAGCTCAATCCGAAGCTGAAGCTGCCTTCCGATGCGATCACCGTGGTCCGCCGCTCCGACGGGTCGGGCACCACCTTCAACTTCACCGATTATCTCGCCAAGGCCAATGCGGAGTGGAAGTCCAAGATCGGCTCGGGCACCGCGGTCGAGTGGCCGGTCGGCGTCGGCGCCAAGGGCAACGAAGGCGTGGCCGGCAACATCAGCCAGACCAAGAACGCCATCGGCTATGTCGAATACGCCTATGCCAAGCAGAACAAGCTCACCTATGCCGCCCTGATCAACAAGGCGGGCAAGACGGTGCAGCCGACCACGGAAGCCTTCCAGGCCGCGGCCTCCAACGCCGACTGGGCCAAGGCGCCCGGCTATTACGTGATCCTCACTGACCAGCCAGGCGATGCATCCTGGCCGATCACGGCGGCGACCTTCATCCTCATGCACAAGGATGCCACCGACAAGAAGGCCGCGCAGGAAGCCATCAAGTTCTTCAAATGGTCGTTCGAGAAGGGCGGCAAGATGGCCGAGGAGCTCGACTATATCCCGATGCCCGACTCCGTCGTGAAGCTGATCGAGAAGACCTGGTCGGCCGAGATCAAGAGCTGATCGGGGCGGGCGACGCGCGCCCGTCATTCACGAAGCGCCAATTGGCGCATCGGAGGGCGCGTGTGAAACGAGCGACTGCAGATGTGCAATTGCACATCGGGGAATGTCGAGATTCCGGGACTGGTGCTTGCGCACCATCCCGGAATGAGGCCGGAAATGCCGGTGAGATTGCCGCCTGCGCGTGGTGATCGGGGATGCGTGAACTGTACAGGGGACAGGCGTGGCAGACATGGCCGTTCAGAGCGACGTGATGGACGCTGCAGGACCTTTCGATCGCGCCAAGGCCCTCAGCGCTTTCAAGCTCGGCGACACCACCTTCTACTGGATCACACGCGCCAGCGCGATTTCGGTCCTGCTCATTCTCGGCGGCATTATCCTGTCGCTGATCGTCGGCGCCTGGCCGGCGATGAAGGAATACGGCATCGCCTTCCTGTGGACGCAGCGCTGGGCGCCCTCGGCCGATCCGCCGGTGCTGGGCGCGCTCGGCCCGGTCTACGGCACGCTGGTCACGTCCTTCATCGCCATGCTGATCGCCATTCCCGTCGGCATCGGCATCGCCGTGTTCCTCACCGAACTCTGCCCGCAATGGGCGCGCCGCCCGATCGGCATCGCCGTCGAGCTGCTCGCCGGCATCCCCTCGATCATCTACGGCATGTGGGGCTTCTTCGTGCTGGGCCCGTTCCTGGCCAACACCTTCCAGCCCCTCATGATCCGCATCTTCGACGGCGTGCCCGTTCTGGGCGATATCTTCGCAGGGCCGCCGTCCTATCTCAGCCTGTTCAACGCCGCGCTGATCCTCGCCATCATGGTGCTGCCCTTTATCACGGCGATCTCGGTCGACGTGTTCAAGACCGTGCCGCCGGTGCTGAAGGAAGCCGCTTACGGCGTCGGCTGCACCACCTGGGAAGTGGTGCGCAGCGTGGTCATCCCCTACACCCGCGTCGGCGTGATCGGCGGCATCATGCTGGCGCTCGGCCGCGCGCTCGGCGAGACCATGGCGGTCACCTTCATCATCGGCAACTCATTCCGCATACAGTCCTCGATCTTCGCGCCGGGCACCACGATCTCGGCCGCGATCGCCTCCGAATTCGCCGAGAGCGACGGCCTGCACCAGTCCGGCCTGATCCTGCTCGGGCTCCTGCTGTTTGTGCTGACGTTCATCGTGCTCGCCTGCGCGCGGCTGATGCTGCTGCGGCTCGAGAAGAAGGCGGGGACATAACGCCATGAACCCGATCTACGCCCGGCGCCGCCGCAAGGACATCGTCATCCGCGTGCTCTGCCTTTGTGCCGCGGCTTTCGGCGTCACCTGGCTCGCGCTGATCCTGTTCACGCTGTTCTACAACGGCCTGACCGGCCTCTCGCTGCAGGTCTTCACCGAGAACACGCCGCCGCCCGGCGCGACCCAGGGCGGCCTGCTCAACGCCATCACCGGCTCGCTGATCATGACCGTGATCGGGGTCGGCATCGGCGCCCCGCTCGGGTTGTTCGCCGGCACCTACCTCGCCGAATACGGCAAGCACGACAGGCTCACCTCGGTGATCCGCTTCATCAACGACATCCTGCTCTCGGCGCCCTCGATCATCATCGGCCTGTTCATTTACGGCGCAGTGGTGGTGCCGATGCGCGGCTTCTCGGCGCTGGCCGGCTGCCTCGCGCTTGCGGTGATCGTGATCCCGGTCGTGCTGCGCACCACCGAGGACATGCTGCTCCTGGTGCCCAATCCCTTGCGCGAAGCGGCTTCAGCGCTCGGCCTGCCGCGCTCGCTCGTCATCAAGCGGATCGCCTACCGTGCCGCGCGCAGCGGGTTGATCACCGGCGTGCTGCTGGCGACCGCGCGCGTAGCGGGCGAGACCGCGCCGCTCCTGTTCACCGCGCTGTCCAACCAGTTCTTCAGCCTCGACCTCACCAAGACGATGGCGAACCTGCCCGTCACCATCAACAATTTCGTCCAGAGCCCCTACGCCTACTGGAAACAACTGGCCTGGAGCGGCGCGCTGCTCATTACGCTGACCGTGCTTGCCCTGAACGTTGGCGCGCGCATCCTGGGCGCCGAAAGGACCGCAAAATGAACGACCTCTCCGTATCCGTGAGCACCGCAGGCGGTTCGGTTGCCCATGTCGCGCTGCCCGAGGCCGCCGCCAAGGTGACCGCGCGCAACCTCAATTTCTACTACGGCGAACACCACGCCCTGAAGAACATCAACCTCTCGCTCGGCACCAACCGCGTCACGGCCTTTATCGGCCCGTCCGGCTGCGGCAAGTCGACCCTGCTGCGCATCTTCAACCGGATGTACGACCTCTATCCCGGCCAGCGTGCCACCGGTCAGCTGATGCTGGACCAGACCAACGTGCTCGACCCCAAGCTCGATCTCAATCTGCTGCGGGCGCGGGTCGGCATGGTGTTCCAGAAGCCGACACCGTTCCCGATGACGATCTACGAGAACATCGCCTTCGGCATCCGTCTCTATGAGAAGATCTCGAAGTCCGAGATGGACGGCCGGGTGGAAAGGGCGCTGCGCGGCGGCGCGCTGTGGAACGAGGTCAAGGACAAGCTCAACGCCTCCGGTCTCAGCCTCTCCGGCGGCCAGCAGCAGCGGCTCTGCATCGCCCGCACCGTGGCGGTGCGTCCCGAGGTGATCCTGTTCGACGAGCCGTGCTCGGCGCTCGACCCGATCTCCACCGCCAAGGTCGAGGAGCTGATCCAGGAACTGGCGGAGGACTACACCATCGCCATCGTCACCCACAACATGCAGCAGGCCGCGCGCGTCTCCGACAAGACCGCCTTCATGTATCTGGGCGAACTGATCGAATTCGACGACACCAACAAGATTTTCACCTCGCCGAGCGATCGGCGGACCCAGGATTACATCACCGGCCGGTTCGGCTGAGACCTGGCGCATGATCCGGAAAAGTGGGCACCGGTTTTCCGACGAGATCATGCGCAAAAAACGAGGACGAAAATCATGATCCGGTCCGAACCGGATCATGATCGAGGAGACTGGAAATGGCTTCTGAACACACCGCAAAAGCGTTCGACAGCGACCTGCAGGAATTGACCCGGCTCGTTGCCGAGATGGGCGGCCTAGCCGAACGCATGATCACCGACTCCGTCGATGCGCTGGTCCGCCGCGACGTCGCGCTGTCCAAGCGCGTGGTCGCCACCGACGCCGAGATCGACAAGTTGCAGCACATCATCGAGGAGCGCGCGGTCTTGACTATCGCCCGCCGCCAGCCGATGGCGGTGGATTTGCGTGAGATCGTCAGCGCCATGCGCGTCGCCATCGATCTCGAGCGGATCGGCGACCTCGCCAAGAACATCGGCAAGCGCGTCACCGCGATCGAGAGCGATTTTCAGCCGCTCAAGCTGATCCGTGGGCTTGAGCACATGACCGACCTCGTGCAGTCGCAGGTCAAGTCGGTGCTCGATGCCTACGCCTCGCACGATCTGCCGGCGGCCATGAACGTCTGGAAGGGGGACGAGGAGGTCGACGCCATCTGTACCTCTTTGTTCCGCGAGCTCCTGACCTATATGATGGAGGACCCGCGCAACATCTCGTTCTGTATCCACCTGATGTTTTGCGCCAAGAATATCGAGCGGATCGGCGACCATGCGACCAACATCGCCGAGACCGTGTTCTACATGATCGAGGGCCAGCAGATCCTCGACAAGCGGCCGAAAGGCGACATGACGACGTTTGCGACGACGGTGCCTGGTAACTAGAGCATGATCCCGAAAGATCATGCTCAGGAGATAAACCGCGTTAGTCAGAAAACGAACAGGGACTGAAAAACTCATGAGCGCACGCATTCTGGTGGTGGAAGACGAGGAAGCGTTGACCACGCTGTTGCGTTACAACCTCGATGCCGAAGGCTATGAGGTCGAGACGGTCGCCCGTGGCGACGAGGCCGATACGCGGCTGAAGGAGCGCGTGCCCGACCTCATCGTGCTCGACTGGATGCTGCCGGGCCTCTCCGGCATTGAACTGTGCCGCCGCCTGCGGGCGCGGCCGGAGACCAAGCAACTGCCGATCATCATGCTGACCGCGCGCGGCGAGGAAAGCGAGCGCGTGCGCGGGCTTGCGACCGGCGCCGACGACTACATCGTCAAGCCCTTTTCGGTGCCGGAGCTTCTGGCCCGGGTGAAAGGCCTGCTCCGCCGCGCGAGCCCCGAGCGGCTCGCCACCGTCTTGACCTATGGCGATATCGAACTCGACCGCGAGAAGCGCCGCGTGGCGCGCTCGGGGCGCTCGATCGACCTCGGGCCGACGGAGTACCGCCTGCTGGAGTTCTTCCTGGAGCATCCGGGACGGGTCTTCAGCCGCGAGCAACTGCTCGACAGCGTCTGGGGCCGCGACATCTATATCGACGAGCGCACCGTGGACGTCCATATCGGCCGCCTGCGCAAGCTGCTCAATCCGGGCCGCGAGCAGGACCCGATCCGCACTGTGCGCGGCGCCGGCTACGCCCTCGACGACCGTTTTGCCAAGGCCGAGCAGTCGTCGTAGGCATCGGTCCCGTCGCGAGCATTACTCTCCCTCGTCATTCCGGGGCGCGCCACTTGGCGCGCGCTCGGAATCCATAACCACAGGCAGCGATGTCACGAAGACCGGCCAACGCCTTTCTTCAAGCAACAACCGCCTGTGGTTATGGATTCCGGGCTCTCGCTGCGCTCGCCCGGAATGACGGAAACAGTGTGGCTTTTTCTGCACGACGGGCAAATCAGTTCTGTTTTACGGAATCGTGTCAAGCCCCTCGCGGAAAAATATTCCGCTTTTCAGAAGCCACAAATCAGTGGCATGACTGCCTCTGTCCCGTGCCCGCCTGAGGGACGCTTCGCGATCGTCACGGAACGTTGGGCAGGGGATGCGATGGACGCAGCCGGCGTCAGCGCAATTTTTGCGCGGACGAAATCGCCGGCCGCGTACGGCAAAGTCGTGTGGTCCTGGCGCCGCGACCGTGGCGTCAAGTTGGCAGGGCAAGTACCCCGCCGATGACGGTGGCAAACAACGCCGCTTCACCGGGGAGAGCACGAAGCAGCCGTTAAAACCATTGCGCGGGGAAAGCCGGAATGTCTGGCTGAACCTGTGGTGGACTTACTCGTATGCTTTTTCATTTCGCATACGAGGCTGCGGGTGCGGTTGGCGCCCGGCTTTCCCTGCGCCCTCTCATCGGAAGAGGGACGCCGAGGTGCAGAACTCGGGCAGATGATGTCGCGGGAATGTTTTCGGCTGTTTGAAGGCTGAATCGGCAAACGCAGTGTCGTCCCGGCGAAAGCCGGGACCCATACGCCGCAGCGGAAATTGTCTTGGTGAACTGATTGTCGGCTTTCGCTCAACAACAACCGGCTGTGGTTATGGGTCCCGGCTTTCGCCGGGACGACAGCGGCGTATGACTTTCGAGCGCGTGAACGCCCTATCGTCCCGGCGGCTTCGGCGGCGAGCGCCGGCGGTCGGCGGCGGGCTGATACGCCACGCGCGAATGGTGGGCGCAATAGGGCAGGCCGGTGAGCGCCTTGCCGCCGCAGAAGAAGAAGTCGGGGCTTGCGGGATCGCCGACCGGCCAGTGGCAGGTGGCCTCGTTCAATTCCAGCAGCGACAGCCGCTGGCTCATCGGCACGACATTGTCATAGGCAATCGGATCGGGCTCGAGTTCAACCTCGAAGGCCTGTGCGAGGGCGGTGTTGCCGCGCGACATCGGCCGCGACACGCGCACCATCTGTGCCGGACGCGGCTTGCGCTGCCGGGGGGCGGCCGTCGACGGGCTCTTGGCGCGGCCGGACAGGCCGAGGCGGTGCACCTTGCCGATCACGGCGTTGCGGGTCACGTTGCCGAGTTCCGCCGCGATTTGGCTGGCCGACAGGCCGGCCTCCCAGAGCTTCTTCAGCTGCTCGACGCGATCATCCGACCAGGTCAAAACCGTCATCGTTCGTTTCCCTTTGCGCCAGGTGGCCCGTTCCGGGGCGGCCCCGGCGCTGTCAAATCACTAAAATCCCCGCAGACAGAATCCCTTAGCCCTCGCCGAACACGCTTGACGCATGCCCGAACGTTACGCCGAACAAAGGTACCAGGGGTCAGATCTGCCGCACGAGATGTCGTACCCGACGAGAGAAACGCTACAGTATGCAGTGACTCTGGCGCAAGAGTCCGCCGCAGCGCGTCCACATGTTCCACCTCTAATGCACAGCAGACCGGAATCGTACGGGCAAAGGGCTTTTTGCACTGCACGAAAACCCTCTTTTGGCGTGTTGACACCCATCGCCCCACGCCTAAGATAGTCTCACGTGCCGCCTCCAAAAGGCGGCACGTTTTGTTTTCCGCCGCCGGCGACTGCAGCAGACGCGCCCCTGCGCGCGAGCCGCAGCCTGGCTCAACAAACACATCTGCCAACACACACACCCGCAGAGACCGCCATGACCAACAGCGCCGCCTCGCACCTGCTCCCCGTCTTTGCCAGGGTCGATCTCGGTTTCGAGCGCGGCGAAGGCGCCTGGCTCGTCGCCACCAATGGCGATCGCTATCTCGACTTCACCTCCGGCGTTGCGGTCAACGCCCTCGGTCACTGCCACCCGCATCTGGTCAAGGCGCTGCAGGAGCAGGCGACAAAACTCTGGCACATGTCGAACCTGTTCAAGAGCCCGGACGGCGAGGTCCTCGCCGCGCGCCTGTGCGAGCAAAGCTTTGCCGACTTCGTCTTCTTCTGCAATTCCGGCGCCGAGGCCATGGAAGGCCTGATCAAGCTGGTGCGGCACTATCATTTCTCCAAGGGGCATCCGGAGCGCTATCGCATCATTACCTTCGAAGGCGCCTTCCATGGCCGCACGCTGGCGACGCTCGCGGCCACTGGCTCCGCGAAATATCTCGAAGGCTTTGGCCCGCCGATGGACGGCTTTGACCAGGTGCCGCATGGCGACCTCGATGCCGTCAAGAAGGCTATCGGCCCGCACACCGCCGGCATCCTGATCGAGCCGGTGCAGGGCGAGGGCGGCGTGCGCTCGGCGCCGGTGTCCTTCTTCAAGGCGCTGCGCGAGCTCTGCGATCAGCACGGGCTGTTGCTGGCCTTTGACGAGGTGCAGACCGGCATGGGCCGCACCGGCGATCTCTTTGCCTATCGCCGCCTTGGCGTCACCCCCGATGTGATGTCGCTGGCGAAGGCGCTCGGCGGCGGTTTTCCGATCGGCGCGGTGCTGGCGAGTGCGGAAGCCGCCAAGGGCATGGCGCCCGGCTCGCACGGCTCGACCTTCGGCGGCAATCCGCTGGCCGTCGCGGCGGCCAATGCCGTGCTCGACGTGATGCTCAAGCCCGGCTTCTTCGATCATGTGCAGAAGATGTCGCTGCTGCTCAAGCAGAAGCTTGCCTCCGTGGTCGACCGCTATCCGGCCGTGCTGTCGGAAGTGCGCGGCGAGGGCCTCCTGGTCGGCGTCAAGGCGGTAGTGCCCTCGGGCGATCTCGTCAATGCGCTGCGCGACCAGAAGCTGCTCACCGTCGGCGCCGGCGACAATGTCGTGCGCTTCCTGGCGCCGCTGATCGTCAATGAGGCCGAGATCGACCATTCCGTCGCCTGCCTGGAGCGCGCTTGCGTGGCGCTGTCGGGCGCCCAGTTGAAGAAAGCGGCTGGCTGATGAAGAACCTGCCGCGCCACTTTCTCGACATCGACGCGTTGCCGCTCCCCGAGCTGCGCAACATGCTCGATGCCAGCCGCGCCATGAAGGCGAAGCTGAAGGCGCATGAGAAATCGAAGAAGCCGCTGGAAGGCAAGACGCTCGCAATGATCTTCGAGCGGCCCTCGACGCGGACGCGGGTGTCGTTCGACGTCGGCATGCGCCAGCTCGGCGGCGAGTCCATCATGCTGACGGGCGCCGAGATGCAGCTCGGCCGCGGCGAGACCATCGCCGATACCGCGCGCGTGCTGTCGCGCTATGTCGACGCCATCATGATCCGCATCCTCAATCACGACGCGCTGCTGGAGCTTGCCGAATACGCCACGGTGCCCGTGATCAACGGCCTGACGCGCCGCTCGCATCCCTGCCAGGTGATGGCCGACCTGATGACCTATGAGGAGCACAAGGGCTCGATCGAGGGCAAGACCGTGGCCTGGACCGGCGACGACAACAACGTGCTCGCGTCCTGGGCGCATGCGGCCGAGCGCTTCAAATTCCAGCTCAATGTCGCAACCCCGCCCGAGCTTGCGCCGAAAAAGGCGATGCGCGACTGGATCAAGGAGACCTCCGCGCCGATCATGCTCGGCACCGATCCGGAAGCCGCCGTCCGCGGCGCCGATTGCGTCGTCACCGACACCTGGGTGTCGATGGGCGACAAGGAGGGGGAGCATCGCCACAACGTGCTGCGGCCCTACCAGGTCAACGCCAAGCTGATGTCGCTGGCAAAACCCGATGCGATTTTCATGCACTGTCTGCCCGCCCATCGCGGCGAGGAGGTCACCGACGAGGTGATCGACGGTCCGCAATCGGTCGTGTTCGACGAGGCGGAAAATCGCCTGCATGCGCAAAAGGGCATTTTGGCCTGGTGTTTCGACGCGGTGGCGTAGGACTTGTCGTCCCGGCCGAGTGCGCAATTGCGCACGGGGGCCGGGACCCATACCGCGTGATCTATCCGTTGAAATAACGCGGTAGTCACACGGTGCAACAAATTGAGAGCCGTGGTTATGGGCCCCGGCCTTCGCCCGGGCGACCGCGAGTCAACCCCTTTCGTTTCGCGACTGAAGACCCCAGATAGAGCGCCATGGTTTCCCAATCCCCCGAAACGAAAAGCGCCTCCGAGGCGCCGACCCGCGCGCCGTCGTCTGTTCCGGTCGACGACGCCGCTTTGCCGTTTGAGGTCGATGCGCTCGATCTGCGCGGCCGGCTGACCCGGCTCGGCCCCGCGCTCGATGACATCCTGACCAAGCACGATTATCCCGTCTCGGTCGGCAAGCTGCTCGGTGAAGCCATCGTGCTCACCACGCTGCTTGGCTCGTCGCTGAAGTTCGATGGCCGCTTCATCCTGCAGACCAAGACCGACGGTCCGGTTTCTTTTCTGGTTGTCGATTTCAAGTCGCCGGACCGGCTTCGCGCCTATGCCCGCTTCGACGCCGAGCGGCTGAAGGACGGGCAGACCTCCGGTGCGCTGCTCGGCAAGGGCCATCTTGCGATGACCATCGACCAGGGCTCCGACATGAGCCGCTATCAGGGCCTCGTCGCGCTCGACGGCGGCAGCCTGGAAGACGCAGCCCACGAATATTTCTTGCGCTCCGAGCAGATCCCCACGCGCGTGCGGCTTGCCGTCGGCGAGGAATGGCGCGGCGGCGAAGCGGGAAAACATCACTGGCGCGCCGGCGGCATGCTGCTGCAATTCCTGCCCAAGGCGCCGGAGCGGGCGCGGCAGGCCGACCTGCATCCGGGCGACGCGCCGGAAGGTACGCCTCATCACACCGTCACCGAGGACGATGCATGGGTCGAGGGGCAATCCCTGATCGGGACCGTCGAGGACGTCGAACTGATCGATCCGGATCTGTCCGGCGAGCGGCTACTTTATCGCCTGTTCCATGAGCGCGGTGTGCGCGTCTTCACGCCACTGCCGCTGCGTGCACAATGCTCCTGCTCGCGCGAGGCGGTGTCTTCGATGCTGAAGAGCTTTTCTCCGCAGGATCGCGCCGACATGGTCAAGGATGACAAGGTCGTCGTCACCTGCGAGTTCTGTTCGTCGGTCTACGAATTCACGCCGCAAGAGGCCGGCGTGGAAGAGGGAACATCAGAGCGTTCGTGACCGCCTCGCACCTATCGCGCGCTAAGCTTTTCCTGCGTTTCCCTGATCCACGTGGTGTGTGCGGAGAGCGCCAGCACCTTGGTGCGGTCATCAGAGACGCCGATGATCAGGCCGACCAGCGTATGCATGCCGCGATAGGTGAACACGGGTCCGCCGGAATCGCCGGGCCCGCCGACCGACGGGTCCTCGCCGACGCGGGTCAGCACCATCCAGCCCCTGATCGCCTGCGTCACGCGCAGCAGCACCATGCGCAGCACCGGCGGTGTGCGGATGGTTTCGCCGGCGGAGGCCTTGCCGTAGCCCGCCGCGATCAACGCGTCGCCTTCGGCGGGAGTGCGCGTG
>JADMIO010866705.1_pt1 | contig 20091 bp, 9 predicted proteins | sample 8958161 | NCBI WGS metagenome assembly JADMIO01 (sample SAMN16585339, study PRJNA669376) | soil metagenome | isolation source: Crop rotation soil | place: USA: Cullars Rotation, Alabama | collected 2011 | reverse complement strand
GGATTCTGGTATTACCAGAGCGAGCTGCCAGGCGAATGCGTTCGACGGCCTCGCCTCAACGATCGCGCTCAATGCCACCGCCATTCCAGTTGAGCACACCACGGCAGTCGGAATTCTGCCGGCATCAATGTCGAAATCCGGCGGCGCCATCGCAATGCAGCGTCTCGCACAGCCCGTCAGCGTTCAGGAATTCTCGACAAATCAAATCTCAAAAGCCCATCAATTGTCGAGCGTCACAATTCGCGCGGTCTCTGCGGGCGAAGGTTCCGTCGCATCCGCCAGCCGGGCAGGCGTGCGCTGGTTCTCCTCTGCTCGTCCCGGAGCGGCTGCCGCCAATGAAGCGGCCAAGCTGATCTACTCGACGCCAGGCGTGATGCTTGTTCCGCAAAGCGCGATGCCGGCCGGTTACGACATCAGCCGCGTCAGCGTCCGCCGCGAAGGTCGTGCTCTCGCGCCGCTGGCGCTGACGCCGCGCGGCCTGCTGCTCTACGGTCCGGGCTACTCCGACGACTACACGAACAAAGACGCACTGTTCCTGTATCGCAGCAGCGCTCAGTCAGCTCCGTCCGCGCCGGTTTCCGCGAGCGGGCTCTTCAACAGCACTCAGACCCCGGCCGTGCAGACCACCGCGTCGGCACTGCGGGAATTCCATGACGTTTATTTCGACTACAGCTATCGCCCGTATGTCTTCCCGCCGTGGTTCTCCGCGCAGTACCTCACCGCGGGATCGTCGCAGCGCTTCACGCTGGAAGCGCCCGGAGCGCTGAATGCGTCCGCGCAATTGACCGTGACGCTCTGGAGCCTCACCGAGGACCCGGACGTGGCCGCGGATCACGCGCTGCAAGTCCTGGTCAACGGTGTCGCCGTCGGCGGCGCGAGTTGGGACGGCGGGAACAAAATGCTGAGCTTGAAATTCGACGTCCCGGCGGGTGTGCTGAACACATCGAACACCGTCGATCTCGTCACCCCGGATTCAGGAACGCCGCTGCCGCAGATTTCTTTTCTGCATTCGCTGCGCGCCGAGTATTCCCGCGCGCTCGACGCGAGCACGCCGCTGGAGCTCGTCAATTCGAGCAGCGCTACAACTCTCTATGAAATTCAGGGCGTTCCCGCGGCCGGCGCGTGGGTCGTTGACACGCGCTTCGCCGACCGGCCCGCGCTGGTGCCCAACGAGACCCGGCCGCAAGCCGGCGGCACGCTGTCGCTGCGCTTCCATGCCGCGCCGGGCGGCAGCGGACGCTATGTGATCGTCCCCGTCGGCCAGGAGCATGCGCCGCTTTCAATCAATGCGCGCCGCATTCAACCTCTGAAGCTCAAAGGCAGTTATCTCGCGACGGGGCCGGCGAAATTCCAGTCCGCGGTTCAGCCGCTGCTTCTCGTCCGGGCGCGTGAAGGCATTCGCTCCACGTTTGCGGATCAGGAGCAATTGTTCGATTACTACAACTCCGGCCGCTTTGGTCCCGGTGGCATTCAGAGCGCGATTCGCTCGACGCACCCGCAATATTTGCTGCTGCTCGGCCGCACGCATTACGATTATTTGAACTACAGCGGGCAGAACCTCGATCCGCTGTGCCCCGCGTTCCTGATCCCGACAAGCTTCTGGGCACAGACCACCAGCGACGCCGAGTTCGCCAATTTGGGACGCGGGCTTCCCGAAGTGGCCATCGGCCGCCTGCCGGTGAACAACGCCGCCGAGCTGAGCACCGCCGTGCAGCATATCGTCAGCTACCGCGGCGTTTCCGCGTCCGGTGTCCGGGCGCATGTCGTGGCCGACCGTGCCGACAGTGCCGGCGACTTCGCGGCTCAAGCTGAGACGCTCGCCGCGACCACACCCGAGCTCACTTGGCAGCGCAACTACGTGGGCGGCACGAGCCCGGACGCCACAGCAGCGGGCTTGTCCATGCGCGACGCCGCCAACGGCGGAGCGGATGTGCTTGTGTATGTCGGCCACGGCAATGCCTCGCGCCTGGGCAAAGATGCTCCGCGCATCCTTGATGTCGACACAGTCCAGCAGTGGCACGGGAACGTGATCTTCCTGCAATCGACCTGCACCGCGCACTGGATGGCGAAGGACGAGCAGGATTTCAAGAGCATCGCGATCCAGGCGCTCACTCAGCCGCAGGGCGGCATCGCGGCATCGATCGGCAGCTCGACATACATGCAGTCGCAGTGCGGCGCTGAATTCATGACGCAGGTGCTGCGCGGTGCCAGCCTTCCGGGCGCGCGCTGGGGAACCGCGCTGCTGCGCGCGCAGCAGTGGTCCATGAAACAATCCGGCAGCGCGTTCTACCTCGACCTCGGCCGCAGCGAACAGCTCTTCGGCGACCCGGCGATGCGCGTGTTCGGAACACAAACACCCGCGCCCGCGCCGTCGGCTGGCGGCAGTCAAACAGGAACGTTTTAGGCAAAAAAGTAGAATGGAGCTTCTGCTCCGTTCAAATTGCACCTACGCTGCTGAACGGAGTGGAAACTCCGTTCTACAAAATTCTCAAAATTGTCCCGGGACCACTTTGCCCGCGGCGGATTTCGTGCCTTGGAAAACCGGCATCGCCGGATCGCCGAACAGCTGTTCCGTCCACCCGCTGTCCTGATAAAGCGTATTGTCCTTCTGCCGCAGTGCCCACTGCTGCGCCAGCATCAGCGCCTCGCCCCAGCGCGCGTTGCCGCGGTTCGCATTCGCGAGAAGCTGCTGCATGAATTCCATCGAGATGTCCGAATTCATGTACGTCGAGCTCCCAATGCTCGCGCAAATACCTCCCTGCGGCTGAGTGAGCGCCTGGATGGCGATGCTGCGGTAACCGTTCTGGTTCAGCGCCATCCAGTTCGCGGTGCACGTCGCCTGCAGAAACACCACGCTTCCCGTCCACGCCTGAACTTTTTCCGCGTCAAGAATTCTCGGCACTTCATTCCCCAGCCGCGACGCGTTGCCGTGGCCTGCATAAACGATCCAGTCCGCGCCGCCGCTCGCCGCGCTTGTCATATGAGCAGTGACTTCCGGCGACGTTTCATAATTCACGCCGAGGAAATTTCTCTGCCATGAAATCTCGGGCAAGGCGCCCGCGAGCACGTTCATTTGGGCGGCAAATTCTCCGGCCATCGGATCGGCGCGGTCACTCACCGCATGGGCCCGCACGCCCGAAGCCGGCGCGCCGCTGTAATTCAGGATGCGCCTGACCGCGCCGGCGAGCTCTATCGTGTCGTTGACCGGCAGCCGCCCCACGGCCACTTCGGGAAACCCGCGACCCAAATCGCCGAACATTGCATCCGAGGTCGTCTGAGCCCACAGCGTCGTCGGTACCAGAAACGCCGGACACAGCGGATCGACGTTCTCGCCGGAGTAATTCAAATAATCGTAAGTCGTGCGACCCAGCAAAAGCAGATACCGCGGCCGCAGCGCGCGCACGGCCGCGCGAATCGCCGCCGGACCGTAGCGCCCAAATCCATACGCATCGAAAATGCGCTCCTGCTCCACAGCGGCACTTCGCATGCCGCGCTTTGCGTGCGCCATCAGCAGAGGCTGAACGCCGGGCACGAATTGACTGGGGCCCACCGCGAGATATGCCCCATTCAACTGCAGGGGCCTGAGCTGGCGCATTGTCACCGACGCGGGCCGATTCTCCAGACCCGCCGGAATGACTACGAATTTCCCTGACCCGCCGCTGGGCGCTGTGAAGCGCAGCGCATATTTTCCATTGCTCCTCGCTCGGGATTCGAACCCAAGCAGCACCGCGCGGTCCTCATAGCGCGCATCCACAACCCAGGCACGTGGGCTGGCGAGACTGTCGACCTCAAAAATCTTCGAGCCGGTTCCGTTGTTGAGCGCCGTCACGGGCGCCGAACCATCCAGCCGCCGCGAATATGAAATCGAAATCGAATAAACAAACGCCGTCTGGCTCGGAACGCCGTACAACTCCGGCGTCACCAGCTGAATCTCATTCGCGCCGTCACGCAGCACACCGCCGGGCAAATTGAATTCAAGCTGCAGCATTTTCTCGCCGCCGCTCCACTCCGACCGCCCCGCGGCCTGTCCATTGACCAGCACTTGAAGCGCATGCCCCGAAGTCGTGAGACTCCAAAGCTTCACCTGCAAACTCGCCGCGCCCTGAACTGCTCCCGGCGTATCAAGCGCAAATTCCTGCGCCGTTCCCTGCGTCAAATACTTCGACGAAAACCATGGCGCCGAATCGAACGGCCGGAAATTGTAATCGAAATATGTCTCGTGGAATTCAGCGCTGGCGGTGGACTGCGTCGTGGTGTTTGCAAATCCTTCGAACAGTCCACTCACTGAATTTGGACTGGAGACGGTCGCCGCAACCGCAGTCTTTCGCAGGAAAATCGCGTCCGTGTCCGTGTATTCATCGCGATAGCCCGGGCCATGCACAAGCAGTCCCTCAGGCGTGACTGCAAGCGGCGACACTGTTCGCCCCTCGCGTTGAATGACAACATGCTCAGGGTCGAAGCCAGCTGGAAACGAGGCGCGCGGAATCAGCAGCACGCCCGGCTCGCGATATGTGACCTTCAAGGCCGAGTAGCTCGCCGGTGCGTTCGAACTCGCATGAGAGAACCAGCGCACTGAAGCCCCATGTTTCGCTGGATTTTGTTGCGAAATCTCCTTCGAACCACTTCCCGGCTCAAGGGGTGTCACAGTACCGGCTTCAGATTGCGAACGTCCGCGCGCGCGAACGATTCTGTTCTGAGTTGTGGCAAGACGTGCGAATTCGTCAGTCGGCGCAGGCGCGAACAACTCTTCCACCCCGCTGACAACGCTCTTGCTTCGCTCACAGGCGAAACAATTCTCCACTCCGCTCAAATTTTTCGCGGAGACAATCTTCGGCTCCCCGATCCAATCCAGCTCAACTTGCGCGTATTGAGCATTTGTATCGAATGTGCCTTGAGCGCTCACACTCTCCAATTTGTATTCGTACCGCCCGGGCGCCGGCCAATCGCTGAAACAATAGAGCTTCGGTTCCGCAGTCGTCATTCGCCCGCTGATCAATGCTGAATTCACACGCACCCACTCCTGGCCGTCCGCTCTGCGATACAAATTGAATCCGAGATTCTGAATCTCCGAGAGCGCCGTCCATGTGAGCGTCACGCCGGCGCCTTCGGCGCTCGCGGAAAATTCTTCAATCGTCACCGCCGTCGGAATGCTGCCAACTCCGACGTTGACCAGTTTGTTCGGCGCGGCGGTGATCGGGTCGTACGCCACCGTCACCGTCTTGCCGCTCGAATTATTCAGCACCTGAATGCTGCTGAATCCGGCGCCCACACTCCAACTGGCTGCCTGCGCCACTGTGAAATTCGCATTCGCCATCCCGCTCGTGTAACCCGCGAGATCGATGATCAGTTTCGAGGTTCCGCCCATCGTGAGCGCGCCGCTGAGCTGCAGCTTCGACGCCGACGCGTTGCTTGGAATCGCAATTCTAAGTGCCCCGCCGCTGCTGAAATTGGCGCTCGCCGCCGTAAGCGTGCCCTGCGTGTCTCCCGGCAGAACAGTTCCCGTGCAGGTGATCGCGCCGGCCGTTCCCGTCCCGCTCAACGTTCCCGCCGCCGCGACCGTGAAACTGCTGCTGGCTGTCGTGCCATTCACTTTCAGCGCGCCGTTGTTCACCGTCGTCACGCCCGTGTGAGAATTCGTTCCGCCCAGCGTCAGTGTGCCGGTTCCGGCCTTCGTGAAATTGCCGCCGGTTCCGCTGATCGTGCCGTTGAATGTCGTGGACGTGTTGGCGCCGCCCGCGGTCAGCGAGCCGCTTCCCAGCGTCACCGAGCTGCTGGTGTTGAAACCGCTCGACGTGATCGTGATGCTCCAGCCCAGAATCGAACCGCCATCTGGAGCAAATGAATCGACAACGAAAAGACTCCAGGTTCCATTTGGATTCGTGCCATTGAACAGCGAGAGGGCAGTGCCATAGGGTCCAACCCCAGGTCCGGGCGCTGGAAAATCATCTGGAGGACTCGTCGTGGGCGGCAAATTCGTCGGCCTGAAGCTCAGTGTCGAATTTGAAACCAAACTTCCGTTTGTGAATGCGTTCGACGCAGAATCGCTGATGTTGAGCGTCACGTTGGTGACGCCAGTATTGCTGACATCCGACATCAGCATCACATTTTGTCCCTGCGGCCCCACCAGGCACACATCCACATCTTCCGGAAACGAGTGCGAGAAACTGTTCAACGTCACGCTCACCGAAGTGATCGACATCGGCATGCCCGAAACCGAAATCGGCGATGGATAAGGCGAGGCGTTTCCGGATGGAACCGAGGGTATGGTGATCGTAGCGGCGTTCGAAAACGTGCTGGTCGTGGTCACGAAAGCCGACGCGAGCGAGCCGACTGTCTGGGTCGTGTTGTTCGGCGCGAATGTCGTCACGGGCGACAGTGACAATGCAGATCCACTGGGAATCACGTTGTTTGCGGTGGCCTGAAGCACTCCGCCGGAGATGTTCGTCGCGCCCGAATACGTATTCGCAGCGCTCAAAACCAAATTCCCAGCGCCCGATTTTGTGAAGCCGCTCGTTCCCGCGAGAATCGAATTGATCGTCACCGTTCCCGAGCCGATATCTATGCCCGGCGCCGTTCCGCTCAGCGTCAGCGCCGACCCGCTGAGCGCATATCCGCTCGTGTTGAACTGCAGCGATTGCGCGGTGATCGGAACGCCGAGCGTGACCGCGCCGGCCGTGCCGCCGAATATCGCCGCATCCACCGCCGAATTATTCCAGACCTGATCGGTCGCGCCGTTGAACCAATTCGCCGTCGTCGTGTTCCACGTTCCCGCGCCGCCGCCCACGCCATTGCCGGCATTGGCATCGGCATCCCACTGCAGCGAAAACGGCGCGAGCGTGATGTCCAGTGCGTAAAGCTGGCAATCCGAAACGCCGCCGCCGTTGACGCGCACAAAAAAAGTCCCCGGCCCCGCGGGCAGAAGCACGCTGCTGAGCGTGACCGGATTTCCCGCGCTGGTCGTGGCGGTTGAAAGAACGGATGATCCGTTTGTGTCGAGGAGGGAAACCGTCAGGTTACTGACGATGAGCGAATTGGTTGAAGTACCGGCCGAGCAGGTTCCATCGCCATTCTGTGGCCCCTCGAGATACGTCAATCCAACCGGACGAAGCGTGACCGTCGCCGTCTTCCGCGACTGCACGGTGAATTTGTAAAAATCAATTTCGCTGCTGCCGTCGATGCTCACGTCGTTGATCGTGGTCAGCCCATTGTTGAGCGTGCCGAGATCGGCGGCGCTTGCGGAAGTCGTGTTGTTCTTGAACCGGTCGCCGTATTGGCGCTGCACGCCGCGGATGTCGTCGTGCTGCGGCCCGTCAAATAACGTCGTGACGAACGGCTCCATCAATTTGGTCTGGTTGATTGGGCAAACGTGATCGAAGCCGAGACCGTGACAATGCTCGTGGCAAATCACATTTCGAAATTTAAGCGAGCCGTTGCTCGTATCGTTGAAAAACGTGTCGGCGGTATCAATAACCATGTCTCCGCCATTGTTGCCGTTGAATGACGGGGGGAAGAAGTTGTAGGCTAAAATGTTGCTCGGCCCATCAATGCTGTGTCCGCCGATTCGCACGTCGCCGCGCACATTCAACGAACCGCCTGAATTCGGGAAAGACGCGCCATCGTCGGTGGCTTGAAAAGTGTAGGTGATTCCTGAAAGCGCACTCCATCGCGCGAATGCCTGGGCAAAAACGGCCTGCCACGCGGCCGGCGTGCCGTAGATGCCGTTGAGAAAGGCGAAGAGGCTGCTGGGATCGGTTGATTCGCCGGTGATCGAACCGCTTGCGGGAAGGGCTGTGCCATCGGGAATGAAACTGTATGTGAGGGTTGTGGGCGAACCCTGCCCCAGGCCGGTGCCGTTGGTTGCCGTTTTGGTCCAGCGCGTGCCGCCAAACTGAAAGCGCGGGCGCGCCACGCGCAACGCTTCAAACGCCTCGACAATTTTTGGATCCGAGTCCGGCGCAAAACACATCGCAAACTTCGGCGGCTCCGGATTGGCGGCCATCAGCGCGAGCGACTGTTGATAGCGCGGCGGAATGCGCGCGAAGTCTCGCGCTGAAATGAATGGGGCGACCTTCGAATACCCGTCATTGCCTGCGAATTGAATTTCAGCGGGCGTAACGCGGTGCATTTGGCTTTTGGCAATTTGAACGAACAGCGCATCGGCAATGCGCTCGGAATTCGATTTTATGCGACGATGTTCTGAAATTGTGTGTTGTGCGGAGGATGAAGCGTCAGGGCCTGATTGAAAAACCAAAGTCAGCGCCGCGCCGAATGACAGCGACAGACTGCAAATCAAAAACCGCCAACGGTACAATCCATCAAGCTTCTTCACGGACGCGCCCCCACCACATAAACTTGACGATTACGCCCCAATCATGCACTGAGAATATGTGCAACTCCCGGGCACTTCGTTTATGTGGACTTCGACGCGGGCGTTACACCAACATCTCTTTCACCACGCGCGCGTCCTGGCCGTCGGTGAGCGACGCGGCGGCGCCGTTGCGCAGATATGTGAGCTTGGTGTGTTCGAATCCGAAGCAATGCAGCAGTGTGGCGTGCCAATCGTAGTGGTGGACGATGTCCTTCACCGCGTGATGGCCCCATTCGTCCGTCGCGCCGTGGATATAACCGCGCTTGAATCCTCCGCCCGCAACCCAGTGGCTGAAGCCGTAAGTGTTGTGATCGCGTCCGCATTTTTCGCGGCCGATGTCGTTTTGCAGCACGGGCAGCCGCCCCATCTCGCCGCCCCAATGCACGACGGTTGTGTCGAGCAGCCCGCGCTGCTTCAAATCTTTGATCAACGCGGCGCAAGGTTTGTCCATCGCCAGGCAGTTGGCCGGAAGCGCGGTGAGCAGCGAGCCGTGATGGTCCCACGACTGCCCGTTGTTGATGACCTGAACGAAGCGCACGCCGCGTTCCACCAGCCGCCGCGCAATGATGCAGCGCGACGCATAATCCTTCGTCTTGGGCTCGTCGTAGCCGTACATTTTTTTGATCGACTCCGGCTCATTCGACAAATCCAGCGCGGCCTTCGCGGCGGTCTGCATTTTTGCGGCAAGCGTGTAGCTGGCGATCCGCGCCTGCAGATCGAGCTCGCCAGGATGCTCGGCGAGATGTTCTTCATTGAGCGCCTTGAGCATGTCGAGCTGCCGGCCCTGCGCTTTCCCGGCGAGCGCCGCCGGGGGGTCGAGATTCAAGATGCGCGGCTCGGCCGGGCGGATCAGCGTGCCCTGATATAAGGAGGGCAGCCAGCCGTTGGTCCACTGGTCCGCGCTGAAAATCGGCAGCCCCGCGGGATGCGAGAGCACGACGTACGCGGGAAGTTCCTGCGTCTCGCTGCCGAGGCCATACGTGAGCCACGCGCCGACCGACGGCCGCCCGCCGATCGAGCGCCCGTTGTTGATCGCGAACATGCCCTGCTGATGGTTGTTCACGCCGGATTGCATCGAGCGGATCAATGTGATGTCGTCAGCCACTTCACCGAGATTCGCGACGAGCTCGCTGAGCTCCATGCCGCATTGGCCGTACGGTTTGAATTTCCATGGCGAACCTAAGACTTTCGTCGAAGACTCCGCGACATTGTCATACTTCACTTCGCCCGGAAATTTCTGCCCGTCGTACTTCGTGAGCATCGGCTTGGGGTCGAACATGTCCATCTGCGATGGCCCGCCCATCATGAACAGCGAAATCATCGCTTTCGCTTTGGGTTCGAAGTGCGGTTTCTTCGGAAGCAAGTCGTAACGCGGCGGACCATCGACGATGGGTTTGACCGGCGGACCAGCAAGGGCGCTGTCGCCGCGAAGCAGATGCGCGAGCGCGAGCGTGCCGATGCCGTAGGCGTTGGCTTGGAGGAAGTGGCGGCGGGAGCAACAGAGGTTGGGTTGGGGCATGGGAAACTCCGAGACGAATACGTGTTCCGCGAAAGCGCCCTTTCGCGGAGCGAAAGGCGACAATCACTCCACATACAGAAATCGATTCGAGCTGAACAGGATTTGGCAGTAACTGGCCAGCGCGTCGAGCTGAGCATCGAACGGCGGTGCATCTTTGATGGGTTTCGCGGCGGATTGAAAGGCGCGGATGGATTCGGTCTGTTCCGCCAGATACGTGAGCGCGCGGAGGATGTCGGCGTCGCTCGGAGCCGCACCATAAAGGAGGCGCCAGACTTTGCTGATTTGCGCGCGCAGGTCGCCGGGGGCTTCGGTGCGCAGGCGGGTGGCCATCGCGCGCGAAATCTCCAGCACGAAAACGTCGTTCATCATCAGCAGTGATTGCGGCGCGACGGTGGTGCAGTTTCGTGCGTCGCAATTCGGCGACATGATCGGCTCGTCAAATGTGTCGAGCACAGTCACCGGCTGCTTGCGGCGGACCTGAACATAGATCGAGCGGCGATAGAATTCTTTTCCGATGGTCGTGACTTTTATCGGATCGCCGTTAACATCGAGCTCGCCGTTGCCGACGAGAATTCTCCCAGCCGGATCGCGGCCGATTGAAATCGGCGGTCCAAACGGTGCAGGGTTTAGCGCGCCGGCTGAGGCGAGCATTGTGTCACGCAGCGCTTCGGCGTCGAGGCGCTGCAATTTGAATCTGCCGTAGAGCCGATTGTCTGGATCCGCCTTCATCGACGCGTCGTTGCGCGAAGCCTGGCGATAAACAGCACTCAGCACCATCTGGCGATGCAGCGGCTTGAGCTTCCATCCGCGCTCCATGAATTCGGACGCGAGCCAGTCCAGCAATTCCGGATGCGTGGGACGCTCGCCGAGCGTGCCGAAGTCGCCGGGCGAATTCACCAGTCCGCGGCCGAAGTGATTCAACCAAAATCGATTCACGAGCACGCGCGCAACGAGCGGATGCTTGCCGCTGGTGAGCCACTTCGCATAAGCAAGCCGCCGCCCGCTTGAACCGCTTGCCACTTTCTCCGGCTTGAATGGCTCTATCTGCGGTCCGGCGACCACGCTGATTTCGCCCGGCCCCAGTGTCTGCTTCGGTTGTTCATGATCGCCGCGATAGAAAAGCTTCGTGTCGGGAATTTTGCCTTTCACTTCAGTGAGGCCCATCACAAAACCCTCAGCCGGTTTTGTGCCGCGCAGTTTTGTCGCTTCTGCGCGCTTGTCTTTCACTTTTTTGTCGAGCGCCTTGTCATAGAGGTCGAGCGAGTACAACGCGAGCGCCGACGGATATTTTTTGATCAGTGCCTTCTGTTCGGGCGTACGCTCCTTCTCTGCTTTCGCGCGCGCGGCACGGTAAGGCGCGCGGTCGGTCTCGGGAAGCTTCAGGATTTCCTTCTCAAAAACTTCGTCGAGATATTTCTTGTTCATCGCGTTGGCTTCGGCGTCGATCGCAGCGGCCTGCTTCTCGATCTCGGCGGCTTTGTTGCGCTCTTCAGCTGTGTAAAGTGAATAGAGCCGCTGCGCCGGTTTGTGCCAGTCCTTCCAGTCGTAAGCGGGCTCGAAGATCGCGCGCATCCGATAGTAGTCAGCGTGGGAAATCGGATCGTAGCGGTGGTCATGGCACTGCGCGCAACCAACTGTGAGGCCCAGCAGAGACGAGGAGACGACTTTGATTTCCTCCGCGATGACTTGATTGCGCGCGAGCTTCGCGTCGGGCACTTCGTCGCCGGTGCCGTCAGGCGCCATGCGCAGGAATCCGGTCGCAATGAGCTGATCGCGCTTCTTCTCGTCTTGAAGCGCAGAATTGGCATCGGCCTGAGTCGCTCCTGCAAGTTCATCGCCGGCAAGCTGCTCCTGAATGAAATCTGTCCAGGGCTTGTCAGCATTGAATGAGCGGATGACGTAATCGCGGTAGCGCCACGCGTGCGGGCGGATCGAATCGGCTTCGGCGAAACCATTCGAGTCCGCATACCCCGCCGCGTCGAGCCAATGCCGCGCCCAGCGTTCGCCATAAGCCGGCGAAGCGAGCAGGCGATCGACGACCTTTTCGTAGGCGTCGGGAGAATTGTCCGCCAGAAACGCATCCATCTCTCCAGGCGTTGGCGGCAGGCCAATCAAATCGAGCGTGACGCGGCGCAGCAGCGTGCGCTTGTCGGCTTCAGGCGCGAAGTCGAGATTTTTTTCGCGCAGCCTTGCAAGAATAAAGAGGTCAATCGGATTGCGGACGCGGTCGCCGTTGATCACGCCGGGCGGCGCAGGGCGCGTAATGGGCTTGAATGACCAGAACGCGCGGTCCTCCTCGCTGATGATCGGTCCCGGCGCAAGCGTCTCGGGTTCCGGCTTGGCGGTCTTGGCGCCCTGCGAAATCCAGCGCTCGATGATGGCGAGTTCGGCGGCGCTGACTTTCTTCCCTTTCTTGGGCATCTCGCCCTCGCGGATCAGGCGCACCATCTCGCTCTCGTCCGGTTTCCCGGGGACGAGGACGCGCGTTTTGGCGTCGATCTGCTTGTCCATGAAGCGCCGCAGACGCAGATCAAGATCACCTTTAGGCTTCTCCTCTTCGCCGTGACAATGCGTGCAATGAATTTTGAGAATAGGGCGCACGTCACGTTCGAACGTGAGCGTGTGGTCTTGGGCGAATGCCGTCGCGGCCAGGAGCGCGAACAAGAAAATCGAGAGCGCGATTTTCATGAAATGACATACCCGAAATGATTGAGTGTGTCACAGATTTTCCCGGCAATCTGCGTGCAAATGCGTCCTTTCTTCCAGGGAAGATGGTGTAGTCAGAGGCGCATTTGGAACGCGCTGGCGAAGGATTCTGGATGAACATGTTTCGTGTATTGATCGCGGTCGTGCTCGCTCAACTTATGTTTGCCGCGTGCGGCAGTGAAGAGAAGAATTACAGCGGTGCGGGCTGCGCCGCCGCTTCGAATGAAATGCTGGCGGACGAGCTCTGGGCGAAAGTCGCATCGCAGTCCTGCGTCGAATGCCACAAGCCCGACGGCGATGCGGAGAAAAGCAAATTTGTTCTGCATGAACCCGGCCGCGAGCAGGGCGACGCAGCCCTGAAACACAATCGCCAGGCTCTGATCGAAATCGCGAAGCTCAAAGAGGGCGATCAGCCGCTGATGCTGCTCAAAGCTTCAGGCAAAGTGAAGCACGGCGGAAAAACTGTGCTCAAGCCCGACTCCGCCGGCTACCGCGTCCTGGCCGATTTCGTGAAGAGCGTGAACGGCCCCGCGGCGGCAAAGGCACCGCCTCCATTAATAGAGGACAAGAACGCCCCCCCATTTTTTGCCGGCGTGAAGATGGTTGACGAGCGGACGCTGCTGCGGCGGGTCACCCTTTCTCTGGCGGGGCGCTTGCCAAAAAAAGAAGAACTGACAAAAGCGGAGAGCGGCGGCGCGAAAGCATTGCCGGAATTGCTCGACGGCGTGATGACGGAAGATGCATTCTTCGACCGCCTGCGCGAAGCGTTCAACGATATTTTTCTGACCATCGGCTACGACGACGTGCCCGAGAACGCATTGTCGTACGATCATTTCAGCACCACGCGCGGATGGGCGGAGAAGTTCGATCTGTCGAAGATCACCGAAGAGAAAGCGCGCCAGCAGGCCCGCTACAAGCTTTCCGGCGATTACAGAAAAGCGATGCTCGGCGAGCCGATGAAGCTCATCGAATACATCGTGCGCAACGATCATCCGTTTTCCGAAATCATCACCGCTGACTACATCATGGTCACGCCGTACACGTCGCGCGGATATGGCATTTACGAAACGCTCAAGCCGCAGTTCAAAAATCCGGACGACCCGTTTGAGTATGTGCCTGTGAAGTTGAAGGCGCTGATCGGCCGCGAGAAATCCCAGAACCAGGAATCTGCGACGGGCTTCTATCCGCACGCGGGAATCCTGAGCACCTTCCAATACATGAAGCGCTATCCGACCACTGAGACAAATCGCAATCGCCTGCGCGCGCGCATGTATTTCCTGCAATTCCTTGGCATTGACGTGCTCGAACTCGCAGCGCGCGTGCAGGACGCCGCCGCGGTGACTGCAAAGTATAAAGTGCCAACAATGGAAGCGTCCGAATGCGTGGTCTGCCACAAGACCATCGATCCTGTCGCGGGCCTCTTTCAGGACTATTGGAAATTTGACGGCGTCTATGGCCGGCGCAAGGGCGGCTGGTTCACGGATATGTTCGGCGCGGGATTCGAAGGAGAGAACCTGCCCGAGCAGGAGCGCTGGCGCGCGCTGCAGTGGCTCGGCGAGCGGACCGTGAAGGACCCGCGCTTTGCAGTCGCAATGGTCGAGCACGCCTATTACGTGCTGACCGGCCGAAAAGTCCTGCTGCCGCCGAAGGACCTCGACGATCCGCTCTTCAACGCCAAACGCCGCGCGTACTCGGAGCAGCGCAAGCAGACCGAAACGATCGCGAAGAAATTTGCCGAGAACAATTTCAATTTCAAAGGCGTGTTGAAGGATTGGATCCTCTCCGATTTTTATCGCGTGGATGCTCAGGCCGCCATTGCCGGGGACCCCGCGCGCAAAGCGGAGCTCGGCGACATGGGCGTGGTGCGCATGCTTGCGCCGGAGCAATTGAATCGAAAAATCGACGCGATCTTTGGAAAGCCGTGGAACCAGTTGAAGGACGAGCAAATCGTGATGTTATACGGCGGCATCGACTCGAAGGAAGTGACCGAGCGCGCCGCCGACCCGAGCGGCGCCATGGGCGCGATTCAGCGCATCATGTCCAACGAAATCGCATGCAAAAACACGGCGCTCGATTTCAGCCGCAAAGCCGAAGAACGCCGCTTGTTTGCCGACATGGAACCAGACGTGACGCCTGCCACATCCCCCGAGGCCGACGCGAAGATTCGCAAAACAATTGTCCATCTTCACGAGCGCATATTGGGACGCTACGACAAAGAAGACTCCCCAGAAGTCGAGCGCACGTTCAAATTGTTCGCCGGAGTTGTGGCCGATGCATCAAAAAAGAAATTCGATAAAGAGGAGAATTGGTCGTGCAGGCAGGGACTTGAACACCCGGTGCCCGATCCGAAGTATACCGTGCGGGCGTGGCGGGCGGTGGTGACGTATTTGTTGAGGCAACAAGAATTCTTGTATGAATGAGCGCGAAGCAGATTAAAATTTCACGAGGAGTCTTCTTATGACCGCAATTAAAGCGATGGTCCGGAACGGGCGAGTGGAAACGGAACATCCCCTTGAATTTCCAGACGGAACGGAGGTTCTGGTTGTGCACAGCGAAGATGTTTTCGAGCCTGAGCAGGACAATTCCCCGGAAGGGATTCAAGCGTGGCTGAAGTGGTATGATTCCCTGGAGCCGCTCATATTGACAAAAGAAGACGAAAGGGTGGTCGAAGCAGCGCGCAAGGAGCGCAAAGAATGGGATTTGGTACACGCAGATGAGCGAGCGGAAAAACTTCGGAAGTTATGTGAATGAAGCGATTCCTCTTCGATTCGAACGCTATGAGCGCCTACGCGAATCACCGCTATCCGTTTGTGGATCGGGTTAAAGAAGCCCGCATGCGTGGCGACAGCATTGGAACCTGCGAACCGGTCGTCGCAGAATTATACTACGGGCTCGAATTGAGCGATACACGAGATGTGAATATTGAAAGAATGGAACGAGCTATATCAAGAATCTCGGTCTGGCCATTCGACAGAAAAGCAGCACGCGAGTATGGACGGATTGCTTCCAGTCTAAGGCGACAAGGCTTGGCCATACAAATTATCGACATGATGGTTGCAGCAGTTGCCCTGACATTACCCAATTGCACTGTCGTCACCACAGATTCGGATTTCGGGAAAATCCGGGGGCTGCGAATTGAAAATTGGGCGGACCCGATGGTGAAAGGAAGTTGAGTAATGCCTGCTCGTCGCGACTTTCTAAAACTCTGCGGCCTCGCCGGCCTTGGTCTCGCTGTCCCCGGCGGCATCCGAGCCGACGACAAAACCGACACGGCTTACCGCGGCCCGTACTACGTCGTCTTCAACGCGTCGGGCGGGTGGGACACCACGTACCTGATGGACCCGAAGGGCATCGGCGGGATCAATCGGCTTTACCAGGAAGGTGATATTCTTACTAAGGGTGAACACAAATACGCGCCGACGGCCAAGCAGGTCAAGGCCGGGATGAGCAATGAAGATTTTTACAAAGAATTCGGCGATGAGTTGCTTGTGCTCAATGGGCTCGATTATTCAGTGAACAATCATTCGCCCGGCGCGCGCTACATGGCGACGGGAAAGTTGGACAGCCTCGCATATCCGACGTTCGCGGCGCTCGTCGCGGCTTGCAACGGGCCGGCTTGCCCGCTTTCGTTTTTGACTTTTGGAAATTACTCCGCGACCGGAAACGTCGTCGCGATGTCGCGCGTGCCTTACTTGCCGTCGCTCAAGCGTGTCGCCAATGCCGACGCGATTGAAGGAAACGAGCGTTCGCCGTATTTCGAATCTTTCGCAATCGATCGGATCGAGCAGTCGCTGCGCGAGCAGAACGCGGAACGCTTGGCGCAGAGTCTTCTGCCGCGAGAAGAGCGCGCTCTGAGCATGCTGTATGCGGCGCAAGTCAATTCGAAAGCGCTGCAGCGCGTCACCCCTTACATTCCGGCCAACATTCCAAAGGAGCGGCTTGCGCAGCAAGCCGAGATTGCGCTGGCGTCGTTTGCCGCTGGAGTATGCGTGTCCGCGAACCTCTCGATCGGGCAGTTTGACAGCCACGCCAACAACGATCGCGATCAGATGAATTTGATTCCGGAATTCCTGGCGGGGATCGCGTACCTCGTGCGGCGCGCCGAAGCGCTGAAGATTCGCGACAAACTGGTTGTGATCATCCAAAGCGAAATGGGGCGCACGCCGAATTACAACAACGGCAATGGAAAAGATCACTGGTCGATCGGCTCAATCATGTTCATGGGCAAAGGCATCAAAGGCAACCGCGTACTGGGTGCGACGGATGAAAAGCAATTCCTCGTCCCAATTAATCCGCAGACGCTGGCGATCGACAAAGAGAAGGGCATCCGCGTGCGGCCCGAGCACATTCACGAAGCGCTGCGGCAATTCGCCGGAATCGACGCGCATGCGCTGAGCAAAAAATTCCCGCTCGGTGTGAACGAGAAGGAACTCCTCAAGAGTCTTTGGGCGTAGAGTGTTTCATGCCCGCACGAATTGAACAGAACGCGGAATGAGCGACGACAACATTGACAAGATTCGAGCGGTGTCAATAATTTCAATTTGTCAAAGCGAGTCGTCATTCTTTCTACAGATGGAGCTACGATGAAAATTGCATTTGCGCTTGTTGTTCTCACGGTGCTGGCGGTTGGCGGGGAGTCGACAACTCCGACGCCCCCGCCCGGTCCGACGACGCCGCAACCACCGGGACCGTCCACGCCACCGGCGCCGACAGTCAACCCGCAACGGCAGCCGCCGCAGCTTCCTGTCAATCCGCTTCGTCCGCCGAATCAAGAGTTCGTCAGCGCGCTCGACCGGATTCGCATGCAGCCCAGGGCGGGTGAGGTGAGCAATGGGATGTTTTCTTCGCCGCTTGCCGATGTGTTCACCGACAGCGCCGAGACAAAGATGAAAGTTTCGAGTGTGATGGCGGAATATGAAAGGGCGCTGGTCGAGCAGGCGAAGAAATGGGAGAAAGAGCTGAGCGACTTGCGGGCGCAGTACGACGCGAAGATTGTCGCCGAGCTTCCCGAAGCACGCCGGGACGCGGTGAACAAATTCTTGAGCATGAGCCGCGAAAAATGGAGTGAGAGCAACGCGCGCGACGCGGCGACTCGCACTGAATTTCTTGAGCGCATGCGCAAAGCTGCGACCGCCGCCGGTCCTATCCGCGGAACAGGTCCGGGCACGCCGAGCAATGCGGGATCGGAGTGGCTGGCCGAGGAGCGCACCAAGAACGCAAATCTCGAAGACCAGGCGGTTCAGAAAATGCGCGAGTTGCTCGCGCCTGACGAGGCCGCGCGCTTTGACCGGCGGGTGCGTGTGCGCCCGGCCCCAAGGCCTCCAATGCCGGGGATCGGGCAGAGGCCGGCCGGTCCAGTAATTCCGCCTACGCCGCCGGCTCAGGGCGCAACGACTCCACCAGCGCCGGTTCAGCCAGCAGTGCCCCCGCCACAACCTCCAGGCAACAAGCCTGAATAATGTGAATTATTTCAGAATCGCGCGCAAGGCATCGATTACTCGCGCGACTTCGCTGCGCTTGAACCAGTAATGGGTCACCATTCTCATGCGGCGTTCCGACTGGCTGCTGGGGTTGGCGAGGACGCCTCGTCCGGCCAATTGCGCGGATAGTTCACTGATTGTGATCGGCGCGTTCTCCTTCAGCGCGAAAAAAACCATGTTGGTTCGAACGCGTTCGAGATCGATGTCGATGTGCGGAAGTGTTGCGATGCCTTCCGCGAGTGCGCGCGCGTTGTCGTGATCGTCCTGGAGCCGATCCCACGCGGACATCTCGCGCAGTGCGATCAGTCCTGCCGCGGCGAGAATGCCCGCCTGGCGCATGCCGCCCCCCAGACTCTTGCGGATTTTCCGAGCACGGCGGATGAATTCTTTCGAGCCCAGCAGAATTGAGCCGACCGGTGCGCAGAGTCCCTTCGATAAACACACGGTGACACTGTCGGCGTCACGAACCAATTCAGCGGCCGGAGTGCGCAGCGCCGCCGAAGCGTTGAACAATCGCGCACCGTCAATGTGAAGCTTGATGCCATGCGGGCGGGCAATCGCGGCGACGGTGTTCACATATGCCGCGCTCAAGGGCGCGCCCCACGCGCCGCCCTGCGTGTTCTCCAGGCAGATCAAACGCGTGACGGGAACGTGATCGTCCGCGCGGCGAATCGAGCGCGTGACCTCGTTGAGATCGAGCGTGCCGTCTTTGCGGACGTCGAGCGTGTTGGGCTGCACGCCGCCGTATGCCGCGGCGCTGCCGACCTCGTATTTGAAGATGTGCGATTCCTTGGCGAGGATCATTTCGTCGCCGCGCCCGCAGTGCGAAAGAATCGCGGTGAGATTTCCCTGCGTGCCGCTGGTGACGAACAGCGCGGCTTCTTTGCCGAGCATCGCGGCGGCCTCGTCCTGCAACTGATTGAGCGTGGGATCTTCGCCAAAGACGTCATCGCCGACGGTCGCCGCCGCCATGGCGGCGCGCATGGCTGGGGTGGGGTGGGTGATGGTGTCGCTTCGCAGATCGATCATTTTGGAACCGTTCACGCCATGATTCCTTTCGCTACCTCTGCCGCGGCGGCTTCGCCGCAGAGCCGCCTGACCAGGGCAAGGCCGAATTCGACGGCGGTTCCGGCGCCGCGGGATGTGGTAAGGTTTCCATCCTCGACGACGCGCTCCTGTTGAAGCGAATTCGGCAATTCGGTGATGACGCTTGAATGAGAGGTGAAGCGTTTGCCGGCGAGCAGTCCGGCATCATTCAGAACCGTTGGCGCGGCGCAAATCGCGGCGATTTGCTTGCCGGCCTGTGCGTATTTTTGTGCGAGCTTTGAAGCGCGGCCATCCGCGCGCACGGTCTTGACGCCGGGACCGCCGGGAATGAAAAGCAAATCGAAGTCGTCTCCGGCCACATCGGCCAGAGCCACATTGGATTGCACAGTGATGTCGCAGCGACCGGTGACGAGTTTTTCGCCGGTCAGCGAGGCGACGACCACTTCCACGCCGGCGCGCCGCAAAAGATCGACGGGCGCGAGCGCTTCAATTTCTTCAAAGCCGGGAAAGAGCAGGCACAGAACGCGTTTTTTCATGGTGAACGGAGCTTAGCGCGGCGGCCCCATGCGGGCAAGGTTCTGAACGGCAATGCATGAAAACGTGCTAAAATGATTCGCATTCAAATTCACTTTGGAAAATCTAAAAATGAAAAGCTTGTTCGCACTGACTTGTTGTCTTTTGCTTTCATTCGCGGTTTCGAGCGCAGAAAGTGTCATCGCTCCCGGCGCGGAGCTCAAAAAAGTCTTGGATGACTGCAAGTTCACCGAAGGCCCGGCGGCGGACTCCGCGGGAAATGTGTATTTCACCGATCAGCCCAACGACAGGATTCTCAAAATCGACGTGGACGGAAAAGTCTCGACGTTCATGCAGCCGTGCGGCCGATCGAACGGATTATGCTTCGACGACAAAGGAAACCTGTGGGCATGTGCAGACGACAAGAATGAATTGTGGAAAATCGACGCGGCGGGGAA
>JADMIO011606048.1_pt1 | contig 20093 bp, 22 predicted proteins | sample 8958161 | NCBI WGS metagenome assembly JADMIO01 (sample SAMN16585339, study PRJNA669376) | soil metagenome | isolation source: Crop rotation soil | place: USA: Cullars Rotation, Alabama | collected 2011 | reverse complement strand
GCCGCGACTTCAAGTCACGTGAATTCCAAGCTTCGGATCCCACTGTGCTGGAAAGTCGTTCTCCTTTTTCAGGAAGTCGTAGAAGGACACTGCGCCCAGCGTGAGGGCATCGCCAAACAGGTGGTCCTGGCCCATCTGATGCACGATGTCGTTCTTCTCTGCCGTCCCCGCCTTTTCGGCGGCATCGACCATGCGTTCAAAGACGTTTTTTTCGACGCCTTTGCGGAAGGATAGGGCACTGAGATTTTTGGACATGCGGTTGTTGGGGAATCTTAACGATCAAAAGCCACTAATGCATGCTCAAAAGTTGCGATTGTTCGCCCACCTCCGAACCGCAAACAACTTGCACCTTTACCCACCCCAAAAAGGCCCTCGTACGCAGGGAAAGCACCATTGACTCCCGTTTGACGATTTTTTGACTCCCGTTTGACAAAACTTTGACTTTTTTAGGAGCAGGGTTAGTATTATCACCTCCCCCAATGATCTCAAAAGCCAAAGTTTACCGCCATGACAGGAGTCCGTACTGGCAGGCCTGGTTTGAGGTTTGGGATGCTAAACAGGAGCGATGGAAGCCCAAATTGATCTCCACCCGCTGCACAGATGAAGCCAAGGCGCTCGAGATCGCCCAGTCATTCGAAAAAGTGGCCCTCGAAGCCGGAGGGATGAAGGCGCGTCTCTCTCGCGACCGTGTCGTTGAGGCAGTCAATGGCATCCTGCTCACCGCCGGCCATCGGCCCGTCGTGGACCAAAAGAAGTGGAGCGACTACTCTGAGGCATGGCTCGCCGCCCAAAAAAGGCGCGTCCCGAAAGACCTTGGGAAAGGCAGTTGGACCACCTACCAAAATCATGTGACCAACTTCACCACCTGGCTCGGCGGCGAAGCCTCCATCACCCTGAACGCCATCGACGGAGACATGCTCACCGAATGGTACAGCGACACCCTCGCCACCGGGCTTAAGTCCTCCACCGCCAACCAAATGGCCAACACCCTCAACAGCATCTTCGAGCGCGCCAGAGACGAAGGCTTTACCCAGCGCAACCCCGTCAGACTCCTCGACCGTGAAGCGGCAGACAGCGAACAGAGAGACGACTTCACCGAGGAGCAGATGTGGAAGATTATTCATCACCTGCAGGCCAGCAAAGACAAGATTCACCAGCAATGGCTCACCATTGCCCTGCTCGGGTTCTGCACGTCCCAGCGCCTGGGAGACTGCCGGAAGTCCGTCCGCACCGCCTTCAGCTTCACAGATCCCTGGATCATCTGGACACTCACACCCCGGAAAACGGCCAGGACCACCCGCAAAACCCTGCGCATCCCCATTGTCGAGCCGGCAGCCTCTCACATCCGCAAGCTCCTCGCTGTCAAAAATCCAGCCAGCCTCTTCCTCGCCCCAGACCTCGCGGACGACTCCCTTGCTTGGGACGAAAGCCCGTCAGCTCAGTTTATGGCCATCCTGGAGGAATGTGGCATCTCTGGCCGCCGGGTGGAGGGCCAGGGCAAAGGCCACAGCTTCAATTCCCTTTCCTTCCATTCCACACGCCACACCTGCAACAGCCTCCTCGCCAATGCAGACGTGCCATTCGAGTTGCGCAAGCAGATCACCGGCCACGCCAAACTCGCCACCAACATCATCTACACCCACTACAAGGACGCCACCAAGGCCGCCGCTCTCTCCAAAGCCTTTCAGCAGAAAACCACCCCGAAAAAGAAAAAAGTCTCCTAGTCTCTTCGTCTCAGTCTCACCCAGCCTCTCCACCATGAAAACACGAACTCTCCTCCTCGCCGCCCTCACGGCCTTCTTCACCCTCCCCGCACTGGCCGACTCCCCCGAGGCCATTCTCAAAGACTACCGCGCCCGCGCCACCCAGGCCACCCTGCGTCTCAATGAGACCTTGGAAAAACAGTCCTCCCCCGTCATCACGGATCTCCTCCGTAAAAACGACACCGCAGGCGCCGCAGCCGTCACCGCCCAGGTCAAGGCCAAACTCGCCGGCGAGCCCGTCGCCACCCCTCACGTGGCCATCGCCGCCCTCTTCGCGCAGTACGACGGTGCCCGCGCCACCGCCCTGCAGCCCGTCCAGAAAGCCAGCCTCGCACGTCTGGACAGCCTCTTGAACGTCCCCGGCGGCCCGAAGACCGAGGAACTTGCCTCACTCACCAAAGCCAAAACGGAAGTTGAAACGGGCCTTATTGCTGCAAATTTTGACTGGAAAAAGACATGGAACATTCATTACGGCGGAAAAAACAGCCCTAAGAGCGGCAGTGTAGTTTTCAATGCCGATGGCACAGCCATTTACACATCCAAAGTTGGCAATAAAACTCCTGGAAAATGGCAGCCTACCAACAAGGCCAATAGCATACAGGTTGATTTTCCACAGGACGCGTGGCTCATCACAAACAAGCAAACAGGGATTGAATTGCACAGCAAAGCACTGACTGTTGCGGCGTACCTCACTCCAATGGAATGACCGTCATCATCGCATCAAAAAATCGGCCGAAAAAACTGCTGCGGTGCATCAGCAGCATACCATTGACTATCCCGGTCGCACTACATGTAACAACTCCAGAGGACATACCACACATCGCTCGTCCTCTGTCGATTTCTCAAGGAGATGAGAACGTCGTACAGTCATTCAACCTTCTGGCAGAGCGGGTAAACGGCGATATTTTGCCTATTTGTGACGACGTCGAATTTGATGAAGGTTTTTTTGAAACCCTTTCTAACTATGTCGCAAGCAACCCAAAATACGATGTTTTTGGCTTGCATATTCATAACCGGAAACACAACGACGATGCCGCTATTTTTGTGAGAAGGAGGTTCATTGAGAGCCGCAGTTTTCTTTTTGATCCCCGCTTTGAACACTTCTTCATCGATTATGAAATAGGGGCGGAGGCAAAGAAAAGGGGCGTGTTTAAATTTTGCGCAGAGGCAAAACTGCAGCACTACCACCCCGAGATCAGCGGCGAATACGACCACACTCACCGGCACCGCCGCATGGAGAAATGGCGCCACGATAAAGCGGTGTGGGACAGCATCAGAGGTATTTCACCCGCCCCAGCCGCGCCCATTCCGCAAACCTAGCCTCCTCACAGTCGGGGGCGTGTTCTTTAGGCTGGGACATTCCGATCGGTTTCCAGTAATGATGGAGCTGGCTTCTCCGCTTTTGAAAATGGTCAAAGCCTGCCAGGTGAACCATCGGCACTCCCTGCTCCAGCAGCCAGGCCACCGTCACAAACCCGGCGGAGGGAAGGATGGATTTGTCAGAGGCCCACTCCGCCACCAGTCCCCAGTAAAAATCTTTGGTCACCATCCAGTATTCGTCAGATTCCCACGCCGCATTCCCATGCAGCCACAGCATCCGCCCCGGAGCGCGTTCCTGACTTCTCCCTCCGTGTTTCCCATGCGTGGAGTGCAGCGTCGTTTTGCTGCCCGTGTGGGCTTCAAAACCCTGGGTACAGTATCCGTTGATCCTCACCACCTGCGGAAACGCATCAATCACAGCCCCCAGCTTGGCTTGCAGGACCGACGGCCCGTTGCCGACTACCACGCACGGCTCATCCAGGGACGCCGGGCCCTCATAAGGGTAGGTCACCAGCCGCTGCCTCCACGGCCTCGGCTCCCCATGAAACGCCACCACGGGGGCGGCGGAGGGTGTTTTTGCATCACGGACATGGGCCTTAAAACTCACCACCTCCTCAGTGAAATCCTGCCAGAACTCGGGCGTCTTTCCCGCCTTCGCAAAGGCCGCTTCCAGAAAATCCTGATCCCCCCGCATCTCTCCCCTCCCCTGCGCAACGAAATGCTCCCAGATCCAGCGCTGCGAACCCCTCCAAAACATCACACTTGACTGCATTGCGCGCGGCTCCTTGCCCCCACGGTAGAAATCTCGCAGAATGACAAACTCACGTCCGGACAGTGCCTGCAGAGACACTTCAAATGACCCGCGCACCACGGTGTCGAGATCAAAAAACAGAGTCTCACCGTCCTCAAAAGCATCGAACAGTTCCATTTTTGCCCACCACCCGGTGAGGTTATGTCGCAGTGGCAGGATTTCACATCCGACGATTTCAGAATAATCGGTGAGACAGATAAAAGGACACTGCGGCAGCCATTGCTGACACATCGCCTGCAGCGCTTTCACGTGCCTCGGGTGGTACTCCCCTCCCCTTTTGAGAACACAAGTAACTTTCATGGGTCTGGAGGGGGAGACGGAGACGGAGACGGGGAAGGTGATGGGGGCGGGCTTGGGCTTGGACTAGGGCTTGGAGACGGACTTGGGGAAGGCGACGGGCTCGGACTAGGAGAGGGAGATGGAGACGGGCTGGGTGACGGCGATGGACTGGGTGAAGGAGAGGGGCTCGGACTCGGACTCGGACTCGGACTCGGGCTGGGCGAGGGAGATGGGCTCGGGCTCGGAGAAGGCGAGGGACTTGGTGACGGCGAAGGGCTTGGACTCGGACTGGGTGAAGGAGAGGGGCTCGGACTTGGATCAGGCAGCGGAAACTCCACCACCACATCATCCCAGTTGATGCGGTTCAAATTCGCAATGTTCCGGCCCACAAAGTTCGTCACATCCGTCTCCGGCTTCACAGGCGGGCGGCTCTGCGTCCAGTTGTCCGGCGCCCGTCCCACCAGCGTGAGCGCCCCTCCATCCAGCACCTGCTCACCGGCCGCCCCCTGCGTCCTGCGGCGTCTGCGGCGGGTATGTCCCGGCCTCCAGTCACGCCCGCCCTCGCTTGTCCCGCCAGGCATGCGCGGGGCGTCATCATCTTCCTCGAAGTCATCGGCGGCAGCCATGGTCCCTACACCCCCACCCCTTTAAGTTTTTTCAGGCCTCTGGGCACCATCGCCGTCCGCCGTTCGCAGAAGTACACCCCCTGCACCTGCTGCACATCCTCAAAGCACACATGATTCTTCGCCCCGGTGTGGGAGGTCGCCGGAAAGATGGAGGGCTGTCCGGCCTGGTGGTCCTTGTGCACCGCACCGCACCCCGGCAGGATGGGCCCCGCCGTCGCGCTGTCTGCAAACTCCAGGTACGGGTGCAGGCACGTCCGGCTGCCCGTGCTGTTGCGCACCTCCCACGTCACCAGCCCCGGCACCTGCGGATCCAGCTTGAAAAAACTGTCCTCAAACGGCTGGTGGCTCGCGAAAAACTGCACCAGCAGCTTCGTCGGGAAATTTCCCCCGGGAGTGATGTCCCCCTTCGGCTTCACCCGCGCCAGCAGCTTGCGCTGGTTGTCGATGATGTATTCATCAAACTCCAGCCGGCTCTCCTCGAAATACAGGTCGTTCAACACCTCATGCCAGAACATGGACTCCGTTTTGATGTAGCTCTTTCCCGCGATGGGCGTCAGAATCTCCTCCGCCGTCCGCTTCTGCACAAAGTTAAAGGCATGCAGCGTCCCCGCCGGTTCGTGGTGCGTGTACACATACTTGTCGCCCATCAAACCCGCCGTCGGGTCGGTCGCGTCCATCGGCTCATCCACCCGGCTCGCCTCCATCCCCGGCATCCGGCTCCACTCGCGCATCGTCGTCACCGTCGTCACGCACTGTTTCACCAGGCTTGGGTTCACCGCATGCGCCGGCACCAGGATGCTCAGCGCCAGCCGCCCAGGGTCAATGTCCGCCAGATTCCGAAACGGCGTCGCGGGCGGGTTGGAGAGCTGGCCGGCCATAAATGGGGAGTAAAAAGATTAAAATGCAGGGACTGCGTTACGTCGCCGCCACCAGCTCCTTGAGATGCAGGCTGTGGTCCGGACTGAACGGCACCGTCGAGATATGCCCTCCGGTAGAGACCAGCATCCAGAAGCTCCAGTGCTCCGTCTTCGTGCGCAGTTCAGGCTCCGCCGCCAGATCATCCCCCTTGTGGACGTCGTAGGTCAGGGGCGCACCCAGGAACGGCTCAAAGGTCTTTGGCACGATCGTCCACGGCCCGTTGAGCACCGTCGGGTTCGCATGCGCCGCCACGCTGGTCTTGAAGTCCCAGCTCGTCGTACCGTAGATCAGGTTGCGCCACCATCCACGGTCCGCCGCCTTGGAGACCGGCTCGGACACATACCCCTTGAAGCACACCACCAGCCCCGCCGTCGTGCCCGCCGCGTCCTGGCTCAGCACCACCTCCGTCGCGTTCTTGATCGCCAAAATAAATGTCCCCGCCGGGATCTGGTAGCCATACACCCCCATGCCTGGGTACAGCTCCGAACTGTCCTCCACCAGCAGGATGTCGTCCCCGCTCGTCTCGCAGCCAGACTGCCTCACCTCCCCCAGCACCAGCGGGATCGTACGCAGGATGTTCCCATCCTCGTTGGTCACAACGTACGTGGCAGTAGGGGCGTCGTCAGGCATGGCGTTAAAATCTCGGTGGGTTGATCTTCCAGAACACCCATCCCACAAACATCAGCAGCCCCACCAGCACAAAAAGCGCCAGCGGGACACCCTGATGCAGGGGCATGGAGGCCAGGAAAAGCATCGATAAAAAAAAGGTGGACTCAGTTCGCCGTCGTGAAGGTCAGACCGGCCGCCACGTTCGAGACACCGATCGCAAACCAGCTCGTGCCATCGCAGCGCAGTTCCACCATGTCCCCGGCAACCGACTGACCATCCACAAAGGAGATCGTGTCATCACCGGTGCCCGTATCCCCCGCATCCCCGGCCACAGAAATCTGCTTCCCCTTGATGATGTTGCTCGAGGAGTTCGTCACCACCGTGTAACTCGCCCCGCTCGGCGCTGCCGACACGATAAACGTGAAGTGCAGCCCAGCCGCCGGCGCAGGCAGCGTGCTCACAAATTCCGTGGCCGAGTTCAGGAAATACACACTGCCGCTCTCTGCCGCAGTGATCACATTCGTCGCCGTCACCACCTCCGTCAGGTCCGTGCTCAGCAGCCGGTTGGCCACCGTGTTGCCCGTGCCGGTTCCCTGGATCGTCACATTGCCGCTCCCCTTGCCGTCGATCGTCACCACCTCATTGGTCCCGCTGCTGATAGCCGCGATCGAGACCCCCGCACCCGCCGCCCGGCCGGTGATGCTCACCCCCGTTGCCGCGCTGCTCACATTGTTCACCAGTCGGAAAACCGGGTTTGTGTTCCCGTTCGGCCCGGAGGCAAACGCCGCCGCAGACGAGCTCGTCTGCGTGTACGTCCCCGAGTTCGTCGTGGTCCCCGGATTCCCCAGGGTGTACCACGCCGAGTCATTCGCATGCAGCAGCACCGTCTGGTACTGCGCGGAAAGGCTCACCGTGGCAGCTCCATCGATGGTCTGCGCCCCGTCGGCATCGATCGTCACCGAGTGGCCCGAACTGTCCACTTTTTTGATCACCACAAAGGGGAAGCCCTTCGTGGAAGTCGGCGGCAGATAAATGGTCACATTGGCGGTCGTGGCATCCACCAGAATCGTGTGGTCACGCTTTTGCACCTGATAGCTGGATTCGGTCACCATGGTCACATTCGCGTTGTAGGCCAGCCCCTCGCGGGAGTTGGTGATGTTGGCGATCTGCGCGCCAGCCGGACTTGCCAGCCAGAGCAGCGAGGCCAGGCCGAGGATGAGAAGGAAAAAACGGGCTTTCATAGGTGTGGGATATGGGGGTTGGGTTGGTTGTGACATGGTACGTTGCATCACCCCTGCGGGTGATTTTCAAGGGTGAAATCAGTGGTTCGGTTCATGGAAAAAGCTTTTTCCACAGGGTGGAGGGGCGCAGCCGCCCTCCGGGCCCGAAGTCGCGGACGCCTTCATACATCGTCCTGGCCTTGGAAGGGCGGACGCCCCAGGCCACCAGACGGTCATAGAAATGGCGGTGGATCAGCGGGGCAGCCGGAGCCGCTGGAATCTCCCCCATCGCGGCCTTGAGCCAGGTGGAGCCGCCGTGAAAAAGGTCGCACAGGAAATCATGCTCCAGCGCCGGCACCGTGCACAGCCCGTCGGGGATGTAGTTGAACGGCGCACCCCAGAGCACCGGCGGCACGCTCGCCTTGTCAAACTCATAGCCTTGCGGGATGGTGAACACCCCTCCACCCGTCGAAAGCGGAAAAGACCACGTCTCCTCCAGCCTCCACAGCGGCCCCTCACTCCAGGGCCAGAGTCCAAAGCCGATGGAGGCATCCCGGAGGGGGGTGATGTCAGGCTGCTGCAGGCTCATCGTTCCTCCTCCCTCATGACTTTGGAGGCCACCTCGTCGATTGAGTGACTCCTCGATTTGTGATTCTCGGCGATGCCCAGGTGCCCCTTGATGGTGGCCACAGCGGTCTTGAGATCATCCACGGCAGGCTTCATCCCGCTGATGTCCGCGCTGTTCTCGCTCACCTTCATCTCCAGCCGTGCGGCCCAGACTGCGCCCGTCACAATAAGCGTCAGACACGCAAGCAGTATCTTCCCCAGCCGCTCATACCGGGACGCCGCGCTGTCCAGCCGCGAGGCAACTGTGTCGATGTGGGAGATGATTTCTGCGTTGCTCATAGGTCATCAGTATCAAGGTGAAATAATCGTGGTCTCGTTCGTGTCCAGGCTCAGCGATCCCACCGCGTTCGTCGCCGTCACCCGGCAAAACACCACGGAACCAACGCTGTTGCCGAGGGTGAAGTTGTCGCTCGTGCTCACCACCGAGCCGTCCTGGAACCACTCGTAAGTCACGTCTGGGACTGGGTCGCCATCCCAGCTTCCGGGTGTGGCTACAAGGTTGATGCCTTCCCCCTCTGTCAGAGCTCCACTCTGGCTTGGTGGAGTCAGATTCGTTGGCGCAGCACCCGCACCGGAAGCCACATCTACGGATGCGGAGAAATCGCTTTCCAGTCCAGACGCCAAAGAAACCGCCGTCAGACTCAGCGAATAGCCAAAGTCAGCTGCGCCAAAATTAAACGTCCCACCCGCACCCGTCACACCCGTCGCCAGCGCCACACTGTTTCCGCTGTAGATCGTCAAAGTGTAGAGATCATCATCCAGAGCGTCCCATGTCAGGTTCACCTCAGCCCAGTTCCCCGGTCCACCGGCCAGCCCCGTAGGTGCCTCCGGCCGCGTGTATTGGTCGAGTTCATACCACTCCCCGGCTCCTGTTTCCACACTCTCCCATCGCATACGCAGCCCGTAGTGTGTATCCGGGTCCAGTCCCGGCACCATGAAGCCCGTGGCTGGCGGGGCCACGGTGTCATCCACGACGAGTTCACTCCAGTCGCCACCTGATTCCTGCGCCTGCACCCGCGCCGTCAGCCCCTCGATCGCAGTCCAGGTCACCTGAATGGACTCGGCGGCGACAGACTCCACCGCGAAAGACGTCTCGACCGAGGGATGCAGATAGACCGAAAGGGGCACCCATTCAGAAACATCTTCCTCCCCGTTTTCCGCCCGGATGCGGATCTCATAATGTCCCGCCCCATTCATCGGGGAGAGGGTCAGGGGAGTCTCGGCCTCAGCGTATTCATGGGAGGGGGCACCCCAGTCTTCCCCGAAAATCTGCGCCTGCACCCGGTAGCTCACACCTTCCACCGCATCCCATTCCACCGTCACATCTCCCGCCGTCCGCTCAGTCACGGCAAAATTCTCCGGTTCCCCAGGCGGGGGCGCTGCGCCACCCGTCTCAGGCGAGAAGATCGTCGGAATGAAGAAGCTGGAGGGTAAAAACGGCATGGGGCACCATCACGCGATTTTGCACACAAAGGTTTTGCCCGTAGTCGCACACAGCACGCTGGCGCGACCCATGAAGACCACGGGTGTCGGGGCTTCCCATGCCACCCCGGCGGCAATCTTGAGGCCCTTCGTGCTCGTGGCAGGGGTGTCGTCCCACTCCAGGTACATGTCCGTGTCGGACGTGTTCTGAAACAGAAAAAATGCCTTGGGCGCTGCGTCCGCATTAAACAGCCACTGGGCGGTTCCGCCGGTGTCGATGTCGCCGGAGCAGTCCTTCATGCATACAGGTGAAATAAGAGCCATGGTGGAGAAATAGGATTGGGGTTAGTAGCCTGCCTTGCTTTGAAGTTTGCCGCGCTGCGTGTCGGCGCGCTGGCCCTTGAGTTTGTCCAGCCAGGCATTCGCCCGGATGTAGTCTTTCTCAGCATCGTCCTTGTTCGCCGTGCCTTGCCACAGCGGACTGCTCAGGATGCCGTACTGGCACAGGCTCACCAGCACCCATTCCTCCCGCTGCAGGCAGGGCAGCTCCGTCGTGCTGTCGATCATCGTCGTGGTCAGGGCCGCCGGCCACAGCCGCCGCTCAAAGGCCAGGTCATACGCCGCCTCCGGCTGCGGCCACACTCTCAGCGCATACTGCGGCGCTGCTCCGCCACTGATGCCGTTGAGCCCTTCCACCCACCACCGTTGCGGCTGTCCGCAGGAATATTCATACTCGCGGCTGTCACGCTGCCAGTCCTCCGGCCTGCCGTGCATCAAAGTCTTGTTGCCCGTGCCCCAGGAGAGCATCACCTCTCCGTCGATCACGTCTTCCAGCCCGCCCAGCAGCACCGCGTCACTGCTCAGGGTCATCGTGGCCGCCCCGGTCGGTCCTTGGTACGCATACAGCAGCGTGTTCAGGGCCTGCAGCCGGTTGTACCTCCCCGGATCCGTGCTGATCGCCACCGTCTTCGCCAGATGCGCTGATTGCCCCGCCCACGTGGGGTCAAAGGCAATCGTCTTGCTGTCCAGCGTGGTCGTGATGTTCTTGCTCAGCCGCTCCTCGAGCCTCACCGTCTTGCGCTCACGCCGGCGGATTCCCGGCAGCGCTTCCACAAAGTCCGCCAGTCCGGCATTCGCCGCTCTCACCAGCCGCGACTTCTCCTTGTCCACCATCGCCGCCGGAACCGTGTTCAGGTTCTGCGACATCTGGGTGAAAAGTTCGGCGATCGTCATGGCAAGAATCAGCAGCATGCAAAATTAAGGAGTCGTTTGGGCAGGAGCAGCCTTCTTCGCGGCCTTGGCAGCGGCCTTTCGCTCGGACTTGGTGGGTGCCTTGGGGGCGGAGACGCCCTGCGTGGCGTCAGCATTGGCAGGGGCCGCAGGTGCCGGAGTCTCCGCCGCCGCCTCTCCAGCGGCAGGCAGAGCCCCGGCTTCTCCAACCAAGGACGTGTCAGCAGCAGCGGACTCTCCCACCGCCTCCGCCTCCTCGTCCTCTTCAGAAGTTGTTTCAAAATCGGCGGTTTCAGGTCGTGCCACCAGCACGCCGGGGCAGGCCCGCTTCGCCGCCTCTTCCGTCGCAAAAGGAGTCACCAGTCCGGCGTCATTCTCCCAGATCAGGGAGGTACCCATGTAGCGCGCCTCACAGTCGCTGTATTCCACCAGCATGAACCCGTCCGCGATGGGTTCCACGCCGCACTTCACCAGATCAATCACCGGCTCTGGCTTCGGCAGTGGTGCGGGCAATCCTGCCCGCAATTCCGGCGCTGGAGCTGCCTCAACGGGCGCCACCTGCACCTCCACCTCGATCAGCTTCACCAGCGGCTGGCTCCCGTACAGCGTGCGGGCGCTTTCACCCAGCACCTTCGGCGCCGCCGTGTTAAATTCTTCCACGCCCAGCGGCCGGCCTTCATACGCCAGCAGGTTCCCATGCTCCTCACAGCGGCGGAACTCTTTCACACGGTGCACGCTGCGGCTGGCGACTGGCAGATAAATGATGGCAAGGACTTGTTTCATACAAAAAAAGGGTGGGGAGTGGGTGTAGGGAGATACGAATCAATGAAAAAAGGAAATGCGGGGCGGCCACGGGGGCCGCCCCGCCAGGGTCAGGGTTTGGGGTCAGACTCAGTTGTCGATGATGCCGGGGTAGTGAATGGCATGCTTGATGATCGCCAGTCCGGGCTTGTTCCCGATCCGGTCCTCACGCAGGCACTGGCCAAAGACAGACTCAATGTAGCGCTCCTGGATGAAGCCGCCTTCTTTGCTGTCCTCCACACGGTTGTTGCGCACGCTGCCGTAGCCACGGTACGCCGCACCACGGTACAGCACCAGGGAGGCCCCCAGCGGCACCCCGCGGTTGTTGCACAGCGTCACCAGGCTTTGCAGCCCGTGAGACTCCGTGTGCTTGGTCGAATCCCACACCACAGCGCCGATCGTCGTGTGCCGGATGTCACCGGTCAGTCCCGTGTTGCCGGTGCCGCCCAGACGGGCGCTCACCGTCAGCTTGTTGCCGTCATTGGCGCTGATTTCGTAGATGCTCCACTTGCCGGGGTCCACGGTGGCGTTCGGGGGATTGCTCACCCGCACGTAAAACACATTGGTAGCCGGGGTGTCAGCGCCGTTGTTGTACCCGGTGGTTTCCAGGTCCCAGCACACCTCGCTGGTGGTGGAGAGCTGGTCCGCTGCACGCGATCCCTGGGCAAAGCGCCACAGGTAGGCGAATTTCGGGAAATACTTGAAGAACTTCTTCTTCGTCTTCGCCGCACTGGTGGCATTGCCGCCGCCCTTGATGTCAAAGGTGGTTGCGCCAGCCGTGATCGCCACACCCAGCAGCGCCTGCGGGTTCAGCGGGGAGCCCACAGCCCCTTCGATGTCGCCACGCTTCGGCACATACTCCTTGACCAGGTGCCCGTCCACTTTGGCGATGCCGCCGCTGAACAGGTAGTTGGCCGCGCCCCGGTCAAAGCCGTTCTGCAGGTTCAGGCGGTACACCGGATCCTGCTTCAGGCCAAACGTGGCGTTGTCCGTGGCCAGCACGATGCTGCCCCAGATGGGGTTGCCGCTGCCGTCCTTGCCGATGCGCGCCGGAGTCCCCCCCAGCGGCTTGAGGATCGCGCCGCCTTTGACGATCTCGTCATAGGTCAGGCCGTCACCCATCGTGATGGCGTTCTGGTTGCCCGCCGTGTAGAAGTGATTCGCCGCATTGCTGCGGTGCAGCATCGTCATCTGCATGCTGTGGCTCTTGATCTTGCCCAGCCAGCGCCCCAGTTTGGAAGGCACGCCACGCTTGAGCTCGCCACCGATGCCCATGATCTCCATGCCGCGCTTCTTCCAGCGCGTGCCGTGGCGGATCCAGTCCACCGTGAGTTCGAACTCGCCGAGGAGGAGTTCTTCATAGTCATCGCTGTCCTCGAAGGTTTCGTCGCCCTGCTTGCCTTCGTCGCCGAAGTCAGAGGTGACTTGAAACTTGATCGTGCTGCCGGCGTCGGCAGAGGTTTCAGTGATGGTTTCGATGACGGAGTCGGCTCCGCCTTCCATGTTCATGAAGGGGTCTTCTTCGCCTTCGTAGATGTCGATCGCTTTGCGCCACAGGACGCGGGGATCGACTTGTGCTGCCAGTGAGGAACCGTCATTGGGTCCGTTGAGATCGTAAGCCATAATCGTTGGGGTGGGGTGGGTGGTATGGCTGCCACTGGGGTCGTCGTCCGGGGGTCACATCCTCATCATGCACCCTTGGGAAGCGCATGAATCAGCGCCTCCAGGGAGTGTACGTCTCGGATGTTGTCCACGAGGAACTGCCCAGCTGCAGCGGGTTGCTGAGTGGTTCCGGCAGGGCTGCCGGAAATGAGGGCGGCTCCCACGGGGCGTTGCGGCGGTGGAGTGGACGAGGGCGTGGACTTGGTTGGAGATTGGATGTTTTGCGGCTGCGGGTTCGGTTGAGACGCAGCGGGCACGGCTCCGGGCGTGATGCCCAGTTCCTGCGCCGCCAGATTGAAAAACCACGCCACGCTCTGCGTGCTCTGGGCGATGGCCTGCTCACCTGCGTCCTGGCTGGACCGGTACTGATCCTGAATTTCGACGGCCTTCTGATGCAGCGGACTCGCCGGGTCGGCGGCATTGGCATGCGCAAACATGCCATAAGCCCTGTCCCGCTGGCTTTCCCACTCCGTCAGAAATTGACGCCGCTGGTCCACCTGCGCCACCGAAGCCTGGGCTTCCTGCTGGGCTTCCACCGTGATCGCCTGTGCGATCTCGCGGTTAAGACGGTTCATGTTTTTCATGATCCTCGCCTGCTCCGTCGGGTCGAAAGCCTCGGAAGCCGCGCCAAACTCAGTCTCCAGCGCCTCAAGGCGCTGCAGCAGTTCGTCACTCGTCTTGCCACCCGTGGGGGCAGTCTGAGGGGTGGCTTCCTGCGTGCTCGCTGGTACTTCCGTAGCAGACCCAGCAGGCGCAGCTTCGTCCGGCATCCCGAGGAATTTCTTCGCCAGCGATTCTGCCTGCCCAAACGTCAAGGTGCCACCGCCGAGGCGGGACTCCTTGAAAAATCGGGCAGTTTGAAACGCAAGAGGATCATCTCCCGTCGGCACCTTGATATTGTGAGGCATCTGTCCTGGGGGCAGCACCGTGTCCTCATCACTCGGCGCACCGGGCAGAGCCTCGGCGTTCGGGGTGGGGGCAGCAGGGGCAGCAGCAGGGGCAGTCCCAGCAGCCGCTGGCGCGGCCTCCGGCACAGCCTCGTCTTCATCATCGAAATCATCGGCTTCCATGCGGCTGATCAAAGCCTCATAGCCGTTGGCATCCATTTTCTCCAAGTCCACGCCCCCGCCCGCTCCAGGCTGCATCTCCGTGTTAGCGCCTGGGTTGTTGGTCGGATTGGGGTTGGGGGTGTCACCCGCCGGAGGGGCGGGCGCGGCAGTGCCTTGGCCAGTGGGCGGAACCACACCGGGTTGGGCTGGGGGGGGAGTCTGGGCAGGAACCTCAGTCATGCCCGGAGCAGCATCACCCCTGTTTCCATTTGTCAAACGAATGGTGGATCACCGAAACCCATTCCTCTGCCGCTTCTGCGCCTCCAGCCTCTCCCGCTGCCTCACCTTGTACTCAGGCTCCGCCTGCCGCACCAGTTCCAGCCGGTACAGCGTCGCACCGTCCAGGCACGCCAGTCCGATGCACAGCGCCAGCACCCAGTCATCATGCTTTCCGGGCGCGGCCTCTTCCCGGCCGCTCTCCGTACGAATAAAATTCTCCAGTTCCGAAATCACATGCAGCGCCGGGCAGTCCATCCCGCTGCCCGGCTTGTCCCACTCCCGCAGGGCCGCCGCCAGTTTTTCGATGCACCACCCCCGCATGCCCTCCCCGTCCGTGCCCCGTGTCAGAAAGCCATACTTCTTCGTCGGCTTCTGGTTCTCCTTTTCCGTGGCCGCCCGTTCACGCTCGTAGATGTGCGCGCCGAGGTCGCGCAGCGCCTTGATGAATCCCCGGTCATAGTTCACTTCCGGCACGATCAGGCAGCCGCCATAGTGCCGCGCCAGCCGCCACACCATGTCCGCCAGCACGAGCTGGTCCACCCGGCACTCCGGTTTGATCGTGGCCACCACCTTAGGCTTCACCCACTGCCCGCTTTGTGCGCTCAGAAATCCCTGCCGGATCACCAGCACCGCCTGGCAGTCCCGGTCTCCGCCCTCGGTCACCTCCTCGCCGGCGGCCAGATCCACGGAGATCAGGTAGCGGTATCCCGCCTTCGGCGGCTCCCACATGAGGTACACGCCCTCGCTCTCCTGCTGCACCACGCGCGGCACATAGTGCATTCCATCCCCGCTCGGGTTCTCCAAGATCACCCGCATCATGCGGTCACGCTCCGCCTCCGCACGCTCACGCAGCATCCGCAGGCCGATCCGGTTAAATCTTCCCGGCAGCGTGCTCTTAAATCCCGCCTCCGGCGTCGGCGGGTACTCCCGGTCCCGATTGTCCGGGTCACGCTGGCATTCGTTGATCAGCACATCCCGCCAGTATTTGATCTGCTCCGCCTTCAGCCCCCAGCGCCGCGTCATCACCTGCTCGCTCTGCTTCTCGTCCTCAGAGATGGCCCCGACTCCGGCCATGATGTCCGCCGCCTCCTGCTCATCCCGGCAGGCCATCGTGCTGTCATCAAACACAAACCACGGCGCAAACACCTTGATCCATCCATTGCCACGCTTGCCGCGCTTGAAGTCCTCAAAGCTCACCGCACCCGGCACATTCTTGTCCTTGTCCCCCTGCCACTTGAGGAAGAACTCGCCAAACCCGCCCTTCACCGTGGTTTCCATGATCACCAGCGTCCCCGGCAGCTTCGGCACGCAGTTCTGCACCCCGTTGAGCACCTTGCTCGCATTCGCCACGCCCTGCTCCGCCCAGCGCGCCACTTCGGTGAGCAATGCCACCTGATACGTACCCGAACGTCCGGCCTCCGGGTCGCGCGCGGTTTCCCACTGCCACTCGCTGCCGTTGGAAAATTCCGCATTGTCCGTGTTCAGCCTGACAATGTCATTGCCCCACTGAAACGAATCACGCTCCGCGTAATGGGAAAAGATGCCCCACAGGTTGTCCACCTGAGAGTACTGCCCGCCCATCAGCAGGCAGTTGCTGCGCTGCCTCCGGCTCCACCAGTAGCACAGCGCCATCGTCCCCGTGCTGCATCCCTTCTGCCGGGGTTTGTACACCAGCAGCCGACACGGCTCGTTGTGGTCCAGGCACCACTGCGCGATCTCAAAGATCCGCTTCTGCATCCAGTTTGCCTTGAGGGGTTTGCCCTCCAGGCTCCGCGTGCCGCACTCCACTCCGGCTTTGTCGATGATGTGCCCCTCCGTCTCAAACCACGCCCCAGGGCTGCGCCGGATCACCAGCTGGTCCAGGCTCTCGTGCTGCTCCTCGCGGTCTGCCATGTTGATCACATGCAGGTCGTGCATCGTCTTCCGGCACATCGGCTGGGGCTGGCTTTCAGGCACCAGTATCTTCACGGCACCTTGACCGCCCCCACCGGTTTCACAGGCCCAGCCGCCCGCTGCGCTTCTTTTTCACAATCCGTCACCATCTCCATGATCGCCGCCCGGTACTCCGGGCTCGCCATCATCTTCCGCCGCATGTCCGCAATGCTCAGCACCGGCTTGCTGTCCACCTTCTTCTCCTTCTCTCGCGGCCGCCCGACACTCCACTCCGCCAGCGATTTCAGCGTCTGAAACTGCACCGCAAACGCAGGCCGTTCCCCCACCTCGTTCCCCTCCTTGTCGTACACCGGCTCGCTCGCATGCAGCAGCCGCTCAAACTCGCGCGTTAGGCGCTCCACCGGAAACACATGAGCCATCCCCCGGTCAAAATCCAGCCCCTCCGGCACTCGGGTATACCCCATCCGGTTCGCCGGCGCTCCCCCTCCGGGTTTTGTAGTACCGGCTTTAGCCGGTCCAGACTTCCCACCCTTCCCTTCGCGCGCGCTCGCACGCGCCCCCCCCCGCATGAGCTTGACCTTCGGTGGGGGCATGAGCCCCAGTTCATCCACACCCCGCGCATACTGCTTCATCACCCGCAGCGCCTCCAGCCGGTCATCACTCTTCACCGGTGCACAGCGCCTGCTGGGGAAATGCACCGCCCACCATTCCCACTGCGCCGCATCCTTCTCCTTGGGCGGGTTCACCACCTCGGGCAGCGCCGTCCTGCGCAGGTTGTACATCCACACCTCACCGCCCAGCTTGGGCGGCAGCTTGCTGGTCTGCACCGGCTTCGGGCCAGAGCCAGAGCCCGCCTCCGCAACAGGAGCAGGAGTAGCAGTCGTCTTGGGGAGAGTGGAAGGCTTCTTCTTCGCCATGCTCCCACCCCCATCACCCATCCGCCACAAAATCAACTTCCCCTTGCAAATCGCCCCCATGGGTGATGCTCCTCCACCGCATGTCCGCCCTTCCTCAAGCGCATGCCCTCGCCACGCGTTTGCCTGCCATCCCCACGGAGGCGGCAGACGCCCCCCGCGTTCTCATCCCTTCCGCCCTGAAGCTCACTCGTGAACAGGAGCAGGCCATGATCGACTACGCCATCGATCGCAAGTCCACCCTCGCCTCCGAACTCGGCCTGCGGGACTTCACCACCCCGGACTGGCACAATCAGGCCTTTGACGACCAGGGCCAGTACCGCCGCCGGTATCTGGACGTCCGCTTCATGGCCATGATGGCCTACGCCATGCACTACGAATGGCGTCCGGAGGTCCTCGGCGGCATCTTCCAGGACAGCAATCTCCACCTCCCCCTCACCCGCCGCATCCTGCAGCAGGTCATCGCCCGGATGATCAATTACTTCATCGGGACAGATCCCTACTTCGCCGCCTATGACGTCGGCGCGGAGGACAAGGACCTTGCCGACCGCCTCGAGCGCTGGCTCCGCCATGTGCTCGACAGCGAAAACGACACCAAGTCCACCCTCGCCGGCATCATTGAGCGCATCCTCGTCTGCGGTGAATGCCCCGTCGCCCTCAGCTACAACAAGCAGGTCAGCTACTACCAGACCTCCAAATCCGTCCTGGTGGGTCCGGACAAGCAGCCCATCCTCGCCACCGGAGATCACGACTACATCATCCAGGGGCAGGACGCCTGGATCGCCGCCCAGGTCCCCGTCATCGATCCGGCCACGCAGAAGCCCGCGCTCGATCCCTACACCAGAGCGCCCGTCATGCAGCCAGACCCCACCGGGGCCATGGTCTTGAAGCGGGACGGCGTCACCCCCATGCCGCCCGCTGAGGTGTATGAGGTGCAGACCATCTGGCGCCGCAGCATCACCCAGGAAGGCCCGCAGGCAGACATCCTCATGCCGCATGATTTCTTGTATCCGCTCAACTGCAAGGACATCGAAACCGCCGACTGCACCATCCACATTTACGATGAGCCCCTCATCCAGCTCATCCACAAGATTTTCACCCTGCCAGACGCCTCCCCGGACGAGGTCATGGAATACGTCGCCAAGCTGAAAGCCCGCCTCCTGCCGGAGAGCAACAACACCCCCGCCGCCGCTGGCAACAAAGGCCGCGCGGATCTCAATGAGCCCATCGACGGCCTCGGCCAGAACAAGCAGGAGCCCATCATCAACTGGTGGCGCGTGTGTCTGAGCTATGACGCGCTCCAGTCCGGCAACATGGGGAACATCCTCCTCATCATGACTCCCTCCGGCACGCCGTTGTTCTACGACTACGTCGCCAACGTCACGCCTGACAAAAAACGCCCCTACCGCCTCCCCCGCGTCAATCCCGTTCCCGGCCGCGCCCATGGCATGGGCCTGGTGGAAATCTACGAGTCCCTCCAGACGAATGCGGACCTCATGCTCAACCGCTGGAACTTCGGCCTCTCCCGCTCCGGTACCGTCGTCGCCTTCCAGCCGGAAAACACCATGGAGGGGGACGCCAACCGCAATCTCGAAATCAACGGCGGCGAGACTCTCCACCTGAAACCCGGCAAGACGCTTGCCGAAACCATCCAGACCATGCCCATCACGGACGTGCGCCAGATGCCTCTCAAGGACATGCTCGAGTTCATCATGCAGCTCGCCATGAACATGAGCGGCGTCACGAACACCAACGATGCCCAGACCGCAGGCCTGGACACCATGAAGACCGCCACCGGCGTGCGCAATCTGGAGAAGACCGGCCAGGAACTCACCGACAAAGTCGTGGCCGACCTCCGCCCCGGCCTGCGGGACATCCTCAAGAGTTTGATGCTGCTCGCCGCGGCAAACCTCAACAGCCCCAAGGTCTTCCGTTACTTCGATGGCGACACCGGCGTGCTCTCCACCATCACCCCGGACGAGGTGCAAGACCTCACCCTCGATGTCGAACTCGAACTCACCAAATACCGTGGCGAGCAGGATCTCCAGCAAAACACCCAGGCCATCGGCGCTCTCGGCCAGTTCTACGCGCAGTCTCCGGAGCTGCAGGCCCTCTCCGCCCCGATGTTCCGCAAGATCCTCATGACCAACGGCCAGAAAAACGCCGACCAACTCATCCAGCCCATGACCGCTCCCCTCCTTCCGCCTGGGTCCCCTCCCCCCGTTGGTCCCGAGCCTCCACCCACGGCTCCGCCCGTACCCCAGCCCACCTTCTAATTCCCTCTCCCTCCGGCTTCATCATTCATCATTCATAATTCATAATTTCCCCCCGTGCCCACTCCCGCTCAAATCGAAGACACCCAGCGCCAGGCCGAAGCCGCACGTCTCCTCAGCGCGCTGGACTCTCTCGAACGCTGCGAGGGCTTTACCCACTACCTCGGCCCCAAAATCTTCGCGGCCTATGATGCCGCCCAGACCCGCATCCTCGACGCCCACGCCTCCGGCAAGCCTCCCGCGTCCACAGACATCGCCACCCTCCAGGGCTACCACGATCTCGTCACCGCCTGGCGCACGGACAAACGCAGCGCCCTCTCATCCCTCACCAGTCCCCAAAAATCCACCGCCCGCCAAGCCTGACTGACCCCGTCACCCACCCACCAACCACCCCGCC
>JADMIO011583458.1_pt1 | contig 20093 bp, 14 predicted proteins | sample 8958161 | NCBI WGS metagenome assembly JADMIO01 (sample SAMN16585339, study PRJNA669376) | soil metagenome | isolation source: Crop rotation soil | place: USA: Cullars Rotation, Alabama | collected 2011 | reverse complement strand
CTCCGCCGATCCAGCCGTATGCGGGGAAGCCTACACCAACCGCGGCAGCGCGCTGCAGCGGCTCGGCAAGCTCGATCAGGCGCTGGCGGATTTCTTGCGGGCACTCGAGCTCGATCCGGAGCGTTTCACCCGCCAGTACAACGTCGGGCAAGCCTATGCCCAGCTCGGCCAGGCGGAACGAGCCTGTCAGCACATCGCCAAGGCGATCGATCTCAATCCGCAGATACTCGCGCACGCTCAGAGCGATCGCGACCTCGACGGCATTCGCGGAACGGTGGAATTCGCGGCGATGATTGCACGCGCGCAAAATTGACGGGGAGGCGGCGACGCATTGGAAGAGTTGCTCAAGAACCGGTTCCACGTTGGACTGAAACCTTGAAAAAATGGTTCTTGAGCAAGATTCACCGAATCAGCGCGGGCCGAACTGCGCCGAAAGTGCAGTGGCAAAGCGCAGCGCCATCCGGTCGCCGAGCTTTTCGAGAACCCTACCGATCGGGCTCTCTTTGCGCTTGATGAACACGAGCTCGGCTTCCCGGTTGCGGCGCAGAAGGTACGAGCTGGAGGTCCCGATCTCGTCGACCAGGCCCAGTTTCAGCTCCTGCGATTCCGCGGCCGTCCAGTGATCTCCGGTCTCGACCTGCTCCATGTCCGCGTTCGGGCGATACTTCCGCACGACGGCCAGGAACTGATCGTGGATCGACTGCAGGCTCTTCTGGAAATGCTCACGCACTTCCGGAGAATCGTCATCGAACTGATGCACGGTGCGCTTGTATCGGCCGGCGGTGAAAACACGCGGCTTGACGCCGAACATGTTCGCCAAACCGGTGAGGTTGGGCACCATCGCGACCACACCGACCGATCCGACATAAGCGAACGGCGCCGCCACGATGCGATTGGCGGGTAACGACATCAGGTAGCCTCCGGATGCCGCGACCGTATCCACACACACCGTCACGGGGATGTTGAGATCCCGCAGACGCTCGATCTCGGAGAAAGCCTGTCCGTAGTTCGCGACCGCTCCACCGGGCGAATTGACCACGATCACCACCTCGCAGAACTGCGTGCGGTTGATCTCGATCTCGTCGATGTGCGCGGCCAGGGCGTCACGTCCACTGGCCAGCATGTCACCCGTGAACTCGATCACGGCGACACGCTTGCGGTTGAACAGTGCGGCGATGTGGGCCGGGAATCCTGCGGCGAACGTGGGGGCAGTGTTCGCGCCGGATGCCGTCTGCTCCTGAGCGGGAGCAATGTCGGCAGTGGCCGCACCAGCCGGGCCGATGACGATCGTAGTCTCGCCATCTCCAGCCTCTGCCATTCCTTCCTCGATGGCCGCATGAATGGCAGCCATGTCCGGAATGACGGGCTTTACGTCGAACTGGGTCTCGCGATGGTAGGTCAAGAGGCCGTGCGACTGCGATTCGGCGGCCGCGCGCTGCGCACCGCTGATCAGCATCCCGACCAGATTCACCACCATCAGAGCGATCCCCACCAGGAACCCCGTGCCGACCAGCAGCAGCAAGGTCAGCGCGATCTTTACAACGGTATCCATGGAACCTCCGATCTCTCGGCTGACGCTCCCGCAAGGGAGAGCCGCGCGAGCAAAAGGCGCCACAAAAAAAACCTCAAACCAACGTAGGTCCGGTTCTTGAAGCGTAACCTGGGAAAGGCGATCCCACGTCACGCTCCACGAAACCGAAACGACTTCCAAACTGAGATTGTGAAAGATCCGGTGCTGAATTCGGGAGCCTAGCACGCCGGCCTCCGAACGGAAGAGAATCGTAACCCGACTCGGCGAGATAACCGCCTGCGATGACAGCGCAAACCGCGACGGGGCGTAACCCCTTCTACCCTTAAGAAGTTTTCCTACCCTGCCGACTAATTCTATCGGGAGGGCGCGCTTTGAATTCGACAGCCGTGCGCATAAACGTCGGAGATACGTTCGCCGACCGCTACCTGATCGAAGCCTTTCTGGGCCGCGGCGGGATGGGCGAGGTGTTCCGTGTCCGCGACACGCTGCTGCGCGGCCAGATCCTGGCGCTCAAGATTCTGCACGCCGATCTCAACGAGCCCCGCCATACCGAGCGCTTCCTGCGCGAGGTCCAGCTCACCCGCTCGGTGAACCATCCGCATGTCGTGCGAACCTTCGACTTCGGCGCGGTGGGTTCGTCGCTCTACTTCACGATGGAGCTGTGCGAAGGGCGATCGCTTCGCGACCGCATGCGTAGCGGCGCGCTCGGTCTGCATGAAGCGCTCACCCTGCTCGACCAGACGGCACGCGGAATGCAAGCCATCCACGAAGCCGGTATCGTGCACCGCGATCTGAAGCCCGAGAACATAATCCTCACCGCCGAGAACCGTGCCAAGATCGCCGACTTCGGCGTGGCAAGCCCGGGCACCAGCTCGATTACCGAGAGTGCCGAGCTGATCGGCAGTGCGGCTTACCTGGCGCCCGAGGTGTGGCGCAGCCAGGAGGCGACCACCGCGAGCGACATCTATTCGTTCGGGGTGATGCTCTACGAAATGCTGGCGGGCTGCCTGCCGTTTCAAGGCACGACAGCGGTACAGATGATGTACTTCCATCTAGCCGAAGAACCGGCCGACCTCGGGAAGTTTCTGTCCAAGCATCCCAAGGCGGTTGGGGATCTGGTAGCCGCTATGCTCGCCAAGTCACCGCAAGATCGCCCGCCTTCGATGGCGTTCATCGCCGAGGAGCTCGAAGCCGCGGCAGGCGGCGGCCCTGCTTCGAAAGCGCTGAGCCGTTCAGGCGCGCTGCTGCGCTCCTCCCGCAGACGCTCAATACTGCGCTCGATCCGATCGGTGACACGCTCTTCTCAGGCGATGGCAGGAGTTTTCGGACTTCTGGCCGCCGTCGGCGCGGCCGCGATCTTCACACCGTCGGCCGAGCCCAGCCAGGTCAGTGCCTACGAGAGCAATAGCCCGCACGTGCCGTTCATCCCGATGCCTACCAAGCACCTGGTGGCGGCCTTCGACGTCACCTCGCTCAAGCAGCGCACGCTGAACGCCGGATGGAAGGATTCTGTACGGCCCAACCGCATCGCAGCCGCCAGCAGCGTCGAGAGCACTCCGAGCTTCGCCCCGTGGGCGCTGAACGGCCTGCCGGCCGTGCGCTTCGACGGGGAGCGGCAATATCTGAGCGTCGATGCGGTCGCCAAGGGCTTTCAGAACGCCCGAGGATTTACCGCCCTCACCGTGGCGAGCTCCAGTCACAACGGAAAAATGCAGACCTTGTGGGCCTTTCACGAGTCGGACCGTGAGGTCAACGTGCTGCGAGCCGGCTTCGACGAAGCACATCATCTGATGATCCGTACTCTGCGCCACGACCTCGACACGATCCACCGCGTGGGGGAGATCGAAGGCGGCGCTCCGGCGGTATATACGATCGTGATCGACGGACGGCAGCTACAGGCGTTTCGCAACGGCAGCAAGGTGCTGGACGAGCCGATCGCGGCAAACCTGGACTTCTCCCGCGCAGCGACCTTCTCGATCGGCCAGGAGTGGGATTACGAGCTGCCCAGCGATTTTCTGAAGGGCGATGTAGCCGCCGTCTATCTCTACAATCAGCCGTTGGATACCGAGCAACGCGGGCAAGCCGAACGGTTGCTGATGCAGCGCTTCAAGATCGAGGCCGGCGGCCCGCAAGCACCAGCGCCGATTTCCGAGCCCAACGCGGCGCCGAAGCTGCCGCGCGAGCGGCTGCGCGCCTGGGTGGAGAAGCATCGACGCGGCTGAGTATTCGGACTCCCCGGAAAACTCACTATTTTCATATCGTTGTACCGCGGTAGCGGCAGCCGCTACATAAGCTCGGCCTTCGTGCTACACACGGACGTAGCGCTCGTGGTAACAGCATAGCTATGGATTTTCTGGGATCGATTAAAGACGGTTGGCGGAGGTTCAAGGAGACCGCGCAGTACGGCGCAGCCCTCGAATCGGGCCGGATCCGCGACGTCTACATGGGCAAGGACTACGGCGCGCGTGAGGGACTCGCCGTCGTAATTGCGCCGGCCGAGCTCAGCATGCCGCCGGTCGGACCGTATCTGGCGGAAGCGTGCATCTCCGGCGTTGGAGATCGCGGCGTGCGGGTGACGGTCAAAAAGGACGAGGAGATCTCGACCCGCGTCATCACGAACGCACAGGCCGGCGAGCTGATGAAGATGCTCGAGGAGATGGCGAAGAACAACCCGCGCATCAATACCTTTCCCGACCTGAGCGAGCTGTGATTGCCCGGCCGCCGGCGCAACATTGTCCGAACTGGCAAGCACTTAGCGCACGTTCGAAAAGTAGGCACAGCACCTGCCGACAGCGCCATAACTTCTTGGAACGGGCTTGGGGATAGTTTTGCTCTGTTCGAGAGGTTTTATATGTTTTCTTCGGTTTTTTCGGCCGGCCGTGCGCTGGCGTTCAGCTTCGGAATCATCTCTTTCTTCGCAATCAGCACACCGGCTTCGGCAATCGATAAAGAGCTTTGCCAGACCATGTGCAACATGGGGCCGTGCTTCGATCTGGCGGTTACCGCGGCGTGTACGGCGTGTATGGACGCCTGTAATGGCGGTGGAGGAGGAGGCGGCGGCGGAGGCTGTCCCGGGCTGTGCATGTCAGTACCGATTACGGGTGGCCCATTCTCCGATCCGCCCCCGCCGATCGATCCGAGCGATCTCGCAGCGGCCCAGCAGTGGCTCGATCAGCAGAACGTCGACATCAATCCGATCTACACGAAGGTCACGGATACGATGAAGCAGATCTGTCCCGGTTTGCCGGCGCCAGAGATAGCAGGTTTCTTCGCGCAGCTGACCTCCGTTGGTATCAACATAAACGCGGGGAGCAATACGGTCATAAATATCTGCGTCAGACCCACCGTGCCGGGCTCCGGTACCTACGGTGATTGAGAGGACTTACGCTCAGCGATCCTAATCGCGTGCGATCGGCCGTCTTGCAGCACGCACAGGTAGGAGCTGACGCCCTCGAAGCTCTCGGCGATCGTTCTGGTATGGAACTCGGCTACTTCGCTGTCACCGTAACAGGCGCTACGCGGCTCCAAGAGCTGCAGATCGCCCGCTGCGGAGATTCCGTAACGCTGCTTAAGCTCGGCACGCAGATCGACCGCCGCGAAGCGCTTTAAGGGCGGCGTCGGGCATTTCGTCAGCAGGTCACGTTCGAAGACGAACTCGCACTCGCCGCTCGAAAAGTTGGGCAGTGAGCGCGGATGCCTTGGCACCACGAAGTACGGCTCGCCGGCCGTACGGATCTCGCGCAGGAAGGCCTGCACGACGTGCGGCAGCTGCACCACCTCGATGGTGTTGATCGAAGAGGGGAAAGCCCAGTTGGCTGAACCGACGATGGCGGCGCGATCCCCTAACAGCGCCAGCCGCTCGTGATGGCTGCTGTAGTTGCGACCCGACATCTTCAAGAGCCGTGCCGTCGCGGGGTTCGCTTTGATCAGCCGTGCGACCTGGCAGAACCCAGTGCGATCGGCCGCCTGCATCCAACGCTCTTCGCACGCGGCCAAGAGCCTTGCCAATGCCGCCGGATCCGGGCCGAGCGGTTTTAGCAGCTCTCGGTAGAAGAAAGCGTTTAGCTGCAGCGATAGCCGCCCTTGCTGCGCGGCCTCGAGCAGCAGATCGAACAGGCAGAGCCTTCCGCTGTAGCGCGTACAGGTATTGGTGAGCGGCGTCATCGCCACCGAGAGCGGCTCGCGGGAGCGGCGCAGAATCTCGAACAGCACTCCGTACGCCGAACTGTCGACGCCCTCATTCGTCCGTACCAATGTGAACGGACGGCGCAACGAGGCGGAGTATCCACGCGGCCGGTCCGCGTTGAAGAGAATGATCACGTTATCGTTCAGATCCACGGCGGTCGGCAGGTAGAGCGAGGAGCGGATGAAGGCGAAGATCTGGTCGAAGATCCGGACCGCGGACGGCGAACGGTACACCAGCGCTACCTCGCGGCTATTATAGTAGCGGTCCGACTCGTAGCTGCCGTTGGAGCTGATCACCATATCTTTTCCGAACACGATGAACTTGGTGTGCATGGGCAGTTTCACCCGACCGGCGGCTTCGGCCGTGGTGCGGCGCAGCCACTGGGTGACGGGCAGCACGAATTTTTCGGACCGGTCTGCCGACGCTGCTTCGCCGAAGAAACGGGGCGCTTCGTTGGTGATCACCTCGATCGGCATCCCAGCCGCGGCGGCGCGCTCGAAGGACCGCAAGATCTCGGGATCGGAGATGGCTGCCACCGCTACCTTGATCTCGTCGCACCCGCCTCCATTCCGGCAGATCTGGATACGGCGCTCGAGCTCTGTCACGATCGCCGTTCTGAGAGACTGGTAGGGATTGACGATCGTCTCCACCTCCCCGGGATCGGCTCGCCAAGAAAACTTCTCCACGAGCGGCGTTGAGTGCGAGACCGCCACCCTGAGAGCGGCGGCGGGCAGCGCTTCGATCCGGAGCGCGCTCCTGGAATTGCCGTCCCCCACCCCGATCCGCACCCCTTCGTCGCGGACGTGCTCGATCAACGCCTGACCTTCGCGAAAGACATCCACTAGCACGATCTCCACAGACTCGGGCAGATCAGTGTAGTCGAAGAGCAGGTCTTTGGATTCGCAGCGCCGATTGAGGAGATCGTAGCGGAACTTCGCGATGTAGCGCGGACGAAGCAGTTCGCTCGCCTGATTGCGGGAAAATCCTCCTGCGGCCGGATATTGGTACTGCGCAACCGCGTAGATCGTCTCGCATCCCTGCTTGGTGGCCGAAATCGGCAGGCTGAGCTTCAGGACACCGGTCGCAACCGGAACCCCGACCGGCGGCGCATAGCGTTGCACCGTGAGCGCACCGACGGTGGTTTCGAAGGCCGCTCCGGGACGCGGCCAGAGGAGCTTGAAGAGCGTGTTGCGGTACAGCGCAAAGAGCGCGCCGCAGACGGCCACGATCAGCGCGGACTTCGACCACCAATCTCTGCGAGCGCTCATGCACTCACCTCCGTACGCGGATCCGCATGCCGCAGCAGCGCCGTTACATTGGCCCGAAAGGCCTGCTGACGAAGATAGAAGATCCGATTGGGAGGCCCCTCTCCGGCCGACACCACCAGCGCCGGAACGGCACCGCGGTTCAGATGAAAGATGCCCCGGCACGGCCGGTGTCGCCATACGGCCGGATCGAGGTAGCTCCCGCGCGCCAGAATATGAGCCGCGGCCGCCTCGAGCTTCGAGCACAGCTCAGAACCGCTCTCCACTTCGGCGCCGAACCAGCGGCCGCTCGCGAGCTCCAGCACCTGAAAACCGCGCGCGGCCAGCATCTGCGCGGCACTCCGGGTGGAATCGGCGCTTGCTGCATTGGTGACGAGCAAGCGCGCGGCTTCCGCCTCATCGGCGATGAACGGCGCCGGCAGCTCGGCGTACGCCAGTCGAAACAGATCGTCGGCCAACTGCGCGCCCACGCCGGCCGGCTGCACCCCTGTCAGGCGGTGCGAAATGGTGCGGATGGTGCGGAGCCGGGGAGGTCCGGCCTCCTGGCCCAAGATTGCACCGTTGGCGCCCCACGGGATCAGCGCGTGACTCGAGCCGCATCCGACAACTCTCCGCGCCCATCCGCCGGCCTGAGCCTCGTCCGTGTCGAAGTTGAACTCACCGCGCAGCAGATACGGAGCCGCACGAGCTGTTCCTCTGCCTTCGGTAGCATCGCGCAACAGCCCCACGAGCTGCAGATCCGGATCTCGCGCCGATGGCAGCCACTTCGAACGGTGACGCAGAATCGCGACGGCGAGCGAGAGCAGCAGCAGCGCGGCCGAGGCAAAGACGAACAGCACGGTTTCTGCATCCCACTGCAGGCTCCAGCGGCGTCCGCGCAGGAACAGCAGAGCTGCCGCCGCACACGCCGGCAGCACCACGGCGGCGAAGCTGCGCAGAGAGTGCCGTCCCCAGCGTCCCAGCACGAGCACACCTCCCAATAGCGCATAGCTCAGGCACAACAGCACGCCGGCGAGCAGCGCACGCGGCCCGACCGTATAGCTCTCGCCGGTCGGCTCCAGCCACATCATCCAGCCCAGCTGACCCAAAAACGCCGGAAGCTGCAGCATCGCCAGCACGGCACAGCCCAGAGCGGCCGGCACGATACGACGCGCCAATCCGGCCCTTCTCCAATCATCCCGCTCCGGCGTGAGCCGCGCATCGAATCCGAAGTTGATCCGGATCGAAAGGCTCAGCGCGATGTGCGCGATCTTGTGAATCACCAGCACAACCATGCCCAGGTTCTCGCGGGGCAGGACCGAAGAGGAGGTGCCCGCCAGAAAGAGCAGTTCGAAAGCGACGAAAGCTCCCAAGCCGGCCAGATACGGACTGACGACTCTGCCCAGCAGCGCGCGGGTTTCGGACCACGAGCTGCGCTGCCGTGCCGCGCCGCGTTTTCCCAAGAGAGCGTTACGGATCACAACCATCGGGATAGCGCGGCCGAGCACCGCCAGCGACAGATACAGGAGTGGCTGATTGAGGATCAGAGCGCCGAGCGCGGCGATCTGCGGAAGGAGCCACAGGGCACGGCCCACGGGCGAGATGAATCCCGGACGAATCGAGCCGGCGCCGTACATCAGCACCACCAATCCGGCTTCGAACGGCAGCGCCAGCACCTGTCCGCAGATCAGGGCGCGATAGATCGGCGGGGCGCTCAGGTGCAGAGTGCCGGCCACGGCCAGGTATACCATCGCGAGTGCGGCAAAGAGCGCTCCCAGGAATGTGATCGCTGCCACGCAGATCCGGACTTCACGCGCGGCCCGGCCCGGGTCGGCGGAACTGCCGCGCAGATACGAGCGCAGCATCATGGCCAGCAGTGTGGCTGCCAAACTCAACCCGTACAGGATCCGCAGAAAAATCAGCGATGCCGGCGGGAAGAAGATGAAATGCACGGCGGTCAGGATCATTACCTCGGCCAGCTGCATCGCCGAGCGCAAAGAGATCCACAAATAGTAAGGCGCCAGCCGGGACAGCAGCGCACGCGCGAATTTCCAACGGTACGGCGACCCCTCGCTCAAAGCGCGGCGCATGCGGTGCAGCGCACTCAGCCGGCCGACGATGGCGCGCGACTCCTCCATCAACGCTGCCTCGTCAGACGTTCCCGCAATGCCGGAACGCCGTGCGCCAGATGCTTCTGCCTGAAGCGGCCGCCCGAGGAGATCTGCACGATCTTGATGGCGAGCCAGCGCTCGAGCTCCGAGAGGTAACGCGCCGAAGAGCAGTTTCGCAGATAGTGGCCGGCCCGCGAGGACGACGGACCTCCGTCGCGGCTCAAGAACGCCATGCCGGCGTGCCGCAGTTCCCTGATCCGCTCATCCTGCGGCAGCTGCCCCAGCAGAGCCGCCGTGGCTTTCAGATTTCGCACCAGATCCTTGCGCAAGACGGCGTTTTTGTCGGCAGGCAGCCGGACCGTGCCGTCGAACTCGATCTCGTAGCCGAGATAGCGGAAGTGTGTCAGCCGCATTGCGCCGTCGTCCCGCGCCCCGACCTGGTGCGGCTTTACCAGGGTCCCCCGCACTGTTTTGGCGGTGTTGAGGCTCAGCCCCAGATCCTGCAGCATCGGCTCAATCTGCGGGACAATCCGATTCATCACCGCGCTGGAGCGGCTGAGCAGCAGCAGATCATCTCCGAAGCGCAGGTATAGCAGCTCTCCGTTCTCCTGCGCGATCAACCGGTCGAGGCTGTGCAGATAGAGGTTGCATGCCAGCAGCTGCAGAAAGGTGCCGGTCGGCAAGCCCCGCACGTTGGACACCACCCTGCCCTCCGCGCGATATCTGAAGCGGCAGGTCGCGGCGATCAAGCTCCCAACGAGCGCGGAATCCGGAAAACGATCCGCGAAGCGCTCAATCACCACCGCATGACGCAGCGAGATGCCGAAGTCCCTGATGTCGGCACGGAAGATCTGCACTTCGTCGCTCCCGGCAGCGAGATAATCTGCCACGCTCCCGAGCGCGAGCTTCACGCTCAGTCCTTTCCGATAGCCGAGCACGGAGGAGCCGAGATCGCGCTCGAGGTGCCGCTGCAAAATGCGGCCGCAGTGCATCAGCAGAAAGGTATCGCACAGATCGAAGCGCGCGATCTCCCTGAGCTTGCCGCAATACACCGGCGCAAGCAGCGCCTCTCCCAGCTCGACGCTCCCGCTTCGGAGCTTCCGACGCACCGCCTTCGACACCTCGGCCCCAGTGCGCAGGACGAGTGAGGTCGGCAGCGGCTCGGCTCCATTCTCGAGACGTACCTTCCCCGCGACGATTTTCCTGGCGAAGATGCGCCACGATTCGTCGATCTCCCGTCTGCTGCAGAGCTCGGCGTCGATCACCGCGCCGGCCGAGTGAGAAAGCATCTGGAACGGCCCCCGTGTCTGAACTGAAAAAGTGGCGGGGGAGAGTTGAACTTTTTGCTCTGGAATTATCTGCCCGACTTCATCCAGGTCCCCTCTAACCCGAATACGGATGAAGCACGGCACAATCTGAGGGGGCACCGCCTCTTTCGAGACGGTGCGTGCTCCCCCGCCAATAAAATTAGATGATTGGCGCTGCGGGTCGGTGCTGCTCGTGACACCGTTTGTGGAGGGAAGGCCGGCCGAGACGAGCGCCACAGCAGCCAGAAGAGGAGAAGCCGAACCTTTCGCGTAAGCAATCCGTCGCCGCGGTGCTCGCCGGAGCAGCGCGGTGACGGATTGATTTCAACAGCCTCGGAACGAAATTCCGAGAAAACCTGTGAAACAACCCGTACACCATCCCGATTACCAGGCTCCTTTCAGCGCCGCTGCTCCGAACACCACGGTCTGATAGGCGAAGACCACGGTTAATCCGTGATATCCGACCCGCAGGAACCAGGTGCGCAGATACTTCTTCACGTCGAAGAAGAGGAACTGGATCATCAACCGCACGAACCAGAACACGGCGATGTATCCACACATCACCCGCGCCAAAGTCGAGCCCGATGCCAGCTCCGAGGACCAGCACAGCGAGATGATGCCGAAGGCTACGATGTTCAGCACGATGTAGCCGCCGGCCACCAAGATCCACTGCCGCAGCAACCCCGAGACACGCGCCAGCTCGTCTTTGAAGTTGAGCTCACGCGGCACCTGAGCGCTTCCGATCAGGATCCCGAAGTGTAGAATTCCGCCGATGAAGATCAGCGTTTGCAGGGCAATCATGAGGCACCTCCGATCAAAGGCAAGATGACGTTGTGGACGAACGGCGGGTGGAACAACCAGTACGCGCCGGGCACCAGGAACAGGAAGGTAAAGATCCAGCCGCGCACGCCGTGATTGAGTCCCAGACGCCTGGCAACCGGGGTGCGTTGCAGTGAGCCGCCGAGTGCCTGCAGCAGGAAGTAGGCGGTCGGCAAGCCGTAGCCGCCACCAGCCGGAACCGAGATCGCCAACTCGTGGATCAATCCGGAGAATAGAAAGCAGCCCCATACCGCGATCCGCGCATTGGTGCGGCGCGCCAGAGGGTTCATCACGAACGATTTGGCGAAGTCTCTGAACGCCAGATTCCACCGTTCGCTCCAGAACTCCGAGAGCGAGGTCGAGCGAATCGGCGCGTTCATGATCGGCTGCACATTGCGGCCCGCACGGCGCCAAAGCAGAGCCGAAAGATGCAGGCCGCCGAAATGCAGCAGCAGCACGAGACCGGTCATGGCGATCCAGGCGCGCACCGGAACGGTATAGCTTTCGAGCCGCGGAGCGACTCCGAAAAACAGTACCGCCCCTAGCACCATCTTGAACGCCGCGGCCGACCACTCTCCCAGTGTCGGCGGCGGTCCTTGGCGCTGTTCGAAAAACTGTCCGGCGTTCAAACCGGGCCAGGCGACGATCCAGGCTAAAGACTCAATCGGCGTCGGCTTACGGTGCGAAGACCGCAGATATCCGATCAAGGTCACGATCTTCAGGATCAGTAGGGTCGCAATAGCGACCACGACCATAATGACCGGCCCGCGTGGAAGCGGGGTCGACACTACAGTTGCGAGAACGCACATCGCGTCCTCCTTTCTTGAAGGGTGTAAAACTAGAGAACTTCTCCTCTACTCGCTGCTGGGCTGCCAAAGAATGATTCGTCAGGGAACGACGATGAAGCGCCAGTATGCCTCGAAAAACCGGGCAAAAGAAGGAGCAAGCTAAGCCGCAAGTTTGACTAGCCCAGCCGCCCTTTTTATAAGGGAGTGTCCTTCCCAGTAGCTGTAACGCAGATGTTCATATGACCAATCAGCACGCTGATGTACGTCCGGCCGGCACCCTGCTCGCCGCCACCCTGAGTCTCGCCGGTCTGTGCTTTACCCCCGGCTGTTCCAAGGAAGATTCACCTCAGCCGACACCGATCGCCGATACCCGCACCGACCTCGAGATCACTCGAGATTCGTTTCTCTCCCTACTGACCCCGGAGCCGTCACAGATCAACAGCTCAAGCAGCGGAAAGATCGTGATTACCGAGCGCAAGCTCGACGATGCGATCGAGCGTGAATACCGCTTGCCGCGTTACTACCAGAGCGACGAGGCCCTCGTCATGCGCACCCTATCGGTCGGCGGCGACGAGCGCTGCTACTCGGCCATCTGGGAGAAGAAGGTGGGCGGCACCGAGTTCTCGGACGCCGATACCCAGAAGCTCTTCGCCGCGTATCGTGCCTCCTATGCCGAAAGGCAGCGCGAGATCGATCAGAAGCTCGACCAGCTGATCGCCACCCGTTGCGAAGAGGCGGCACCGACCTTCGGCTTCGAACAATCGACCAAACGTTCGGTGTCCACGCTTCAGCGCTTCGTCGGCGAGATGTACGACTCCGAGGCAGGGTTCACCGATCTGGTGGTGGAGAAGAAGTTCGACGGCAGCTACGAGTTCCAGGCCACGGTGCTGAAGGGCTCCAATCGCGGCATTCCGGCGTTGGAACGGACAGTGACTAGCACGGCGCCGTGGGTCGAGAATGTTTTCCGCGACGCCGAGCACAAGGCCGAGCTGGGCCAGCAGCTGCGCAATTTCATCGAGCGGCTCGATTTCCAGCAGATCATGGCCAGCGAAATGGAGATCAACGACTACAAGCATCCGGTCTTCAAGGTCGGAGAGTTCACGATCGAAGTGTGTTCGTACTCCAAGGAGTTCGACGGCGATAAGTGTACCGCCCAAGTCGGAATGGCTGGACTGCCCTATCAGGTCGGGGTGCATGACGAACGCATCAAGATGATCCACGACGCTCTAAAACGCGCCGGAAAGCTTCCGCAATCCGGCTGACCTGACAGCGCCGCCGCCACACTCAGGCTAGTATATTCAGCTAGTTGCAACGGCATCTCGTCCCAAATGCCTATTTTCGGCATTTTGACGCACCCTGGCCCACCGTCCGCGCATAACCCGATTAGCTCAGCACGATCACGCTCGATCGCTGTTGGGCATAGCTTGCTCGAGACAGAAGCTCGAGGTTTCGCAGAGGTTGATATGGTTGTTCGGCGGCTCCTGCAGTTCGCGGTTTTAGCCGCAGCGCTCCACGCGCGGCCAATCGCGGCAGATGCATTCATCAGCACCAATCTAAATTCAATCTGCGCTGAACCCACCGCACTCACGAGCTCGCCCAAAGAGCTCAAGGCCATCGCTCTGTACTGCCGGATCTTGAGCAATCTGTTTGCCCAGCAGGAGCCGACGGCCGATCAGCTGAACGGCTATAGGGATCTGCCTCCGCCCACACGTACTGAGCGCTGGTGGCGCAACGCATCGGACAATATCGCTAAGATCGTGGAACGTGCGGCGCGCCGCAAAAACATCACCTTCATCAACGAGTTCGGCATGAATCGCCGACTCAACGGCCGCGGGCCGATCGAGCTGGACAGCACCAACGGCGGCGCGCGCAACGACGATGGCCGCGTCATCACCATAAACGGCACTTCTTTCGCCAAGGGCCTCGGCATCTCGCCGATCTCGTCAGTGACAGTCCGGCTGCCCTCGCGCAAATTCAAGCAATTTCACGCCATCGTCGGTGTAGCCGATGAGGTCGGGCCGTTCGGTCACATGACCTTTCAAGTGTTCGGCGATGGTAAGCTGCTCTTCGATTCGGGGATTATGACCGGTGCCGACGGCGCCAAAGAGATCAACGTCGACGTGCACGCCGTCAAGTTTCTGCAGCTCAGGGTCTCGCGATCCACCTTCGAAAAGCTCAACACCGGCGTGTGGGCCGAGGCACAGCTGCTCACCAGCACCATGCCGACCCCGACCGCGAGCGCCACTGCGAGCCCTTCCTCTACACCCACTCCGCCGCCGACAGCCACTGCTACTCCGACCCCCACTACGATAGTTGCAACGCGCACCCCCACAGCGCGTCCGAGCGCTACCGCTACTCGCGATATTACCGGGCTGAATACAGCAGTCCCCACCGGGTCGCCGGAAGCCACGCCTACAGGCGCGTCGACCGCGACTCCACAGCCGACCCTGACACCGAGTGCGGTGCCGTCGGCTACCCCCACACGCACGCCGACCCGCACGGCGACAGGCACGCCGGCGCAGACTCCTACGGCTACACCCACTCGCACACCGACCCGAACGGCGACAGGCACGCCGGTGCAGACTCCCACGGCGACACCCACGCCCCAAGGCACGCCGCATGACGACGGCTTGTGCGCGTCCGCGATCCCGGGCAATGCGATCTATGTTTCACCCAGCGATAATCTGCAGGCGAAAGTAGACCAGGCACCGTCCGGAGCCACGCTGGTGCTGCTCCCGGGCACCTATACTCAGACGTTCAGCATCGCGAACAAACACGATCTGAAGATCCGATCGGAGAGCCGCAACGAAGTTTACATCGATGAGATCGCCGGTCGCGGCGGAGAGCTGAACACCGGCGGAACCGGTCAGACGCCGAACGGCCCGGTCGGCTACGGCGGCGACGTCATCTTTCAGATCGGCTACGACAAGGGCATCACGATCAGGATCGTGAACAGTGATCGCATCTCGATCTGCGGCCTCGTAATCGAGGGCGGCACCCCGGGCGGTTACGATGGAGCTATCGACATCACCGACGTCAACCTGCTGCTGCTCGAGGACATCGTCATTCAGAAGGTCGGCGGCCACGGGCTGACCGGCGGCGGATCTCACAATACGAGCGAATCGGATCTTCCGCTTAGGCCGTACGGCTTCAAGTTCACACGCGTCGTGACACAGGATAACGCCAGCGAAGGCATGGGCATGTCGTTCGTGCGGGACGTAGAGCTCACCGACGTCGGCACCTTTAGAAACAACATGGGATGGCCGCAGGATCTTTGGCACGGCGACGATCGCTACATCTGCGGCGATAACCCCACCCGATACTGCCAATACGTGCAGTGGTCCGGCGGCAACAAGTGGGTCGCGGTAGATAACTTCAATGCTCTTAGATACTACGGCAGCCAGAACAACGGGCCGGGACTGTGGGGCGATTGGCTCAACACCAACTGGTTCATCAAGGATTCACGCTTCACGAACGCCCAGTACATCATCGGCCGGGTCATCCCAGGTAACGATCCGAGGGCGCACGGCTATGTGTACGACGCGGTAGGCCTGATGTTCGAGATCAGCGACGGATTGCTGCTGGTCGAGAACAGCCTCTTCGAAGGCAACGATTGCGGCTTCGACAACGCCGAGAGCCACAACGTAATGGTGAACCGCAGCCATTTCGACGATACCTTCTGTAATCGCAATCTCGATCGCAACGGAGGGCTGCATTACGCCACCTATATGGGTAATTATTTCTACGGCAATAACGGGTTCGCATGGTGGGATGGCATCATGACCCCGCAAGAGCAGGCCGATCACCACATTCAGATGATCGATAACCACTTCAATGTGCCCTACCCGATTAGCTGGATGCCGGAGTAGCTGCTCGGCCGCTACGCGGGATGCGCACTACCACTGATACTCGCGATTGCGCCGCGGAGCTTGGCCTTCGAGACGAGATTGTCGTCGTCCGCCAGGGCGCGCTTTAATTTCACGAGCACCTTCGGAAAAGCCTCTTTGGCAGCGGGTCCGATCTGTTCCAGCGCCGACGCAGCCGCTTCGCGCGTGAGCAGATCACCCTTCGTTACCAACGCCACCAGCTGTTTCGTAGCATCGCGGGCAGCGGCGCCGTGGTTCTTGAGCGCCTGTACCGAGTGGAAACACACATCCCGCTCCTCGTCGCCGAGCGCGGCGATCAGGAACGGAACCACCGTGGCTGAGTCGTTGGTCATGGTGCCGAGCGCCATCGCAGCAAAGGTGCGCACCCCTTCGTCGCTGTCCTCCAGGGTACGGCAGATCTCTGGGATAGCGCGCCGCGCATCGGGCTGCAGTTTGGCGATCAGTCTCAGCGCCTGAATCTTGATGTTTCGGTCGCGATCGGCGAGCAATCCGGAGAGCAGCACCACACCGTCCTCGGCAAATCCAGGCACCGTGACTGCCAGCTGATCCGGGCCGACATTGAAGTCGAGGCCATCGACGGCCTCGCTCAGTGCAGCGATCCGCTCACCCAGGTTCGCCGCGAGCTGACCGGTGCAGAGCCGCAGCTCTTCCAGCTGCGCACGGGCGGAGGCGCCCGGGCCGGCGGTGTCCAGCACCGCGCACCCCTCGACCGCCGACAACGCCGCCCCGCCCCAATCGTTGAGATCGGATGAGAGTGTTGAGGATGCGGGAGCCGGGTTCTTTACCACAGCAGTGTTATGCGAAATCTGTGGAGCGGATCGCAGCAGAGACCGATTCCCAATGAAGCTATGGGGTTAATCGGCGCGATTACCGCCCCGCCGCGGCGCGAGCGCCGTATTCCCTCCTGACGCCCGGCCGAAAGAGCCATATAAGTAGTATGCAGCTACACCCCCTTCGCGGAGGATTACATGCGCGCCGTTTCACGCCTCCTGCCGTTTCTGACGGCACTTCTCCCGTTGCTGACCCTCTTTGTACTGGCCTTCGGTGTGGCGGCCCACGCCGCCCGGACGGGGACTTCCGGAAGCGCCGGCGCCGCGATGCGGGCAGAGTCGAACTGAGCTTCGATTCCGGCTAGTTCGTGCCGTTACGGCTAATCGCCAATGCGGCGATCAATGTCTGGATGCTCTTCTTGGCTTTGGACTTGTCAGCCTTGAAGGTCCGGCTGGTAACCTTGACGGCCTTTGCGACCGCCTTCCCGACAGCAGTGACCTTGGCAGCGATCGGCAGACCGTCCTGAGTATCGATCTCATCGCCCTTCGTGGTGATCTGGGTATTCACCGACTTCAAGAACGATTTGACGGCGTTGATGGTCTTCTTGGTCGAGGTCGACTTGAGGGCATCGACCAACTTCGAGAGCTTCTGCAGCTGCGCTTTGAGATCAGAGGTGACCCGGCAATCATCGACCTTGTTCTTGTTGGTGTCCTTGAATACGCACGGAACGTCCGAAAGCACCGCGAAATAATCCTCCGCTTCGTTGCCTGATCCCAGGACCAGCCATCTGTCCCGATCGTCCGGCACCGCTGAGGTGATCTTGATCTGCTTGGTGTAAGAGACAGTCCTGCCTTCACCGTTCAGATTCTTGAGCCATCCCTCCTGGCATTGGCCGGCACTGCCGGGACAGTCAATCGAGTCGAAGAGGACGATCGGATTCGACTCTGTGCTGGCGCCCGTTACCTCCGGATCGGCCTGGCGTATTATCGGTCCATAGGTGGCGAACGGAGTGTCGCTGCACGAAACCTGCTGGTCCGGACCGCAGTTCCAGTGCACCGGCGGAAAGATCGCGGTGTCTTGTGCGGCGTATCCTCTGCCCTCATCGGTGTAGAGCGTGAGGGTCACCGTCTCGCCGGCTCGCGCAGTGTGCGGCGACACGCTCAGATAGCTAACGCCTTCCTTGTTCTTGTCGAGACAGTAGCCGCCGGTGAAGCCGTAGAAACCGACGCCATAGTCGGGACAGGTTTCGCTGGGCGGTGCTTCCGTGACGGCTTTGGGTGCGGCGTAGGCGGGAGTCGCAATGGCTACGGCAACAACGGAACTCAGAAGTGCAACGCAGCAGCGTAGCATGCCGCGGTGCCGTGATTTAACAAACGAAGTGCGCGTCGTCATGCATGCAGAGTACAGCTTCGCCGGGGCGCTGGTCAACGCGAACGGCAGCGCTAAGGCTGCACCGTGATCGGAATCGACACGCTATTGTAGCCACCGGTCCCATCAGAGCAGATCAGCACCACCGCGAGCGATTTGCCGACATCTGCGGCCTGGCCGGTATACCGCAACGTATTGCCGCTGACGGAGGCCGGTCCCGGCGCACTGCGGTATATGCGGGTGGGAAAGCCTTCAGGGTCGGCGCAGTTAATCGAAACGCTGCCCTGCTGACCTACCCGCATCGTCATGCTTGCCGGCGACGGGGATATGATCGGACGCAGGTTGATCGTCACCTGCTTTTCAGGATTGGTTATCATTCCGTCCGAGACGTTGACGTACCCCGGGATCTCGGTCTCGCCCGGCGCGGGCCAGTAGAAGTTGACGAACGCCGGGCTGCTGTCGAACACGCCGTTGTTCGCGACCACGAGCACCGGGATGCGGCCCTTCGGCAGCGCGGGATTGTGGGTGGCGGTGATCCGGTACACCGAGCTCGTGCCTTCACGCACGATCGATACGTTCTTCTGTTCGGGATACAGAGCCTTGATGCGGAACGTCAGTGCGCGTCCCTGCAGATCATACGAGCTCCCCACGTCCACTCGCACCGAGATGGTCTCTCCCGGTCCGCCCCAGATTCGCATATGGGTCTTGGCCACCGACTTGAGCCAGCGTGCCGCAGAATCGTAGGTTTGCGCGTCGACGAGCGTGGTCCCGCCGCTCGTGACGGTGAAGTCCTTGAATTTGACGACCGTCACCGGCGGCGCTACGTCCATGCTCGCCGCGAGCTGCACCATATTGTAGAGATGCAGCCGCTCATCGTAGCGGTGATAGAGCTTGTTGTAGGAATAGTGCTCCGTGTTGTCGGAATAGCCGTTGGATACGTACGCCGGTCGATGGCGCAGCTCGTTGTCGAAGCTCACCTCACTGCTATCGGCGTTGTAGTACGGGAGCGTCGCACGGAAGATGTACAGCAGCGTCGTGGCGTAAGCGCCGTGCCTCTTGAGCAGAATCTTCGTGCTGCGCGGCAGGTAGCCGCCTGCGACCAGCATCTTGAATAGACCCCGCTCCTCGCTGTTGGAGCGGCCTACCGAATGGAACATGGACGAGATCAAGCCGTCGAACGAATCGATCACGCGATCGGGCAGAATGTCGCGGTACGAGTAGTACGCCGGGGCGCCGCGCACCGTGTTCACGAACAGGTAGTCGCGCTCGGTCAAGAAGGCGCTGTAGGACTGTAGCAGTTGATGTCCGCGCAGCGCGTACGATTCGCTGGTGAAGGTGGTGCCCAGCAGGAGCCTGGTCGCAAAATCCGGCCTACCGGTGTCGACCAGGATGAATTGATTGAGCAGATTGATTGAGGACGGAGTCGCGGACCACGAGGTGTCGATGTTGCTGTGTCCGTAGTCCTGCGTGGCGTACGAGTCATCCCAGAATCCCGCGAAAGCGCCCGGCGTTGCGGAAACCTTGAGGAAGTTGCTGCTCGATCCATAGGGCAGCTCGGAGGCGGCCTGATCCGGAAAGACCCGGGTGGCAGGCGCGGGGAGCGAATAGAGGCGGGTGCCCGTCGGGGTCGGCGTGCCGGTTGGTTGGACGTTTTTTGGGAACGTATCGTAGATCACCGGCGTGGTGTCGGATGTCCACAACTTCCAGACCGGCCGGGAATAGTAAGCGTTTTTGATCGATGGGGTGGCGGTCGGAACCGGAGTATCGCACCGGCTTCCCTCGCACTTGACGGAGGTGGGGGTCGGCGTGGGTGTGGAGGTAGGTGTGGCGGTAGGTGCGGAGGTGGGTGTGCGGGTAGCGCCGGGCGGCGGTGTAGGCGTGCGCGTCGGAGTACGAGTTGGAGTGCGAGTCGGCGTCGGTGCCGAACCCGACTGAAAGATTATGTTGGTGTAGGTCGCGAGCGCGGTGCTGCAGGTGAGATCTGATCCGGAGGCGCACAGGGAGATCTTCAGGGTATAGTTACCGTCTTTCCAGCACAGTGGGATCCGAAGCTTGGAATTCACGTGACTTGAAGTCGCGGC
>JADMIO011478711.1_pt1 | contig 20093 bp, 16 predicted proteins | sample 8958161 | NCBI WGS metagenome assembly JADMIO01 (sample SAMN16585339, study PRJNA669376) | soil metagenome | isolation source: Crop rotation soil | place: USA: Cullars Rotation, Alabama | collected 2011 | reverse complement strand
AGAACGCGCGGATTGGGAGCGAGCGCCCGGGCGAGCGCGACGCGCTGCTGCTGGCCGCCCGAGATCTCGGTGACGCGCCGGGGCTCGAAGCCCGCCAGTCCCGCGAGCGCGAGCGACTCGGCGACGCGGGTGAGGATCTCCTGGCGAGGCCGCCGGCGGCCCTCGAGGCCGAACGCGACGTTCTCGCCCACGGTCATGTGGGGAAAGAGCGCGTAGTGCTGGAACACCATCCCGAAGTTCCGGCGCTCCGGAGGCACGCGGGTGACGTCCTCGCCGTCGACGAGAATCCGGCCGGAGTCGGGAGTCTCCAGCCCCGCGACCAGGCGCAGCGCGGTCGTCTTGCCGCTGCCGGAGGGTCCGAGGAGCGCGACGATCTCTCCCTTGCCGGCCGAGAGCGAGACCTCGCGCGTGACGGCGAGCGCCCCGAAGCGCTTCGCGAGCGACTCGAGGCGCAGGAACTCGGGCATGCTGGCGCGTAGTGTAGTCACAACGAGACGAGCGCCAGCGAGACCAGGACCATCAGCACGAGCAGGAGTCCCGAAAGCGGAAGGAAGCGGCGCCAGTAGCGGCGGACGTCGCCTCCCTCCCGGGCGAAGAGCTGGGCGCCGATCAGGTTCGCGATCGAGGACCACGGCGTTCCGCATCCGCCCGCATTGACCCCGTGGAGCAGTCCGCGCAGTCCTCGGGCCGTGACGACGGCGGGCGCGAGGAGCATCGCGGCGGGGGCGTTCGACACGAACTGCGAGAGCAGCGCACCCGAGAGGACGAGCCCGCGCGCGCGGTGGCCGAAGATCTTCTCCGGGTTCAGCGCCTCGTAGATCCGGCTGCGCTCGAGGCCCGCCACGCCCACGAAGAGAAGGGCGAAGACCAGGATGATCGAGAAGTCGGTGTCGCGGAGCCGCCGGCCCAGCAGAAGGAGCCCGAGGACGGAGAAGGCGAACGGCACCCAGTGGTGGATCCAGCCGAAGAGCGACGCGAGCTCCGCGGAGAGCAGCAGCAGGCACAGGGTCGCCATGAGCCCGTGGACCTCGAACGGCGCCTGCCCGGGAGTCTCGAGCCGGACGCGCGGAACGAGAAGCGGAACGGCCGCGAGCAGGAACACGGCGGCCGCGGCGACGAAGGGCGCCTGGATCGCGAGGAAGCCGCCGGCGTGGAATCCGCCGCGCGTGAAGAGCAGCAGGTTCTGCGGATTGCCGAGCGGCAGGAGGCATCCCAGGAGGTTCGCGGACGCGACCTCGAGCAGCACGAACGGCGTCAGGTCGAGCGCCGTCACGCGGCGAAACGCCATGGTGAACGGCACGACCAGGAACAGCGCGACGTCGTTGGTCAGGAAGGAGGCGAGGGCCCCGGTCACCGCGAGCATGCCGACGGCGAGCCCGCGCGCGGAGTGGACGCGCGAGGAGACGGCGAGGACCAGCCGGTCGAAGAGGTCCGAGGCCTTGCCGAGCTCGACGGCGATGATGAGGACGAAGAAGAGCGACAGCAGGCGCGTGTCCAGGAGTCCCGGGATCTCTCGGGGGCGCACGCGGCCGGTGACGAGCGCGGCCGCGGCCAGCGCCGCCGACGCGAGGAGGAGGAAGCGCTCGAACAGGAGCGCCTTGATCGCCGGATGCGGAAGGAGATTTCGGACCCGGCGATTCACTTCGCGGCCGCGGCTCCCTTCCCCCGGATCGTCCGATCCCAGGTCGCCATCCAGCCGGCGCCCTCGCGCTCGACGAGGTCCCAGTCGATCGGCGCCGTCACCATCTCCTTCTCGACGTCTCGCGCCCACGCGGGCAGCGCGTCGCCGAGGTCCGTGCGCGCGGGGAGGCGGAACGTCTTCTCGGCGGCGAGGATCTGGATCTCGCGGCTGCCGAGGAAGTCCACGAACGTCCGCGCGAGCTCGGGATGCCTGCTGCCGGCCACGATCCCGACCGCGTCGTCGATGACGGGCGTGCCGCTCTTCGGAAAGACGTACTGGAGCGGCGAGCCGCGCTGGCGCTCGAGCAGCGTGTCGGGGAGGTCCCAGATCGTGATGAGACCCTCCTGGCGCACGACCTTCTCGTACATGAGGATCGGATTGAAGACGTACTCCTTCGTCTGCGCGTCGAGGTGCCGCAGCCACTGGAACCCGGCGTCCGGCGAGCCGGTCTCGCGCACCGACTTCGAGAGCACCCATCCCCAGACGGCGCGCATCGTTCCCGAAGCGAGCGGGTCGCGGATCAGGATTTTGCCCTTCCACTTCGGGTCGAGCAGGTCATCCCACTCCCGCGGCGCCTCGGAGGCTGGAATCGCCCTGGAGTTGTAGACGGGCATCGCGGGCGTGAGATAGAGGCCATAAAAGAGGTCGGCGCCCCGGCGGCTGTCGGGGCCGACGGCGGCCGCCCACGCCGGCTTCGAGGAGGCGAGCAGCCCTTCCTTCGCTCCGCGCGCGAAGATGGTGTCGGGTCCGCCGTACCAGACGTCGGCCTGCGGGTTCGCCTTCTCGGAGCGCAGCCGGTCGTAGATCTCCTGCGAGCCCATGTCGAGCCAGCGCACGTCGACGTCGGGATGCGCCTTCTCGAACTCCGCCTCGACCAGCCCGAGAAGATCGCGTCCGTGCGGGGAGTAGAGGACGAGCGGCGTGCGCGAGTCGCGGCGGCAGGCGGCCGAGGCGCTCACGGCAGCCGCGAGCAGGAGAAGGAGACGGGCGCGCATCGGTCGCTTCGCGCCCCTCAGGGATTCGGCGTGGGTGCGGGCGTCGGCTCGCCGCGTCTTCGGAGGGAGTCCTCGTACGCCTTGCGCTGCTCGGGGGTCATGTTCTCCCGCATCCGCGACTTCGCGTCGTCGATCGCCTTCTGCTGCTCCGGGGACAGCGCGCCCATGGCGTTGCCGGTCTGCGAATAGCCCGGCGGAGGGACCTCGAAGAGCGACGCGGGCGGCGTCTTGCGCTCGATGTGCGTGATCTCCCAGACCAGCGTCGGCGGGGCGTCGGCGCGCGGACGCATGCCGAAGCGGATCGGGAAGCCCTCGACGCCGTGGTCCCTCAGCGCCGCGAGCCACGACCCCGAGCGGGGGCTGCGCGTCAGAGCGGAGATGAGGCCGGCGTCGGCCGCCCACTCCTTGCTGACGCAGACGTCGAACACGGTTCCCTTCGAGGAGGTGACGCTCGCCTTCTGGCAGGGGAGCCCCGCGACCGTGTCCGAGCCCAGCGTCTGGACCGTGTACGACTTGTCCTCGAGCCTGGAAGACTCCTCGCGGATCTTCTTGAGATCCATGACCGAATACGTCTTCTTGTCGTCGTTGAGCACGTACAGGTGGTCGGGATCGCCCTTCGTGCCCACCATCGTGATCTTCAGATGCTGCGGAGCCGCCGCGGAGCCGCGCCGGCCCACGGTCATGTCCCACTCGGTGCGAATCCCGACGCGCGAGACGGAGATCCGGCCGGCGCTCTCGAGTCCCTTCGTTCCCTCGTTCTGAGAGGTGACCTTGAAATCCGCGGTGCCCTCGAACTGGGCGCGCAGCGGGCCGGGCGCCGCGGCGAACGCGGCCGCGAGGCCCAGAGCGGCGAGGCGGATACGAAGCGTCATCTCCAGCCGAGGAGATTCGCGATGAGCCGGTATGCGCCGGGCACGCCCGCCGGAAGCTGGCGGAAGAAGGCGAGGCCGGTGTAGACGTAGCGTCCCTTACCCACGCGCGCCGCGAGGAGGGCGCCTTTCGTCTCGGGAGCGCCCGGGTCGTTCATCGCCAGCATCGGCGTGTATTCCGGCGCCCAGGTGTGCGCGAAGTAGAGACCGCGCTCCTGGACCCAGCCGTCCCAGTCCTGCGGTCCGATCCTGTTGGGGATGCTCCAGAGCGGGTCGGCCGGGTCGAGGATCGTGACCTTCGCGCTCTCGTCGGTGACGCGGTCGTGCGGCCGCGCGATCTCGAGCGCGTACGGCGCGTAGCCGCCCTGGATGAACGCATACTGCTGGTACTGCACGATCAGGAGCCCGCCCGCCCTCACCGCGGCGAGGAGGCGGCCGTTCGCGCGCGCGAGGCCCGGGTCCGTCTCGTAGGCGCGGCTGCCGATCAGGATCGCGTCGTAGCGCGTGAGGTCGCCGCGCTCGAGGTCCTCGTCGGTCAGGAGCTTGATCGGCACGCCCACCCCGAGGAGCGCCTCGGGAACGCGATCGGCGGCGCCGCGCACGTAGCCGACGGACGCGAGCTTCGGCAGCTTGAGGTCGACCGCCGAGAACGCGATCTGCGCCGCCTTCGGCTGGGGCGTCGGGCGGATGTGCTCGTAGTCGATCATCGCGACGGACGTCGCGAACCTCTCGCGGCCCGCGACGGCGGCCACCGTGATGTCGAACTTGCCGGTCGTCAGCGACTCCGGCGGCAGGAGGGGAATCTCGATCACGGCGCGGTCGCCCTTCTTCGCGAGCGAGAAGGCGGCGGGCGCGAGGGCGGGCCAGCGCGGGGGCAGGGCGATCTCGACGTTCCCCGCGACCGCGTCCTTCGCGTTCGAGGTCACCGTGACCGTGATCGGGCGCGGCCGGCGCCGCTCGAGCGGCCAGACGATCGACGCGGGCTCCACGGAGACGTCGAGCCGTGGAACGGCGCGCAGCGAATGGCGGATCTCGCCGGCGACCTCGTCGCGGATGCGCAGCGTCGCCTCGCGCGAGAGGCGCACGCTCTCGCCGCCGATGCGGACCGTCGCGACGGCGGTCACCGCCGGCGGGGCGAACGGCTCTCCCTTGACGGACTCCGGGACGCCGGTCCAGTCGTAGAGGGACTCCCTGAGGGGACGGCGCAGGAAGTAGGGGATCGTCGCCGGTGCGCCCGCGGGGACGCGCGCCTCGAGCTTCCACTCCTCGAGCTTCCCGGCGGCGACCGTCTTGCCGGGACCGGCCGCCGAGACCGTCCAGCCGTCCGGGCTCTCGAGGGCGACCGACTCGACCTCCACGGGCGCGCCGCCGGCGTTCCAGACGCCCGCCGTGATCGGGACCGCCTCCCCCTCGACGGCCGTCTCGGTCTCCGCGAGCGCGTCCAGCGTGACCTCGGCCGCCGCCGCGAGCGCCGCCTCGGCGGCCGCGATCTTCTCGTCGAGGACCGCGGCCGCTCCGGCGTCCGCCGTGGTCAGCATCGCGCGCGCGGCGCGGAGGTCGCGCAGCATTCCCGCGAGCGGCGGAGCGGCGTCGCGGATCGTGGCCGGTGAGAGCCTCGCGCGCAGCTTCTCCGCGGACGACTGGACGCCGTCGAGCAGCGCCTCCATCTTCGCGCGCCGCGGCGCGTCCGTCACGTCGGCCGCGATCGAGCGCAGCCGCGTGTCCACGCCCGCGAAGAGCTCCTGGCCGCCGGATCCCGCGGTCCCGTCCAGCCAGATCGCGCCGGTCTCGTTGGGGCCCGGCCGCTGGAGGGCGCCGGTTCCCTGAGAGTGATGGAGGCTGCGCGAGGCGACCGCGATCTGGGCGTAGGACTTTCCGGTCAGCGGCTCGACGTCGCCGGTCGGGATCGGGAACCCCTTCTTCTCGTCGTCGAACCAGTTGGAGCGCAGGAGCGTCTTCGGCTTCCACGGGGGGAGCCCCTCGCGGGAGATCTCGGGAAACGCGGAGGCGTCGCCAGCCGCCTGGAACGCCTCCTGCGCGACCACCGCCGACGCCGAATGCTGGCCGTGGCCGTCCGCGGGCGTCCCGGTGAACGTGACGAAGAGGACCTGCGGGCGGAACCGCCGGACGACGCGGACGGCGTCCTCGAGCAGCTCCTTCTTCGGCCAGAAGCGCAGCGCCTCGTCGAGCGACTTGGAGAATCCGAAGTCGTACGCGCGCGTGAAGAACTGCCGCGCGCCGTCGAGCCGCCGCGCCGCGAGCAGCTCCTGCGTCCGGATGAGCCCGAGCCCGACGCCGAGCTCGTCGCCAATGAGATTCTGCCCGCCCTCGCCGCGGGTCAGCGAGAGGTAGGCGGCCTCACCGCCCAGCTTCCGGGAGACGACGGCGAGGAGCGCGGAATTCTCGTCGTCGGGATGCGCGCCGACGATCAGAAGCCTGCGGTTGTTCGTCAGCTTCTGCAGCAGCGGGTCGAGCTTCGTGATGCCGCCGGTCGCCGGCGGGGGCAGCTCGGTCCCCGGCGGCCCCGGACGGCCCTCGACCGCGAGGGGCACGAAGAGTCCCGCGGCGAGCAGGGCGAGGGCGAGGCCGAGCGCGCCGGCGCGCAGAGCGAAGCGCACTCGCTATTTTCGGAAGCGCTTCGCGACGAGCGGGGCCGAGGCCGCCGCCGCGGCGCCGAGGAGAGCGGCGAGGACGCGGGCCTTCTTCCTGGGGTCCATGCCCTTCCACTCCCGGGCGAGCCGCGTGATGGTCCGGCGCGAGGACACCGAGGCGCTGCCGAGCACCTTCCTGACCGTGGCCGCGCCGTGTCCCGAGGCCTCCGCGATGGCGGCGCGAGCGACGGACACGCTCGAGGCGATGCCGCGGATGATGCCCTCGAAGGACTGATCCCGCGCCGCGACCTTCTTGCGGGCCTTTCCCGTCGCCGGGCGGCGGGGGCGGGCGGGCGTCCGCCTGGCGGTGCCGGCGCCGGAGGCGCTCTTGCGCGCGGGAGACCGGCGCGTCTTCTTCGGGGCGATCTCCACGACCGTGCCTTCGTCGTTTTCCATGGTTACCTCCGGCTCCATCGTGCGCAAACCTCTCGTTCCGGGGCGCCGGGACGCGAGGACGAGGTTTCCGCGCCCCGGGCGTCTCCGTCTTTCCTTAATGGCTCCCCGCGGATCTCGCGGGGAATCGGAATCTAGCACTTCCTTGCGGATATATCTTCAGGCATGGAAACCACGGAGAGAGCCGTCGAGCTCGACCGGGAGGCCCTGATCTCCTGGTACCGACTCAATCGCGGGCGCACCGCGGCCTGGTTCGACACCGTCCGGCCCGAGTCCTACGAGGCCCGCCCCATCGCCCTGCGCAATCCGATCTGCTTTTACGAGGGGCACATTCCCGCGTTCTCGGTCAACACGCTCCTCAAGCGAGCCCTCAGGCATCCCGGGATCGACCCCCAGCTCGAGGTCCTGTTCGAGCGGGGAATCGACCCGGAGGACGAGCAGCACGTCCCGGAGGGCGCCGGCCGCTGGCCCTCGCGCACCGCCATCCGCAGCTACGCCGCGGCGGCCGACCGGGCGGTCCTCGACGCGCTCGAGTCGGGCGACATCGACGACGAGGAGAACCGCATGACGCGGCGCGGGCTCGCCGCGTACACGATCCTCGAGCACGAGCCGATGCACCAGGAGACGCTGACCTACATCTGGCACCGCCTTCCCTACGACCAGAAGATCAAGCCGGCCTCCGTTCCGGGGCCGGTCCTCGGGCTCGAGCCTCCGCCGGCGCGCACGGTGCGGATCCCGGCGGGGACGGCGACGCTCGGCGTGGACGCGGAGTCCATCCCGTTCGCGTGGGACAACGAGCTGCCCGAGCACCGCGTGGACGTGGACGGGTTCGCGATCGACGTCCACAGCGTCACGAACCGCGACTTCCTCGAGTTCGTGGAGGCGGGGGGCTACGCCGACGACGACCTCTGGGGAGACGAGGGCGGAGAGCGCCCGCCGACGCCGCATCCGCTCTTCTGGGAGATGCACCGCGGCCGGTGGTTCTGGCGCGGGCAGTGGGCGCTCGTGCCGCTTCCCATGGCGTGGCCGGTCTACGTCACTCACGACGAGGCGCGCGCGTTTGCCCGGTGGAAGGGGCGGCGGCTGCCGACGGAGGCGGAGTATCACCGCTCGGCGTTCGGAACTCCGTCGGGCGAGGAGCGCCCGCACCCGTGGGGCGACGAGCCGCCCGACGCGACGCGCGGCAACTTCGACAACGCGAACCCCGATCCCGTCCCGGTCGGCTCCTTTCCGCGCGGGCAGAGCGCGTGGGGCGTCCACGACCTCGTCGGCAACGGGTGGGAGTGGACGGATTCCGTCTTCGAGGGGTTCCCCGGGTTCACGCCGCTCCCGACGTACCCGCTGTACTCCGCCGACTTCTTCGACGGCAAGCACTGGGTGATGAAGGGCGCCTCGCCGACCACCGCGAAGGAGCTCGTGCGGAGGAGCTTCCGCAACTGGTTCCGCGGCAACTATCCGTACGTGTACGCCAAGTTCCGGCTCGCGTCGGACTGATCCTTTCGGAACCGCATGGCGATCCCGACCAGCGCCCAGACGCCGCCGATCACCGAGGCCGTCCGCGATTTCGCGGGGGACGTGCGGCGGGACCTGACGCTGCCGCGCAAGCAGCTCCAGTCGAAGTACCTCTACAACGCTCTCGGCTCGGCGCTCTTCGAGGCGATCACGCACCTTCCGTGGTACCGCATCACGCGCGCGGAGGGGCGGCTCCTCGCGCGCTTCGCGCCGGAGATGGTCGGACCCCTCGCCGACCCGATCACGCTCGTCGAGCTCGGCTCGGGAAGCGGCGAGAAGGTGGCGATGCTGGCGGAGGCGCTGCGCACCCGCCGCCACCGCGTTCTGATCCACCTCATCGACATCTCGCCGGATGCGCTCGAGCTCTCCGAGCGCACGCTCGGTCGATTCGACTACGTCTCGGTCATGGGCCATCGCGCGACCTACGAGGAAGGGCTCCGGCACGCCGCGCGCGAGCGCCCGGCGAAGGGGACGCTGCTCGTCGTGTTCCTCGGCTCCAACATCGGCAACTTCGACCCGCCGGCCGCGCTCGAGTTCCTGCGCGACATCCGCCGCGCGCTCCGGCCCGGCGACGCGCTGCTGCTCGGCACCGACCTGATCAAGCCGGAGAAGGAGCTGCTGCTCGCCTACGACGACCCACTCGGCGTCACGGCCGCCTTCAACAAGAATCTGCTCGCGCGGATCAACACCGAGCTGCAGGCGGACTTCGACCTCTCCGCGTTCGACCACCGGGCCGTCTGGAATCCGCAGGAGCACCGCATCGAGATGCACCTGGTCTCGCGCATCGCGCAGACCGTCCGCATCCCTCGCGCCGGGTGCACGGTGTCCTTCGCCGCCGGAGAGGGGATCTGGACCGAGAGCTCCTACAAGTACCGCGCCGATGAGATCCTCGCCGCCGTCGAGGAGACGGGCTTCCACTGCAACGAGCAGTGGATCGAGCCGGACGCGCGCTTCGCGCTGACGCTGTTCGAGGCGGGGTAGCTACTTGTCGACGATGATGGTCTTTGCCTAGCGGAGCCCGACCATGGGGATCTGTTCGCCGCGAGGCAGGAGATGCTCGTACGGAATCTCGGGATGCCCGATCGCTCCCGGGTCCCCGATCGCGTGCGGCGGACCGATCGCGTAGCGCGTCGGGTCCCGTCGCGGAGCACCCGGCGTCCGCTTCGGTCGCGCCGCCGGCGGAGCCGCCGAGTGGTCCGTGCGGTTGGATCCGTCGGGGGCGGCCGGTGCGGGTTCGGCGGCCGGGTCCGTCTGGAAATCGGATTCGGTGACCGTCGTGGGCTTCGAGGGCGACGGCGGCTCCTTCGCCGCGGCCTCCGCCGACTTCGCCGTCGGGCGATCGGCGCCCGGTCGGCGGGCAACGACGGGAAGCAGAGGCAGCCCGTTGTCGCGCGGCCGCGAGGTCCGCATCGGAATCGGCGGCAGCGGCGGCTGGGCGGCGAGCTCGGGCGGTGGTGCCGCAAGGCGCAGCGGAGACCAGCGCGTTCCGCGATCCTGCGTCTTCATGACGCCGAGGTGCGTGCCGGCGTAGACCGTCGAGGGCGTGCTCGGATCGAGCGCGATGGCCGTCGAGTAGAGGTCGGGATAGAGCGAGCGCCAGGAGGCGCCTCCGTCGGAGGTCGCGAAGACTCCCGCGGCCGTTCCCGCGTAGAGGGTCGACGGAGACGCGGGATCCGCGGCGAGCGCGAGGATGTTGAAGCTCGTGAGGCCGCGGTTGCCGGGCGTCCAGTACTCGCCTCCGTTCGTGCTCTTGTAGAAGCCCTCGTGCGTTCCGGCGTAGACCGTGGACGGCGAGGACTTGTCCACGAGGATGTTCCACACGGTCGCGCGCTTGAGGCCCTTCGTCAGGTGCGTCCACGTCGCTCCGCCGTCGACGGTCTTGTAGACGCCCTCGCTGTTGGTGCCGACGTAGAGCGTCCCGGGCTTGACCGGATCCGGGGCGATGGCCATGACCGAGATGTGAGCGGTGGGGGGGACCGTCTCCGTCCACGAGTCGCCGCCGTCGGAGCTCTTGAAGATTCGGCCGGCCTCGGTCCCCGCCCAGACGGTCGATGCGGCATCCACGGCGATCGAGCCCACGTAGCGCGCCGCCAGCCCGGTGTTCGCCTCGCTCCAGTGCTCCCCGCCGTTGAGGCTTCGGTAGATGCCGCCCGTGTCCGTCGTGGCGAAGACCGTCGCGTTGTGGCGAGGATCGATGGCGAGGGCGAGGATCGACTTCCCGTCGAGCGCACCGCCTTGCGGGTGCCAGCTCGCGCCGCCGTCGAGCGTCTTGAAGATGCCGCGCGCCGTCGTCGCGTAGAGGATCGCCGGGTTCACCGGATCGAGAACGAGAGCGGTGACGAGACCGCCCTCGCCCTGAAGGACCCAGCCGGTGTCCTGGGCCGCGGCCGAGCGCGATACCGCGAGCGCGCCGATGAGCAGCGCCGCCGCCGCCGAAAGAATCGATCGGAGAGGTGATTGCACGCCGAGCCCTCCGTCGCGAATCGCGGCCCATCGTACACCCCGAGAGAGCGTCACGATCCCGCGCCGAGATCTTTCTAATCTCGCGAATCCGCCCATCCAAGTTTCCGTATGCCCGCCCTTCGCATCGGAGTCGGACGCTCTGACCATGACGGCCTCCTCTCGCCCGCCGGAGCTCGCCGGCGTCGAGGGAAGCATTCGGGAAAGGGCAAAACGAAGTCCTCGGGGTTTCCTCAGATTTCCGTCGGGTTTTTCCCGCGGACGCGCCGGGCTCCGTAACGCACGTCGCATTCCTCTCGTTGACCGTTCAAGAGGCACGCCGAGAGTCTTCTAGGTTTGACCCAAGAAAACCCCGGTGATACCGTGCCGCGGTTTTGTGCCGAGGAGGTGCGATTTGAAACGTCTGGTGGCGTACTTCTATCTGCTCGCGCTGTCCGCTCCCGCCGTCCCGGCCCAGGAGCGCGTCGATCTCGACATGATCGCGAAGATCCGCCTGGAGGGCTACAAGCACTCCCAGGTCATGGACACGGCGTCGGAGCTGATGGACCGGATCGGGCCGCGCCTGACCGGCTCGCCGCAGGTGAAGGCGGCCAACGAGTGGACGAGATCGAAGCTCGCCGAGTGGGGGCTCGTCAACGCCCACCTCGAGTCGTGGGGACCGTTCGGCCGCGGCTGGAGCTACCAGCGTTCGACGCTCCGCATGCTCGCGCCGGATCAGGCCGAGCTCACGGCGCTGCCGAAGGGCTGGACGCCGGGCACGAACGGGCCCGTCCGCGCGAAGGTCGTCCACCTCCTGGTCAAGGAGAAGAGCGACTTCGACAAGTACAAGGGGAAGATCGCGGGGACGCTCGTCCTCTACGGCGAGGAGCCGAAGATGGAGGATCACAGCAAGCCCGACATCGAGCGCTACGACGAGAAGTCGCTCGCCGAGGTCGTTCAGTACGTCCCGCCGGGCACTCCCTACCGCCGGTACAACCGCGAGGAGTACATCAAGCGCATGGAGATGCGGCGCGAGGCGGACAAGTTCTTCGAGACGGAGAAGCCGCTCGCCATCCTCGACGCCGGGCGCGGGGACCTCGGAACCTTCGGCGTGCAGGGCGGCGAGTGGAAGACCTCCAAGCCGATGGCCACCACGCCCGAGGTCATCGTGGAGCCGGAGCACTTCGGCCGGATCGCGCGCCTCGTGGACCGCGGCGTGGACGTCCAGCTCGAGCTCGAAGTCGCGACCAGGTTCATCGACGAGAACCAGATGCAGTCGAACACGATCGCGGAGATCGCGGGCACTGACAGGAAGGACGAGGTCGTCATGCTCGGCGCGCACCTCGACTCCTGGTACGGCGGCACCGGCGCGACCGACAACGGCGCGGGCAGCGTCGCGGTCATGGAGGCGATGCGCATCCTGAAGGCCGTCGGCGCGAAACCGCGCCGGACGATCCGCATCGGGCTCTGGACGGGGGAGGAGCAGGGTCTCTACGGCTCGGAGGCCTACGTCTCCCAGCACTTCGCGTCGCGGCCGCCGAAGACCAAGGAGGAGGAGGAGCTTCCCTGGTACCGGCAGAAGGAGAAGTGGCCGCTGACCCTCAAGCCCGAGCACGCGAAGCTCGCGGCGTACTTCAACCTCGACAACGGGTCCGGAAAGATCCGCGGCATCTACTGCGAGGACAACGCGGCCGTGATGCCGATCTTCGAGGCGTGGCTCGCGCCGTTCCACGACATGGGGGCGACGGTCGTCACGATGAACCGGACGGGCGGCACGGATCACGAGTCCTTCGACGGCGTCGGCCTGCCGGGCTTCCAGTTCGTCCAGGACGCGCTCGACTACGAGACCAAGACCCACCACACGAACATGGATCTCTACGAGCGGCTCTCGAAGGACGACCTCATGCAGGCGTCCATCATCCTCGCGGCGTTCGCCTACGACGCGGCGATGCGCGACCAGATGCTGCCGCGAAAGCCCGTTCCGACGGAGGAGTCGGAGCGCAAGGAGGAGCCGAAGGCCGACGTGAAGGGTCCGACGGTCAAGAAGGACGCCGCGCCCGCCCCGGCGGCGGCTCCCGCCCCCGCGCCGGCGCCGACGCCGGTCCCGAAATAGGCCGCATTTGACGACTTTGTCGCCGCAGTTGACTCGCCGGGTGGAGTGTCAATAGCATCGTCGCTCAGTCGTGACATCCCAGCCGCGTTTCGCCCTCGTCCTGGGGACGGTCGTCCTCGCGGCGGCGGTGTCGGCGGCGGCGCGCGCGGCGGACCTCGGCAGGGCCACCAGCAGCGTGACCCTGACCTCGCGTCCGGTCCGGCTGCTGCGGACCTGGCAGGAGACGGTGAAGGTCAACGGCCGCGACTATCCGCGCACCGTGCGACTCGTCTTCGACTACGCCAAGGGCGAGGCGCGTGAGGAGTCCTTCGACCCGCGCGGAGTCCTCCGGGTCACGAAGCGCTACAACCAGACGCTGCCGGTGCCCTCGAAGCAGGAAATCGAAGAGGCCTATGACATCGTCCGCGCCGACCCGGCGCTGGCGTCGATCTTCGCGCGGTTCCGGGTCGTCCTCGAGGGAGGCTTCCCCTACGAGGAGGGCCCCGGAATGCCCTGCGGGCCCGACGCGCGCTGTGTCCACGTCCTTCTGCTCTCCTCGGATCGCTCCGGGCTGATCCGCCGCGTCGTGGTGGACCTGGGCTCGCGAACGATCCCGTACCTCGCCTACACGCCGGACTCGGAGAAACATCGATGAGGCGCGGTCTCTTCGCCTCGCTGTTCCTCGCCGCGGGCTGGCTCGCGGCGTCCTCGCTCGGCGCGACGAGCCCGACATGCACCGGTTCGGGCGAGCACCTGATGAGCTGGCCGACGGGGAATCCCGCTTGGGAGTTCTGCTGGCTCCAGCCCACCGACAGCAGCGGCCCCAACGGCTCGGGCCTCGAGATTCGCAACGTCTACTACCACGGCCATCTCGTGCTGAAGCGGGCGCACATCCCGATCCTCAACGTGCTCTACGAGCCGCGGGGCTGCGGCTGCTTCCGCGACTGGCTGTTCTCCGAGGTCCGTTTCGAGGCGGACAACGTCATCTCGCCGGGCTACGCGGAGCCCGACACGCCGCCCCTGACCGTCTGCGACACGGGCGGGAGCGGGGGAGACGTCGGGAGCTTCACGGGCGTCGCCGCCGAGAAGCTGCCGGATCGTCTGATCCTCACGACGCAGCTGGAGGCCGGTTGGTACCGCTACACCCAGAAGTGGCGGTTCTACCTGGATGGCCGGATCGAGCCCGTCATGGGATTCGCGGCGGTCGACTCCTCGTGCATCGCCTTCACCCACCGTCACCACGCCTACTGGCGGTTCGACTTCGACATCGACCAGGCCGGCAACGCGGTCGTGTGGGAGATGCAGCGTCCGTCCATCCAGCCCAACGGAGGCGGCGGCGAGCAGCCCACCATCATCTCGACGGAGACGGTCCTGCTCAACACCAACGGCGCGAATCCTCCGGTCCCGGACCGGGCCTGGGCGATCTTCGACTCGGCGACGGGCCGCGGCTACACGATCATCCCGGGATCCGAGGTCGCGCTTCCGGCGGACTCCTTCTCGGTCGCGGACGTCTGGTTCCTGAAGTACCACGACAACGAGATCGACGATTCCGGCAACCCCGGACCGAGCTGCGCGATCAAGTTCGACCCGTACCTCAACGGCGAGACGCTCGTCGACGACGTCGTCATGTGGTACCGGGGCGGCTGGCTGCACCTGGGCGACGAGCTCGACGACTGCGACATGGTCGGCCCGCTGCTCTCCCCGATCGGCGACTGGTCTCCCTAGATCGGCCGAAATCCGGATGCCCCGGAACCGGTCGGGGATCTTCCGGAACCTTTCGCTTGCTCGACGCGTAGTCTGATCGGGAGAGGTGTTCTCTTGGACAGGAGGCGTAGCGTGAGACGACTCTTTCCTTTCGTGGCGATGTTCTCGCTCCTGGCTCTGCCGGCGTCCGCGGCCGACGAGTCCTTCGTCGCGCCGCCGGAGGCGATCGTGGTCGAGGGCGTGCCGAAGATCCCGACGTCCCTGGCGGAGCAGATGGCGCCCTACACCGAGTTCCGCTCGGCGTCCTTCACGAGCTGGCACCCCAGACGGCACGAGATGATCATCGCGACGCGTTTCGGCAACGTGACGCAGGCTCACGTGGTCCGGCTCCCGGGCGGCGCCAGGACGCAGCTGACCTTCTATCCCGACCGCGTCCCCGGCGGACGATTCGACCCGAAGACGGGCGACTCGTTCCTGTTCTCGAAGGACACCGGCGGGAACGAGTTCTTCCAGCTCTACCGGTACGACTTCGCGGACGGGAAGACGACGCTCGTCACGGACGGGAAGTCGCGCAACACGGGCGCCAGATGGTCCAACGGAGGGCAGTGGGTCGCCTACGGCTCGACGCGGCGGACCGGCAACGACGTCGACCTCTACGTCGTCGATCCGTCGAACCCGAAGTCGGACCGTCTCGTCGCCCAGAACAAGGGCGGCGGATGGGAGGTCTCGGACTGGTCGTCCGACGACAAACAGCTCCTCGTCACCGAGGGACTGTCGATCAACGAGTCCTACCTTTGGCTCGTCGACGTCGCGACCGGCCAGACGACGGAGCTCACGCCCCGGGGCGCCGGCGACAAGGTCGCCTACGGCAACGCGGCCTTCGCGAAGGACGGGCGAGGGCTGTTCGTGACGACCGACCAGGGCTCGGAGTTCCAGAGGCTGGCGTACATGGACCTCGGGTCCAAGAAGGTCGATTTCCTGACGCCGGACACCGCGGACGTGGACGAGCTCGACGTCTCGCCCGACGGGAAGACGATCGTCTACGTCGCCAACGAGAAGGGGGTGAGCATCCTCCACCTCTTCGACACCGCGACCCGCAAGGAGCTGCCGGGCCCGAAGCTTCCGCTCGGCACGATCGGCGGAGTCCGGTGGCACAAGGACGGCGGCCTGATCGGCTTCACGCTCGAGACCGCGCGCGCCGCCTCCGACGCCTACTCGTACGACGTCCAGAGCGGCAAGGTCGACCGCTGGACGTTCAGCGAAACCGGCGGGTTGAACGCGAGCACGTTCTCCGAGCCCGAGCTGATCTCCTGGAAGAGCTTCGACGGGCGCGAGATCACGGGCTTCCTCTACAGGCCGCCGGCGAAGTTCACGGGGAAGCGGCCCGTGTTGATCGAGATCCACGGAGGCCCGGAGGGCCAGTCGCGTCCCGATTTCGTCGGGCCCTGGAACTACGTCCTGAACGAGCTCGGCGTCGCGATCATCCAGCCGAACATCCGCGGCTCGACGGGCTACGGCAAGACGTACTCGAAGCTCGACAACGGCGAGCTGCGCGAGGGCGCCTACAAGGACATCGGCGCGCTGCTCGACTGGGTCCAGGCGCGTCCGGACCTCGACGCGAGCCGCGTGATCGTGGGCGGCGGCAGCTACGGCGGCCACATGACGCTCGTCGTGTCCTACATGTACAGCGACCGCATCCGCTGCTCCGTCGACGTCGTCGGTCCGTCCAACCTCGTGACGTTCCTGCAGCACACCTCGGGGTATCGCCAGGACCTGCGGCGCGTCGAGTACGGCGACGAGCGCGACCCGAAGGTGCGTGCGTTCCTCGAGCGGACGGCGCCGATGACGAACGCCGACAGGATCCGCAAGCCGATCTTCGTGATCCAGGGCTACAACGACCCGCGCGTGCCTCGCTCGGAGTCCGAGCAGATGGTGCAGAAGATCCGGAGCATCGGCACGCCGGTCTGGTACATGATGGCGAAGGACGAGGGCCACGGCTTCGCGAAGAAGGCCAACCGCGACTATCAGTTCGACGCGACGATCGAGTTCATGAGGCAGTACCTGTTGAACTGAGGGGGCGCGCGAAGCGGCCGCGCGGCGTCGGGGACCGGGTGGCTAGCGTCCCTCCCGCCCGGCGACGACCTGCCCGTGGTTGAGCAGGGCGACGAGCGCGATGCCTCCGATCACGTTGCCGAGAATCGCCGGCAGCAGGAACCCCCCGACCATGCGGCCGAGGTCCGCGTCCCCCGACCAGGCCCGCGTGAATGCGGAGACCGCTCCGGCGATCGAATGCCGGAATCCCAGCGCCGAGATCGGCGCGGTCGTCAGCCAGATGACGGCGATCTGCGCGCCGGTCGCGCGCGTCGCCGCGACGAGCCAGGCCATCAACGCGACGAGCCAGCCGGCGAAGATGGCGAGATAGAAAACCTTGACGAATCCGCCCTCGGTCGATTCCCGGGCATGCTCGAGGAGCGCGGAGTACACGGGGCCCTGGATCAGCCCGGTGCGGGCGATCGCCAGCGCGATGAGTGCCGCGCCGAGAAGGTTTGCCGCGAGCACGATGCCCCATAGCCGCAGGAGCTTCGCGAGCGTGCGCGCGGTGGGCTCCTCCAGCAGCGGGAGGACCGGCTCGAGGGTGTTCTCGGTGAAGAGCTGGCTGCGGGCGAGGACCACGAAGAGGAAGCCGAGGGGGTAACCCGCGGCGGTCGCCGCGTCCGCGAGACGCGGCGGGGCGATCGAGGCCAGATAGGCGCCGCCCAAGGAGCTGAAGGCCATCGTCAGGCCGGCGCCGAGCCCCGACCAGCCGAGCGCCGCGACAGGCCGCTCGAGCTCCTTGCGGGCGTCCCCCAGGACGTTCTCGTGGATCTCCTCGGCGGTGGCTCGGGTCCCCGTGCCGGCGGGCTTCTCGGGCTCCCGCGCCCGGCCGCTTCGACTCATGCCGACCCGTGTAGCAAGAGCGCTGCCCGGCGTCCCCGGGCACGCCGAGGCTACTCGTCGTCGACGATCGCCTCGGCCTCGATCTCGACCAGCATCGCCGGATCGATGAGGGCCGAGACCTGCACCATGGTGGCGGCCGGCCGGATCGCTCCGAAGAACTCGCCGTGAGCGCGGCCGATCTTCTCCCAGTCGCGGATGTCGAGAACGTACATCCGCGTCCGGACGACGTCGGAGAGGCGCGAGCCCGCCTTCTGCAGCGCGGACTCGATGTTGCGCAGCGTCTGGACCGTCTGCGCGTAGGCGTCTCCCGCGCCCACGACCTTGCCGTCCGAGCCCGTCGCGGTGGTTCCCGCGACGTGAACGACGCGGCCGACGCGGACCGCCCGCGAATAGCCGACCACCGGCTCCCACGGCGCTCCGCTCGAGACGTTACGCCTCATCGTCAGGGCCCCGTCGCGGAGATCGCGTCGCCGTAAAGGTACTGGTCGCGCAGGTCGCGGTAGTGCGTGCTCGCGACGGCACGGCGCAGCCCGTGGTTGAGCAGGGGCCGGAGCGGGCTGTCGTCGACCAGCGCAAAGGCGAGGTCCTCGGGCATGAAGAGCGGCGGCAGGACCTTCAGCCGCGAGCCCAGCTCGCGGTCGGTGTAGTAGCGCAGGATCTCCTCGTTGAAGATGGCCGCGTCGACCTTGCCGGCGAGAAGGGCCTCGATCACCTTCGGGTAGGACGGAAAGATCCGGTGCGGGATCTGGTTGTGCCGCAGGAAGTCCGCCGCGGCGGAGCCCTCGAGGACGCCGGCGCGCGCGCGCCGGAGCGACTCGATGTCGCGGACCCGGTCGTACTCGCCCACGGCGAGCGCCGCCGTCAGGCTGGCGGTGACGAACACCAGGAGGACGAGGCTGATCAGCATCCAGACGATCGCGAGCAGCCGGCCCCTCAGGGTCACCGGAACCTTGTCTCCGTAGCCGACGCCGCTCGTCGTCACCCCGGCGAACCACAGCGCGGAACCGATCCCCGTCGCCGGCCGCGCCGGGAACTGCGGGTTGTGGCGCCGCTCCGCCAGCCACACGCCGGTGCCGAAGACGATCGCGAGAATCACGATCGCGCCGAGGATGTGCGCGGCGCCGGAGCTCGCGAGGGCGCGGAACAGGTTCAGCATCCGCTCGGCGCGGCCGGCCCGACGCACCGCGATCGAGAGTCCGGAGGTCAGGTACGACTCGGTGAAGTCGATGACGCGCTCCCGATCCATGGTCACGGCCACGGGTCCGGCGGCGACGTCCAGCCGGTGCGCGGTGAGCCCCTCGAGCGTCTCGTCCTCCGAGCCCTCGACGAGCCGGTAGCGGAGCCCGAGGTCGTCCGCGATCTGGCGCCAGAGGTCCACGGTGAACCCGCGCCACTGCCCCTCGGGACCCTTGAAGGCGTATGGCGGCGCCTCGAACACGCCGACGGCGAGCTCGCGGTCGGGCCTGGAGGCGCTCACCGACGGCGCGGTCTGGCCCGCGGCAACCGCGGCGACAGCCGAGAGGACGAGGAGGAGGGGGAGGCTACGGGCCAAGGACTTCCGGCTTCCGACTTGCGACTTCCAACTTCCGGCTTCCGGCTTCCGGTTTCCGGCTATCTCTCCAGGTACGTGTACTTCGGAAAGACGGCCTCGAACTCGCGGTAGATCGCCTGGACCTCGTCCTTCTTGAGCGCGCGTCCGTGGCCGCGGCGGAGCTGTCGCGAGATCGAGTCGAGGATCTCCGTCCGGTCGTAGTTCATGTACTCGAGCACGCGCTCGCACGACTCTCCCGGCAGCACGTCCTCGATGTGCGCCTTGCCCTGCTCGTCGACGGTGACCAGGACCTCGTGCGCCTCGCCGAAGAGATTGTGGAGGTCGCCGAGGACGTCCTGGTAGGCCCCCATGAGGCACACACCGATGTAGTACGGATCGCCGTCGCGCAGCCGGTGGAGCGGCAGCGTCTCCTTGATGTCGCGCAGGTCGATGAACTTCTCGATCTTGCCGTCCGAGTCGCAGGTGATGTCCGCGAGCGTGCCGAGCTCGCTCGGGCGCTCGTTGAGGCGGTGGATCGGAAGGATGGGGAAGAGCTGGTCGATCGCCCAGACGTCGGGGAGCGACTGGAAGACGGAGAAGTTCAGGACGTACTTGTCCGCCAGCATGGCCTCCATGTCCTCGAACTCCTCCGGGACCTCCTTCAACGTCTTCAGGTCGCGGTGGATCTTTTCGCAGATCTGCCAGAAGAGCACCTCGCCCTTCGAGCGGTCCTCGAGCGAGAGGTGCCCCAGGTTGAACAGCGTGAAGAGCTCCTCCTTGTACTGGAGGGCGTCGTGGTAGCTCTCCCGGAGCGTCTTCGCGTTGACGGTGTCGTAGATGCTCGAGAGCTCCTGCAGGACGTTCGGGTCCTGCGGCGTGACGGTGACGCGGCGCCCCTGCTCGATGCGGTCGGCCACGTCGAGGACGTTGGTCACGAACACGGAGTGGTACGCGGTGACGGCCCGTCCCGACTCGGTCACGAGAATCGGCGCCGGAACCTTCTCCTCCTCGCAGATCTGCTGGATCGTGTAGACGACGTCGTTCGCGTACTCCTGGACGGAGTAGTTCATCGAGGAGTCGAACGCGGTCTTGGAGCCGTCGTAGTCGACGCCGAGGCCGCCGCCGAGGTTGAGGTACTGGATGGGAACGCCGAGGCCGCGCAGCTTCGCGTAGACGCGGCCCGCCTCGCGGATCGCCTCCTTGATCTTGCGGATGTCGGTGATCTGAGAGCCGATCTTTCCAGCACAGTGGGATCCGAAGCTTGGAATTCACGTGACTTGAAGTCGCGG
>JADMIO010976186.1_pt1 | contig 20094 bp, 12 predicted proteins | sample 8958161 | NCBI WGS metagenome assembly JADMIO01 (sample SAMN16585339, study PRJNA669376) | soil metagenome | isolation source: Crop rotation soil | place: USA: Cullars Rotation, Alabama | collected 2011 | reverse complement strand
GGCGCGCTCGACCGCCTCTGTGAACTGGCTCTGCAAGTCGGCCTGGTGCGGGACTGGTGCGAGGACACCAGCTCCCGCGACCTGCGCCGCCGCCGCAGGGCTTACGAAGGAATCGCCTTCGCGAACGTTCATGAGCCTTGTCACCGCCGGATCGGGGACATACCGGTCGCCGGCGTAGATGACCGCGACGAATCCGTCCGCCGGTTCGCCCGGCTCGCGTTGGCCCGTTCTCCCGACCTCGCCCAAGTCCAGCGCGCCTTCCAACTGGCAATCGAACCCGGCGTTCCAGACCGCGCCGCGCTCGCGGCAGAGCTCCGGCGGAACGCATTTCAACTCTGTGAAGCCGCCGCGCCCGCCGCTCTGTCGGGATCCGGACGCGAGCAGACGCTCGGGGCGCTGGAAGTTCTCAGTTCCTGGGAGCGGGCGATTCCATCGGAGCCGCTTTGGAAAGCGCTCCAGGACCTCTCCGCGTCCTCCGATCCCGAAATCGCGGATGCGGCGCGGCAATCGCTTACCCGGCTGTCGGGCGGCGCGCTGTAGAAAAATTTCGGGCCGCGGCGTCGATTACGCTCGCGGCCCGATTGATTCGAGTGTGCCGGCCCTAAAAAGCGCAGCGGGCAGGCTTGCCCGCCCGCGTGGCAGTTACTACCGGCTGAAGACTACCTTCGTCTTCGTTCCGCCGACGCGAATCTCGGAAATCACGGCTTTGCCGTCCTTCTCGGCGAACTGAACGGCGGTACTTTCGAACTTCTTTTCCACGGTTTCGATAGTAGCCGAAACATCCACGGTCACTTTGTTGCGCTCCAGCGAAACCTTATCTCCCAATAACGTCAGCTTGTACTCGCCCGGCTTCAATTCGGTCCCCTTCACAACGGAAGGCTGCAACAGCGTCACCTTATAGCTGGGTCCGCCGGTGACGGTCCCCGCCACAGCCGCGACCAGCGCCAGGATCGTAAATGCCAGAATGAATTTCGTCATCGATGATCTTCTCCTGTGCCACCCCGTTCGCTCCAACGCATGCGGGTGGTGGCCCCCGCAAATAAGATTTTAACATCAGTTTATCCTGGCAGGTGGAAAAATGCTACACTTCTCCCCTATGGTGCGCTCGGTCGTTCTGCTTCTGTTGTGTCTGCCGGCGCTGTCGGCCCAGTCGATTCGGACTTTGGCGGGAATCGGAACCGCGGGGTTTTCCGGTGACGGCGGGCCCGGAACGAGCGCCGCTGTCAACAATCCGTACGGCCTGAGCATCGGACCGGACGGCGCATTGTACTTTTGTGAGATCGGCAACCACCGCGTCCGCCGTCTGGACCTGAAAACCAATGTGATTTCGACCGTTGCGGGCAGCGGCCAGAAGGGATATTCCGGAGACGGCGGGCCCGCGCTCGCCGCCGCTTTGAACGAACCTTATGAGGTCCGCTTTGACCGGCGCGGCAACATGTTCTTCGCCGAAATGCAGAACCACGTGATCCGGCGGGTGGATGCCCGGACCCACGTCATCTCTACGGTCGCCGGAACCGGCGCGCCGGGCTTTAGCGGGGACGGCGGGCCCGCGACCGCCGCCCAACTGCGCCAGCCGCACAGCATTGAGTTCGACAAGGATGGCCGCCTGTTGATCTGCGACATCGGAAACCACCGCATCCGGCGGGTGGACTTGGGCAAGGGCACGATCGAGACCTGGGCCGGAACCGGCGAGCGGAAGCCGACCCCCGACGGAGCGCCCTTGGCGGGCACTCCGTTGAACGGACCGCGCGCGATCGCCGCGGCCCCGGACGGAAAACTGTACCTGGTGCTGCGGGAAGGCAACGCCGTCTACCGGATCGAGAACGGCCGCATTTTCCACCTCGCTGGAACCGGCGTCACCGGATACGACGGCGACGGCGGTCCGGCTAAATCCGCCCGGCTGTCCGGTCCGAAGGGAGTGTCCTGGGCGCCGGACAACAGCCTGTACCTGGCGGACACGGAGAGCCATACGATTCGCCGTATCGATCTGAAGAGCGGGATCATCACCACGGTCGCGGGGACAGGCGAGCGGGGCGACGGCCCGGACGGCGATCCGCGCAAGTGCCGCCTGTCGCGTCCGCACGGCGTGTTTGTGGATGCGAAGGGCGTCGTTTACGTCGGCGACAGCGAATCGCACCGGGTGCGGGTATTGCGGTAGGGCGCGGGCCGTGAGCCGGCGCACGCGATCCGCGCTACCCCATTGACGCGGAAGCTATTTAAGGGCATTCTAAATGTATCCGCGGAGGGGATTGGATGCGCACGTCCGTCCTGTTAGCTTTGAGTTGTACCGCCCTGCTTTGGGCCGCCGACACATTCACACAACGCCAGCGCGAGTTCTGGTCCTTTCAGAAGGTGAAGGAACAGGCGCCGCCCGCGGTGCAAAATGTCGCGTGGGTCCGTAGCCCGATCGATCGCTTCATCCTGGCCAAACTCGAGGCAAAGAATATCCCTCCCGCCGCGCCCGCGGACAAAGTCACGCTGCTGCGCCGCGCATCGTTCGATCTGATCGGATTGCCTCCCACGCCGCAGGAAGTGGATGCCTTTTTGGCGGACAAATCCCCGGACGCCTTCGAGAAAGTGGTCGACCGGCTGCTTGCCTCGCCGCAGTACGGCGAGCGCTGGGGACGCCATTGGCTCGATCTCGCCCGGTACGCGGAAAGCGAAGGGTTCAAGGCCGATGAGACCCGCCCCAACGCGTGGCGCTACCGGGACTATGTCATTCAGTCGTTCAATCAGGACAAGCCGTACGACCGTTTCGTCCAGGAGCAACTCGCCGGTGACGAATTGTGGCCCAACGATCCGCAGGCGCGCATCGCCACCGGTTTCAATCGCCACTATCCGGACGAGAGCAACGCGCGGAATCTGTTCCAGCGGCGGCAGGAAATCCTGGACGACATCACGGACGCCACCGGCGCGGTCTTCATGGGACTGACCTACGGTTGCGCGCGCTGCCACAATCACAAATTCGACCCCATCCTGCAGGCCGACTACTACCGGCTGCAGGCGTTCTTCGCCAATACCGCGGCGGACGACCACATTTCGATGCTGCCGCCGGCCGAACTCGCTGCGTATCGCGAGAAGCGCGCGAAGTGGGAGGTGGAGACGGCGGAGGTCCGCGGCAGGATTGCGGCTTTGCTCGACCCCGTCAAGAAGAAAGTGGTGGACGAATACTTCGAAAAGTATCCGCCCGAAATCCAGGCCATGATCCTGAAGCCCGCGGCGCAGCGGAATCCCTACGAATGGCAGATGTTCGCCAAGGCTAAGCCGTACCTCGAAATGAGCGACGAGGATGCAGTGAAGCAACTGCGCGGCGCGCCCAAGGCCGAGTACGAGAAACTGCGGGCGGAACTGGCGAAGTTCGACGGGATCAAACCGGAAGAGTTGGGAGAAGGCATCGGGATGGCCGATCTCGGCGCCGCCGCACCCGCCACGCACGTCCTCTCCGTCGGCAATTACGACCGGCCGAAGGAGGAAGTCCAACCGGGATTTCTGACGCTGCTCGATCCCGGTCCGGCGAAGATCGTTCCGCCGCCGGGAGTGAATTCCACGGGACGCCGCACCGCGCTCGCGAAGTGGCTCACCGATCCGGCGAATCCGCTCACCGCGCGAGTGATGGTCAATCGCATCTGGCACTACCACTTCGGCCGGGGCATCGCCGGCACGCCCAGCGATTTCGGCGTCATGGGCGAACGCCCCACCCATCCCGAGTTGCTCGATTACCTGGCGAGCGAATTCGTGCGCGGCGGCTGGAGCATCAAGAAGATGCACCGCCTGATCATGACCTCGGCGGTGTACCGCGAGTCGTCGGACTTCAACAAGGAGGCCGCGGAGATCGATTCCGGCAACCGCCTCCTGTGGGCCTTCCCGCGCCAGCGGCTGGAGGGCGAAGTGATCCGCGATGCGAGCCTCGCCGTTGCCGGGCTGCTGAATTTGAAAACGGGCGGCCCCAGCGTCTTTCCCGAATTGCCCGAAGGGATGGGAGCGTCGCGCGGCGGTTGGAAGACATCCACCGGCGACGACCGCAACCGCCGCAGCGTGTACATCTTCGTGCGGCGGAACACGCGCTATCCGATGCTGGAAGCGTTCGACATGCCGGACACGCACGAATCGTGCTCCCGGCGCAACGTCACCACCACCGCTCCGCAGGCGCTCACCATGCTGAACGACCATGTCGCCCTCGAGTGGGCGCAGTCGTTCGCGGCCCGCGCGCTTCAGGAAAAGGACCCGCTTGACCGCGCATTCCGCCTGGCTTACTCGCGTCCGCCGGACGGGTGGGAGAAGGACACGGTATCGACGTTCCTCCACAAGCAGCAGGAGGTGATCCACGCGCGCGCCGCGAAAGGCGAGAAGCTCGCGCTGCCCGCCTCGCTCCCGAATGGGTTGGAGCCCGAGTACGCCGCGGCGTTCGTGGATTTCTGCCAGATGCTGCTCAACTCCAACGAGTTCGTCTACAGGAATTAGCCATGGACCGACAACCTCACGTTCCCGGTTGCTGCCGCCGCGATTTCCTCATGCGCTCGTGCAGCGGTCTGAGCGCGCTCGCGCTGTCCTCCATCCTCCAGGCTGCCGAGCCGAAGGACCCGCTCGCAGCCAAGGCGCCCGACCACAAGGCCACGGCGAAGTCCGTCATCTTCCTGTTCATGGAGGGCGGACCCAGCCACATCGATCTGTTCGATCCGAAACCCGAATTGCAGCGGCTCGCGGGCCAGCCGATGCCGCCGTCGTACGGGAAAGTGATCACGGCGATGGGCACGGCGTCCAACACCCTGATGCCGTCCACCCGCACATTCAAGCAGTACGGACAAAGCGGAATGTGGGTGTCCGACTGGTATCCCAACATCGCGCGGCACGTGGACGATATCGCGATGCTCCGCTCGTGCTGGGCGGACGGACTGAATCACGTCGGATCGGTGTGCCAGATGAACACCGGCTCCATTCTCGCCGGCCGGCCGTCGCTTGGAGCGTGGGTGACTTACGGGCTCGGGACCGCCAATCAGAATCTGCCGACGTTCGTCATCCTGACCGACGACAAGGAAGTCCTCGGCGGGCCCAAGAACTGGAGTTCCGGATTTCTGCCCGCGAGTTATCAAGGGACGCTGTTCCGCCGCGAAGGAGCGCCCATCCTGGACCTCGCGCCTCCGTCCACGATCGGCGACGAGCAGCAGCGCGGACGCCTGGAGCTGCTGCGCAACCTGAATCGCCACTATGGCGAAACCAAGCCCGAGGATACGGAACTCGAGGCGCGCCTCCGTTCGTACGAACTCGCCTACCGCATGCAGGCGGCGGCTCCCGAAGCGGTGGACCTGACGAAGGAGTCGGAGGCCACGCGCAAGCTCTACGGCCTGGATAACGAGGTCACCGCGAAGTTCGGGATGAACTGCCTGTTGGCGCGGCGCCTGGTGGAGCGCGGTGTGCGATTCATCGAGCTGTACTCCGGCAGCGGCAGCGCTTGGGACGCGCATAACGATCTCGACAAGAACCACGCGCGGCACTGCCAGGAAACCGACGTGCCGATCGCCGGCCTGCTCAGCGACCTGAAATCGCGCGGCCTGCTCGACAGCACGCTGGTGGTGTGGGGCGGGGAATTCGGGCGCACGCCATTCAACGAAAAGGGCAACGGGCGCGACCACAATCCCTGGGGCTTCACCATGTGGATGGCGGGCGGCGGGGCGAAGAAGGGCGCGATCGTCGGCGCGACGGACGACATCGGGCTGCGCTATGTCGAGCGCCCGATTCACGTGCATGACCTGCACGCCACGATTCTGTGGTGCCTCGGCCTGGACCATGTGAAGGTCACGTATCTGCACAACGGCCGGTCCGAGCGTCCGACGATTGTCAGCGGGCAGGTGGTAAAAGAGGCGCTGGCCTAGAGTCGCGCCGCTCCGGCGGGCGTACAATCTCTAAATGAGATTTGTCGCACTCACCCTCGCTTTGTCCACCGCAGTCTTCGCAGCCGAGACCTTCACAACTTCGAAGGGGACGCTGGAGATCACCCCCATCCAGCACGCCAGCCTGATGATCAAGGCAGGCGGCAAGGTCCTGTACATCGATCCCGCGCAAGGCAGCTACGATGGCCTCCCGCAGGCCGATTACATCCTCGTCACCGATATCCACGGCGACCACATGGCGCCGGCCATTATCGACAAGCTCAAGAAGTCCGGTACCGTGATCCTGGCGCCCAAGGCCGTCGCGGCGACCGTTACCTCCGCCTCCCTGATCGCAAACGGCGAGTCCAAAACGCTCGGCGACTTTCAATTCGACGCCGTCCCCGCCTACAACCTGACGCGCGGACCGTCGGCCGGGCAACTGTTCCACGATAAGGGCCGCGGCAACGGTTACGTGATCACGTACGGCGGCAAGCGCTTCTACTTCTCGGGCGATACGGAAGGCATCCCGGAGTTGAAGGCCCTGCGCAATATCGACGCGGCTTTCGTCTGCTTCAACCTGCCCTACACGATGACCCCGCAGGAAGCCGCCGACGCGGTGCGCTCGTTCAAGCCGGCGGTTGTGTATCCCTATCACTACCGGGGTTCGGACACCGCAGCGTTCGCGAAGGCTCTGGAAGGCAGCGGCGTCGAAGTGCGCCTGCGCGAGTGGTATCCGAAATAGAATTCCCTGGCGGCCGGATTGCGCCCAGCGCCTGCGCTCGTCACTCCGCCGGGATCACCTTCACCTGCACAGCGGCTTTCGCGCTCGGCTCCAGTTTGACCGTCGTGGCGCGCGCCTCGAACTTCTTCTGCACGTCCGGATCCTGGTAAGCTCCCGGCTCCAAGTCCTCCCACGCAAATACGCGGTACTCGCCGGGTTTCAGGTTGCGGAACGAAGCCGCGCCGTTCTCGTCCGTATTGCGGCTTTGCACGGACGACGCCGGCCCGTCCTTCGGCACGATGGCCACCAGTGAGTTCGACACCGTTTTGCCGTCGCCGTCCACAATCGTGGCGCTCAAGTCGGCGGCGGTGGCGCTCAGCGTGATCTCGATCGGCGCGCTGCTCAGGAAATCCAGGCCGTCGTCGGGGACCTCCTGTCCCGCGTACCGGACCGATTTCACATAACATCCCTCCGGCAGCCCGGAGACGTTTACCGCGTACTTCAGGGGCGCGACGTTCTTGAGCGTGAAGGTTCCCTCGGCCGCCGCGCGCGCGCGAGGAGCCGGCCCCATCTGGAGCAACGTGGGCCGCAAATTCACCGAGAGATTCGACGCCTGGGTCTCCCCGCTCGCGCCCTCGATCTTGATGGAGCCGCCGACATCCATGCCGGTTCCAACCGTCAACGTCACGCCGTCCACGTGCCGGTTGCCGACTTCGACGGGCATATATCCCACCGGGGCGTTCGGACCGCCGCCCTGCGTGAACAGCAGGTACGATCCCGGAACCACGCCGCGAATCTCGAAGGTATTCTCCGGGGGACGCGCCGGGCTCATACCGGCCGTTTGCCGTCCTTCGCGGGTAGCCAGTCCGACCATGACCATGCCGCGCCCGCCGCGTCCTTCGGTGGGAGCCGGAGCGCCCAGCACGCGCCCGCGGATGCGGAACACCTGCGTCTTGACCAGCCGGATATCGATGCCGCGCATCTCGCCGCCCGCGCCGACCTCCACCGGAACGGCGTTGGCCGCGTCGGTGGTACTCGGGTAATACGTGCTGGCGTACATCGTCTCCGGGGTATCCGGCAGCGGCTGGTTGGATACCATCATCTGCGGCGGACCGTTATTCGGATTGCGCGAGCGCGTCGCGATCAGGTACTTGCCGGGCTCGAGGTTCGGGATGCGGAACTCGCCGATGTCGGAAGTCTGGCCGCTGTTGACCTCGGTCCACTGCTTCTTGCCCGAGCGGTACTGATACTTAAACGCGCGAACATTGACGTTCGCTGCGGGTTCGCCGTCCTCGTCGAGAACGCGGCCCGCGAGCACCGCCTGGGGGCTCATCTTCATCAGGACATCGCGAACCTGCTGATCCTGTCCGAGCCGGATGGGCGTGCCGCCGCTGGAGTATCGCCTGGCGCCGTAATTCTGGCGGAGAAACCCGGTACGCTCGGCGGAAAGCTGGTAGCGCGCCGCTTCCAGTCCGGTGAAGGAAAAGCGTCCGGTTTCGTCAGTCTCCTTGGTGATGATGTTCGACCGCATGCCGCCCGGTCCCATCGGCATCGCCATCGGCTGGGCCCCGCCGCTACCCTGGCCGCGCCCTCCGGCGGCAACGGCCGGACCGCGTCCGCCGTTCGCCGGCCGATCCGGTATGGTGGTGAGCCGGACGTTGACCTTCTTCAGCGGCGCTCCCGTCATCCCATTGACCACCTGCCCTTCGATCGATCCCTTAGCCGCCGCGGCTGGCGCCGCCGCCTGAAAACCGTACGCGGAAGCTGCCGCCACCAGGCACGCGCCCGCCAACCAGCCCTTCATGCACACTCCTTCTATATTCCATTGACGCATAACACGAACGGCAGGTTAGTGTTTCGTTTTTTGGGGGGAGATTCGTCCCTTGCTAAGTCGAGGCTGGTCGACACCACGGGAGGACGGTCGTAAGGGCTCCCGGCTCCGAAATCAGGCGAACGATTGCCTGAGGAGCCGTCTCGACGCGGTCGACACCCGTCGCCAATACGCTGGGGAGCATCGATTGCAAATCGCGGGCCGGACCGAGCGCCAGCAGCGACCCTGTCTCTTCGGTCATGCAGAAACCCCGACCAAAGATGCCGCCGCACTCCGGGTAGTGCCAAATTCTTGTTCGACCGCGCGCTACACTGCTACCAACGCGGAAAGTGGCCGGTCTCCTTCTGGTATGGCGGCGGGAAGGCGCGGGCGCCGATGCTGGAAGGGAGGCGACCCTCCCCCCTCAGCCGCTAAAGGGCCCGGTCACGCACCATCAGAAAAACAATTTGGCGGAAAGCTGGACCAGCCGCGGCCAATTCTGCTGGTTATTCGGCAGCATCCCGAACCGGTCGCTGCTGAAACTGGTCTCTGGGCCGCCGTAGCCGGGAGTGTTCGTGATGTTGAAGGCTTCCGCGCGAAACGTCCAGCGCAGGCGCTCCGTGAGCGCGGTGGACTTCTCGAACGCGATATTCAACTGCTTGGTCGCCGGATTGCGAATGTCCGAGAACCGGTCCGGGACCACGCGGAACGTGAAGCTCTGTCGCGACTGGTAGCAGCTCTTATTGTTGTTGAACCAGGCGTACCGGTTCTGGTCGGCCGCATGCCAATCGCCGCAGAAGTTCACCAGGTCCGGCCAGCCGGTCGGATAGCCGGAGGTGTAAGTATAGATCCACGCCAGTTGCCAGCCGCTGATGAGTTTGCCTGGCACACCGCGCGCCGAAGAAGCGTAATGGCGGCCGCTGCCGACGGGGAGGTCCCACACGCCGCTGAAAGATAAGGTGTGCGGCTTGTCCGTGTTGTCCAATTCATAGATCAGCGGCTCGCTCAGGTTCCAATTCTGCAGCCGGTGATTCGCCTCGAACGCCTTCGAAAACGTGTACGACAGAACGTAGGTCAGCACGCCGGTATTGGCGTTGCCGAGAACACGCTTTTCGAACTTCACCTGCAGCGCATCGTAGCGATACCGGCCCCATTGCGTCAGATTGTCGGTGAGCCCTTGAAAGACCGGATCGGGCCGCAACAGGCTGCCGCGGGAGATGGTCGGATTTTGTCCCTGCCCGCCGTTCTGCGGCAGGATTCCATAGAAGGGGTTCGGCACCTGGGTGCTGTTGTACGCCGTCTCGGCGCGCGAGCGGTTGTAATCCGCCAGGCTGATTTCGTTGATCGCCGTTCCCAGATTGATATAGATCTGGTAGTTTCCGGCGTACGAAACTTCGGCTAGGGTATTCCACGGCAGCTCCTGCTGGATTCCGAACGAATACTGATACGTTCGCGGAATCTTGAAGCGCGGGGGGTCGAAGCCGATTCCACGCCCGATGTTCGTCGTCAGTCCGAGTGCGGCGCCGCTCGGCGGCAGCAGTCCCGCGGGATACGGGTCCACCAGCGAATACGTCCCGGTCGTACTGTATCCGGCGCTCGGCGTGCGTCCGTCGAGCGTGGTCACGTAGGATGTGGTCTGCGCGAATCCCGTCGTGGTGTTGTTCTGTGTCGGCGACATGTAATAGACGCCCGCGCCTGCGCGGAGCACGGTTCCGCGGTGCATCTGCCACGCGACCCCGATCCGCGGGCCGATATTCGTCCAGTCGGTGTCGTACAGCCGCCGCGGTTCCCCGTTGACGCCCGCAAACTTCAGCCCTCCGAGCAGGACGGGCGGAGTGTCGGGGAAGGGATACTGCGGGTTCGTGGCGTCGTACTGCCGTTTGACCTGGGCCCAATTCGCCAGCACCGCGTCGCTATACGGATTCTTGGCGGAATAGTCCCACCCGCGATTCGCGCGATTGTAGCGTTCGATCCAGGGAACCTGTACGTCGTACCGCAGTCCCAGATTCAGTGTGACGTTGTTGGCTACCTTCCAATCGTCCTGCACGTAGAGCGCGTAATACGGCCGGGTGCGGTACGGATTGTCCTGCCAGTCCACTTGCCCGCTGGCCGGATAGCCCAGCAGGAGGCTCGCTACGGAGGATCCGTCGAATTGGCCTCCGTCGAAGCCGGAGAGTTGCCGCGTCCACCCGCGGTCGAATGAAAACGTGCCGTTCGCCCAGCCCTTGTTTCCAATGCCGTTCATCACGTAGTTGAGCTCGAACCCTGTTTTGATACTGTGCTTGCCGCGCGTGAGAATCAGGCTCGGCGCGAAGTTCCATTGATTGTAAGTGCTCCATTCTCCGGCGCTGCTCAGGGCGAAGAGCTGCGTGTATCCGTTCACGTCGAAACGCGGAACCGTGTTCTGCAGGACTGTCGGCGCATGCGGCATATTCGTCATGCCAAGCTCGTCGGTGGTGAAGTCGTAGTCCGTGTAACGTGGGAAGAAAGTCGTGAACCGGGCGAAGGAGCCTCGAACGTCGAGCACCGACGTCGGGTTCAATACCTTGGTCCAGGCCGCGATGTAATTCTGGTCCGTGCGCTGCGAGTTGATATCGCCGCTTCCGGCGGGCGGCGCGAAGCCGGTGGAGTTGCGGTATTCCTTTCCGTGCTGGAACGTGACCAGGGCATAGACCTTGTCGGACTCGCCCAGGTTGTGATCCCAGCGTCCCATCGGTTGGTCGTAGCGGTACCGGCCGTTCGTGTTGGTGTAGAAGTTCGAGCTGAGAGCCCGCGGATTCGGGCCGTTGGCGGAGGGGTAATAGCCAAGGACCTTTTGTCCCACCGGACTGATTCGCGACGGCGGGATCACGTTGCCGGGAAACAGGTCGCGGATGTAGGCGGATCCGCGGCAGTTCGCCGGCGCCGCGCAATCGCGGGAGGTCATTGGGTCGTAAATCATGTACCCGTAGTCGCTGAAGTGCTGGCCGTCGGCTAGGTTGGGCGGCGGAACACTGGAGATCACGGATGCCGGCTGTACCTCGCGCCAGCCCTCGAAGCTCCCGAAGACGAAGTCCTTGTCCTTCCGGATGGCGCCTCCCACCACTCCGCCGAACTGGTGCTGGTTGTGCGCGGGGCGAGGCGTGTTGGGCGTGGTCTGCTTGTTTTCCGTGCGGTTCGCGTCGAGCACCGAGTTGCGGAAATAATCGAACACATCCCCGTGCCAGTTGTTGTTCCCGCTCTTGATGGTGGTGTTCACTACCCCGCCGCCGAACCGCCCATAGGAGGCGTCGTAGGTGTTCGTCATCACCTTGAACTCCTGCACCGCCTCCACATTCGGCGCCAGTTGCCACGTGCCGTTGTTGTCGCTGATAGGCGCTCCATTCAGTAGAAAGAGGTTCTGACCGGTGCGCGCGCCGTTGATCTTGTAGCTGTTATTGGCGTCCCACCCGCGCGTCCCCGAGAATCCTCCCGGGCCGAAGGCCTCCTGGGTAAAGATCACGCCCGGCGTGAGGGACAGCAGCATGTAAGTCTGGCGCCCGTTGAGCGGATACTGCTGCGTCTTGATGGGATCGAAGACCAGCCCTCGGCTCGCGTCGCCCGTTTCGACGACCGATTGGACCTCGCTGACCGTGATCGATTCCGTCGCGGCGCCCACGGCAAGCTGCAGCGGCAGATTTACCTTGTCCGCCACTCGTAACACGATGTTCTCGCGCACCAGGCTCTGAAAGCCCGCGGCAGTGACTTCTATCTTATAAGTGCCGGGATCGAGATACGGGATGGTGTAGTTGCCCTCGGCGGTGGTTTGCACCTCTTTGCTCGAATTCGTACCGGTATTCGTGGCCTTGACGTTGGCGCCGGGGACGGCTGCGCCGCTGGGGTCTGAAACCAGCCCCGTCAACGTCGCCCGAAAATCCTGCGCATACAGGCCGGCAGCGAGCGCTGCCGTGGAGAAAACAACAATTCGAAGTCGCATCGAACTCCCCCCTCCTGGCGCGGCCCGCATTCAGGTCTGTCGAAACGGCTGGTTGGCGGCCCGCGTGAAGCATCACAAATTGTGAGTTGAAGCGGCCTATGTATCCGCATCATAACGCCGCCCGCGGGAGTAATCGAGTGTTCGTTGTACGTAATAGGCTTTTTGAGTACAACGTACTCGGGCGTCGGCTGCGGCACGATCCTTGATCCCAGGTTATCCATGGCCTCGACATAGCGCCGCGCCGTTCCAAGATGCCGCTCTCGCTCAACGGGTCGAGCCGGCGACAGGTATTCGGGCGGCCGAAGCCATCTTGGATCGCGCGAAATGCCGCGCGTTACACTGCTACCAAATGCGGACATGGCTGGTCTTGCTCTTCTGCGCGCGGTTATGGGCGGCGGACTTCCTTCCTGTAGCCGTCTGGTACGGCGGCGGAAAGGCGCGCGCGCCGATGCTCGAGCCCGATGCCCGCTCCAAAAAGGAGACCTGGCGCAAGGACATCCGGCAGATCAAAGCCCTCGGGTTCAATACCGTGCGCACCTGGATCGATTGGGCGTCCGGCGAACCGCGCCGCAACGAGTATCATTTCGAAAACCTCGACGTTATTCTCGAACTGGCGGAGGAGGAAGGCCTCAAGGTCTTTCTCCAGGTTTACATGGACTCCGCGCCACGATGGCTCGGCGTACAGTATCCCGATTCCTTCTTCGTTTCCTCCAATGGCGCCAAAGTGATCCCCGAATCTTCGCCGGGATATTGCATGGACCATCCGGGCGTCCGCAAGGCGGATCTCGCGTTTTATGCCGCGCTCGCGGAGCGCGCCAAACGCAGCCCCGCGTTTAGCGGTTGGGACCTGTGGAGCGAGCCGCACGTCATCAACTGGGCCAACCCGACTTACATCGCCAATCCCGAGTTCTGTTATTGCCCTAACACGCTTGCCCGGTTCCGCGCCTGGCTGCGCAAAAAGTACGGCGCCATCGAGCAACTCAACGCGGCGTGGTACCGCCGTTTCGATAACTGGGACGAGGTCGAGCCAGGCCGCATGAGCACGATTCTTTCGTACACGGACTACATCGACTGGAAGATGTTTATCGCCGACAAACTGGGCGAGGATCTGCGCGACCGCTATCTTGCGGTGAAGCAGGTCGCCCCCGCGCACGTTGTGACCAGCCACGCGGCGGGGGTCGGGCTTTTCGCTTCGCCCAATCACTGGGAAGGCCAAGCCGACGATTGGACCATGGCGCGCCAGGTGGATTACTATGGCACGTCCTTCTATCCCAAGCACTCCGCCAACGTCGATCGCGACGTGCCGTGGCGCGCGGCGCTGCTCGATTTCACGCGCTCTTTCGGATATGCTGGCGGACGCGGCGGTTTTTACATCGGCGAGCTGCAGGCGGGATTCGGGACCATCGCGCTGAACGTAAGTCCCACCGTCACGCCCGACGATCTGCGCGTGTGGGCGTGGTCGGCGCTCTCGCGCGGAGCGAAGGGCGTCAATTTCTACGCCTGGTATCCGATGAGCTCCGGGTATGAGAGCGGCGGCTTCGGCATGATCCAGCTGGATGGCACGATTACCGAACGGGCGCGCGCCGCGGGAGCGGTGGCTCGCGTGGTGGATCGCAATCAGAAGCTGTTCCTCGACGCGCGTCCGCCGCGGGCGCAGGTGGCGGTCGTCTACAACCCCATGGTGCACTTCGTTGGCGGGCGGCAGCGCGAGACGGCATACGGCGGACCGCAGGGCGAAGTCGCCGGCATCGAGCGCGATTCGCTGCTCGGCGTGTACCGCGCTCTGTTTCCGCAAAGCGTTCCGCTCGACTACGTGCACATCAACGAGCTTTCGGCCGAGTCGCTGCGCCCGTACAAACTTCTCATCGTGCCGTACCCGCTGCTCCTGCCGGAGGCGGCGGCGCCGGCGTTGAAACAGTACGTTGAAAACGGCGGAGCGCTGGTAGCCGAGGCGCGGTTGGGATGGAACAACGAACGCGGGTACGCGTCGGACCGCATCCCCGGCATGGGCCTGTGGGAACTGATGGGCTGCCGCGAGACGGCGGTGCAGGTGGGTGCGCGCGGACGCACCGAGTTGCGGTGGACGGGCTCGGACATTCCGGGATTGCACGCCGGCGATGCGCTGCCCGCGCGTTGGTACGAGGAGACCCTCGAGCCCTTGCGCGATGACGCGCGCATCGTAGCGCGCTTCGCCGATGGCCGCGCCGCGGCGGTGGCGTCGCGCTTCGGCAAAGGCAATACAATCATGCTCGGCTCGTACGTCAGCGCCGCATATGTGAACGCCGCCTCGCCGGTGACCGAGAGGTTTTACGCCGGGCTGCTCGAGTGGGCTGGAGTCACGCTGCCCGTAGCAGAGGCGACGCCGCAGGTCGAGGTCCGGCTGTTGGAATCGGGTTCGGAGCGGCTGGCTTTCATCTTTCACCATGCTCCGCAGGCCGGGGACGTCAGCGTCGGGTTGCGGCTGCCGGGAGGGTGGCGCGCGACGGACCTGGTCTCGGGAGCGGCGGTCGCAGCCGTGCCCGCGAATGGCGTTGTGCGGGTGGCGAAACGCATGGCGCCGTCCGAAGTCTGGGTGATTCGGCTGAGTGCAACATCTCGATAGTGCCCGCGAATACATACCCGATTGACAGGACGCCGCGCGTGTCCGCATCGTGAAATTCAGGAGGATGAATGCAACAGAGAGCGGTGTGCCTGGCGGCCATGGTGTGCGCCTTCCAATGGTGCGCGGCGCAGACGGTTCCGCCGGAAGCCGTACCGTCGTCCAGCCGGGTGGCGCAGTTGCCGCTGTCCGGCCGCACGGGCCCGCCGCCCGCCGCATTTCAAGGGAGCGCCTCGCCGTCGCCCGCGCCCGGACCTCCCATCGAACTTTCATTGGACGACGCCGTCCGCCGCGGCCTGCAATACAACCTCGGCGCCACCGGCTACCGGCAGGCGGCGCGGGTGGCCGAGGCGCAGCGTGCGATGGAGCGTGCCGCCCTGCTGCCCAATGTCGCGAGTAATCTGCTGGTCACCGACCAGCAGACCAATCTCGCCGCATTGGGCTTTACCGGCGAATCCGGCTTTCCGATTCGTCCTATCGTGGGACCTTTTCACTACTTCGATGTCCGGGCGGGCGTCAGCCAGACAGTCTTCGACTTTACGCGCCTGCGGAACTATCGCGCCTCGCAGGAGAGCGCGCGCGCCGTGGAACTGGGGGGTCGCGATGCCCGTGACGCCGTGGTCCTCGCCGTCACCGGCGGCTACCTTCAGGTTCTCGCCGCCGCCGCCCGCGTGGATGCAGTGCGCGCCCAGGTAGCCACCGCGAAGGCTGCGTACCAGCAGGCTCTCGACCGCTTTACGGCGGGAATCGTCCCCCGCATCGACGTCACCCGCAGCCTGGTGGAACTGCAAATCGAACAGCAGCGGCAGACCGCGCGGGAGAACGAGCTGGCGCGTTTCAAGCTCGACCTGGCGCGCACGATCGGACTGCCGCCCGGGCAGGAGTTTTCCTTGAGCGATATACTCCCCTTCGCTCCCTTGACCTCGATCGCGCTGGACCAGGCCCTATCGCGCGCCTTCGCCAACCGCGCCGACCTGAAGGCGGCCGAGTCGCAGGTTCGCGCGGCGGAGTTGGCGAAGCAGGCGGCGCAGGCCGAGCGGCTTCCCAGCGCGCAGGTCAGCGGCAACTACGGCGTCATCGGCCCTTCGCCGCAGAATTCCCACGGAACGTTTGGAGTGACCGGATCGATCCGGCTGCCGATCTTTCAAGGCGGGCGCGTGCAGGCCGATATCGAGCAGGCCGACGCCGTCTTGCAGCAGCGGCGTGCGGAACTCGCGGACGTGCGCGGCCGGATTGACGCGGAAATTCGCGCCGCCATGCTGGACATCCAATCGGCTGCGGCGCAGATCACCGTCGCCGAAAGTAACCGGGGGCTGGCGCAGGAGACCCTGACTCACGCGCGAGATCGCTTCACGGCCGGGGTGGCGGATACCGTGGAGTTGGTGCAGGCACAGCAGACCGTGGCCGTCGCGGAGCAGGATTACATCGCGAGCCTGTTCGCTCACAACGTCGCCAAAGCGGCCCTGGCGCGCGCCATGGGGCAGGCGGACCAGAATATCCGCGAGTTCCTGAGTTCGCCGAAGTAGTTGATCGACGGAGACGTTGAGGCACGGCCTTCTTCGATACAGCCGTCACACGCCGGTAATCTCTTTCAGCTTCGCGAAGAACTGCCGCTTGCGCTCGGTGTTGATGCCCCAATTGACCGGCGGGCATTGATAGCCGTCCGAGTAATCGCTTTTACCCGGGTCGAAATAGCCCCACGAGACGTACTGTCCGAGCGCGGTCGTCAGGTGATTCTCGGTTTCCTCGAAGCGGAAATGATCGTCCTCATTGATGAGCACCGGCATCGGACGGTAGCCCTCCGCCTGCCGCGTGCTCTCGATCATCCGCCGGATGCGCGCCGGGTCGTCCGGCCCGTTGCCGTGCAGCAATATGAAATCCGAAGCCTTGATGACATTCGGCCGCGCCGCGGCCCCGCCGCCGTAACTCGTTCCCACCAGCAGCCGCCGGCCGCCGCGCGTCTGGGCTTTGGCCGCCTCGATCAGCTCGTGCACCCGGTCGGGCTTCAGAATCGCATGGTCGTACGCCGCGACGTTGCACTCGTTGTCGATCTCGACCAGTACGTTGCGGTAATCGCGATCCAGCAGCCACGACGTTGCATTCGTCACCGCGCGCCGGACGGCGGCTTCGTCGCGCACGCGTTGGTCCTGGCCGAAATAGAAGTAGCCGACGATGGCCGCCATCCCGAGCTCGTCCGCGCGATCCAGAATTCGGGCGAGCCGGTTCATGTAGGCCGGCCGGAGGTCGCCGTTGGGATCGATGGCGCTGTTTTCCCAGGGCTGGCCTTTGGAATAACCCTCCGGGCTGCCGCCCTGCAGATTGACGGTGAACGCCAGGGCCCCGTGCCTCCGCCATTCCGGCATGGCAGCGATGAACTCGCGGGTGTTGCGCTCGGCATCCCACTTGCCGGTATCCGGGTACGCCCAGCGGCCGCGGGTTTCCGGATTCAGATCGTCGAATACGCCCTGCACCACGCGCAGGTTCATCAGCAGCCCTTCGATCTTCATCCCGCGCCAGCTGCGCCCCTTGTAGGTGGGCTGGCCGTTGATGAGGAAGCGGTCGCCTTGGATGGATACGGAGGTCTTTCGGGCGGCGTGCAAAGCGGCCGGCGCCGCGGCGGCGAGGGCGAGAAAGTCTCGGCGGTTCATAAGACAGCCATTCCATCACACTGCGGCATCGTGTGGGAATCCAGACGGCGAAATCCGCTGAATGCATGCCGCTCGTATAATGCGACATGCCCGATGCATTGAATGTCATTCAGAGATTCATCGCCGAATACCAGACGGAAGGCGATGAGACCGCCGCGGAAGAGCTGCTCGCCCCGGATTTCGTCGATCATACGCCCTTTCCCGGCTTCGGATCGACACGGGAAGACGTGAAGCGCCTGTTCAACGCGCTGCGCACCGCATTCCCCGACCTGCGCGCGGAGGTTCATGAACAGATTGCGGACGGCGACCGCGTGGCTACCCACAAAACCTTTCACGGCACACATAAGGGACCGCTGTTCGGGATTCCGCCCACAGGTAAGCCCGTAGCGATTCGCGTTATCGACCTAGTGCGCGTGTGTGAGGGACGGATCGCGGAGCACTGGAACGTGGTGGACGTCGCCGGCCTGATGAGCCAGATGCAGACGACTACTCCCGTGCCCGAAACACCCGCCGGTCAGTAACGAGTGGAATGGAGCCACCGGAGGGGCTCGAACCCCCGACCCGCAGTTTACAAAACTGCCGCTCTGCCAACTGAGCTACGGTGGCTTTCTTTTGAACAACTTACAGGGGATGAGGCTGACTTTTGAGGTACAGTCTATGCCTTCACCCTTCGAACAATTTGTACAAGAACGAGTATATCTCAAGGGCGTTTCGCCCGAAACCCGCCGCTGGTACAGCTGGGTGGAAAGAGCTTTCCAACCGGTCCTCGAGGAGCCCACAAGAGCGGGAGTCATGGAGTGCGTCAAACACCTGCTGGAGAACGGCTGCAAGCCCTTAACCATCAACAGTATCCGTTGCGGATTCAATGCCTATTTGCACTGGAGGTTTGGAACTGGAGAAAAGTGCAGCTCACAGTGTACTCATGTTAAAGTGCCACGGCTAAAGGAAGAACAAAAAGTAATCGAAACCCTTTCAGCAGACGGTATCCGCGCCGTGATAGGGTTTAGGCCAAAAGGGAGAAACCTCGCCAGGGCGCATCTCATTGCGCTTACGATTTTGGACACGGGAGAGAGCCAGCGAGGTGCTTGGACTGACGAAAGAGGACATTGACTTGGACAACCTGATTCTTAAAGTATTTGGGAAAGGAGGAAAGCACCGACTCGTACCCTTTAGCGCCGAACTTCGCAAGAACCTCTTCAGATTCCTTCGTGATGCCCCAAGGAACTTCGTTTTTGGTACAAAGAACAATTCTAAAGTCTCCGTCCGCAACCTTGAACGGGATTTCAAGGTACTCGGGCAGAAGCTGGGTATACCATGTACGTTTTTCTCCCCACACGCTTAGACATAGCGCCGCTGTTGGTATGCTTCGTGGAGGTATGGACCTTTATTCGGTTCCTCTCCGAAAAGTGTAATTGCCGTTGAAGCCCTGTGAACTCTTCAGGTTGCGTCGGGCAAGGATTTTGAGGGCACCCCGGCATCGGGTTAATTTCGTGTTTCCGCCCAAGGAATACGAAAGGACCCGGACCGAGGTGCTCATTGAGACCTTTATCAGAAAACAGCTGCATTTGAAAGCTCATACCGTGACCAAGGTAGAAGAGACCGACGAGTGCATGCTGGTGTATATCGACCGGCTGGGAAGGCGGCTCTTGCGCTGCGGGGTTTGCCGACAGCGATGCTTGGATGTCCACGATATTCGGACAGAGCGTGAGTGGCGCGATCTCTCTATGCGGAAGCTGCCATTAAAACTGCGCTACCAACCGCGCCGGGTGAAGTGTCCCCGCTGCGGGGTGCGGGTCGAGGACTTTCCGTGGGCGGAGCCCTGGGCGCGGGTAACCACGGCGCTGTCCAATGCCGTGGCCGTGCTGGCGCGGGAGTTGAGTTGGCAGGGCACGGCACGCGAATACGGGTTGAACTGGAAGACCGTCGCCACGATTGTGAAGCGGGCGGTGGGTTACGGACTGAAGCACCGGAAACGACCGCCAGTACGTGCGATTGGCATCGATGAGGTGAGCCGTCGTAAAGGACAGATCTACCTCACGGTGGTTTACGATCTGGAGCGCCGGGTCCTGCTGTGGGTGGGAGACGACCGGACCGAAGAGGCGGTGCGGCCATTCTTCACCACGGAATTGGGCAAACGGCGCTGCCAAACGCTTCAGGTTGTCTGCATGGACATGTGGGCGGCGTACGCGAAGTTGGTGCGCGATCACGCCGTCAACGCGCAGATCCTGTTCGATCGCTTCCACATCGTCAAGCACCTCAACGACGCCGTCGACGCGGCCCGCCGCGAGTTGTGGCGTCAACTCACCACCAAACAGAGAGTCAGCTTCAAAGGAACCCGCTGGCTGCTGCTGAAGAATCCGTGGAACCTGAGCAGTGGCCAGAAGGAACGGCTTTCCACGCTCGTGCGCTGGAATTCGCCGCTGGTTCGAGCCTGGTACCTTTCCAGCACATTGGGATCCTAAGCTTAGAATTCCACGTGGACAAGTTGTCGCGG
>JADMIO011000810.1_pt1 | contig 20099 bp, 15 predicted proteins | sample 8958161 | NCBI WGS metagenome assembly JADMIO01 (sample SAMN16585339, study PRJNA669376) | soil metagenome | isolation source: Crop rotation soil | place: USA: Cullars Rotation, Alabama | collected 2011 | reverse complement strand
CGCGACAACTTGTCCACGTGGAATTCTAAGCTTAGGATCCCAATGTGCTGGAAAGGCAGGTAGGCCATCAACTGCTCGTCGGAGCCCTCGGCGCCGGGCTGGCGGGCCACCCAGTCGTCGACCAGCTGGCGATCCTCGTCGAGCACGTCGATGTCCTTGGCGCGCAGCAGGCGCACCAGGGTGCGACCGAGGCGCAACGTCGCGGCCCGGCTCTTGTCACCGTCGCGCGGGACGTAGGCGGGCGCATCGGACTCGCCGAAGAACTGCATGTCGATCTGTTCGATCGATCCCCCGGGGGCGCGCAGCCCGAGCATCCGCACGTAGCTGGCGTTGATGTAGCCGTAACCGCCGAACGTCCCGAGGATGACCTTGGGCTCGTCGGCCGGGAAGTCACCGGTGGCGACCATCCCCAACCTGATGAACGCATCCCGCCAGCCGTCCTCGGCCGACTGTCCGTAGAGGTCCCACGTCAACGGCAGCACGACCTCGGGGAAGACCTCCCCGATGTTGCCGCGCGTGTACAGCGGCCACTTGCGGCTGACGGCGTTGTCCATCACCCACTGATCAGCACCCGACGGTTGGGCTCCCATCCGCCCTCCCTTCATCCCCAGTTCGGGACAGTCAAGCACAGCCCGAATGGGCGAGCCGTTGCGGGAGACTCGCTGGCAGACTCGCCGGATGAGGCTGATCGAGCGTGCCGCCGAGCTGGCCGCGCTGACCGACGGCGTCGCCGCAGCACGGTCAGGGTCGGGCCGCATCGTGCTGGTCGCCGGCGAGGCCGGCGTGGGCAAGTCGGCGCTGGTCGAGGCGCTCGTGCCGCTCGTCACCGACACCCGCGTGCACCTGCTGGCGTGCGACGGGCAGTTCACGCCCCGTCCGCTCGGCCCCCTGGTCGACCTCGCCGCCGACGTCGGCGGGCGGCTGGACGTGCTGTGGCGCGCCGGCGCCGAGCGGTCCGAGCTGTTCGCCGCACTGCTCGACGAGCTGCGCCAGTTCACCGTGCTGGTCGTCGAGGACGTCCACTGGGCCGACGACGCCACGCTCGACCTGCTGCGCTTCCTCGCCCGGCGGGTGCGCACGTTGCCGTGCCTCGTCGTGGCGACCTACCGCGACGAGTCGGCCACCGACGACCGCCTGCGCCACGTGATCGGCGAGCTGGGACGGCAGCCGTCGACGCAGCACCTCGAGCTGCGACCGTTGTCCCCGGCGGCGGTGGCCGAGCTGACCGACGGTTCCGGGCTCGATCCCGCCGAGCTGCACCGCCTCACCGGCGGCAACGCCTACTTCGTCACCGAGCTGCTGCGCGCCGGCACCACCCAGCTGCCGCGCACGGCGCGCGACGCGGTCATGGCCCGCACCGTGCAGCTCGGCCCGCAGGCCAGGACGGCGTTGGAGGTCGTCGCCGTGCTCGGCCAGCGGGCCAAGCCGGCGCTGCTGGTCAAGGCCGGGCTCGACGGGGAGGACATCGACGAGCTCGTCGCCGCCGGCCTGCTCGTCGTCGACGGGGATGCGATCGGGTTCCGCCACGAGCTGGCCCGCGTCGCCGTCGACTCGACGATCGCCCCGTACCGGCGGATCGACGTCCATCGCCAGGTGCTCGATGCGTTGCAGTCGTTCGGCTGCGACGACGACGCCCGCCTGGCGTTCCATGCCGAGGCCGCCGGCGACATCGCCGGGGTGCGCCGCTGGGCGCCACGTGCGGCCGAGCGAGCCGCCACCCTCGGCGCCCACCGCGAGGCGGTCGCCCAGTACGAGCGGGCGTTGCGCCACGCCGACGACGCCGATCGGCGCACGGTCGCCGGACTGCTCGACGCACTGGCCACCGAGCTGGCCCCACTCGACCGGTGGGACGAATCGGCCGCGGCACGCTCGGCCGCGCTGGCGATCTGGCGCGAGCTGGACGACCCGTTGCGCATCGGCGACGACCTGCGCCGCCTCGCCGCGGTGATGTGGCGACTGTGCCGCGGACCGGAGTCCGACCGTCACGCCGACGCCGCGGTCAAGGTGCTCGAACCGCACGGACCGACCGTCGAGCTGGCCTGGGCGTATGCGACCCGCGCCGCCGGCGAGCAGCAGGACGTACCGGACCAACTGGCCGATGTCGCCCGTGCCCGCCAGGTCGCGACGGAGGTCGACGCGCCCGACGTCCTCGCCTACGTCCTGGCCTGCGAGGCCGTGGCCCACTACCGCGACGGCGCCGACTGGGAGCGGCCGCTGCGCGAGGCGCTGGCGCTGGCCCACGCGCGTGGCTTCGATGCCATCGCCGGGTCGAGCTACGCGATCGGCTACGAGCTGTACGTCACCGCGTTGCGCATCGCCGACGGCGACTCGCTCTACGAGGAGGGCCTGGCGTTCTGCGATGACCGTGAGCTGGCCGTGTCGTCCTCGTGCCTGCGCGGGCGGCGGGCGTTGGCCCTGGTCGAGCTCGGCCGGTTCGACGACGCGCTCGCCGTCGCCGGCGAGGTGCTCGACGCCACGGCGTCGCCGGTCAACCTGCTGACGTCGCGCGTGGCGACGGCGCTGGTGCGGATGCGCTGCGGTGCCGGCGACGTCGACGCGGTCCTCGAGCCGGCGTTGTCCTCGGCCGACGGGCTGGTCGAGACGCCGTGGATCGTGCTCACCCGGCTGGCCCGCGCCGAGCAGCGCTGGCTGGGCGGGGATGTGGAGACGGCCCGCGCCGAGGTGGCCATCGCCCGCGCCTCGCTGACGCCCGCGTACCCGGCGGAGACCGCCGAGGTCGAGCGCTGGGAGCGTCGCCTCGGCGGACGTCCCAGTGAGCCGACCGAGTGGTGGGAGTCACGCGGCTGCGCGTGGCGGGCCGCGGCTGCGCTCGTCGATGCCGGCGACGAGGCCTCGTGGCGCGAGGCGCTCAGCCGCTTCGACACCCTCGGCGCCGGACGGTGGAGCGACGTCGTGCGCCGGCAGATGCGCGCCGCCGGCCTGCGCGTCGCCGGCGCCGGACCACGGCCGAGCACGCGGCGCCACCCGCGCGGGCTGACGCCGCGCGAGCAGGAGGTGCTCGACCTGCTCGGCGACGGGCTGACCAACGACGAGATCGCGGCCCGGCTGTTCATCTCGGCCAAGACGGTCGACCACCACGTCTCCGCCGTGCTGGCCAAGCTCGGCGTGGCCAATCGACGTGAGGCGGCGCGGCTCACCTCGGCCTGATCTCAGCGCGCCGTCACCCGCTCCGGTCGGTCGGCGCCGGCGGCGCGGGCCGCGTCGATCTTCGCCGAGGTCAGGCGGGGCACGGCGTAGGCGAGCACCACGAAGCCGATCCCGCCGGCCACGAACCACGGCACGCGCAGGGCCACCTCGCGACCCCAGTGCGGTTCGACGACGGCGACGATGACGCCGCCGAGCGCCGTGCCGATCGGCATCATCCCCCAGGCGAAGAAGCGGTACACGCTGTTGACCCGGCCGAGCAGGCGGTCGGGGATGATCGACTGGCGCAACGACACGGTGATGACGTTCCACACCACGCCGACCATCGCCTCGATGCCGAACATCACCAGGACGAGCGGCCACCAACTGGTCATCCCGATGACCAGCGCGGTCGTCGCGGTGCCGACGAGGGTGAGGTACAGCGACGGCCCGCTGCCGAGGCGCCGGCGGATCGCCGGTGCGGTGAGGCCGCCGATCACCGAGCCGATCGCGCCGCCCATCGTCAGCACGGCGAACACCAGCGCCGAGGTGTGCAGCACCTCCTGGGAGAACAGCACGAGCGTGGCCACCTGCATCGCTGCGAGGCCGTTGATGATCCCGAGGATGATCGCCATCGGGCGCAGCAGGGAGTGGTGCCACAGCCAGCCGAAGCCCTCCTTCAGGTCCGCCTTCCACGGCGTCGGCTCGGGAGCGGGCGTGGGGCGGAAGTGGCCGGCGATCAGGGCGACGAGCGCGGCCGAGGCGACGAACGACGCGGCGTCGAGGGCGAACGGGAGGAAGAAGGCGACGGCGATGAGCAGGCTGCCGAGCGGCGGGCCGATGAACGTGTTGGCCGCCTGCTCGGCCGACCACATCCGCCCGTTGGCCCGCTCCAGTTGGTCGGACTCGACGATCGACGGGATGATCGTCTGCGCCGAGTTGTCGCGCAGCACCTCGGCGAAGCCGAGCAGCAGGCTGGTGACGACGAGGATCACGTACAGGCCGGTGCGCGTCCCGACGATCTCCTCGATGTGCGCCGGGTCGGGCAGCTCGCTGCCCAGGCCGAGCACGGCGATGGCGACGAACGCGGTGAGCACGGCGCGGATCGAGTCCATCAGCACCATCGCCCGGCGGCGGTCGACCCGGTCGGTGATCACCCCGGCGGGAAGGGTGAACACCAGCCACGGCAAGCGCTGGGCGATCGCCACGACGGCGACGAGGACCGGGTTGCGGGTGACGGCCGAGGCCAGCCACGGGTAGCCGATCTGGCTGACGCCGTCGCCGAGGTTGGAGATGACGCTCGCCGTGAACAGCTTGCGGTAGTTGGGCCCGAGCGATTCAGCCATCGTCGTCCTTCAGCGCCGGTTGGTCGGTCGGGCTGAGTGCGAGGAGCAAGCCGTAGACCGTCGTGCCGCTGCGACGCGTGTCGATGAACTCCATCGCCAACGCATCGAGGCGCGCCGCGAACTCCTTGGCGCGAGCCTTGGGGATGCGTGCGTAGCGCAGGGTGATGAGCGACGTGTCGTCGGGGCGGAACGTCGTCATCGCCTCGGCGAGGAAGCCGTGCTCGGTGCGGGCGGTCGCCGAGCTGTCGTCGACGAAGATCGTGCGCGCCGTGCGACCCCAGAACCGCTCGGTGAGCGCACGCACCCGCCGGGTGCGCACGACGTCGACGAGCCCGGCGCGCTGGAGGACCTTGAGGTGGTGGTCGACGGTGCCCTTCGGCCGGCCGATCGCCTCGGCCAGCTCGGTGGTGCTGGCGGCGCGCTCGGCGAGGAGGTGGAGGATCGAGCTGCGCACCGGATCGGCCAGGGCCTTGAGCTGTGCGGGTGTGCTCGCACTCACCGAGTCGGCGAGGTCGTAATCAGGAATGTCCCGTTTCGGTCGAACGTCCGACATATGTCGTACGTTAGCGCGTCGTGACGATCCCGTGGTCGGCGGCCCAGCGGGCGACGTCGCGACCTTCGAGCGCGGCGGCGAGCACGTCGGGGAACTGGTTCGGGGTGCAGGCGAACGAGGGGACACCGAGCGCGGCGAGGATCTGGGCCTGCTGGTGGTCGAACGCCGGGGCGCCCTCGTCGCTGAGGGCCAGCAGGACGACGACGACGACGCCGGCGCGGACCAGTTCGTCGATCCGGGCATGGAGCAGGTCGGCGTTGCCGCCCTCGTACAGGTCGGTGACCAGGAACAGCACCGACTCGGCCGGGCGGGTGATCAACTGCCGGCAGTAGCCGACCGCCTGGGCGATGTCGGTGCCGCCACCGAGCTGGACGCCGAAGAGGATGTCGACCGGGTCCTCGGCGACGGCGGTGAGATCGACGACGCTGGTGTCGAAGGCGATCACCGAGGTGCGCAGCGAGGGCACCTGGGCCAGGACGGCGCCGAACACCGCCGCGTAGACGACGCTGTCGGCCATCGAGCCGCTCTGGTCGATGGCGACGACGACGTCGCGGGCCAGGCTGCGCTGGCGGCGGCCGTAGCCGACCAACCGCTCGGGGACGACGGTGCGCTGCTCGGGGATGTAGTTGCGCAGGTTGGCCAGGATCGTGTGCGGCCAGTCGATGTCGGCGGGGCGCGGGCGGCGGCCACGCTGGGCGCGGGCGAGCGCGCCGTGGACGGCCTGCTGGGTGGGTGTCGCCAGGCGCCGGCGGATCTGCTCGACGATGTTGGTGACGACCTGGCGGGCGGTGGCCCGGGTGGTGTCGGGCAGCAGGCGGTTCAGCTCGACGAGCAGGGTGACGAGGTGCAGGTCCGGCTCGACCGCCTGGAGCATCTCCGGTTCGAGGAGCAGCTGTTGCAGGCCGAGCCGGTCGATGGCGTCGCGCTGCAGGACCTGCACGGTCGGGCTCGGGAAGTACCGGCGGATGTCGCCGAGCCATCGGGCCACCGCCGGCGCCGACCGGCCGAGCCCGCCGGAACGGCCGCCCCCGCGGGTCCGGCGCTGCGGCGAACGGGCGTCGTAGATCGCCCCCAGCGCGGCGTCGATGCGCGCGTCGGCCCCGTCGAGGCTCACCCCGGTGCCGTCGGCGTCCGGATCGTCGGCCCCGCCCAGCACCATCCGCCACCGCCGCATCCGCTCGTCGCGCGAGACACGGCTGACGTCACTCACCGCCCCACCTCCCCCGCCGCTCGTAGCGATGACTTGTGACGCGGACAGGTCGGCTCACAAGTCATCTCACCACGCTGGTCCGTCGCCATCCGGCGAGGCGATGACGTGTGACGCGGACAGGTCGGCTCACAAGTCATCGCGCACCGCCGGGGGAGGGGGCGCCGAGGAGGTGGCGGACGGTGAGCATCGCCGCCGCAGCGCGCTCGGGATCGAGGTCGTCGTCGACGAGGTGATCGGGCGTCGCGGAACCGTCGGCGAGCAGGCGGCCGAGTTGGCGGCGCTCGGCCGGCTCGAAGCCGCCGAACGTGCGGCGCAGCAGGGGGACGGCGGTGGCGAACGCGTCCGGCGCGAGGGACGAGACCCACTCGTCGACGACGCCGAGCAGCTCGGCGTCGTGGACCAGCACGGTGCCGCTGCCGGCCAGGAACCCTTCGACGAACGCCGCCGCCTCGGCCGGCGCGACGCCGAAGGACAACGCCCGCGACAGGCGCCGCTCCACCCGCTCGCGGTCCCACGTGCCGCCGTCGTGCAGCAGCCGGGCGGCCCGCCCGCGGATCAGCCCGTGGACGTCGGCCCGGCCGGTGACCCGTTCGAGCACGGCCGGCCAGGACTCGCTGCGGGCCGCGTGGTCGGTGAGCGCCAGCGCGGCCTGCACCGCGGCCAGCCGCTCGACCATCACCGCAGCGGCCTCGTCGTCCAGGGAGCGGCAGGCCCCGAGCACGCCGGCGACGACGCGCACCACCAACCCGTCGAACACCGCCCGCAGCGCACCCGCGTCGGTGGCCCGGACGTCGCCGTAGCGCAGCGCCGTCGCCAGCGGGACGAGCGTGTCGATCACCTGGGCGAGATCCGGGTCGTGCGCCGCCTGGGTGGCCAGCCGGTCGACGACGGGCACGAGCACCTCGGGCAGATCGGCGAGCAGGCCGGCATCGAGGATGGAGACGAGGTCGGCGAGCGCCGTCGATGCGTCCGCCCGCTCCAGCAGCCGGCTCGTGGCCGCCGCTTCCACCGTCGTGCCGTGGCCGGCCAGCTCGATCAGCCGGATCGTCAGCTCGGGCTGCCACGACACCTGCCACGTCTCCCGGAACGTGCCGCTGCTCCCCCGCCCCTCACGCAGCGCGCCCCACGGGACGCCGAGCCCGACCAGCCGGTGGAGGAGCACCGACTTGGCCCGACCCGAGGGTGTCCGAACGTCGAGCTCGAGGGTGCGGCTGACCGGCTCCGGCTTCAGTCGGGCCTTGCGCGACTGCACGGCGAGGTCGCGGGCCAGCGGCACCTGCGGGGCGTCGTCGGGCACCGTGCCGATCGCCTCGCCGACGATGAGCTCGTCGTGGATCAGCTCCATGCCGGAGCCGGTGGCGGCGAGGACGGTCTCGGCGGCATCGAGGACCTCGACCAGGCCGGCCCGCGGCCGGCCGCGCAGCGCGGCCAGCGCCGACGCGGCGCGGGTGGCGGCGATGAGGTGGTCGGGCGACGCCGGCAGGTCGTGGCGGCGCAACAGCCGGGCCGCGTCGACGAACCACCGGCTGACCCCGGCCTCGCCGGGATGGGCGAAGACGTGGGCGTACCAGCCCGGGCTGCGCACTCCCGCGGCGTAGCCGGGCGCGCCGTCGGCGCCGGCCGCGGACAGGCGCCGGTGGGTCCACGGCACCCAGCTGACGCCGACCTTGACCTTGGGGAGGCCGCGCAACGTCGCCGCGTCGCCCTTCGCCGGACCGTCGATGCCCAGCGCCGGCACGTGCCACGCTCCGCAGACCACGGCGATGCGGGCGAAGCCGTCGGCCACGGCCCGGCGGATCGCCTGGCGCATGTGGGCCTCGCGCCGTTCCTCGCCGAGCGATGGTGGTGGTGCGCCGGCCCGCGTCACGGCCATCGCCGCGGCCACCGCGTCGAACGCCGGCGGACCGTCGCCGCGGTGTTCGATGACGTCCTCCCACCACCGCTCTGGATCGGGGTCGCCAGCAGCGGCCGCCAGCGTCGCCAGCGGATCGATCGGTCGGCCGTGACCGGCGGCGAACAGACCGTCGTCGGCTGCCTGATCGGCGAGGACGTTGGCCAGCGGGAGGTCGATCGCCCGCAGCTCGACGTGGTGCTCGATCGCCCAGGCGAACGCGCACCACTCCGGGCTGAACCCGGCGAACGGCAGGAACGCCGCGGTGCTCGGCCGGTCGATCACCCAGCCGAGCAGGGCGACCGGAGGACGCAGACCCGGGTCGCCGATCCAGCCGAGCGCCGCCTGGCAGTCGGCCGGCAACTCGACGAGCACGGCATCGGGCCGCCACTCGTCGAGCGCGGCGACGAGCGAGCGCGCCGATCCGGGGCCGTGGTGGCGGATGCCGAAGGAGCGGACGATCATGCCGAACCGCCGGGGTGAGGCTGCACGGCCACGTCAACCGAGTTCGCGACAGGCGTCGTAGAACTCCTCCCAACCGGCGCGGTCGCGCACCACACCCTCCAGGTACTCGCGCCAGGCGACGTCGTCGTGCACCGGGTCCTTGACCACCGCCCCGAGGATCCCGGCGGCGACCTCGCTCGGGCCGAGCACGCCGTCGCCGAAGTGGGCGGCCAGCGCCAGTCCGTTCGTGACGACCGAGATCGCCTCCGCCGTGGACAGCGAGCCGCTCGGCACCTTCAGGCTCACCCGGCCGTCCTCGGTGACCCCGTTGCGCAGCTCGCGCATCACCGTGACGACGCGGCGGATCTCCTCGTCGGCGGTGGGCACGGCGGGGAGGGCGAGCGCCGCACCGAGCTCGCCGACGCGCCGGCGGACGATGGCCACCTCCTCGTCCGGATCAGACGGCAGGGGCAGCACGACGGTGTTGAACCGCCGGCGCAGCGCGGCCGACAGGTCGTTGACACCACGGTCACGGTCGTTCGCCGTGGCGATGAGGTTGAAGCCGGGCACCGCCTGCACCTCGGTGGCCAGCTCCGGGATCGGCAGCGTCTTCTCCGACAGGATCGTGACCAGCGCATCCTGGACGTCACCCGGCATGCGCGTCAGCTCCTCGATGCGGGCGATCGCCCCGGCGCGCATCGCCCGGTAGACCGGGCTGGGTACGAGGGCGGCTTCGCTCGGCCCCTCGGCCAAGAGGCGGGCGTAGTTCCACCCGTAGCGCAGCGTCTCCTCGGTGGTGCCGGCGGTGCCCTGGACGAGCAGGGTGGAATCGCCGCTGATCGCCGCGGCGAGGTGCTCGCTCACCCACGTCTTCGCCGTTCCGGGCACGCCGAGGATGAGGAGCGCTCGATCCGTGGCCAGGGTGGCGACCGCGACCTCGATCAGCCGGCGCTGGCCGACGTACTTGGGCAGCACGACCGTGCCGTCGGCGGCGACGCCGCCGAGCAGGTACGTCACCACGGCCCACGGCGACAGGCGCCAGTTCGGTGGGCGCGGCCGGTCGTCGCCTGCGGCGAGCGCGACCAGCTCGGCGGCGTGCTCGTCCTCGGCGTGCGGGCGCAGGACGTTCGTCACGCGGGCTCCAGCTCGGTGAGCATCCGGTGACGGAGGCGGGCCAGATCGGCCAGGGCGAAGCTCAACCCGATCGACGGCAGGGACGGGTTCAGCGCATCGAGCCCCGCAGCCAGCTCCGGCAGCGTGCCGGGGGCGGCCCGGGCGACGAAGTTGAGCAGGACGGCACGGTGGGAGGCGCCGAGTGAACGGTCGGCGAGCATCGCCGTGACCGTCCCGGCCACTGCGTGCGCCGGCGCGTGGAGGAGGCCGGCCAGCTCGGGCAACGTCGGCAGGTCGGGCAACTCGCCGAGCAGCTCGGGATCGACCGTCCTGCGCCCGGACGCGGCGAGGTGCGGCTGATGATCGATCAGCCACGCCGCCAGGGGCCCGGCGGCGACCACGACCCGGGCGCGACGCAGCGCGTCGGTGCGGTGGCGAGCGAGCAGCGGACCGAGCAGCTCGGGGGCGAGGCGCCGACCACTGGTGATGACGGCGAGCAGCCATTCGTCCTCGAGGATCGGCCAATCGACGACGACTTGATGCCACGTGCGCGTCGCCGCCGGCGGGGTGATCGGTCGGAGATCGTCGGGTGGCGGGGCGAACGGCGCGGTGACCGGTGCCGGACGGATGCCGGCGCGGCGGACGACGGTGGTGGCCGCGGCCTGCTGGAGCAGGCGTTGCGACGGGCTGTCGCGCGGCTCGTCGGCAGCGAGGTCGGCGAGGAGACCGACGGCCGGCGGCGGCGGTTCGCGCCGGTCGGTGCCGAGCAGCGAGGCGGTGAGCATCTCCTGCCAACGTGCCGCAACGGTCGGCCCACTCATGATGCGAGCCCAGGGTCGACGAAGCCGCGATCGGCGACGGGCCCGATGTCGACGATGCGGTCGGGCAGGTGGACCGTCAGCGGGACGAGTCCGTTCGGCGTCCACTCGCACGTCAGCGGGACCGCTCGGCCTGCGCTGCAGGCGAGGAGCATGGCCAGGCCGCTGTCGCGTTGATCGACGGCGAGCGGCAGCGTGCCGCTGCGGTCGGTCAGCGCCCATCGCCGCCCGGAAGCCGCCGGAGACGCAGTGAGGCACACGGGGATCCGCTCGGTCCACGGCTCGGCCACGAAGCCGTTGCCGATGATCGCGCACGCCTCGGCGATCGATCCCCCCGGGTGGTCGATCTGCGCCGTCGGGTCCACCTCGCCACGACGGCCGACGAGGGCGCGCAACCCCGCCCCCGGATAGCGGAACACGTCGGCGGGGACGACCGTGCCGACGCGCAGGCTGTCGTCCAGCGATTGGCGGTACGCGGCGAAGGACAGCACCATCGCCCAGGCACCCGTTGCCGCGCCACGCAGCCACACCCGGCGGACCTCGATGCGGTCCTCGCGGGTGTCGCTGCGACCCATCACCTGCCAGCGATCGGTCTCGGGCACCCCGGCCAGCACGTCGGCCTGGCGCACCTGCCAACCGAGGGCGACGGCGACCGAGTCGGCCAGCTCGGGCGGCAGCTCCGGCAGGTGCCGGCCGGCCCGGGCGAGCAGGTGCAGGACACCGAGCTCGGCGAGCACGTGGTCGTGCCACTCCGGCCGGGTGCCGACCACGCCGGCCAGCCGCCGGACCCGGTTGGCCAAGCCGCCGACCTGGGCGTCGACCAGCCGGGCGGCGACGTCGTCCCACGTGGCGTAGCGGGCCAGCGCCGGGTCCGCCAGGCCGGTGCGGATGCGGTCGTCCAGCCACCGGTCCAGCTCGACCAGCCCGGCGCGCATCCTGGCGATGCGGTCGTCCCGGCTCGATGTCGGCTCGCTGGGCGGTGGCGGCGGCGCCGCTTCTGCGGTGGCGACGAGCGTCTCCTGCGGCGCCGGCGCGGTGCGGTCCAGCCGGCGGGCGACCCACGCCGACACAGCCGTCGGTGCGACCGCCGTCGGCACCTGGCCGCGAGCCCACAGCAGCAGCAAGGCCAGGGCGTGCTTGCACGGCACGACCCGGCTCGGGCAGGTGCAGCGGCAGGCGACGCCGACGTGGTCGGCCATCGCGTCGTACGGCTCCGAGCTGGACCCCGAGCAGCGACCCCACACGGCTCGCTCGTCGCACCCCAGCCCGCTCCATCGCGCCGGCACCGCCAGGGGCTGAGCGCCGGCGACCGACGACGGCCGCGGCGCGAGCGCGAGCACCTGCTCGACCGCCCACCGCTGATCGCCTGCCGGGTCCATGCGGCAACGGTACCGAAGGGGTGTGACACACCACCGACGGTCATCGTCGCCCGCCCTCACGAATCGTCAGTGACGTTTCGGGCAGCCTCGAAGCTCCGACGAACTGGTCACCGCCGGAAGGCGACTGGGCGGTTCCGGCGGTGACCGGAACGGCCGGCCACCGGCGAGCTGGCGGTGGGCGGGAGATGAGTGATGAGGCCCACAGTCCGCGTCATTTCTCATCGCGGTCATCTCTCATCGCGGGTCGGCGAGCCCTCACGGATCGTCGGTGACGTTTCGGGGGCGAGGGGCGGGCGGGTTGCCGGGTTTCGTCACGGACGATTCGCCAGGGAGGGTCCGTCAGCGTTCGGCGGTGGCCCAGACGGCGTAGAGGGGGTCGCCGGGGGTGTTCGGCGGGGTGGCCAGCATGGCCTGGGGTTCGCTCCACCCGCCGGCGCGGCGGAAGTACTCGGCGACGATGTCGACGTGGCCCTCGTCGTCGGTGGCCAGCCAGCCGTGGATCGCCTTGGTGGCGAACAAGCGGTTGGAGAAGGTGATCACCAACGGGGCGCCGACGACGACCACCCGGCGCACGGAGCGGAACACCTCGATCGGCTGGGTGAGGTAGTCGACCGAGACGCAGCACACCGCGGCGTCGAACGTCGCGTCCTCGAACGGCAGCTCCGGCGCGGTGTTGAGGTCGTGGACGACGCGCACCGAGGCCATCGAGTTGGCGTCCAGCTCGGCGGCGTTCATCCCCAGCACGGTCAGCTCCAGCGGCGGGCGGCGGAAGTGCGACACCCACGACGACATCAGATCGAGGACCCGCCCGGCGACGTTGAGGTGCTCGTACACCGCCCCGACGGCGGCGATGGCCCGATCGTCGATGTGCGTGACCAGGCGTGGTGGGCCGTAGAACACGGTGTCCGGTGTCTCGTCCGTTCGTTTGAAGAAGCCGGCGGGGAAGTCGCTCACGTGCTCTAGCGTGGCCGCATGGCGTGGGGTGATGCGGCAGCAGACGCCCGGCTGCACGGCACGCAGATGGCCGAGAGCGTCCTCGACCTGATCGGCGAGACGCCGCTCGTCGTGCTCAAGCGGGTCAGCGAGATCCACGGGATTCGCAGCGTGCTGGCGATGAAGATGGAGACGACCAACCCGGGCGGATCGGCCAAGGACCGCCCGGCGCTGGAGATGATCCTGGCCGCCGAGCGCACCGGCGAGCTGCAGCCCGGCGGCACGATCGTCGAGCCGACCAGCGGGAACACCGGTGTCGGGCTGGCCATCGTCGCCGCCCAGCGCGGGTACCAGTGCGTGTTCGTGATGACCGACAAGGTCGCCCCGGAGAAGATCTCGTTGCTCCGGGCCTACGGCGCCGAGGTGATCGTCTGCCCCGTCGCCGTGCCGCCGGAGGACCCGCAGAGCTACTACTCCGTCGCCGAGCGCCTCACCGTCGAGCGCCACGCGTTCCGCCCCAACCAGTACGCCAACCCGAACAACCCGCTGTCCCACGAACGGACCACCGGTCCCGAGCTGTGGCGTCAGACCGGCGGGCGGATCACCCACTTCGTCGCCGGCGCCGGCACCTGCGGGACGATCACCGGCACGGCGCGGTTCCTCAAGGCGCAGAACCCCGACGTCAAGATCATCGCCGCCGACCCCGACGCCTCGGTGTTCTCCGGCGGCTCCGGCCGTCCGTACCTCGTCGAGGGCGTCGGCGAGGACTTCTTCCCCGCTGCGTGGGAACCGAAGCTGTACGACGACGTCATCCCGATCAGCGACGCGGAGAGCTTCCTCACGGCCCGCCAGGTCAGCCGGGAGGAGGGCATCCTCATCGGCGGGTCGGGCGGGATGGCCGTGGCCGCGGCGATCAAGGTGGCCAAGGCCGCCGGCCCGGACGACCTCGTCGTCGTGCTCAACCCGGACTCCGGCCGCGGCTACCTGTCCCGGGTGTTCGACGACGACTGGATGGCCAACTACGGGTTCACCACGGAGTGCGAGCTGTGCGTCGGGGCGGTGCTGGAGACCCGCGGCGACACGCCGCAACTGCTCTACGTCAACCCGGACCACACCGTGCGCCAGACCGTCGACCTCATGCGGGCCAACGGGATCAGCCAGCTCCCGGTGTGCAAGAACACCCCGCCGTTCGCCGCGGCCGAGGTCAGCGGGGCGGTCGACGAGCTCGACCTGATGGAGGCGGTGCACCGCGACCCGGGGGTGATGCAGACGGCGGTCGAGAAGGTGATGGGGCCGAAGCTGCCGACGATCGGCGTCGGCCAGGCGGTGTCGCTCGCCGTGCAGATGCTCGACCGCAACCCGGCGCTGCTGGTCCTCGCCGGTGGCCGCCCGTTGAGCGTGCTGACCCGCACCGACCTCCTGTCGTACTTCGAGGCGGTCGCCAATGGATGACCAGTGGGGCTTCGAGACCCGCGCCGTCCACGCCGGCCAGCCACCCGACCCGGCGACCGGCGCGGTCGTCACCCCGATCTCGCTGAGCACGACCTTCGCCCAGGACGGCGTCGGCGGGCACCGGGGCTTCGAGTACTCGCGCAGCGGCAACCCCACCCGAGCCGCGCTGGAATCCTGCATCGCCAGCCTCGAGGGTGCGCGGCACGGGCTGGCCTTCGCCAGCGGCCTTGCCGCCGAGGACAACGTCCTGCGCCTGCTGGCCCCCGGTGATCGCGTGCTCCTCGGCAGTGACGCCTACGGCGGGACGTTCCGCTTGATCGACAAGGTCCACACCGGTCTGCGCTGGACCGCGACGGACCTGCTGGATCTCGACGCGCTGGCCCAGGAGTGGCCCAGCGACACGCGTCTCGTCTGGCTGGAGACGCCGACCAACCCGCTGCTGCGCTGCGTCGACATCGAGGCCGTCGCCACCGTGGCCCACGAGCGCGGCGCCCTCGTGTGCGTGGACAACACGTTCGCCACCCCGTTCCTCCAGCGCCCGCTGCACTGGGGCGCGGACATCGTCGTCCACTCGGTGACGAAGTACCTCGGCGGGCACAGCGACGTCGTCGGTGGGTTCCTTGCGCTGGACGCCGACGAGCTGGTCCAGCGCCTGCGCTTCACCCAGAACGCAGCGGGGGCGGTGCCGGCGCCGTTCGACTGCTACCTCGTGCTGCGCGGCGTCAAGACCCTGCCGATCCGGATGGAGCGGCACTGCGCCAACGCCCGGGCGGTCGTCGAGCTGCTGCTCGGCCACCCCGCCGTCGAGCGGGTGCTGTACCCGGGGCTCGCCGACCACCCAGGGCACGCCGCGGCGGCCAAGCAGATGGACGACTTCGGCGGGATGGTCAGCTTCACCCTGCGCGGCGGGCGGGAGGCGGCGCTGGCCACCGCCAAGCGCACCGAGCTGTTCGTGCTCGCCGAGTCCCTCGGCGCGGTGGAGAGCCTGATCGAACACCCGGGTCTGATGACCCACGCCTCCGTCGCGGGATCTCCGCTGGAGGTGCCAGACAACCTGTTGCGCCTGAGCGTCGGCATCGAGTCCTCCGCGGATCTCGTCGCCGACCTCGAGCACGCACTGAACGGAGCATGAGATGAGTGACGATCCGCTGAAGGACGCATGGGGCGAGGTCGGGGCCAAGTTCGGTGAAGCCTTCGAGCAGCTGGGCACCGCCTTGAAGGAGCTGGGCAAGAAGCTCAGCGGCGTGGTCAACGACGAGGATCTGCGCGATCAGGCCAAGCAGGCCGCGGCGTCGCTCGACGGGGCGTTGACCAAGACGGTCGACACCGTCGGCGACCAGGTCGACTCGCTGGTCCGCAAGGTCACCAAGCGCGGGCCGAAGAAGGCCGACGACGACACCGCCCCGATCGACGTGCCCGACGACGACGACGACAAGGACAGCGACATCATCGACGCCGACGTCGTGGTCGAGCACGACACCGCGGATGAGGGCCCGACCCTCTAGCGCAACTCGGCCTCCATCTGGCGCCGACCGCACCGCCGCCTGCGAGGATGCGGCGGTGGACCTCGGCCTGCTGACCCTCGGCGACCTGATCACCGATCCGCTGACCGGCCGGCGGCGCACGCATGCCGAGCGGCACCGCAACTTCGTCGACCAGGCGGTGCTCGCCGAGCAGGTCGGCTTCACCAGCTTCCACGTCGGCGAGCACCACTTCTGCGACTACATCTCGTCGTCGCCACCGGTGGTGCTGGCGGCGATCGCCGAGCGGACCACCACGCTGCGCCTGTCGACCGGGGTGACGCTCGGCGTCAACCTCGACCCGGTGCGCCTCGCCGAGGACTACGCCACCGTCGACGTCCTGTCCGGCGGTCGGTGCGAGCCGTGCATCGGTCGGGGCACGTTCTTCCCGCACACGTTCGCCGGCTTCGGGCAGGATCCGCGCACCGCCCACCAAGTGTTCGCCGAGCACCTCGAACTGCTCCTGCAGCTGTGGACCGACGACGAGGTCCACTGGTCCGGATCGTTCCGCACGCCGCTCGACGGGCACACGACGACGCCCCGCCCCGTGCAGCGGCCCCGCCCGCCGGTGTGGCTCGGCGCCGGCGCCTCGGCGACGTCGGTGGAGCTGGCCGCCCGCCTCGGCCTGTGGCTGATGCTGCCGACGGTGTTCGGCACGCCGGAGCACTTCGTCCCGATGGTCGAGCTGTACGAGCAGCGCTGGGCCGAGCACGGCCACGACCCAGCCCAGCGCCGGATCGGCTGCGTCTCCCATGCGTTCGTCGACCGCGACTCGGCGGCGGCCAAGCGGCGGTGGGAGCCGCGCTACCGGGCGTACATCGAGTGGGTCAACGATCTGCAGTCGCGCTCGTCGGAGGGACGCAACCGTGGGCTCGGCGGCTTCGACTTCGAGGCGCTGTGCCGGGCGACGGCGCTGTGCGGCAGCCCCGCCGAGGTGCTCGACCGGATGGGCCGGATCCAGGAGCTGCTGCACCTCGACACCCACGTGATGATGTGCGACATGGGCGGGATGCCCGACGACGAGCTGTTCGCCACGATCGAGCTGTTCGGCTCCGATCTCCTTCCGACGGTGAGGTCCCGATGACCAAGGTTCGTTCTGCCTGCCGGATCTGCGCCGTCGGTTGCGGCACGATCGTCGAGCTCGACGGTCAGCGGGTCGTGTCCGTCGTCGGCGACACCGACGACCCGTGGTCCGAGGGGTACATGTGCTCGAAGGGCCGCGCCGGCGGCGAGTTCCACCACCACCCGGACCGCTTCGACCACCCGATGGTCCGGCGCGACGGCCGGCTGGTGGCCTGTTCGTGGGACGAGGCGCTCAACGACATCGCCGCCCGGCTGCGGGCCCTGATCGACGAGCACGGTCCCGACGTGATCGCCGACTACACCGGCACCGGCGGCCCGCTCGACCCATCCGGCTACGCCCTGGCCGAGGGGCTGATGCGCAACCTCGGCAGCCACTCGCGGTACAGCGCGCTGAGCGTCGACTGCCCGGCCAAGTTCCTCGTTCCCCAGCTGATGGCCGGGGTGCAGCTGCAGTTCGCCACCGATCTGGAGCACACCGGGTTGCTGCTGGCGATCGGCATCAACACCGTCGTCTCCCACGGCCACGGGCGGATGGTGGCCAACCCGCTCGGCCACGTCCGCGCCCTGCGACGGCGCGGCGGCAAGGTCGTGGTGATCGACCCGCGCGTGTCGGAGACCGCCCGTCACGCCGACCTGCACCTCGCGCCGCGTCCCGGCACCGATGCGTTCATCCTCGCCTTCCTCGTGCGCGCCGCACTGGCGCGGGGCACCGATGTCGCCGCCGACGTCGAGCGCTTGACTGCGGCCGTCGCTCCATACGACGCCACCACAGCGGCGGCGATCGCCGGCGTCACCGCCGAGGAGCTGGAGCAGCTCGACGCGCTCGTCGCCGCCGCCGGGCGGATCGCCATCGAGAACGGCACCGGCGTGACGATGAGCCGCAACGCCAACCTCACCGAGTGGATGGCCTGGGCCCTCGCCGCCGTGACGGACAGCCTCGACCGCCGGGGCGGGGTGACGTTCAACGCCGGCTCGCTGCGGCGGATCGAGGACGGTGTGCCCGGCGGCCGCGGCGACCTCGGCCCACGCCCGTCGAGCCGTCCCGACCTGCCCCGCCTGGTCAATGGCGAGGTGCCCTGCGCCGCGCTGGCCGACGAGATCCGCGCCGGGCAGGTGCGCGCCCTGATCGTGCGCGTCGGCAACCCGGCGCTGGCCATCGCCGGGCAGCCCGCCCTGCGCGACGCGCTGCACGAGCTCGACGTGCTCGTGTCGATCGAGGCCCGCCCGAGCGAGACCACCGCGCTGGCCACGCACGTCCTGCCGATGGCCGACCACTTCGAGCGCGGCGACGTGCTGTGGGGCTACCTGCAGGCCGACCCGTTCCTGCGCTGGGTGCCGGCCGTCGTCGAACCGGTCGGCGAGCGCCGCCCGCAGTGGTGGATCGTCGCCGAGCTGGCCGAGCGGCTCGGCCTGCCGAAGTACGGCAGCCGGCGGCGCGACGCTGCGCTGGCCGGGATCGACGTCGACGACGCGGTGATCGCCGAGTCGTTGCTGGCCAACGCCCGGCGGCCGTGGGACGAGGTGGTCGCCGCTCGACACGGGATCCGCGACACGTCGGTGCAACCCGGTTGGCTGGTGCCCGAGCGGCTGCCCCAGCCGCTCGACCTTGCGCCGGTCGAGCTGGTCGAGCAGCTCGCCGCCACCTCGACCGAACCCGCGCCGCTGGTGCTGATCAACCGGCGCACGCCGCAGCAGTACAACACGCTGCACCGCGAGGTCACCGGCCGCGGCCGGCCGGCCAACCCGGCGTTGCTCGTCCATCCGTCCGACGCTGCGGCCCGCGGCCTGGCCGACGGGGAGACCGCCACGCTGCGCACCGCGCTGGGCGAGTGCCACGCCGTGGTCGAGATCACCGAGGCGATCCGCCCCGGCGTGGTGTCGGTCCCGCACGGCTTCGACGAGGCCAACGTCAACCTGATCATCTCCACCGCCGACGCCGATCCGCTCAGCGGGATGACGATCACCAGCGGCGTCCCGGTGGAGCTCAGCCGAGCCGGGCGATGACCTCGGCGGCGAGGACCTCCATCTGCTCGGAATCGTCGAACATCGGGTTGAGCAACACCATCTGGGCGCCGGCGTCGATCACCTGTCGCACGCCGGCGACGACATCGTCCACGGTCCCCGTCACCGACACCGGCGTCAGGTCGGGCGCACCGAAGTAGCCGTACACCCGGTGCAGCGCCTCGCCGATCCGCCGGCGGGCACGGTCGCGGTCGTCGTCGATGGCCAGGTAGACGCGCTTGGCGATGCGCAACGTGGCCGGGTCGCGGCCGGCCTCGGCGAGGGCCTTGCGCACCAGGGCGATCTGCTCGGCGAACGCCGCCGTCGTCTGCGAGCCGGCGCCGATGAACCCGTCGGCGTGGGCGACCGCCCGGCGCAGCGCCGCCGGGTGCGCCCCGCCGAACCAGATCGGCGGACCGCCGGCCTGGACCGGCTTGGGCGACACGGCCACGCCGTGCAGCTGGAAGAAGCGGCCGTCGAGGTCGACCGTGTCCTCGCTCCAGACCCGGCGCATCACCGTCAGCCCCTCTTTGAACCTGGCGACGAAGCTGGTGCGGTCGACGCCGAACGCCTCGAACTTGCGGAACCCGCCACCGGTGCCGAGGCCGATCTCCAACCGCCCGTTGCTCAGCTGGTCGACCGAGGCGATCGACTTGGCCAGGTGCAGCGGGCTGCTCAGCGAGCTGACCAGCACCGCACACCCGAGGCGGATCCGCTCGGTGCACGCCGCGGCGTAGGACAGCGTCTCCAGCGGGGCGAGGTCGGGCACGGTGCCGATCACCGACTCGACGGTCCACGCGCCCTCGAAGCCGAGCTCCTCGGCGCGACGCAGGAACGTGTGCAGGTGCGGGCCGTCGAACCCGCTGTCGGGGACGGTCTGCGGGATGGCGATGCTGAACGTGGTCATGACGCTCTGTACTCCTCCTCGGGCGAGGATTCATCGGTGACCGATGAGTTGCCCACCCGGCGACGGTAGAACCTCCCGTGATCGCCACCGCCGACCTCGAAGCGCACCGCCGTGAGCTGCTGACGTTCTGCTACCGCATGCTCGGCTCGGTGCACGACGCCGAGGATGCCGTGCAGGAGACGATGATCCGGGCGTGGCGGGCGAGCGATCGCTACGACGCTGCGCTCGCCTCGGTGCGCACGTGGCTGCATCGCATCGCCACCAACGTCTGCCTCACCGCCGCAGCGAACCGTCGCCGGCGGGCG
>JADMIO010909322.1_pt1 | contig 20100 bp, 17 predicted proteins | sample 8958161 | NCBI WGS metagenome assembly JADMIO01 (sample SAMN16585339, study PRJNA669376) | soil metagenome | isolation source: Crop rotation soil | place: USA: Cullars Rotation, Alabama | collected 2011 | reverse complement strand
AGGTGAGCCAGTGTGATTACATTTGCGGCCTAACTGTGGCCAGTCCAGTTACGCTGGAGTCACTAGTATTTAGGTGACACTATAGAAGCGGCCGCGACAACTTGTCCACGTGGAATTCTAAGCTTAGGATCCCAATGTGCTGGAAAGATCGTCGCGGCCACGTCGATCACGTTGAGGCCCTCGTCGAGCGACACGGTCGTGCTGAACTGACCGCCGCGCACCTTGGTCGACTTGCCTCGCACCTCGACCGCCGCGCGCGTCGGTTGGACCGTGCCTTGCAGGGTCACGGTGCTGTCGCGGACGGTGGCCGTGTCGGGCGGCGCGGAGATGTTCAGCTTGACCGCCGCCGGGTCGGGCGGGCGCTTCTGCTCTCCGCCACAGCCGGCGAGCCCGGCAAGCACGACGAGAAGCACGAAACGGCGCGGCATGGGCGGTCGAGGCTAGCGCTGCAGAGATAGTTCGCTACACTAATTAGCCGTGCGTATCACTTCCGCCCCACCCTCCGACCTCGCCTCCCGGCTGCGCCTGGACATCTCGCGCATGGCCCGGCGGCTGCGCCAGGAGGCCGGCGCCGAGCTCTCCCCCTCCCAGACCGCCGCGCTCGCCACGATCGAGCATCACGGGCCGCTGACTCCCAGCGAGCTCGCGGTGCGGGAGCGCATCCAGCGGCCCACGGCCACGCGCGTTCTCGCCCGCCTCGAGGAGGCCGGGCTGATCGAGCGCGCCGGCGATCCCGAGGATCGCCGCTCCTGCCTGGTCAGCGCATCTGTTGAAGGCCGCGAGCTGCTGGCGGCGATCCGCACGCGCAAGGACGCCTACCTCGCCCAGCGCCTCGACGCGCTCGACGCCGGCGACCGCGAGGCGCTCGAGCGCGCCGCCGCGATCCTCGAGCGCATGCTGAAGGAGGGCGGCGAGTAGGTGACCGCCGCCCTGAACCGCACCTTCCTCTCTCTTCGAGTCCCGAACTACCGCCGCTACTTCGGCGGGCAGGTCGTCTCGCTCTCCGGCAACTGGATGCAGACGGTCGCCGAGATGTGGCTGGTCGTGAAGCTCACGGGCAGCGGCACCGCCGTCGGGCTCACCGCCGCGCTGCAGTTCCTGCCGATCCTCGTGTTCGGCGCGATGGGCGGCGTGCTCGCGGACCGGATGAGCAAGCGGAAGCTGCTGATCGTCACCCAGACGCTGATGGCCGTGCCGGCGTTGGCCCTGTGGGCACTGACCGTGGGCGGCGTCGTGGAGATCTGGATGGTGTTCGCGCTGGTCTTCGTGCGCGGCGCGATCAACGCGCTGGACAACCCGGCGCGGCAGAGCTTCGTGACCGAGCTGGTGGGTCCGGAGCGGACCGTCAACGCTGTCGCCCTGAACTCCGTGATCGTCCACAGCGCGCGGATCGTCGGGCCGGCCGCGGCGGGCGCCGTCATCGCCCTGCTCGGTGTCGGGCCGTGTTTCCTGATCAACGCGCTGTCGTTCGCGGCGATGATCTTCGCGCTGTGGGGCATGGACGCGGCCACGCTGGACACCCCCAAGCCCACTCCCCGCCGTCGCGGCGACCTCCGCTCGGGGTTGGCCTATGTGCGGAGGACGCCGGCGCTGCTGATCCCCCTAGGGATGATGGCCTTGATCGGGACGCTCTCCTACAACTTCCAGATCCTGCTGCCGCTGCTGGCGGACTTCACCTGGCACGGGACCGCGACGACCTACGCGCTGCTGACGACCGCGATGGGCGTGGGATCGGTGCTCGGGGCGTTGGCCGCGGGCGCGCGGGGCCGTGTGAACTCTCGGTTGCTCGTGTGGGCGGCGGCGGCGTTCGGGGTGCTGATGCTGGCCGCGGCGGCGGCACCCACCCTGCCGCTGCAGATCGCGGCGCTGGTGCCGCTGGGCATGGTAACCGTGACCTTCGCGGCGGGCGTGAACTCGACGCTCCAGCTGGCCGTTGATCCCGCGATGCGGGGCCGCGTGATGGCGCTGTACTCGGTGGTGTTCCTCGGCTCGACGCCGATCGGGGCGCCGCTGGTGGGCTGGCTGGCGGGGGCGTTCGGGCCCCGCGCGGGTCTTGTGCTCGGCGCCGTTGCCGCTCTTGTCGCGGCCGTGGGTGCGCGGGCGGCGTTCGCACGGGTCGGCGAGCCGGTGGCGCCGGTCGACCGGCACGCACTGCGCCGGCGCGCCTCCCGGGCCCGCGTGGCGGCGCTGTCGCTCTCCGGCCGCCGCTAGGCTGCCGCGGTCGATGAGTGCTGGTAGTGAACCCCGCGAGGGCCGAGTCCGCGTCCCGATCCGCTGGCGCGATCTGGACCTCCTCGGCCACGTCAACCAGTCCGTCTACCACGAGCTGCTCGAGGAGGGCCGCGGCGCACTGTTCGCCCGGCTCGAGGAGAACTCGTTCCCGTTCGTGCTCGTGCACATCGAGCTCGACTACCGCTCCGAGGTCCGCCGCGACCACGAGTGGATCGAGGTCGTCTCGCGCGTGGGCCGCGTGGGCGGCAAGAGCGTGACGATCGAGGAGCGGATCGAACTCCCGGATGGGACCGTCGCCGCGTCGGGTCGCAGCGTCCTGGTCGCCTGGGATCCGGAGGCGCGTACGTCGCGCGAGCTCAGCGACGAGGAGCGCGCGTCGCTTTCAGGTACGCCTCCCCTCTCGGGCTGAGTCTGTACCCGCGCTCGAGGCTGATCGTCAGGCCGAGGGTCTTGAGCTTGCGGACGTTGGCCTTGAAGGGCAGGCGCTCTTGTTGCAGCTGGGGTGCGAGGTCGGCGGCTCTGATGGCGGGCTGCGCTTCGATCAGCTCGAGCGTGGCGGTTGTCCAGGCGCCGCCTTGGTCCAGCCGGTCGAGCCGCTTCTGGATCTTGGCCACGTCTTCGGCGGTCAGTTCGGCGCTCTCGCGGAGCGCGATCCGGGGGTCCACGGCACCGGTCTCGAACGCCACCCGGTAGATCGCGCCATCGGACTTGCGGGCCAGCATCTCCAAGAGCGCCTTCTTCGTGGCGAATCCGGCGTCCTTAGCCTCTTCGGCCGTGATCTCCCGCGCGCTGACCCTCGCGACCTCCGTGATCCGGAGCATCCCGATCCGGGTCCGCAGCGTCCCGCCCTGCTTCACCGTGGGCCGGGTCCACCGCCGGAACTGAAGCGTGATCCGCCCCTCTTGGATCCCATCCAGCGTGTCCTTGCGGAGCAGCATGTCCGACCGGATCCTAGGCGCGCCGGCGAGCCGTCAGGGGCCTGCGAGCGCTACTACACTCCGGTCTCCCCGCCGGAGTAGCTCAGTCGGTTAGAGCAGCGGAATCATAATCCGCGTGTCGGGGGTTCGAGTCCCTCCTCCGGCATCGCTGTTGTTGGCCGTTTTCCGCGCCGTTGCAGGCCTTTCGCGCGGAATCTCGTTCGGGCCTCCGACCCCAACGGACCCCAGCGAACCCCTCCGTTCCTGACAATCCTGTCCCCCGCATGTCCCCCGGGGCGACTTTTCCGGCGCCGCCGCTAGAGGGGACATGGCGAACTGGCGGAAGTCTCGATTCCCGGGCGTCTACGTCGCCCATTCGAAGTCGTGTCCGGCCTTCACGGATCCGGAGGCGCGATGTCGCTGCAAGCCGTCCTGGCGAGGCAGGCGCTGGGACTCGGCGGCGCGCAAGCCGGTCTGGGGCAAGACCACCAAGGACCGCAGCGAGGTGTTGGTCTGGCTCGCCGCCGCGGCCAAGGGCGCTGACCACCTGGCCGAGCTCTCGAATCGAGGTCCGACCTTCGGCGCGCTCGGCGACGAGTGGCTCGACGGTGTCGAGCGGGGCCGGATCGGGCGGCGTCGCGGCCGTGGCAAGCCGTACTCGGACACAACGATCGAGAGCATGCGGCGCCGGTGGCAGTACAAGGTGCGGCCGGAATTCGGGGAGCGCTTCGCCGGCGAGCTGACCGAGATGGACTGGCAGCGCTGGATCGACCAGCTCACGCGCCAAGGCCTGTCCCGCTCGAGCATCGCCCAGCTGGTCTCGCTCGCCTCGGGCATCTACTCCTGGGCCGCGGCGCCGAGCCGCCGGCTAGTCCAACGCAATCCGCTGCGCTTAGTCGAGCTCCCACCGAATGACGAGAAGCCGCGGATGCGAGTCGCGCTCGCGCCCGAGGCCGCGGCACTGCTCGCCGCACTCGAGCCCGAAGACCGCCTCCCCTATGCAATCGCCTTCTACGCCGGTCTTCGTCGGTCCGAGCTCTACCGGCTCGAGTGGCCCGACTTGCTCGACGGCGACGGCATCGCGACACGGATCCACGTCATGAAGTCCAAGAGCGACGCCGGCACGCACCGCCGCCCGCCGATCGCCGACAACCTCCGCACGATTCTTGCTGCCGCCTGGGAGCGTCAGGGCCGACCACACGAAGGCAAGGTCCTCGGGGTCTCGGTCATGTCCGGCAAGCACGCCGAGCGTGCCGACGCCGCGTGGCGGGCCGCCGGCCTCAGCCGCATCACGCTCCACGAGTGCCGCCACACGTACGCGTCCCTGCTCATGGCCGCCGGCTACACGATCAAGGAGCTCATGGAGTACATGGGCCACGCCGACCTACAGATGGTCAACCGCTACGTGAAGCTGCTACCGCAGCCCGGAGAGGACGATGCGGCCGCTCGCCTGAACGACTATCTCCGCCGCTCGGCGTCAGATCCTCGCGGCGCCTGAGTCACACTCTCCCATCCGATCGCGCTGTGACGGTGCCGCTTCGCGACCGTCGCTTCTGCCTCGCTGCATCAGCGCGGCCATCGTCGAGCATTTCGTCGGCGCTGAACGCTGATCGTCCCTGCGGCACTCGGGCGTTGCTTCCCTTGCGTGCCGGTGGGAGGGTTCGGATGTGCCCGTCGCCGATCGTGCGAACGGGTCTGCAATCGACTGAAACCGTCTTCAAAGGAGCGAACCGTGGATGTGCGGAAGCTGCTGGTCGGCGCGCTGGTCGCGCCACTCGCGCTGGCGGCCAGCGCGAGCGCGGCGACGGTGACCGCCCATGAGGACATGCTCGGCGATCTCGGGGTGGACTACGTCGCTGCGGCCGGTGAAGTCAATGACGTTTTAATGGTCGGCGACGTTCAGAACCGGGTCACGATCACTGATCGCGGCGCGCCCGTCACCGCCACCGGCGCCTGCACGTCGGTTGATGCCCACAGCGCCGTCTGCCACGTTCCTGCCAGAAGACCCTTCAACAGGGCGCACGCGCACCTAGCACTCGGTGACCGCGATGATCGCTTCGCGACGCCGACGCCGCGGCGCTTCCAGCAAAACGACGCCGGATTGGAGGTCGACGGCGGTAACGGGAACGACGTGCTGAGCGGCGGCGGCACGGACTTTGCGACGCTCCGTGGCGGCGAGGGCAACGATGTGCTCCACGCTAATAACTGGGGAGCCGAGCTCCGCGGCGGGCCTGGCGACGACCTGCTCTACGGCGGTGACGAGCTCGACCTGCTCTACGGCGGCGGCGGCCACGATCAGCTCTACGGCGGCGGCGGTGACGACGAGCTGACCGACGGCGATCGCGACGGTCCAGGGGAAGCCGCAGCGCCTGGAGCTGACACGCTCGACGGAGGGGCCGGGACCGACGCACTGAGCTACGAGCAGCGCACGCGGCCGGTCAGCGTCCGCACGGACGACAACGACGACGCCGGTGAGTCGGGCGAGCACGACAGCCTCCGCAACATCGAGTGGGTCTTCGGCGGTGCAGGCGATGACCGACTGGTTGGCGATCGTGGACGCAACCGGCTGGCAGGCGGCCCCGGGAACGACACGCTCACCGGAGGAGGCGGCGACGACGAGTTCTTCGGCGAGGCTGGCAATGATCGGCTCATCGGAGGCGCAGGTCGGGATCTCTTCATCCCGGGCTCCGGTACCAACACGCTGCTGTGTGGCAACGGGCAGGACAGCGTTCGAGCGTCGCGATTCTCGGATAGGCAACTATCCGAGCCAGTGCCAGCGACCTGCGAGGCCGTGAGGTTCTTGCTCAGCGACATCTCGGAACTGCGGTCCCGAGCGCACCCGACTCGGACGGGCCCGCGGGCGCTCACCCTGCGCCTGTCGTGCCCCACCTACTCGGAGGGCGGCTGCCACGGAACCATCCACCTGCGCTCGCGCGGCAGACGCCGCGGGCTGCTCGCCGTCGGACGCTTCCGTCACGGCGACGACGGACACTCCTTTGCAACGCCGCTCGCGCTCACGACCGTCGGCTACCGCTGGTGGACGGGACGCCTGGGTCGCGCGTCGGCCACCGTCAGCCTGCGCATGATCTCTGAAGAGACGAGCAGCCGACCGTTTCGATGGCGAATCCGAGCCCCACGCGCCCCGTGACGCCTTCCGGCAGCAGCACTCGACGCCGGCGCGGCCGCTCTCGCTTTAGGGGCTCGAAGGTGATAGGCGTACTGGTTGCGGGCGTCGAGGAGCGCGCTGTTGTTCGACTGCGACGTTGACATCGGGCCGGTCCGCGCCGAACTCGTTACGGCGCTGCATCCGTCGGCGCGGACGAGAGGGGCGACCGAGTGAGAATTGCCCTGTTCGCCGCCTTCGTGAGTCTCGTGATCTGCTCACCCGCGGCGGCCGCTGCTCCCGAGCCCGGCGGACGCTACAACGGCGCGCTGGAGTGGCGAGGTGTTTCGTGTGATTTCTGCGTGCGCTTTGCCGTCGCCAACGACGGCATGAGCTTCGCGGGCGATTCCCGGGTGGGACTGTTCGACCACCCAGAGAACATCCACGATTGCCCTGACGACTCGTATCTCACTAACCCCCTGAGTGGTGTCACCGTCCTCGTCGACGCGGCCGGCTACTTTCGATACACCGAGCGCGACCGCGGGCATTTCGCTCGCGTGGTGGGTCGGTTCAGTAATCGCGGCAGGCGTCTGTCAGGCACATACGTGGTCCGCGAGCGACGCTCCGGCTGCAGGTTCCGCGCCCGGGCTCGCTTCAGCGCCCACCTCGTCGCCCGCCAACCCGCTCCCACGCCTGGGCAGTTCGCGGACTGCGACCCAATCTTCCGACCTGGACGCCAGCCGCAGCATTTCGACGGCGACCCGGCGACGATCATCGAGCGCGACATCGGCTGCACGACCGTGCGCGACGCCGTGCGGCATCGCTTCAGTGACGCGCAGTGCCGCGGGCTCGCCATAGGTGCCACCTGCGCTGCCGGGAGGCTGTTCTGCACGGCGATCGACCGCGGAGAGCACGAGCCGGCGGCCCAAACCCGCTGCGGCCGCCTAGACGGGACCACCGCCACGGCGGAGGTCGTCGCCTGGAACCCATGCGACGCTCCGCTGTACGTCAGCACCCTCGCCGCCAACGTGCCTTGCCGGGAGGCGAGGCGATTCGTCGATCGCTGGCTCGGCGACAGCGCCTGCAACTACGCCTGCCAGCTCGAAACCTACGTGTGCGGCGACGATCTCCGCGATGACGAGGTGAGCACCATTCGCTGTCGCGACAGCATCGATCCTCGCCGAATCATCGAGATCAGCCTCTACCCTCGCTGATACGTACTGCGGGTCGCGAACGGCGGCTGTGCGACCTCAGATCCGGCGGCGCCGGTGCACAGAGTTAGCCGGCCGCCCGATCCGACCGGCCACGCCCGACGCGTGGTTGCCACCGAGCATGCGGCTGATGTCTATGCAGGAACGCGAGCCGCATCGGTGTGCGGCTCAGGCACCGGCCGACCCGTCTCGCGAAGGTAGGCGAGATGCGCCGACAGTGCCTCGACGATCCGCGACGCGGCCTCCTCGCGTGTGGCCCCGAGCGCGAAGACGCCCTCGACGTCAGGGCTGTGCACACCCCACGCGCCGTCCTGTGCTTGTTCGAAGATGACGAGGTATTCCTTCAACGCAGATCCTTGATCCCGGTTGCGCGCCGGATGGCGGCGAGCGTCCCTACCGGAACGGTATCGGAGTCTTTGCCCGCCACCGTGACCACGCGCGTGCCGTCGGCGCTCTCCCACGTCTCATGCGATCCCGTCTGGCGCACTCTCGACCATCCCTCGGCGACGAGTGCTTTGCGCACTTGACGGAACTTCTTGGCCATCAATCGAAGCTACGCCGCGAACCGGACGCCGCATTCGCTCGAGCGATCAGCCAACGTCGCTGCGAGCCGGCAGTTCGACGAGATGATTGGCATGACTCTCGACCCATCGCGTGAGCTCGGCGACAGGGATCAACACGAGCTGACCGGAGATCACGACTTTCAGCTCCGGCTGGACCCGCCGCTCGAAGTGATTGATGCTCACGCCAAGGGACGCTGCCGCTTCCCGGCGGGTCAGCGTCAACCGCGGTAGAGGCGCGACTGGTCGATGCTTGCTGCGCGGCATTAGAGCTCCCGTCCGAATCCGCGCTCGCGGCGGAGCATGCGCTCGGCCTGACGCTCGCGAAGGATCTCGGCAGCTCGGGCGGCGCTCGCTTCCCGCTCTCGCTCGAGGTCGTGCGGCACGGCTCCGTGCGTTTGCTCCGCGATCACCCGCCGAGCCTGGAGCAGCTCCAAGCGCGCGTCGGCCGCGCGCTCACGCGCTCGACGTCGCTGGCCGGTGGCCGCGGCTATCCAGCCTCGTTTCCCGTTCTGCAGGGTGCGGCGCTCGCGCTCGGCCGCGGCGGCCGCCCGCTCGAGGCGGTGCAGGTCCTCAGCGCCATGTTCAGCCATCGGTTGGCCGGCGTCGATCGCGAGGATCTGCGCGCCGCTCGTCTTCAAGCGCGCGGTCAATAGGGCGATCGGATCGGCTGGCTCGATCGCGGTCGGTGCGAACTCCGCCCGCGCCTGGTCCGGTTGGGAGCACAGGTAGATCTGGTTCTCCTCGCGCCCACGGCTCAGCGCGACGTAGCCCCACTCGAGGCTCATTCCCTCGTCTGCGAGCACGTAGGAGCGGTCGACCGTAAGGCCCTGCGCGACGTGCCCGGTGATCGCGTAGCCATGCAGCAGAGTCGGCTCGCCGTCGCTGGTCGTGCCCGTGAGGTAGTCGTGGTCGAGCACGACCTGGCGGGCACCGATCTGCAGCAGCAGCGAGCCCTGCTCGCGATCGACAGCCAAGATCCGCCCGCGGTCGCCGTTGTCGACGCCTCGCCGGCGGTCGTTGCGCTTGACGACGATTCGATCACCCGGCGCGAAGTGCCCGCCCGGCAGCTCGAGCTCGGGCCCGGCCACGTCCCCGGCGACGCACAACTTCGCCCTCGCGAGCCGGTTGAGCTCGGCGACGTCAGCGCGTCGGCGGGCGATCATGACCGCTCGGTCGCCGTCGCCAGCGGCGAGCCAGTCGTCGACCATGCGCTCGCGCGTTCGCTCCTCCGTCGCCTCGACGGCGAGACGGCCGTGCCGCTCGTAGAGGCCGACGGACTCGGCGGCGCGGCCGTCGCGCAGCAGATCAAGCGCGCGCCGCTCCCACGTGTGCGCCTGGCGGAGGTTGTCCTTGAGCTCGATCGCGAACCCGCGCTGGACGAGGCCGCGGAAGACGCCGCCGGCCTCGATCTCCGGAAGCTGGCGGTGGTCACCGACAAGCAGGAGCTTGCCGTGAACCCGCTCGACCCGATCGACGAGCTCGGCCAGCTCGCGCGTCGGGACCATCCCTGCCTCGTCGACGACCACGACGGCTTGACCCGGAAGCTCGCCGTACCCGCGGCGGAGCTCACCGAGCATTGCCGCCACGCTCGTGCTCTCGATGCCGGCGCCGTCCTGCAGCTCGCGCGCGGCGCGTCGCGCGACCGCCGCGCCCAGCACCGGATACCCGGCCGCCTGCCATGCCTCGCGGGCCGCGGCCAGGGCAAACGTCTTGCCCGTCCCGGCCTTACCGGCGATCACGCCGACGCCGGCTCCATCCAGGCATAGCCTGCGGATGAGCCGCTGCTGCTCGTCGGACAGCGTCGGCCGCGAGGAGATCGCGCGGCGCACGTCGTGCGCGTCCGCCAGCCCGGAGCACGCGTCCGTCGACGCGACGACGCGCTCGATCAGCGACCGCTCGAGCGCGAGATGCTCACGCGTGGAGTAGCGCAACAGCTCGCCGCTGGCCGGGATCGAGCGCCCGTCGCTCCGCCGGAACCGCTCGACCTCTGCCACCTCTCCGGCGCTCGGGACGATCGCCACGACGTGCGACGACCGCAGGAACGCGTCCGCCGCCGCCTCGATTGTCCTCGCGTCGCCGCCGAGGCCGGCTTCGCAGAGCGCCTGGATCACGTCGCGGCGACAGAACGTCGCGCGCGAGCGCGTGAGCCCCTGCGGGCCGGCCAGATCCTCGAAGGCGAGCTCGCGGTCCGAACCGAGCGCCGCGCGGCCGAGCGGCCGTCCGATGACGCGCCCCAGCTCCTCCCGGCCGAATCCCAACTCGGCCGCCCGAGCCCGCCACTCCCGAACAAGATCCTCGGGACGCTGCGAGACGTCCTTCTTCCGGCGCGTGGCCAACGCCGCCGCCTCCGCCGCGCGCGGACCCTCGGTGCCGCGGCTTTCGAGCGCCGCCTCGATCTCGACGCGCCGCCGGCTGAACGCCTCGCGAACCGCACGAGGCACGCCGACGATCTCGCCGATCCCACCACGGCCCCTGCCCCACTCGACGCCCACCGTTCGCGTGAGCTCCGCCCGCAGCACGGCCTGGTAGATGAAGCTCGCCGCCCGCGCGTGCGCGTACAGCCGCCGCCCGTCGAGCGCCGACCAGCGCCCGTCGCTGCCCCGCGCCAAGTTCGCCACGAGCAGGTGCGTGTGCAGCTGCGGATCGCCGGCTCGCGACGTCCGGTGCCGGAAGCCCGCAGCAACGAACCCGGCCGCCGGCTCGACCACCGCACCTGCCGGCCCTCGCCTGACCGCCGCAGCCGACCGCTCGAGATAGCCAAGGGCCTCCCGGACGGCCCGGTCATGCGCCGCGCGAACGCTCGATCGGAGCTCGTCGTCGCCGACCCCGAAGAGCACGCTGACGCTCTTGGGCGCTGAGAACGTCAGGTCGAATCCGCTGACACGGACTCCGCCCCGGCCATCACGGAGCGGCGAGCCGTCCCGCGGATCGAAGCCGCCGAGCACGCGACGCAAATCCTCGCCCCCAACCGGCCCGCCGAGCCCGAGCTCGGCGCCGAGCGAACCGAGCCACTCGCCGCGCGCTTCAGGAGCCCCGAGGTAGTAGTCCTCGGCCCCTTCGGCCACGCTGTCGACGACGTCGACGCGGACCTCTGCTTGGTCGAGGTAGTACTTGGCCTGGCCGGCCGCGAGCTTCCCGATCGAGAGCATCCGGAGCTGGTCTCCAGTACTCAGGCCGCCGAGAAGCCCGTTCGGGCCATCGGATTTCGATCGGCGTCAGCAAGCGGACACCGCGCTTAGCCCACGCTGGCACGGTCGCGGGCACGAAGTGCAGGGGTGTGTGTGTTCGGTCAGTCGTCATTTGCGTCATTCGTGTGTGTGTTCGGTCAGTCGTCATTTGCGTCATTCGTGTGCGGATGCCGGCACGTCGATCATCAGAGCTGGGCTGCGACGTAGGCGGCGGCTCGCAGTAGCTCTCGCTCCGGGTCGCTCTGAGCGATGGTGTCGAGGAAGTCCGGCTCGGCGAGGCTCTCAACGACCGTCGACGCCCAGATCCTGAGCTCCTCGTCGTCGTCCATGTCTGGGAGGGGTACACGGCTCGCAAGAAGGTGCGCGAGGACTCGCGGACGCGCACCCGCTCGCATGAGCGCTAGAGCCTCCGGGCTGGAAGCCCCAAGCCGGACACCAAGTGGCAGCAATGCGAGCGAGCGCTGCGCGGGAGCTGAGAGCACCCAAAGGTCATCTGGAGCTTCGTCCTCTTCGGCAGCCGTCGACAGGACGGCCACCAGGGCGCCGGCGAGCGCCGTAACGTCGAACTCCAAACCATCCCGGATCACACGAAGAAGACGAGGAAGCGGATCGCCGCTGGCGCGCCGTACGCCTATGGGTTCCGTGAAGGCATGAAGTGCGGCTCCGACGACGGTCAGGGGGTCTCCACGCAGCCACGATCTCATCGTGCTTCCGAGCGCCACCCAAGCGGCGTCATCGCGAGCGTGGATGCCTTGGACAGCGGTGCTCTTCCACGTATCACGGTTCATCGCGTCTTCGAGCGTCCCGGAGTTAAACCGCGCGAGCATTTCGATGAGCCACTGCGCCCAGTCGAGCACGTTCTCGGGCGCCGATTCGTTCTGAAGCCGCTCGCGGGCTAAGCGCTCCAGCTCCACCGCGACCGGCAATCCGACGCCCGCGCGATGGGCGGCCGTCGCGACCCACTTCGGCGCTTCGGCCGCCTCAAGGAAGGTGGTGCCAAGGGCACGAAGCGTGCCCGCAACGGCGTCTGCCTGTTCCGTAGCCGCAGCGCTGTGCGCTGCGTAGCTGCGACTCAGCACCGCCTCCGCATCACCGGACTCCCCCGTGTACGAGAGGAACGCAAACGCCGTCTGCTCGGGAACCTCCATGGTGCGCATGTCGAGGGTCCCATCGAGGGAGCGTTCGATGAGGCGACCCAAGCCGCTCGCGATGTCCACCGCGGCGTCTTCGCTTTCGAGAAAGAACGCTGCTTCCTTCGCTTCGTCGACCGCGGGCCGACGGGCGATCTGCAAGGGCGACTCCGGAACCACGATCGAAATCGACCGGGCGGCGATCTGCGCGCGTCCCGCGCGCCCGATCGCGTTGAGAAGCTGTGCACGCGTTCTTGCGCGTCCCTCTGGCGTATCCCGGAATCGCCGGTCGCCAACGGCGGTGCCCCCGATCACGACCGCGGTCGCCGGCAAATTCAACCCCTGCGCCAAGGTGCCCGTCGCGAACATGACAACGGCCTCGCCCCGCTCGAACGCGATTTCGCTCGCACGCTGCTCGTGCGGCAGCATCGGGCTGGTATGGATCGCGATGCTCTTATCCAGAGCGCCGTGCACCTCACTCAGCTTCTCGCCGGCCCGCGAAGCGCCAGCGAGTTCGGCGTCCGTCAATAACAGCAACGCGTCGATGTCTGCGCGTAGAAGGGTCGTCTCGCGTATGGGGAGGCCCGTGAGCGCGCGCGCATACGAGAACGGCGCGTGGCGGTCCCCGGGCAAGAACGTCAACACACGTTGGTCCCGCTCGGCGAGGGCCTGTACGAGCACCCGCGTAGTGGGAGCGGTGTGACCGGTCTGTTCCAGACGCCCGGGACGGATGAAGCGCGCCTTGGTAGTAAGACCGGTGTCGACGATCGCGTAGTCCGCTGGATCTTCACCGCTCCACGCTCCATGCAACGCGGCGAGTAGCCGAATAGGCGCGTCGACCTTGATGCCAGCTCGCCCCGGATTCGCCTCCAAGAACGCGCGCGATTCGGACCGCAGCGTCGCCGTCGGCTCGGCCGCAAGTCCGGCGATGGCGCGTAGGGTCCGCGTCGGCCGCCACGGCCGATCGACTTTGATCGCCTCGTGGTCCGTCACGTCCTGTAGCCAGCGACGCACATCGTCGGCGTTCTGGATGAGGGCGGAGAGCATCAGCACGCGCGCGTCGAGCGAGCGGTGCAGGACCTCCGAGACGACCAACTCGGTGACAACTCCACGCGTTCCCGTATCGCCAATCAAGTGGGCCTCATCCAGCACACACAGCGAGAGCCGCTCGAAAGCATCGGGGTTTTGGCGAAGTGCAAGCGAACACTTCTCCGGCGTCATAACGAGCACGTGGCTGTCCGGAATGACCCCGATCGCCTCTCCTTCCAACTCGGTGTACTCGGCACCACCCAGGAAGTCGCGGATCTGCACGCCCTGCAGTGCTCCGATGGAGCGGTTGAGGTCCCGTCGAACCTGTGCGACCAGCGCGTTAGTGGGGGCGAGATAGAGCACCCAGCCATCACGTACCGCTTGGGCGATCGCCAACTCGGCCACCGCCGACTTCCCGGCGCCGGTGGGTACCGACACGACTGCGTGAGAATGTGGCCCAGGAAGTGCCCGTTCGGCGTACTCCGCCGCAGCGGGCCAAAGCAAGGGCATGCGGTTGGCGCGCCCGGCCTGGTACGCGGCAAACCGGCCGCCATCGTCGTCTGGTGGCGGAAGCCGCCGCAGCGCCCTACCCCACGTTTCATCGCACGCCGCGGCTAGAAGCAAGCACAAGTGGTGAAGGTCCGGATGCGCGGCGAGCCCTGGCGACCCATCGGCCTGCCTTTCGAGCTCGCGGACGAGCCCGAGGAACACGTCACGCCCGTGAGGGTCGTCAGCTCGCCGCAGCTTCAGCCACGCCACATGGCCCGCTGCGGCGGCACCGATGCGCCGCCAAAGTTCGTGGCGCACCCGATCGCGAAGACCGTCCCCCTCCGGCGGCGGCGGCGCGTCGCCGGGCACGGCCAGCTGCAGATTGAGGAGCGCGCGGAGTCGCTTCAGCGTCCATTCGGAGATAAGCCGCTCGGCGTAGTCGGGCGCCGCTAGCTCGACGCCGTCCACAGACGCGACGGTTAGCGCCGCGTTGGCGTCGTAGCCAGCGATGAGGTAAAGCAGCGCTTCCTCGACGAGCTCGAACCGTCGCACCGAGCCGAACGCCCAAGGCTCGGGATCTGCGGGCGTGATCGTCATCTCTCTAGCGACACCCAGGCATTCCGCGGCCACGAACGCACAGGCGCGCCGCTCGTCGGCAGGAAGGCCAGCCACCAAGAGGATGCGAACCGCAAGAGCACTCGCCAGGCGACGGAGCCGCGCGATTTCATCGGTCCCCGCAGCCGGTCCGCCAAGGTCGCGGTGATCGACAGCCTCGAGCCAAGCGCCCGTTAGCAGCCGCCGCAGCGCAGCGGGCGGCAGGTTCTGAAGTGTCGGAAGCGCCGCAAACAGCGCTTCAAGTCCGCGGTTGTACATCAGACGACGACCTCTTCAACGGCCGTGCGCATGGCGTCGGCAACCGCATCGAAGAAGCCATGGAAGTCGGGCAGTGCGATGACCAGCACGCGGCGCCGGTCTGCCGGCGGGCTCAGGCTCGCAAGCCACTCTCGATCCGCGAGGTGGTCGAACGCCTCCCCGTGCACGATCACCGGGACGTAGCACGCCGCCTCCCTCCAAAGGGCGTCGGTGACCTTGTCCTTAAGGTCCACTGGAAGTACCTGCCGGAGCGTGCCAAGCTCAGCGCGGAGGGCGGAACCGTAGGTGGCGGCGTCGATCTTGGTGAACATGCCCGCGGCCTTTCGAAGCTCGTCGAGCCCACGCTCCCTGGTCGCTTTACTCTCACCGATAGCGACGAACGGGTCGCCGTTGACCGAGTAGATCGCGACGGCGTCCAGCCCCGGCATCGACGGTAGGTCATGTGGCTTTGAGACTGCACAGACTTGACCGACTAGGCAGCAGGTCTCCACTCGGCTTCGGACGACGATCAAAGCGTGTGCAACCCCCTCGCCGATCCATGCGTTGCGGACGCGATCCCGGAATCGGATCTCGGCGACGGTCTGGAAGGTGTTGGTCGCCCCAACGGCAGCTTCCACAGCCGCCCGAACGTCCTCTCTCCCAACATCGCCGGTAGGGAGCAAGGCTTCCGACAGCCGCGCATCGTGCTGAACGGCCCCGCCGATCACACCGACCAGATAACGGCCGATGGCTGTCGTCACCCCCGCGTCATCGAGCTGCGTAACGAGGATCGCCGTGTGGCTAGTCGGTCCCTGAACAACTTGCAGCTGAGCTGTTTCACCGAGAACGTCGAGCGCGACTTCAAGAAGTTCGAGAGGGGATGCTGCCATACGGCCGACCATCCTGCGCGGAATCGTCTCAATGTGCAACTAAGCAGACCATGCGCCGACGTCCAGTCTCCGGCACGACGCGGAAAGGGACTCGTCTAAGCCACGGCCTAGAGCGTCGGCCAATCGAGTCGCTCGAGCGAATGCGGCTCGAGCTTTCCGTGCTCGTCGAACGCTCGCTGGAGGCGCGCGGTGAGCCAGGTATACCCGGCAGGCGCGAGCTCGACAGATGGGCGACGAAGGTATGCACGGCGCGGGTTCGTGTTCCCGTAGCCGAAGCGTGCGTTTCGCTGGGTCGGCGCGAACGCGTTAGCTTGAAGAACGTCCATCAGCTCGTTCAGAGATACGCCGTTCGAGAGGGACCCAGCGACAAATTCCGCGTGATGCACTCGGACGTAGCGGGACCAATCGGACTTCCACGGGCGCCGCCTGAGGTCCGCCGGCGAGGCATCGTCTCTTCCCTCCTCATACGCCATACCAACGGCTCGACCGTAAATGAGCGTGTCGTTTGGCGAGTGGACCATCCGACCCATAAACATCAGAGCGCCGTCGCGCACCTGCCGTGGGCGAGCGCCGGTCGGATATGAGCACGCCCAGTGCGACCCGGAGCGTCTGACCTCATCGAGAGTGGACATGTGACGGCTTGCTCGGTCGGTTGACTTGCCGAAGAACTTCACGAACGACTGGTCGATCTCGTCCACGGCTGGTGGAAGGGTCACGGGACCAGCAGTGGTGCCAGCGTCAGCCCCCTCATCCGGAAGACCAGTCGCCGCCGCTCCGGCTCCTTCGGCGAGGTACCGATCGACAATCTCCTCCCACTCGTCAACGCGGCTGGCCGTGAGGTTGTGGCCCGCTCGGCTCCAGAGCTCGCGAAAGTACCTACGGCATTCGGCGATTGGGTCTCTGCCCGTCACGACAACGCCAAGCTCGTGGTTGTTCAGCAGTCCGGCCTCGGTCAGGTTGGCCGACGTGATGATCCCCAGCTCGCCGACCAAGTACAGCTTCGCGTGGAGCCCCTTGACGCCGCGGATCTCGGCGCCATGGTCGAGAAGAAGTCGGAGGGCGCTCAAATCACTGACGCGATTCGCGAAGTCAGCCAGGTTGAATCGCGTAATGACGCGGAAGCGAGTTGGCTCGCCATGTGCGAGCAGTCTCTTCGCGGCTCTTGTCTTGATGAATGGCGAGACTATGCCGACGCGTGCGGAACCCGCGTCGAGCGCCTCCGACAGAAGCACGTCCCAACCACCGTCGACAATGCGAAAACTCAAGGCGACAATCTAAGCGTCTGGCTCGCGCCACACCATAGGCAACACCCGCTCGATTTGCGCCGCTCCGCAAACTCGGCGATCTTCCCGTCGATCGGGAACCGACTTACATTCAGCCGCTCGGCATATCAGTTATGGGCTTAGGCGATCACATTCTCTGCGACAAGTCACCTGGGTCAGTGGAACTTCGACAGGGCGACTAGGTCCCACGCCTGCGCCGCCGCCCCGCAGGGGGTTACGGCCCGGCAGGAGACATTGGGTCGTAGGCTCGTGTCGTTGTGGTCGAACAAGATCGACGGGCCCGGAACTCACGCGCCGCGATAGCGACACGAGTCTTGGAGGTCTTGAAGGAGGCCCGCGCAGAAGGCGAGTGGCATACGGCTCGCGAACTTGGCCGACGCGCCGGCACCGATTACTTCCCGTTCTATCGAGGGCCGCTCGAGCGCGACGGATGGCTCATCACAAAGCGTCCCGGTCGCACGCCGACATATCAGCTAGCGGCATCCGAGCCGGACATCGGCGCGGTGCTGCCGAGAGCGCCGCGACCGTCTCTGCGGACGATCAGAGTGCTTCGCGCTGCACAAGACCTCGCGACAGACCGATGCGACTTCTGCCTTCGCTCCGAGCATGACCTCGGTCACGCGCTTCAAGTTGATCACGCTCAACCGGAGCTGTACTTCGGGACCACTACCGCCACGCGATGGCTGCTGGCGTGTCGACAGTGCAACACCACCAAGCGGACGGCGGGGTGCCGGCGTTGCCCGAACGCGGACCCAACCGAACGCAGCGATCAGCGCTGCGATACCTGCTTCTGGGGCGCGCCGCACGGCGACTTCGTCCACATCGCGGGACAACCCGTCGTGACTCTTCCCGTCGACCCCGTTGCTCTTCTGGCGTTCAAGGCAATGCGCCGATACGCCCGCCGCACGAGACAGTCTTTGTCGCAGGCTTTGGCAGATGCCGCCGATAGCCTGGAGGATGGGCGGCACGATCGACGCGGCGCGACGTGACCGCTCTCAACGCGCGTTCGTCGCGACGAACTCTCCCCTGTGAAGCCCGAAATCGTCTGCACGTGCCCCGCTTACCACCCGTGGTCGATCATGGTTCGCGTGTTGGGACTTCGAGTTTTTCCTCCGGCACCCCGACTATAAAGTCAAACTGCAGTTCGCGAGACTGGATGCGCGCGGCTTCACCCCCGCGATCATCCCTTGAACGGCGCGTCCGGAGCAGCGGAACCCGCTTCTTGGAGCAACGCCCGTCGTTTCGCCCGGCCGGCTCGGCTGCGAACTCGTCCGGGATGGTCGCGCGATTCCACGCTGACCGGCAGCCGGGGCGGAGCAACCCCGCCGTTGCGGGGAAGTACGTTGGATCGCAAGCAGCGCTACTTCTTGCCGCCGGGGTACTCCGGAGCGTCCGAGGCGAGAGCGTCGAGGTTGAAGCCGCGACGGCGCGCTGCCTTCACTAGCGCGTCGTGCGCCTCGACCGTTTCCCTCGCCGCCGACGCGATCGTGACGGCGCGCTCCTCGGCCTGGGCCAGTTGCTCCGGCGGGAGCATCTCGAGCTCGCCCGCGCTCGAACCGGTGTCACGCCACTCCAACTGGTTGCGGCCCCGCGCGGGGAACCCGTGCGTCGCGTTGGCTCCGTCGAACTCGAATGCTTTCTCGTAAAGTCGGCGGCGGGCGCTTTCCAGCTTCCGGTTGTCGAAGCGGTCCTCGGGCGCGTCCATGTCGTAGACGAACTTGCTCACCGGCCAATTCACGTCGCGCTTCCAGCCGGCGTGGAAGTCGGCGTCCTCGATCCGCCGGACCGCCTGCCTCGGCAGCACGCGGAACAGTCGGTCGAGCCTCTCCTGATCGGCCTTCGAGGGTCCCCGCCGCGAAAGCAGGAAGTACGCCCACGAGCCCGCGAGCGCGACCGCGAGGAGGACGATCAGGGGTAGCGGATACCACCAGCACCAGAAGCTGCGCGGGGCGACCGCGATTCCAACGATCGAGGCCACGACGCCCAGCACAGCGACGATGAACTTCAAGACCTTGGTCATTGGGCGGGCAGGCTAGACGGCCTGGGGACTGACAACTGCATCGAGGGAGGGGGGCGTCGCGACGACGCGTCTCCCCCGTGTGACACTGGTGTTACACGGACCGGCGTGCTCGGGGAGCATTGAGGCCTCGTCAACTGACGCCAATCCTGCGAAAGTGTCCCCTTTCGAGCACCCAAATCGCCTGGAAATGAGCCATTTCCCCAAACCTCCTGGCCATCATAAGCCGCGCGTCGAAGCCTTCACGCCACGCCCGTCGCCCGCAGCCGCTCAGACGAGCGTCGGTAGCGGGACGGTCGAGACCTCACCGACCCGGCACTCGCGATGACAACCGCGTGGGCCGGACCCTCGGCCGGCGACGCGATCCGGCCCGATCCGGCGCAGGCGCGCCGCGGCTGACCTCCGCGGTCGCTGCCGTCTCTTTCAGAACGAGATCTGATCCAGCAGCAGCAGCAGGCCGAACACCCACGCCGTCCCGATTCCCTCGAGAACCGCGACAGCACCAGTGATGCGGCCGATCGGCCTGTCGAGCGCGAGCAGGACGAAGAACATCGCCCACAAGACGGCCCATGCGAACCAGCAGACGCCCAGGTAGATCGAGGCATCGTTCCCGTTCGCGTTGTTGAACGTGTAAATGCCGACGGGGACCGCGGAGATCGCGACGAAGAGGCAGTACCACCCGAACGCGTGACCGCCGGCGTTCAGGAAGCCGTTCGCCGCCACCCACAGGTAGGTGAACGCGAACAGGAGGATCAGGCCGCCGGCGCGGATCGACGCGAGGTCGTCGTTCGCATCCCCGTGGACCATCAGCGTGGTCGCAGCGACCACCCCGACGAAGCCGGTGAAGATGTTGATGATCGTGACCTCTCGGCCCTGCATGAAGAGGGCATGCGCTTCCGCCTCCGCTGTGCGGCCTTCTCCGGCGGTTGCCACGCGCGCCTGGCCGATCAGCCAGAGGCCGTTGATCACGAGCACCGCGCCGACGTAAAGCAGGACCACGCCGAGCATCGCTGATTCCTCCTCTCCAGATCGCTCCTACTCAATGCGCGAGCACCCAAGGTGGTGACGGGGCATGCTGATGGGGCATCGGGCGCCCGCGCTTCCCGGACACGACGGCGGGCTCGTGCGCGCTTTTCTCCTCGGCGTCGAGGCCACGTCGCACGGGACTGGCGAGGAGCGCGAGGCCCGGCGGGGTG
>JADMIO010814594.1_pt1 | contig 20101 bp, 15 predicted proteins | sample 8958161 | NCBI WGS metagenome assembly JADMIO01 (sample SAMN16585339, study PRJNA669376) | soil metagenome | isolation source: Crop rotation soil | place: USA: Cullars Rotation, Alabama | collected 2011 | reverse complement strand
GCCGCGACTTCAAGTCACGTGAATTCCAAGCTTCGGATCCCACTGTGCTGGAAAGTAGCATGTCTCTTAGTCTTGCTTCTTCCATTTGTTGCTCCATTACTTCATTGTATGCCTGTCTTAGTAATAAATTATTGGGGTCGTATTCTACAAAGACTTTAAATAATAAGGAAGCCGAAGATTGTAAATGTCTTGTCTTCTTATATTCTCCCGGATATCCCTGGAAAATAAGTCCCCCTATAACTGCAATATCTCTGAATTTCCGCTTGGTCATTTCAGTGGCATTGGCGCTTCGCTGAATGTCTTGCAGCAGGTTGTCTTCAGAAAAGAGCTCATATACATTAATATCGTCTACCGGTATAGGCTGATCACTCAGTAATTCAAAACCATAATCGTTCATGGCTAATGAAAAAGTGATAGGAGTGATTCGGCTGATGCGATAAGCGAGAAGTGCTGCCATTGCTTCGTGAACCAGTCTTCCTTCAAATGGGTATACGAAAAGATGAAAGCCGTCTTTTGTTTCGATGTGTTCTATTAGTAATTCGTTTTGTTTGGGGATGTGAGATAGTTCTTCCTGTAAAAGGAAAAGGGGTTTTAGTGTTTTGATTTCTATATCTGTTTTAATATCTGGCGCAGGCCTCCAGGCCTGTGCCCCGTTGCAAATCATTCCATACGCCTCATTTAATTTTCTGCGAAGCATAAATCCTAAATTAGCTGACAGCGGCAACCTTCCCCCCATCCAACTCGGCACAATAGATTTCTTAGACGACGATTTTTTCACAACAGCCGTCATATCTTTTATCATCACAAACTCCAAATTCCTCCCGGCAAGCGTAAATACATCACCCGGAGATAATCTCGAAATAAACCATTCTTCAATAACCCCAATATAGCTTCCGCTCAGAAATTTAACTTTCATCATAGCATCACTCACTATTGTGCCTATATGCATACGATGACGCATAGCTATACGGCGACTGGTTATTTTATATAAACCATTTATGACTTCTACTTTTTTATATTCATCATATTGTTGCAAAGCAGTCCCTCCGGAAGTGATGAAGTACAAAATTTCATTCCATTCTTCTTTTGTAATATCCTGGTAGCAGTAGGTATTACGGATTTCTTTAAATATTTGTTCAGGATAAAATCCGTCGGATACCGCTAATGTGCAGAGATATTGTATCAACACATCAAAACAAAGCATCATCGGCATTCTGCTTTCGATCACTTCTTCTTTGATTGCTTCTTTTAATGCAGCGGCTTCAATAAGTTCCAAAGAGTGTGTTGGTAAAAAATAAATCTTGCTTGTTGCATCCGGTTGATGTCCGCTTCGTCCCGCACGTTGTAAAAATCTTGCTACGCCTTTTGGTGAGCCGACTTGTATCACTGTTTCTACCGGGCGAAAATCTACTCCCAGATCCAGGCTGGCGGTACATACTACGGCTTTTAGTTTCCCCGTATGCAAAGCCTCCTCTACCCAAAGTCGTAAAGCTTGTTCAATGCTGCCATGATGTAGAGCAATCGCTCCTGAAAGTTCAGGAGCTTCATTTAATAAAGCCTGGTACCATCGCTCACTCATGCCGCGGGTATTAATAAATATGAGCGTAGTTTTACTGGCTTCAATAATCGGAATTACTTTGTGTACGAGTGAAAGTCCTAAGTGACCAGCCCAGGGATATTTTTCTATTTCATCGGGAAACACCGATTCAACTTCTATTTTCTTTCGAATATTGGCTCGAACAATAAATGCGTTTTTTATATGAGTGCCTAACAATACTTCTTTAGCTTGTTCTAAATTACCGATAGTAGCACTGATGCCTATTATAGAGCAATTATTATTCTTAATGCTCATAATTCGGGATAAAGCTAATTCTACCTGCACGCCGCGTTTACTTCCTAATAATTCATGCCATTCATCTACTGCAATTATTTTTAGACTTTCAAATAAAGCGCTGTATTCTTTTTGTGCTAATAAAAGATGCAGACTTTCGGGAGTAATGATAAGCACTTCCGGCATCTGGCGTTTTTGCTTTTGACGTTCGCTTATTTCGGTATCGCCGTTTCTAATTCCTATCTGCCATTGCATTCCCAATTCTGCTATCACTTCTTCCATAGCTCTTCCTATATCTTTTGCTAATGCACGAAGGGGAGTGATCCATAAGAGTTGTAACCCGTTTTTATTTTTGGTTTTATATTTATCGGGATAATGATTGATAAAATCAATAATTGCTCCCAGGAAAACAGAAAATGTTTTACCGCAACCGGTAGGCGCATTCACTAAACCTGATTCAGCCTTTATAATATGTTGCCAGCTTTCTTCCTGGAAACGGAATGGCTGCCGCTCTTTAGTGTTTAACCAGTCAGCAATCACTTTATACCCCGTAGTACCATGTATCTTCATTATTTCGTCCATAAGTTTTTAACATGCCCCTAAGATCATCGAGCGTATTAATTTCATCTACTTTTTTATCGTGCCGCCAGCGATTTATCCTGGGAAAACGCAAAGCTACGCCTGATTTATGACGATTGGAAGCGGCGATTCCTTCAAAGGCAATTTCAAAAACCAATTCTGGCTTTACCGTTCTTACCGGCCCGAACTTTTCTATCGCGTTTCTTTTTACAAATGCATCTACCTGCGCAAACTCTTTGTCTGTCAATCCCGAATAAGCTTTGGTAAAAGATACTAATTTATCTCCATTTCTCACGGCAAAAGTGTAATCGGTATAGAGGTTGCTTCTTCGTCCTGTGCCTTTTTGAGCATAGATCATCACGGCATCAATAGTGAGCGGGTCTATCTTCCATTTCCACCAATCTCCGCGTTTACGTCCCACCTGGTAGGGAGATGTTTTTCTTTTCAGCATAATGCCTTCACTATTCATTTCTCTTGAAGTGGAACGGAGTTCGGCTAATGCTGACCAAGAATGAAAATCAATAATAGGGGACAAGATTAAGAAAGGTAAGTTAGTAGCTGCTACAATAGCGGTCAGCCGCTGTCTTCTTTCCTGCATGGGCAAGTGTCGTATATCTTCTCCATCTTGTTCTAATAAATCATACGCGTATATTCCTGCAGGTGCTTCTTCGAGTTGTTTCTTTGTTACATTCTTTCTTCCTATTCGCGTTTGCAGTACGTTGAAGTTTAGTACCTGCCCGTTTTTTACAGGAAGTATTTCTCCGTCTATCACTGTTCCATCAGGAAGTTTTTGTGTAAGCAATTCGTATTCAGGAAATTTTTCTGTGATGAGGTCTTCGCCGCGGCTCCATACAAATAATAATCCGTTGCGTTTAATGATTTGTCCTCTTATGCCGTCCCATTTCCATTCGGCTTGCCATTCGTTAGGGCTGCCCAAAGTGTTTGGTTCTTCTTCCAATGCATAAGCCAAATAAAAAGGGTAGGGTTTGGAATGATCGCTTAATGTAGCCTGGCTGCTTAATAATTCTTCGAATGGTGTAGTAGAAGGATCCCAATTTCCCGTAATGCGATGTGCAATTACACTTGGTTCTAAGTTAATCGTTTTGGCCAATGCATTTACCATCATTTTTTGTGAAACGCCTACGCGAAATGTGCTCGATAATAATTTGTTGAATACAAATCTTTCCTGGCTGTTTAATTCTTTCCATGATTGAATGATGAAATCTCTTTTAGCAGCTTCATCTGCTTTTTCTAATTCTAAAAATTTTTCAACGTACCATGATAAAGAGCGGGAAGCGCTTTGTTCAGAATCATTATCCGGTATCAACAAAGCTATTGTTTCAGACATATCACCTACTGTATGATAACTTTCTTCAAACAGCCATAAAGGTATGCCTGTTAACTCCGCGCACCATTCAGCCATTTTCGTTCCGCTAATTGTTCTTCTTGGCCTGCGACCGCTGAATAGGGCAATCACCCATACTTTATCTTTTGCATCGGCTGTTGAAAAATAATTTATCAATGCCTGTAGCTTGTCATTTGTTTTGGTGTATGTGCCCAGTTCATACACCAGTTGCGCAAATAACTTCATGCCATTGGGTGATATGTTTTGTTTTTCAATCATCACCACTCAAATTATTCGTTTCTCCTGTATTTGTTTCTGTAACTATAAGTCCTTCATCTTCATCGCCATATTCTGTTTTCACTTCTGCGGCTTCAATGCCTGCTTCGTTCAGGTATCTGCTAAAAGCGGATTGAAAGCCATGTGTCACCAATACTTTTTGTGCGCCGGTAGCTTCTACGGCTTGTAATAAACCTTTCCAATCCGCATGATCGCTCAATGCAAATCCAGCATCCGCATTTCTTCTTCGTTGATTACCGCGAACCTGCATCCAGCCGCTGCATATTCCTACGCTATAAGGTGCAAAGCGCCGCATCCACGGAGTGCCGTCAGCAGAAGGAGGAGCAATAACTACGCTTTCTTTAAAACTATCTTTTGGCAGATCGGCTGTTACGCGTTTTATTTCCGGTAGTAATCCTGGTGATAAAACACCGGTATTTAATAACGCTTCCTGTGTATTCCACACAGCACCATGAGCAAATATATTGGTAGTAACTTCTTTTACTGCTTGTAAAACTCTTTGCGCTTTACCCAAACTATAAGCAATTATAACAGATGTTTTTCCTGCTGACTGGTTATTGCGTATCCATTGTTGTATATCATTAAAAATAGTGAGTTGTAATTTCCAATGGTAAATAGGTAATCCGAAAGTAGATTCAGTAATAAAGGTGTGACACTTCACTGGTTCGAAAGCACCACTAATACCATCATCCTCTATTTTATAATCTCCACTAACCACCCAAACTTCTCCTTTATATTCCACCCGCACTTGCGAAGACCCGATAATATGTCCCGCAGGATGCAAAGAGATTTTTACATCATTCATTAATATGGTCTCCCCCCATTCAACGCCCTGGTAATTATTATCTCCCAACCGCAATTGCAAAATAGGTTTGGTTAAATGATGGCATAAATAGTTCTTACTACCCCATCGCGCATGATCGCTATGCGCATGTGTAATAACAGCCTTATCTACCGCCCGCCATGGATCAATATAAAATCCCCCAGCGCGACAGTATAATCCTTTATCTGTGAATTCGATCAGGGGCATATAAATAAAGAGAAAAAACTATGCCTTTGTTTTATAAATAATATTTTGGGCTAAATAGAATAACAGAGCTACTAGATTAAAAATAATTTGCTAATTATTTTAGTATATTTGTGCATGAATAAGTTTAATCCAATAATTGAAGTAGAAAAGGATGAATTTTTCTTACCTAAGCCAGTCGGTCCTTGGGCAGAAAACAAGTATAGCTTAATGGGAGGGTATAGTAGTATATTTAATCAAGGAATTAAAAATAAATTTAAGAATAGAGTTTACATAGATTTATTTTCTGGAGCAGGTTATGCACCTATCAAAGGAAGAAATAAAATATTAAAATCATCTCCTTTAATCTCACTTTCAATCCCCGAACCTTTTACTCATTATATTTTTTGTGAATTGAATCGAAAAAAGCTAAACGCCCTAAAGTGTAGGGTAGAAAGAGATTATCCCGATAAGCTAGATTCTATTTATTTTGTAGAGGGTGATTCTAACAAAAATATAGGCGAGGTGGTAAAAATTATTAAAAAATTAGGACAATCAACGATAAGTTTTTGTTTTGTTGATCCTTTTTCGCTAAATCTACATTTTTCTACTATTGGGGAACTCTCAAAAGTCGGAAAAATAGATTTTCTTATCTTGCTTGCTCTTCAAATGGATGCAAATAGGAATTATATTTACTATAGTGAAGAGGAAAACAAAAAAATAGACCTTTTTATTGATAGGAGTAATTGGCGTGATCCGTTCAAAAACCTAAAAGTTAGCAGAAATGATTTTATTAAATATTTAGCCCAAGTTTATGATGAAAATATGTTACAATTGGGTTATAAAGTTAAGAATGAAGGATTGAAGCCTCGAGTTGATGCAAATCAATATAATTTAGCTTTATATTATCTGGCGTTTTATTCAAAGAATGATCTTGGAAATAAGTTTTTTAAAGAGATCCAAAAATATCACTTGTCACAACAAAAATTATTTTAATGGCACAATCAAGTATTGAGTGGACCGAGATGACCTGGAACCCCACGACAGGCTGCAATAAAATATCTGCTGGCTGTAAGTATTGTTATGCTGAAGTGATGACCAGAAGGTTACGGGCTATGGGAATTGAAAAGTATAAGGATGGTTTTAAGATAGCAGTACATGAAGATGCTTTACAAATACCTTATTCATGGAAAGGGCCAAAAGTAGTATTTGTTAATTCAATGAGCGATCTTTTTCATCCGGAAGTTCCATTGGAGTTTATTAAGAAAGTTTTTGCGGTAATGAATAATACTCCCCAACACACCTACCAGGTACTTACTAAAAGAGCCGATAGATTATTTGAGGTTCATAGTGAACTTAGTTGGACAAATAATATTTGGATGGGTGTTTCTGTAGAAGATGCAAGAGTAATAGAAAGAATAGATTTTTTAAGGAATACCAATGCTAAAACCAAATTTTTATCATGCGAGCCATTAATAGGGCCATTGTTGAATATAAATCTTGATAAAATTGATTGGGTTATAGTGGGTGGAGAAAGTGGGCATAAAGCAAGACCTATAAGTGAGTGGTGGGTTTGGGATATTCGGCAACAATGTCAAGAGGCTGGAGTCGCTTTTTTCTTTAAACAATGGGGTGGGGCTAACAAAAAGAAGGCAGGAAGGAAATTAGGAGGAAGAACCTATGATGAAATGCCTATTTTTACTGTATGAAAAGTAGGATTAATTAATCCTAATACAATATTTGGCATTTTTTACAAAAAAAGCTTCTTCGTTTAGTCTTTCCAATATATTCTTTTTGAAGCGGAGAACCATCCCTGGAGCATATCTTTTTAGTATGCGCCAGCCAATGCTTCTTCAATGTATTTTCTCTTTTCCATTTTAAGAAATCAAAACTATAATCACGAACTTCATTAATAAGAGCTGTAAGTTTAGCTGAAGGCAAAGCGCCAATTTTACTTTTAGGATGGACTTTTATCTTATACAGAACTTCGTTTTTAATAATATTTCCAGCACCAGAAAAAATTGCTTGATCTAATATAGCATCGGCCACTAAGGCATTTGGACCGGCTTTTAATTTTTTACGTGCTGCTTTTGGATCCCATAATTTGCCGAGCACATCGGCAGACCAATCATACACGTTATCTAAAGGCTCCTCAATTAACTTTATTGCTGAAGTATAAATATTTAATTCTTGTTTTTTATCAAATTGAAGACTTAAGACCGGAGTAGTTTTTTTTCTTTCATTTATATAATATTTTCCAAACATTAAGAAATGAATGCGGATGGTGGTTTGGCCCACACAGATCAGCAAATGTTTTCCCCATGTTTTGACACCGGTTATCTTTTTCCCTCTTAGCTTATTGTAATCAATTTTAGCATATCCTTTAGCGGCTACTATCTTTTTTCCTTTAAATTGTTGAATTGCTTCTTTAGCTATTATAATGGATGGACCCTCAGGCATATATAATTTTACTCAAAAGTCGGACCATCCTTAATTTCTTTTTATACTTTTATATAGTATTCATAAATTTAAGGTATGTCAAAGATCAATCTTGCTGAAATTAGCACACGAGCACCTAAAGAACTGGATAAACAGGAAACAAAAAAAGAAACAGTAAAGTTACTAGAAGAGTTGAGCGAATTACAGAATTTACTCTATGCAGCTTCCAATCACGCCTTATTAGTTGTTATACAAGGTATGGATGCAAGTGGGAAAGATGGAGCCATTCGATCTGTTTTTAGCTCTGTAAACCCCCAGGGAATAATGGTCCGGTCGTTTAAAGCACCAACGGCTGAAGAGCTGTCCCACGATTTTTTATGGAGAGTACACCAGGTGGCGCCTGCTAAAGGCATGATACAAGTATTTAATCGTTCACATTACGAAGATATATTAGTAACACGTGTGCACAAATGGTGCGACGATAAAACTGCACGCAAACGCATGAAAGCCATTAATGCTTTTGAAAATTTATTAAAAGAACATAACAATACACATATTCTTAAATTCTACTTACATGTTTCACAGGAAGAGCAACGTGAGCGTTTAGAAGAACGCATTAAAGATCCCGGCAAGCAATGGAAATATAATGAGAAAGACTTTAGCGAATCGGCATTATGGGATGATTATATGAAAATGTATGAAGATTGCTTTGAAAATTGTAATGATATTCCATGGATAATAGTTCCTTCCGATCAAAACTGGTATAAAGAGTTTATAATGACGAAGCATTTGTGCGACACTTTAAAAGGATTGGATATGCAATATCCCGGGATAAAGAAATAACTTCTATTCAAAAAATCGCTAAGCAAAACCATAAATTGCTATAAATTCTCAATCATTTCCATCACCACCCAAACTATAACTATTATTTTCCTCATCTTCTTCTCCTATTGCTTCGTTCGCATCATCTTCCTCCGCTCCGGGAACATCCAAATCGTCACCGGAAACTTCTACTTTTTCATTTAAAGCGTCGCCATCTTCGTCTTCATTGTCCAATAATGTTTGGCGGCGCGCTTCATCGTCTTCGCTCGCCATACTTTCTGAACTTCTTTCTAATAGTTCTTTTTCGAGTTGACTAACATTATTATCTTTTTCATTTTCTACCTGGTCTGCATTTAAAACATTAGGTTTTTGAACGGGCGTATTTTTATTACGTGGCATATAACTATTTTATAGAATAGATACTAAAATAGTGCCATCACTTAGCGCAACAGTTCTGAAATTATGACTTTGTTATTGATGTGCTATGGACAGGTTGTCTATGTTGGGCGTTTAATTCCTGAAAAAATAGCAGTTAAAAACTTAATGGTATTGGAATTGCGGTTATGTGGATGTTGAATAATTCATTGTTAACCTTTTAAATCATTTAGCTATGTCTACTCTTATTAGAAGGAATAATATGGTTCCTGTGTTGAACAATCTTTTTGATGATTTCTTTTCAAAGGATTTATTTGACTGGAATGATAAGAACTTTAGTGCTACCGGCAATACACTTCCTTCGGTAAATGTTAAGGAAACGGAAAATGATTTTTCCATTGAGCTCGCTGCTCCCGGCATGACTAAAGAAGATTTTAAAATTCAGTTGGATAAACATATTCTAACTATTTCTTCTGAAAAGAGGGAAGAGCAGGAAGAAAAAACTAATAATGGAAAGTATACCAGAAAAGAATTTAATTATCAATCATTCAGTCGTTCTTTTACCTTGCCAGCTGAAATTGTTGAAAGCGCTAAAATAGAAGCTTCTTATAAAGATGGTATTTTAAATATTCTTGTCCCTAAGAAAGAAGCGGCTAAGCCTCAACCGGTTAGAAATATTGCCATTAATTAATTTCTGGCGATGGGATTATTAGTGAGGGAAGTCGAGAGGCTTCCCTTTTATATTTCATTGAACTTTTTGAAATGCCTACTAATACACTCCTTTCACATCACCATTTACTTTTTTTATAAAGTAAAGTTTCTTGTTCTCAAAATAGTCAATGCTTTGATTGGGTTTATGCAAGAAGACGGGCTGTATATCAAGGTCGGTAAAGACTTTATATTTTTTTTCTCCAATGGCGGAAGAAAGATTGTCGCCGTGCTCCGCAAGCAATTTTCCGAAACGGTATACACATTCGTATCCTCTAAAAACCATATCGGAGGGGCGGGAATAGAGAATCGTTTTAAAATGATTAAGGATATACGCGCTTACTTTGTCTGTTTTGTCATTGTAAAAAGGAGTGCTATAGAATATTTCTAACCCAGCGTATTCTTTTTCATCAAAAGAAATAGCATCCCAGGTGGGCATGCCGATCAATTGTGAAGGATATGTTTTATTGATAGAAGCTAGTTGTGCCGAAAGGTTGCGGGCAAAATTTTCATCCAGGCTGGCGCCTACGCAAACGGTTATTTCAGTAGAATCGAGGTAGGGGATAAGCTGTTCTGAAGTGAAATCATTTTCTAGTGTAATAAATTTCAATCGTAGGGAAACAGCAGCCGTCGTCTTTTCTATTTCATTAAAATAAGATCTCAAAACATTTTCCTGGTTTCCTTTTTTTTGAAATACAATGAGTCGCGCAGTAGCGTAGTTTTTTTGAAGGAAATGATAGATGCCCTGGCAATGGGTACGTAATGTTGAATTGAGAATTACGAGATAGGGATTGTTGGTGATGTTTCCGTCATTAGGTAAATTAGCATTGATAAAGGGAATCTTTTTTTCTTCAGCAATATGTGCCAGTGAATTGACTTCATTAAAAGAACCCACATGCGCTATTATTAAATCAGTTCCGCTGAAGTTGCTCAGCGTAGTTATTTGTGAAAGGCTTTTTCCGGCGCGGGTATCATACACATTTATTTCTAAAGGAACATTTTCTTTTTCTAAACTATCTATTGCGAGTTGTGCACCTTCGTAAAACTCAAGGCCGGGATTTAGAAATTTAGGAAACTGCTTGCCGTAGCGATATTCATTAGAGTCATCAAAAGCAGAATCCAGGTAGAGGGGAAGAAACAATGCTATTTTATAATGCTTGTTATATGTTTGAGCGTGAATATGAAATGCAATGATAAAAAGCGATATCGATAAAATTAGTTTCTTCATACTATTGCTCAATATATATTCTACTGTACAAGTGTGCGACGCAACGATGATGCCAAAACTACTACTGCCTGGCTCATACTATTCCCACTCAATAGTAGCAGGTGGCTTGCTACTTATATCATACACTACACGATTAATACCCCGCACATTATTAATAATTTCATTAGAAATGTTGGCAAGAAACTCATAAGGAAGGTGTGCCCAATCTGCCGTCATGCCATCAACGGAAGTTACAGCTCTTAGAGCTACTGTGAACTCGTATGTTCTTTCATCGCCCATTACCCCTACGCTTTTTACGGGCAATAAAATAGCTCCTGCCTGCCATACTTTAGAATAGAGATCGTTTTCTTTGAGACCTTTAACATATATATGATCTGCGAGTTGCAATAATCGCACTTTTTCAGGAGTTACTTCACCAAGAATGCGAATGGCGAGTCCCGGCCCGGGAAAAGGATGGCGATCAATCATAGCTGGAGGAATACCCAGCTCACGGCCAACCCTGCGCACTTCATCTTTAAACAACGAACGCAGAGGTTCTACTAATTCAAGATGAAGATGTTCCGGCAATCCGCCTACATTATGGTGACTCTTAATAGTAACAGAAGGTCCGTGTACAGAAACACTTTCAATTACATCGGGATAAATAGTTCCTTGTCCCAACAAACCAATACCTTCAATTTTGGAAGCTTCTTCCTGGAAGATATCAATGAAAAGGCTTCCGATTGTTTTACGTTTTGCTTCCGGATCATCTTTACCTGCGAGGCCTTTGTAAAATCTGTCTTTTGCATCAATCCCTTTTACATTTAATCCGATAGCGGCGTATGTTTTTAATACGTCTTCAAATTCATCTTTGCGCAACACACCATTGTCAACAAATATGCCGTGAAGGTTTTCGCCGATGGCTTTATGAATAAGCGTAGCAGCTACGGTAGAATCTACACCGCCGCTAAGTGCCATTACTACTTTACGATCGCCGATTTGTTTTTTTAGCGCGGCAACTGTATCAGTGATAAAATGTGCGGGCGTCCAATCTTGTTTACAACCGCAGATATTAACTAAAAAGTTGGTGATGATTTTTTTTCCTTCTGTGGTATGATAAACTTCCGGATGAAATTGAATGCCGTAGAGATTTTTGGTACCATTGCTTTTAAAGGCGGCTACCGGAATGCTTTCTGTAGTTGCCAGCAATTCAAATTCTGCAGGTAATTCTTTAATGGTATCGCTATGGCTCATCCACACCTGGGAGGAAGCCGGTACATTTTGCAAGAGGGCATCGCTGGCAGCCTGCACTTTAAGAAGGGCCCGGCCGTATTCTCTTTTTTCACTTTTATCTACTCTTCCGCCATAAATTTTTGCTGTTAACTGGGCGCCGTAGCAGATGCCCAGCACTGGTAATTTTTCCGCAAAAGCCGGGATATTTACTTCCGGGGCGCCGGGTTCGTTCACTGAGCAAGGGGAGCCGGAGAGGATGATTCCCTTCAAATCTTCCTGGTAATCAATGGGTTTGTTGTAGGGAATGATCTCGCAAAACACGTTTGCCTCACGCACCACCCGGGCAATCAACTGGGTATATTGGGAACCGAAATCGAGAATCAGAATTTTTTCCATCAGGCTGCGAAGGTAAGAAAAGTTGGGGCACGGGCGGGGGATACATTAAGAATAAAGATTATTCGAAAAAGGGTGATTTTACCCTTTTTTCCAGCAAAGTAGGCCGTAATTTTGCTTCAAAATCCGGTCTTTTTGTTTATTTTTGGATACTGCTAAGTTGAACTGCTACTATTAAAACTAACTGATGAAACGATTAAGCCTATTTTTAATTTTTTTCTCACCTCTTTTGTTGAGCGCGCAAGACGGTTTTTTGTCGGGTGCCAAAAGCTCCAGGGGCAGGCTTATTTCTGTACCCAATCCCAAAGTATATGATAATTGCGGCATTCAATCTATTACCTGGGTAATGACGGGTGCTACAAAAGACAGATCTCCTTCTACAGGAGTTAATTATGTAGGCACCAGGTTTTTTAATTTGGGCAATACAATTATTACCTATACTGCTACAGATGCATCAGGAAATAAAGGCACGGCTACTTTTACGGTTAAGGTGGGAGATAAGTATGATGCTAAGTTTATTTGTAAAACGGATGTAAGTACATCGTTAGTGGAGATTACGCATGGGCAGGTAGAAGTAAGCAGCTATCCTAATCCTTCCAGTAATTATTTTAATTTGAGAATAAAGTCCGGTAGTTTGGAGGAAGTGGAGATTTATGTGCGTGATTTGGCGGGTAAGATTGTTTACCAGGTGAAAGGTTCACCGGATAGGTCGTACCAGTTTGGTGATAAGTTTATTCCTGGTATGTATATGGTGGAAGTGCGGCAGGGTGGTGAGAGTGGGATTCATAAATTGATAAAATATTAGTCGATATAATTGAGCTTGTAAAAGCATTTCTACAGGATGAGAGTAAATGACCTACTTGGCCTAAAAAGGCTATATTCTCAAATTATAGCCTAAAAAGGCTATAATTAAAGAATAGTATAATGAACATTCATCGGTAAAGTTTTTTTATTGCCACCTATCACAAATCATAACGAAAAAGAACTCCTGCAAAAAATCGCGGAAGGAGACCAGTCGTCTTATAAAATATTATTCGACAACTATTGGGATAGGATGTATACTAATGCATTACACTTTACCAAATCTCCCGAAACAGCGCAAGATCTTGCACAGGAAATATTCATCAAAATATGGTTGATGCGAAGCCGGCTCAAAGAAGTAGAACGCTTTGATGCATTCTTATTTACTGTGGCTAAAAACATGATTGTAGACGAATTGCGACGCTTACATGCTTCTCCTAAGAATGATGATTTTTTTAACGCCTATTTTCAACCGGCGGAGGATAATATAATTAAGAAAGCAGAGCTCAAAGACTTGGAGAAAGTGTTGAACGAAGCCATTGATCAACTTCCCGCCCAAATGCAAATGGCCTTTAAACTAAGCCGTTTTGAAGGATTAACTCATGAGCAGATAGCCCAACGCATGAACATATCCCGCGTTACTTCTCAAAATTATATTGCCCGCGCCATAGTAGCTATTAAAAAATACCTGGCTGGCCGCGATATTACTATCAGTACCCTGGCCCTGATCTTTTTTTACTGCTGACGGATTAACCGCCGATTTTTTTACGTCTTTATTATATAGCTTATGCAAACGAGGTTAGAAATACAGGAACTCCTGGAGAAATATTTGGCTGATGGCATGTCTGCCACCGAATTAACGCAATGGAAATCACTGTTGAGGGTGGGTGATAATGAGCGGGTATTGACAGATATAATAGAAAATGTGCTGCTGCAAAACAGGTATGCAGAAACATCCGGGCTTAATCTTAACCGCGAAGATATCTTTCGTAAAGTAATGCAGGAAGCTATTGCGAGGGAAGCTGCTAAACCGGTGCATCGCGTACATTTCTTAAAGACAGCATGGTTCCGCTATGCGGCTGCGATTGTAATAGTAGCTAGTCTGGGTGTGTACTTCTGGCTGGCGCGGACGGGATTCCCGCTACGCGGGGATGACAAAAAGCGTGTTGAGATAACTGCGACAACAAGAGCAAGCAATTCCAATAAAGCCATCCTAACTCTTGCTTCCGGTAAAAAAATAGAATTAGATGATCAGGATCAAGGTAAGTTAGTGCAGCCCGATGGCGTAGAAATAACTACCCCTCGTGGCGCTCAATACCAGGTAATCCTGCCTGATGGCACTAAAGTATGGCTTAATGCCGCTTCGGGCATCAAGTTTCCCTCCGCCTTTGCCGGCAAGGAAAGGCGGGTAGAAACCACCGGCGAAATATATTTTGAGGTTTCAGTGAACAAAATGGCCCCTTTTGTTGTTAGTAGTAGAGGAGTGGAGGTTCAGGTGTTGGGAACCAGCTTTAATATCAATGCCTATGAGGATGAAGAAGCCGTGAAAACAACATTAGTGGATGGGAGTGTTCGTATATCGTCATTTCGAAGGGCCTTAAGTGAAGCGAGAGGGACTGAGAAATCTTCTGATACTGGCGTGCTATTAAAACCTGGTCAGGCATACGTAAACGGAAAAGTAATAGACGTAGATATAAACCAGGTAGTAGCCTGGAAAAACGGGGTATTCAATTTTGAAGGTCAAAACCTTCCAACGGTTCTCCGCCAATTAGCGCGATGGTATGATGTAGATATAGTATATGAAAATGGAATACCGGATATAGTGTTTGTAGGGGAAATGCAACGTAATTTAAGCTTATCGCAGGCATTAAAAGTGTTAAGTAAAATGGAAGTGCATTTTAGATTAGAAGGGAGGAAGTTGATAATAATGCCGTAGTCTTTTGTTTTTCTGAAAACCAAGTAGATAAAACTGTTTAATGAGATTGATAATAATCATATTAACTATTGCTTTTTTAACTATAGCCACTATAGGTAAATCCCAGACCATCACCTATTCCGGCACAGACGTTAAGCTCGAAACAATCTTTATCGTAATCAAACAACAAACCGGTTATTCCGTCCTCTCCAATGCCGGATTAATAAAATTAGCTAAGCCCATTACCATCAAAGCCAAAAAAATTCCGCTGGAAACTTTTCTGCAACAAGTTTTAAAGGATCAACCGTTAGAATATTCCATTGAAGATAAAACCATTATTATCAGCAAAAAAATTAACCGAGAGAATATTGATAATACAAATGAAGTCCCCGTAAATGGGGCTTTAAATGTGCGTGGCAAGATAATAAATGAGAATGGCGAACCGGTAGTAGCAACAGTGTCAGTAAAGGGCAGTTCAGAAGCTATTTCAACTGATGGTAAGGGAGCATTTTTCTTAAAGAATATTGATCCTAATGGAATATTGGTAATTAGTAGTATAAATATAGAGCCGTTAGAGGTAAAAATAAGCGGGAGAGATGATTTAAAAATGATACAAGTAAAGACGCGAATAAAAGAAGAAGAGACGGTTGTTGTAGCTAACACTGGCTATCAAAAAGTAAAACCCAATGAAACAAATGGTTCTTATGTAGTAATCGATAATAAAAAACTCAATGAACAAGCCGGCACTAATATCATCGATCGCTTAAAAGGGGTTACCAATGGAATGCTTTTTAATGCGAATAAAACAGATAGCAGGGGACTTCCCAATCCATATACTATACGGGGATTAAGCACTATTGAGGGAGTGCTGACACCTTTGATTGTGGTAGATAATTTCCCTTACAAAGGAGATATTAATAATATAAACCCCGCAGATGTGTCGTCGGTAACTATCCTAAAAGATGCGGCAGCTACTTCCATTTATGGCGCCAGCGGAGGTAATGGGGTAATTGTAATAACTACTAAAAGAAGCAGCTTTAATCAAAAGCTTCGCGTAAGTACAAACGTAAATACCCTCATAACCGAAAAACCTAGCCTGGATAAACTTTATCAGCTTTCTTCTCCGGAGTATATTGATTTAGAAGAATATTTATTTAATAACGCGTTTAATTTTAATGGTGCGTTGCTTAATGCGTATAATCCTGTAACTCCGGCGGTAGAAATTTTTTTGAAACGAAGAGATAAAAAAATATCCGCCGAAGATTCTGCGAAACAGATTGATGCTTTAAAGCAAATTGATTCCAGGGAACAGCTTTACAAATACTTTTACCAAAATGCTGTTACGCAGCAATATTCCTTAAATCTTAGTGGGGGTAGTAATAACCTGGCCTGGCTTATAGCTGGTAATTATGATAAGGTAGTGAGTAATCTTGCTGCGCAGAATAGCCGTACCAATATTTACTTCCGCAATACCTATCGGCCTGTTAAAAAAGCAACTATTGAGCTGGGTATATATTATACTAATACACAATCAAAAAATGTTGGAAAGCCGGCACCAAGGCCTATCCGGAATGCTCCCTATATATCTTATGTGGATGAATACGGAAACCCGCTTTCCGTTCCGAACCAATACCGGGAGAGTTTTTTGGAAACACTGAGAGGGGGCAATCTGCTGGATTGGAAATACTATCCTTTGGAAGATTACAAGCATAGCATAGGTAAGGCAAGAACCGATGAAATATTAGGCAACTTAAGTGTTGGCTATCAATTATTGAAGGGCATAGATATTAATTTATATTACCAGTATCAGCGACAGACCGGTGAAACTAAATCAATCGCTGATAAAGAAAGCTATAGTGTAAGAAGCCTCGTAAATAGTTTTACCGACCTGAGCTATCCTACTACAGAACCCCAGTTAAGAAACCCGGTACCATATGGAAATATTTTAACTCAATCTATTGCTGGTCCCCGGTATTCGAATTATTTCAGGGTGCAGGGCAATATTAATAAAAGTATAGGCGAGCATAACATAACAGCCTTGGTAGGGTTTGAAGTAGGAGATGTGGTGAAAGAAGCAGACTTTTCTACTGCTATTTACAATTATAATACAAATCCTTCTTTTCATGGAGTGGTGGATTACCTGAAAGAATATCGGGATTTTGTAACAGGTACTTCTAAAACAATTCCGGGAGCACCAAGAGAAACATCTACTGAAACATATAACCGCACGATAAGTGTGTATAGTAATGCATCGTATACATTTAGAAAATTATATTCTTTTTCTGCAAGTGCCCGCAAGGATGCTGCTAATATTTTTGGTGTCAGTACTAACGATAAATGGAAGCCGCTCTGGTCGGCGGGTATGGGCTGGCAAATTTCAGGTGAACGGTTTTATCATTTTTCGGCCCTGCCTTTTTTTCGTTTAAAACTCACTTATGGTTACACCGGTATTGTGGATCCTTCCAAATCTGCTATAGTTAGATTACGTTTAAATGGTACCGACCCGGATACAAGAATGCCTCGTGCACAGATTCCTTTTGGAGGATTTGATAATAAAGAATTAAGGTGGGAAAAAACGGGCCAGGTGAATATAGGGATTGATTTTCGTTCTTCAAAAAATATTCTTTCCGGATCTATTGAATATTATTCAAAAAAGAGTAGTGATCTATACGGTAGATCTCCTATTGATATTACTAATGGAACGGAGTCAACTACAAAAAATACCGCTGATATTGTTTCAAAAGGAGTTGATGTTCAACTTACTACTAAGAATATTAATAAACTACTTAAATGGAGCAGCACTTTAATTTTTAATTATAACACGGGGAAGGTAGTAAAATACTTAAATGAAGCTGCACAAGATATACGCAATCTTGTAGGATTAGATGGTAATAAAATTAGCCCGATTGTAGGCAAGCCTTTATATGCCATTGTTGCTTTGCCTGGGGGAGGATTAGATGCTAATGGAAACCCTCAGGGATATGATAAAGACGGGAAGTTAAGTACAGATTATAATGCCTTACTTTCCGGAAACAATTTTTTCTATAAAGGAACTACTGCCCCGTTATTTTTTGGTTCGCTAAACAACCAGTTTTTATGGAGAAATCTTTTTTTTAATTGTAATATTCTTTATTACCTGGGTTATTATTTCAGAAAACCTGCGCTCAGTTATCAGTCCATGCTGCAATCAGGAATTGTGCCTGCTGATTTTATTAAACGGTGGCAAAAACCAGGAGATGAATTTTCAACAAATGTTCCCTCCTTTATTTATCCTGTTATAAATGATTCGCGTGATGTTTTTTATCAATGGTCTGAAATCAACGTCTTACCGGCAGATCATATTCGGTTGCAATATGTTAACCTCGGATATTCATTTGATAAAAATAAAATGCAGCTCGCTTTTAATATAGCTAATCTGAATATGATACTGTGGCGGGCTAATAAAGAAAATATAGATCCGGAATTTCCCTCCAGCAATACTATTCTTCCTTCCAAAATCTATACTATTCGTTTCAGTGCGAATTTATAATTATGAAGCATACTGTTAAACATATCATCTCTTTCCTAAAACTTACGATAGTGCTTTTTGCTTTCCTGTCTCTATCTTCCTGCAAAAAATATCTCGACAAAATACAAGATACTGCTTTTGCCTATCCTACTACAGTGGAAAATCTGCAAGCGGTTATAACGGAAGCCATTGTATCTTCTAATCAAACGCCGGATTATATAGAAGTTGCTGCTGATGATTTTTTTGAACCTGTGGCGGCACTTTCAAATACCTCAGAATTACAAGGATATACCTGGCAACTGCCATTTTTTGATGTTCCAATCAGAGATAATTATGCGCGACCTTATACTACTATATTACAGACCAATATCGTTATCCGGGAAATTGAAAAAATAGCAGTGACTGCTTCCAATATGCAAGATTGGAATACTGTTAAGGGATCGGGTTATTTCCTGAGAGCTTATCATTTTCTTTATCTTACCTGGACGTTTTCCAAAGCGTATGATTCAATTACTTCAGCCACTGATTTAGGGATAGTATTAAAGAAAAACACGGATATAAACGATCCGTCTGTTCGATCAACAGTAGAAGAAAGTTATCATCAAATAATTTCGGATGCTAAAGCGGCAGTGGATTTTTTGCCTGACTATGCCATTCATCCCAAACTACCTTCTAAGGCGGCAGCGTATGGTTTACTGGCGAGGGCTTACTTATCGATGCGTGTGTACGACAGCGCGTTTAAATATTCGGATAAATGTCTGCAATTAAAAAGTGAGCTGATGAATTTTAATGGAGATGCAGATATAACCGGCAGCATATCTGCACCAACTTTTCGGAAATACAATAAAGAAACTATTTTTTATAGTGAGGCTTATAATGGATTTGGAATTTCAAGACCCAGTAATTCTTTTGTAGATACATTGCTCTATCAAAGCTATACTTCTGATGATTTGCGAAAAGGTCTTTTCTTCTATGTGCACGATGGGTACAATAGTTTTAGAGGCGGTTATTCGCAAAGTAATGATTACCTGTTTTCCGGTATCACTACCGATGAAATGTTGTTGACCCGCGCCGAATGTTATGCAAGGTTGGGCAATAAAGCAGCAGCATTAAGTGATCTGAACAGCTTGTTAACTACCCGGTGGAAGACCGGAACATTTACGCCCTTTACAGCCAACACATCAACGGAAGCGTTAGATATCATTTTACAGGAAAGAAGAAAGGAACTCCTTATGCGTACGCTACGCTGGATAGATATTAAGCGGCTAAACAAGGAAAACAGGAACATTATACTGAAGCGGATTGTTAGTGATGATACATATGAGCTTTTACCGAACGATAACCGATATGCATTGCCATTGCCTCGGGAGGTGATACAAATGACAGGGATGTTACAAAATGAGGATTGGGATTAAGGATTCTGAATTACTAATAAATAAATTCTTTACCAATAATAAACATTTATTAATCAACTAAAACAATACTAATTTATGAAACAGTTAAGAAGTTTATTTGTGATTTTATTTTGCCTTGTTACGTTAGTAACAACAGCCCAGGTTCCTTTTACGCCGGGGAATTTGGTGGTTTGCCGGATTGGGGATGGATCTACTGCTTTATCATCCAACGCTCATCCGGGGGAAAG
>JADMIO010972847.1_pt1 | contig 20110 bp, 22 predicted proteins | sample 8958161 | NCBI WGS metagenome assembly JADMIO01 (sample SAMN16585339, study PRJNA669376) | soil metagenome | isolation source: Crop rotation soil | place: USA: Cullars Rotation, Alabama | collected 2011 | reverse complement strand
GGCCATCTCGCTGCCTATTGCCTGATTTTGCGCATCGTCAGGCACTGCGGCGGCCATTTTCTCGATCGCATCGCGCATCCCGCCGACGACGCGATCAACCATCGCAGCGATCTGTTCGGGCGCGTGGTCGAGCGGCCCGAAGCCCGGCATCGCGGTGGGATCGGTAAAATCCCACGCGTTCTCCGCGAGACCCACGAAGTCGCGGATGGCGGGGTCTGCGGCCCAGGCGCGGCGAAGGGCCGCACGGCTCAATTCGAGCGGAATGTTCTCGCGCAGGAATGCGGTGACGTCGGTTGCGGCCGTGATCGAATCAATTGGCGGCAATTTTGAGAGATCGAGTTCATCGGCTGCGGGCTCCGCTGAAACAGATGGCAGCGCAGCTTCCGCCGGCGGCGGCGCAGGCAACGGCTCGCTCGCCTCCTTTGCCTCCTGCTTGCGGCGCGACCAGCGCTTGAGGAAATCCTCCTCGCTCATTCGTGCCCGCCTTCGGGTTGCCGCCGCGCCAATGCCTCGGGGTCGGCGCGGTTGCGCTTGCGCTTGACGAACTCCTGCTCGACGTGGTGCTCGACGACGAAGCTTTCCACGACGTCACGCAGCGCGTCGGGCATCGTCACGGCCTCGACCAGGTTGCCGCCGGCCTCCGTGAAAGCTTCGCCTTCGGCGGGATCGGCGGTGACCGCCGTCAGCGTGTACGGCCACTCGCCTTCGGCCGGGCTCAGCACCACCCACAGGCTCGGGCTTCCGGTTGCGAGATTGTCGCGGTAGCGCGCGGTCTCGGACCTGTAGAGATTGACCGCCTTGCTGCCGGCATAGAACAGCACGCCGTCGCCCTCTTCGCGCAACACGGTCCACGGCTGCATCTCGGGCGCATCGGGCAGCGTACCCGTGACCAGCCAGACATGATCGATCCAGGGCGAAGCCGCCTTGCGTCGTTCGACGACGACACCGACCGGCATGCTCGCGAGCGCTGCGGAACTCATGTCGCGGCCTCCAGATGCCGGATCGGTAATCCTGTGAGCAGGTTCTGCGGTTTCATGCGCACCAGCTTTTGCGCCGACATCGCCATGATCAGATAGACCGGCTCGTCGCCGATGTCTTCGCGGACAAGTCGTGGGTCGGCAAAGGTCAGGCGGAACAGCCCCAAAACTCGGCCATTGGACGCCTCGTCCAATGGCTCACCGCGCCACAATCGATCACCGAGCGCAGTCGCCTCGCTGTCGAGCCCGACATACCAATTCAGCTTGGCATCGCGCAGTTCCGTCAGCGGCTCGATCGTCACCTCGATGCCGAGCAGATGGGACAGCCATCGTGTCATGACCGAGGCCAGCGCCACCTGCCCGCGCCGTCCCGCTGTGAGATCGAGCCCGATGTCGAACTGGTCGCTGCGATGCCAGTAATGCTCGGCATTGTCCTCGTCGAGCACTTCGACCTCGACGTCGTGGGTGGCGCCGAGCATCGACATCAGCGACAGCACCGGTGTCGGATTGGTGCCGCCGATCACCTCGGCATCGCCAAGCAGCACCGCGCTTTCATGCAACATCATCCGCTGCGTCCGGAAAAACAGCTCTGCGGCCCGCAGCGTGAAGGGGTCCTCGCAGCCATCGAGCGCGTTGCGCAGGATGACGTGAACGAGCTGGTTGACGAACAGCGGCGGCAGGTCGACCGCGGGTTTTCTGATCAGCGCGAGGTAAGCCGCCTCCAGCGTCGGATGGCTGAGCAGGAGATCGCGGAACGCCAGCACGAAACCCCAGTTCTCGCGCGCATCCGCATCTGCAATCGCAGCGACCTCGCTGGCCGCAACGGCGCGACGGGGATCGGCCAGCAATTCGCGGTGCAACCTTCGTTCGACGTCGCAGGCGTCGTCCGGCGGCATCAGCTCAGGCCTGGCAAAATAGGCCTTGAGGAACTCGTCAGTGACCTCGAGCCCGCCACTGTCGTTGCGGTCGAGCAGATGGTGGCCGCAGGAGATCCAAAAATCCTTCATCGGTGTTTCGGCTCCGCGGTCAGATCGGCGAGGTTGAGATCATGCTCGGGCGCGGCATCGTCCTCGATCTCCATGAATGAAAACGCCCTGCTGTGGCCGCCCTGCCCTTCGCGGAGCTGGAGCCGGCGAAAGGCTTCCCGCACCTTGCCGCCGTCAGCCGTGCGATGCACCGCAATCAGGCTCGCGATCGGATGCGTGCACAGGGACTCGACGAAGGCAACTTCCTCCTCCGCCGCGGGCCGCGCCGTCGCCAGGTCCGGCGCGCCGAACTTGTCGACGAGCTGCTGTGCGAGCAACTCCACGAGATTGCGCCGATCCTCAGCGGTCGCGTGAACGATCTGCACCAGCGTCGACCAGCCCCAGGAATTCACACCAAGGAATCCGCTGCGAAAGGCGCTGCGGTCCTTGCCGGCGAGCGCCGCCGCGTCGCGATCATAGAAACGGAATGCACCGGAGACCGCCCAGTCGCCGGGCTCGGCCGCGACGTCGAACACAAATGTGTCCGAGGGATCGAGCGCGATGGTGCGGAGCAGTTTCACAGCCGCGGCCCTCGGCTTGCGGGATCGAGCCACGTCGGCTTTGTCAGCACTTTTGCGAGGCTTTGCGGCGCAGCCTTCTCGCCACCAATGCGTTGCACGAGGAGATCGCCATTCGCCTCGATGCGGCGGCCGGTGTTTCGCTCGCGCGGCAGCAGCGCGAGATATTGATGCGCGAGGCTCGCAAAGCCGTCCGCCTGCCAGCCGTCGAAGGCAACCATGAGATGGCGCGCAAAGCTTTCGGTCACTTCAACGGCGCCGGCATCACCAAAGCCTTCCTCCGCCAGCGCCGATGCCAAAGGGTGTACGCCTGCCTCGGTTTCCGTCAGCGAGACCGTGCGGATCATGGCGCCGAACACGAGCCAGGGCGGCGTTTCCTCTTCGGCCGCCGACGTGGGCCAGCCGAGTTGCCCGCCGCCAACCAGGCCGTTGTCGACGCGCACGGCATCCGGCCAGTCGATGGTGACGGGCTTGTTCGGCGGCGCATAGGCGCGCAGCGCGTTCGCGAGCGCAACCATCCCGGCGTAGAACGCGCGGCGCGCAGTCGCCAGCGGTTCCGTGGGCTCCAGAACCACCGCGAACTCCGCCAGATCGAACCGACCGACATAGACAAGTGTCCCCGCGCCACTCTCGGGCGCAATCGACAGCGCATGCGCAAAGGCTTCGCCGCCCTCGCGCAGCCGGACCAAAGTATAGGGCGGCGGCAGATCGATGCGTTCCGTCAGCGTTTCGCGGATGCCTTGCGGCAAAAGGTTGCTCCAGCTTTCCTTTTTCTGTTTAGAATGATTATACGAGGCCGAAGGCGGGCGCGAGTCCGTCCAAAGTCTGCGCCGTCGACCATTGTGGGAGTCCTTAACAAGGCATGGCACATCCGCCGACCAAAATCCTGATGTGCTCCTGCGAAGACACGATGCGGCTCGATCCCGCCGCGGTCGAGCGCGGATGCCGCGCAAGCGGGATCGCGACCTTCCGCCATATGTGCGGGGCCGAACTCGACCGGTTTCGCGACATCGCTGGCGAGGACGGATCGCTGATCGTCGGCTGTACGCAGCAGGCATCCCAGCTTGCCGATGAAGCCGGCGAGCGCGCGGACGCCATCGCATTCGTCAACATCCGCGAGACCGCCGGCTGGTCGAAGCAAGGCAATCGGGCCGGGCCGAAGATGGCGGCATTGCTTGCGGCCGCCGCCGAGATCGCGCCTCCGCATCCTTTCGTCACGCTATCGAGCGATGGCGTGATCCTTATCTACGGGCGTGATGAGCGCGCGATCGAAGCGGGCAAATTGCTCGCCGATCATCTCGATGTCACGGTGATGATCAGCAAGCCTGCCTCCATCACGCCACCCGCCGCGAATGCGTTCCCCGTGGTGAAGGGCACGATCCGCAACGCCAAAGGGCACTTTGGCGCATTCGAGCTCGTCATCGACGACTTTGCCGCGCCGCGCCCCTCCTCGCGCGATGCGCTGATCTTTGACGGCTCACGCAACGGCGCAACATCGCGCTGCGATGTCGTGCTCGATCTCTCCGGCGGACCGGCGCTGTTTCCCGCGCACGATTTGCGCGACGGCTATCTGCGCGCCGATCCCGGCGATCCCGCGGCGGTGCTGCGCGCCGTGTTGAAGGCGCGCGATCTCACGGGACAGTTCGACAAGCCGAAGTACATCAACTTCGCCGCCGAGCTCTGCGCGCATTCGCGCTCGAGCCGTACCGGTTGCCATCGCTGCCTCGATCTGTGTCCGACGGGCGCGATCGTGCCCAACGGCGATCACGTCACCATCAGCGCGGAAATCTGCGCCGGCTGCGGCCAGTGCGCCGCCGCCTGCCCTACGGGTGCTGCGACCTACGCGCTGCCGCCACCGGATGCGCTCATGCACAAGCTGCGCACCATGCTGCAGGCCTATCAGCAAGCGGGCGGATCGCAACCGATCCTGCTGTTGCACGACGAAGGCCACGGCACGCCGCTGATCGATGCCCTCGCCCGCCACGGCGACGGCCTGCCCGCCAATGTGCTGCCGCTCGCGGTCAACGAGATCACGCAGGTCGGCCTCGAAGCGATCGTCGCGACATTTGCCTATGGTGTGACAGGCTTCCGCTTCCTGCTGCGGGCAAAGCCGTTGCATGACGTCGCGGGCCTGAACCAGACGATTGCCATGGCGGATGCCATTCTCGCCGGTCTCGGCTTTGCGGGACGCCGTGTCGCCACCATCGAGACCGATGATCCTGATACCCTCGGCAGCGAACTTGATGGCATCGCGCTTGGCGCCGGCGTGGCGCAACCGGCGACGTTCCGTACCGTCGGCAAGCGGCGCGAACTGTTGCGCTTCGCGCTCACCGAACTGCATCGCGTCGCTCCTGCGCCGGTCGATGTCATCGCATTGCCGCAAGGCGCTCCGCTTGGAACGGTCGAGGTCAATGTCGGCGGCTGCACGCTATGTCTTGCCTGCGTGTCGGCCTGCCCGACCGGCGCGCTGCTCGACGATCCCGACCGTCCCGCGCTGAAATTCGTCGAAGATGCCTGCGTGCAATGCGGCCTGTGCCAGGCCACCTGCCCGGAGAAGGTGATCACCCTCAAGCCGCAGATCGACTTCCGCCCGAGCCGCGCTAATGCGCGCCTGATCAAGGAAGAAGAACCGGCGCTCTGCATCCGCTGCAGCAAGCCCTTTGGCGTCAAGAGCACCATCGAGAAGGTCGCAGCCAAGCTCGAGGGCCGACACTGGATGTATCCATCTGCCGCGCCGCGTGCAGACGCGATCCGGATGTGCGCGGACTGCCGCGTCATCACCATGAGCGAGCAGCAGTTCGATCCGTTCGCCGGCGTGCCCGAGCGCCCTGCGCCGCGCACGACAGAGGACTATCTGCGCGAGCGCGACAAGAACTGATTGCTTGATCGTCTTACTTGACCGTCGCGCGCGCCAGGAAATCGGTGAGCGCCTTGCGATCCTCCGCCGAACCGATCCGCTGCTCCGGCATCTTGGTGCCGGGCGTGTAGGCGGCAGGTCCCACCTCGAACAGCTTTGCGACCGTCTCCGGCGTCCAGACGATGTTCATGGTCTTCAACGCCTCCGAGAAGCGATAGCCCGGAAGCGATGCGATTTTTCGACCGAACAGTCCCGCAAGCGTTGGACCCGCACGCACGCCGTCTTTCTCCGACAATGTGTGACAGGCGATGCAGGCGCGAAACACCTCGGCGCCATGATCGCCCGCATAGGCCGCCAAGGGATCGCCCGGCGCGCCCGGCTGTGGTGCGCCGACGGGATTGCCGGTCTGCGCGTTCCAGCGCCGGATCGCGGCATCCGCGCCGCCCGTCAGCAGCGTTGCGCCGTCGGGCATGAACGCCACAGACCACACCGGAAGTCCGGGCCCGACCAGCGCACCGGCGAGCGCGCGCGTCTTGCGGTCGATCAGATTGACCGTACCGCTAATGCCGCCCGCAGCCACGCGCGCACCATCAGGCGAAATCGCCAGCGCAATGATCGGCGTGGTGCCGGCCTGCACCTCGCCGGTCTGCTTGCTGCGCGGATCGAGGAAACGCACCTTGCCATCGGCGCCGCCGGTGACGATCTCGCCGTCAGGCGCGATTGCGACCGCATTCAGCGGCGCCGGCAGTGTGATGATGTCAGGCGGCCCGTCCGGCAGCGGCCAGATCCGCACCGTGAGATCATAGCCGACGCTGATCACCGACTTGCCATCGGGCGCAAAAGCAACGCCGTTGACGTTTTGCGTATGTCCCTCCAGCACACGCTTCTCGCCTGCGCCGAGCGGCCATAGCCGCGCCGTGCTGTCCCACGCGGCGGAGGCCAGCATCGCGCCATCAGGCGATACCGCGAGTGCTGCGATCGGCGCGGTGTGTCCCTCCAGGACATCATCGGGCTGCTGCCGGCCGGCGATCCACAGCGCGATCTTGCCGTCGGCGCCCGCGGTCGCCATGCGCCCGTCCCTCAGGAAGGCGACGGCATTGACGGCATCGGCGTGGAAGCGCAGCACCTGCTCCGCCGATCCGCCCGCAAGCGACCAGCGAATGGCCGCGCTGTCGAAGCTGCCCGACAGCAAGGTCTTGCCGTCGGCGGAAATCGCGATGGATCGAACCGGCCCGCCATGGCCTGCGAGTTGCGCGTGTCCGGGAACCACGCCGATCACGGCCGCTGCAGCGATACAAAGAGGGAGAAGCAATTTCATCGGCGTCCGGCTGCAACCTGCCCGTTGTTCCCAACCTGTCGCGGATACTGCCCCAACTCGCAGGCGAGGCGAAGGCTAGCGCGAATTCCGGGGCATGAACTGGCGCTCACCGCGGCATTTGGCCCGTGATTGTCGGCCATTCGCTGGGAATGGATACGCAAAACGCCCGCATCATGCCTATATGCACAAGGTTCCTGCCCCCTGAGAGACCCCGTGCTTTACGTCGAACTTGCCATCGTCACCGTCCTGATCGTCATCAACGGCCTGTTGTCCATGTCGGAACTCGCGATCGTCTCGTCGCGACCGGCGCGGCTGGCCGGCCTTGCCGAGAAAGGCGTCAGCGGCTCACGCCGCGCGCTGGCGCTTGCCTCCGATCCCGGCAAATTCCTGTCCACGGTGCAGATCGGCATCACCTTGATCGGTGTGTTGTCGGGCGCATTCTCCGGCGCCACGCTCGGGCAGCGTCTGGCGCAATGGCTGGCCGAACTTGGCTTGTCGCAAGGTGCGGCCGACACCGTCGGCGTCGGCCTCGTCGTCGGCATCATCACCTATGCCTCGCTGATCGTCGGCGAGCTCGTGCCCAAGCAGATCGCGCTGCGCGATCCGGAATCGGTCGCCGTCAAGGTCGCGCCGGCCATGAACGTGATGGCGAAGATTTCGCTGCCGCTGGTGTGGCTGCTCGATCGCTCCGGCAAGGGGCTGCTCTGGTTGCTCGGCCATCGCGGCGAAGCCGAGGACAAGGTCAGCGAGGACGAAATCCGCACGCTGGTGGTCGAAGCCGAGCATGCCGGCGTGCTCGAACCCGGCGAGAAGGAAATGATCGCCGGCGTCATGCGCCTGGGCGACCTGCCCGTCGGCGCCGTGATGACGCCGCGCAACGAAGTCAGCATGATCGACCTTGCCGACCCGCCGGCAGTCATGTTCGCCAACCTGAAGAAGGCCGAACACTCCCGCGCCGTCGTGTTCGACGGCGATCGCGAAGGCGCGATCGGCATCGTGCAGGCCAAGGACTTGCTGGACGTCTATCTCGCGGGCGATGTGCCCGACATCCGCGCGCTCACGCGCCAGGCGCCGATCATCCCCGAGACCGTCGATGCGCGCGACGTCGTAGCGATCCTGCGTGACTCGCCGGTCCATATCGGCCTCGTGCATGACGAATACGGCGTCTTCCAGGGCGTGGTGACCAGCGCCGACATCCTCGAGGCGATCGTCGGCTCCTTCCACACCGAGCAGGGCCCGGCCGAGCCGGCCTACGTCAAACGCGATGACGGGTCGTATCTGATCTCCGGCTGGATGCCGGCGCTGGAATTCGCCGACCTGCTCGGCATCACCTTGCCGGAACCGCGCCCTTATCAAACCTGCGCCGGCTTCCTGTTGCAGGAGTTTGGCGCCATCCCGGATGTCGGTCACGCAATCGCCGTTGGCGATTGGCGTTTCGAGATCGTCGACATGGATGGTCGACGGATCGACAAGATGTTGGCGACGCGGATTCAAGCACCCTGATACCGGCGTGCACCGCGCGTTTGTTGCCGACCTGCCGCAGATGGATCGCCGCAGTTGGACTGCGACAATTTGCCGACTTGTTGCCGTTGGGCGACAGCCAAGCCGGTACGAACCCACTAGGGTTCTCGAACTGCGCCGGTTGCGCCTATTCCTAAAAGAAGGAAAACGGCAATGAAGAAACTCGCTCTCGCGGTTTCCGCCCTCCTCGTCACCTCGATATCCGCTTTCGGCGCCGACATGGCGCCGCATTACAAGGCGCCGCCGGTTGTTGCGCCAGTATATAGCTGGTCGGGTTTCTACATCGGCGCCAACCTCGGCGGTGCCTGGAGTAACTCGGACCCGACCACGTCGACCGTGTTTTCGCCGATCGGTTACTTCGCAACCACGAGCCCCCCAGCGATCAACGCGGTCGGTCTTCAGGGCATCAACAACACCAGCGTTACCGGCGGCCTCACCGCTGGTTACAACTGGCAGGCTGATCGGTTCCTCATCGGCGTAGAGGGCGACATCAACTGGCTCGGCTTCAGGGGGAATGCGGTCGGATCGGCGTTGTACCCCTGCTGCGCACCGACAGCCTTCACCGTCGCATCATCAGTTTCGGCAGACTGGCTTGCCACCATCCGCGGTCGCGCCGGAATCCTCGCGACTCCGAACTTCCTGTTGTTCGTCACGGGCGGTGCCGCATTTGCAGACGTGAAGGCAAATTGGCTCTTCACCGACACTTTCGCCACCGCGCGTGAAAGCGCTGTGATCGGCGATACCAGGGTCGGCTGGACGGCAGGTCTCGGCGGCGAATACGCGATAGGTAACGGTTGGTCGTTCAAGGCCGAATATCTCTATGTCGACCTCGGCCGCAACACCGTCACCAGCACCAACCTGACGGCCTTCAATCCGCCGATCGCCTTCCCGACCAATGTGTTCACGCATTCGGTCAACATGCGGACCAACATTGGCCGTGTCGGACTAAACTACAAGTTCGGTGGACCGGTCGTGGCCAGGTATTGATTGGCCGCACTGGAACGAACGAAAGCCCCCGCATCAAGCCGGGGGCTTTTTGTTTTCCCGGTCATCGGTTCTCCTGCCCGGTTCCGGCTAGCAATGCGGCATCGTCGCGGCCGTCCGGATGGGTTGACGTCACGGCCGCCTCGCCTGCCTGTTGATAACCTCTCCGCCCAATGACCCCGGGCAGGTCGCTGCCGTGCTATCGACAGGGATCATCGAAGCAGGACGGACAGGATCATGCGGATTACGCTCGTTGGCTCCCGCCACTTTGGCGTTGCCACCTTCAACATGCTGCGCGAGCACGGCGTCGACATTGCAAGGATCGTCGTTCACGACGGCGAGGACCGGCTTGCCGCCGCGGCCAAAGCCGCAGGGATCGAGGTGGTCGTCCAGGCCAATCCGAAGCTGGTCGTGGCGTCCGAGATTGCGCCGAAAACCGACCTGATCATCACCGCCCACAGCCACGCGCGGATCGGCAAGGACGCACTGGCCGCATCGCGACTGGGCGGCATCGGCTATCACCCCTCGCTGTTGCCGCGTCATCGCGGCATTGCCGCGATCGAATGGACGATCAAGGAGCGCGATCCGATTGCAGGCGGCACGATCTATCACCTCGCCGATCGCATGGATGCCGGCGCGATCGCCGCGCAGGACTGGGTGTTCGTCAAGAAGGACGAAACCGCACGCGAATTGTGGGAGCGCGCGCTGGCGCCGCTCGGCTTGCGCCTGCTCGGCGAGGTCATCGATTCCGCAAAAGCCAAGGGGTCGCTTCCGGCCAAGCCGCAGGATGATCAATTCGCCACCTTGGCGCCTGCGCTGGATGGCGCCAAGCACTGACCGCTAGCGCGCGGGCGGCAATGTTTTTCCCGTCGTCCGGAACATTTCCGCGTTCCCCGCGCGGAACCAATGTCACCCGTAAGTGTTTGGTCGATTAGGAACTATCTGGATTGGTGCGCCGCACCAAGTTTTGGACATAATGTTCCCGAATAAGCCGCGCTAACCCTCCCTGAACACTGAGGAATCCCTATCATGCGTCGCAACCGCATCCGCAATCTCGTTTGCGCTTTCACTTCCGCCGGTGCCGCTTTGGCAGTGGCACCCGCCTCGGCTCAGCAACCCTATGACGGCCTGTGGCAGGTCACCGTCGTTACCAAAACCGGCAGTTGCGATACCCAGACCACCTCAACCCTGACCGTCGCGGACGGCAAGATCTCCGGCGGCGGCGCGCCGATCTCGGGGACGGTCGGCAGCGGGGGACTTGTGCGAGTCTCGATCAATGGTGCATATGCGAACGGTCATCTCAGTGGCAACTCCGGATCGGGAAAGTGGAATGGCGCATCAGCGGGCGTACCGTGTAGCGGTCGATGGGAAGCATCCCGTCAATAAGGCCAGCCGACGAGTTGAAACCATCGCGTGTTCGCGGCGGCTTGCCTTTGCAGCCGCCGCTTTTTTTGCGATCTCGACCGGTGCGGTTCACGCGCAGTCGGGCGGCGCATTTGCCGGCATGGCCGGCACATGGTCCGGCGGCGGCACGATCACACTGGACGATGGCTCGCGCGAACGCGTGCGCTGCCGCGCGGTCTATCAGGTCGCGGGTCCCAACATGACGATGAGTCTGACTTGCGCCAGCGATGCCTACAAGTTCAACCTCGGCGCCAACGTTGTCGATCAAGGCGGCCAGGTCACGGGCACCTGGACGGAATCCAGCCGCAATATCTCCGGCGCGCTGCAGGGGCGCGGCGGCGGCGGCAATTTCCAGGTCACCGTCAGCACGGTGGGCTTCAACGCCAACGTCTCGCTGCGCACGACCGGCAACAAGCAGACGGTGACGCTGCGCGCCGACAATATCTTCCGCGGCGCCGATATTTCGTTGTCGAAGTAACGCGCGGCAGCCGATTCCCAGAAGACTTCATGCCCGGCCTTGTGCCGGGCATCTACGTTTTCCCTTCAATGAGGCAAGACCGACGTGGATGGCCGGGACAACAAGCCCGGCCATGACCGTGTGTGTGACGTCAACTCGTCCGCGGCTTCTGCAACCGGTCAGCCGTTTCCTTGATCGTCTTGGCGATCAGCAGCGCCTGCTCCTTGTTGACCGCAAAGTCCTGAACGCCTTTCGAGGTGGTCAGCGAGATCACCATGATGTCGGGCTGATGTTCCGGCCAGCCTGTGGCAAAGCCGGTGACGTATTCGGCGGCCGTCTGGCGCCCGCCTTTGGTGGGAGTGTTCATCTCTCAACTTTCCTTCAAGCCGCCGGAACGAAGGCGGTGACTTCGATTTCAACTTTGGCGCGGTCATCGACGAGTCCGTCGATGTAGAGCAAGGTCGACGGCGGAAAATTTCGTCCCAACGTCTCCTTCCACGCCGCACCAATGCCGGCGCCTGCCGCCTGATATTCGCTCTTGCTCGTGAGGTACCAGGTGAGGCGCACGATGTGTTCAGGTCCCGCGCCTGCCTCTGCGAGCAGCTTGATGATCCGCTTCAGCGCGCTGCCGACTTGCGCCGCCATATCGGGTGCGTAGTCGCCCTTCTCGTCGCCACCGGTCTGGCCGGCGAGCACGACCCATTTGCCTGGGCCGTCGATGACAACGCCGTGTGAAAAGCCGCGCGGTTTCGACCATTCGGCCGGTTGCAGGATACGCATGAGCAATCTCCTCCCAAGGATCGGGTTCCTTAGCACCGATCAGGCCGTTCATCCCACAGCGAAATGCAATCGTCTGCAGTGCTGCTCGGCAGAATTGCCGGTTGCAAAGCGGACTCGTCTCGAACATACCGGCCTGCCCTTCCCCGACCCGATTTGTCGATGCAACGCACTCCTTCAAAACCCTTGGCCGCGCTCTGGATGGCGGGCTGGCTCGCGCTGATGCTGATGGTCGCCGTGTCCGGCCGCGAGGCGCTGCGCGAAATCAATGTATTCCAGGTGATGCTGCTTCGATCGGCGATCGGGCTCTTGATGCTGGCGCCGCTGATCCATCGCGCCGGCGGTTTCAGTGTGGTGCGGACGCAGCGGTTGCCGCAGCACATGTCACGCAACGTGATTCATTTCGTCGCGCAACTCGGCTGGTTCTATGCCCTGACGCTGATCCCGATCGGCCAGGTTGTGGCGATCGAATTCACCATGCCGATCTGGACCGCGATCCTCGCAGCCATGTTCCTCGGTGAACGCATCACCGTCTGGAAGGTTGGTGCCATTGCGCTTGGCCTCGTTGGCGTTCTCCTGATCGTGCGTCCCGCGGCTGGTGAGATCAATCCTGGCCAGTTGATCGCGCTTGGCGCGGCGATCGGCTTTGGCATCTCGATTGCAATGATGAAGTCCCTGACGCGCACCGAACAGACGCTTGCGATTCTGTTCTGGATGCTGGTGGTCCAGACGGTGGCGAGCGTGCCGCCTGCGCTTTACGTCTGGCAGTGGCCGTCGCTCGCAACCTGGGGATGGTGCATCGTGGTCGCCTTCGCCGGCACGTTCTCGCACTACTGCATGGCGCGCGCATTGCTCCATGCGGATGCAACCGTCGTCATTCCCATGGACTACTTGCGGGTTCCGCTCACGGCAGTGGTGGGCTGGCTGCTCTATTCGGAACGGCTCGATGCCTTCACGGTACTGGGTGCCGCGCTGATCCTTGCGGGCAATTTTGCCAACCTGCGGCCGGCGAATCCGGTTCCGGTTCGCGCAGCAGGTTGAGGCCATTTTTGTAAAATATCCAAGGACTGTTTGTGATCCAAATCACTTAGTCGCGCGACCCGCGGTCGTAACGTCAACCAAGTTGATGGGATGGCTGAAATCAGGGGGCGTTCCGCCCGATTTTTGTGGCGCGAAGCATGGCTTTTTCGTGTATCCTGACCCGAAGCGATACCATCCAAGAGTTTCGATTCTGCAGGGGCATTTCATATGCGCTATCTCACCCTCGTCCTTTCCCTGATTGTCATGGCGATGACGGCGAATTCCGCCCAGGCCGACCGCCGCGTCGCCTTCGTCGTCGGCAACGGCACCTACAAGAACGTCGCCCAATTGCCGAACCCGCCGATCGATGCCAAGGCAATCGCCGGCGCGCTGCGCAATGTCGGCTTCGAGGTCGTCGAAGGCACCAACCTCACACGCGATAAGATGACAGAGCGGTTGCTCGACTTCGGCAAGAAGGCGCAAGGCGCTGACGTCGCCGTGTTCTTCTATGCCGGCCACGGCATCGCGATCTCAGGCACCAACTATCTCTTGCCCATCGACGCCGACATCAAGTCGGAGATGGACGTGAAACTTGGCGCCGCCATCAACATCGACCTCACGCTCGACCAGACCATGGGCGATGCCAAGGTCAAGCTCGTGTTCCTCGATGCCTGCCGCGACAATCCGTTCGCCGCCAAGATCAAGTCGAACTCGGCGACCCGCAGCGTCAACGTGCAGACCGGCCTTGCCGAAATGAAGTCCGGTGAAGGCACGCTGATCGCGTTCGCAACCGGCCCCGGCCAGACCGCGCTTGACGGCACCGAAGGCGGCAACAGCCCCTTCACGCGCGCGCTGCTCGCCAACATCACCCAGCCTGGCGTCGAGATCCAGCAGGCAATGACCAAGGTCCGCGCCCAGGTCAACGAGGAGACCAACAAGGGCCAGCTTCCGTGGGGTCACACCAACCTGATCGGAACGGTATATCTGAACGGCGCGCCGGCACCGTCCGCGCCCGGTACCGCTGCAGCACCTGCGCCTGCGCAGGTTGCGGCCGTGCAGAACTCCGAGGTCGAAGTCGAGTTCTGGCGTTCGATCAAGGACTCCAACAAGGCCGAAGAACTCAAGGCCTACCTGACCAACTATCCGAACGGCCAGTTCCGTTCGCTCGCACAGTCTCGTATCGCTTCGCTTGAGTCGGGCGCCGCGCCCAAGGCGGACGCGACGCGCAACCTGACCGCCGGCGTCGATCCGGCCGTCTTCACCGAGGAATCGAGCCAGCTCACCGAGGACCAGATCGGTCTCGACAAGGGCCAGCGCCGCGACGTGCAGCGCCGCCTCAACGGTCTCGGCTTCGACACCAAGGTCACCGGCGTGTTCAGCCCGGACACCCGCAACGTGATCACCCGCTGGCAGAACGCCCGCGGTTATCCGAAGAGCGGCTATCTCAACAGGCTGCAGCACAAGGCGCTGCTGTCGGAGATCGTCGCGACCCAGCCCACCTCTGCGAGCTCCGGCAGCGATGACGACGAGAAGCCGGCGCCGCGCAAGCAGCGCGCCAGCGGTGGCGGAGGTGGCGGCGGCGGTGCAGCGCCCGCGCCGCGTCACAGCGGCGGCGGTCCCGATCCGGCCGCCATGGGCCGCTTCATGGGCGGCGTCGTCGGCGGCGTCCTGCGCTGATCGGCTGATATCTTGAACAGCGAAAAGCCCGGGAGCGATCCCGGGCTTTTTGATTCTAGATCGTAGGGTGGGCAAAGCGACCACGTCGGCGGTCGATCACCGAGCGAAGGTTGAAGCGTGCCCACCTTCAAGGGCACGGCAAGAAAGGTCGGCGAGGCGCTATCGCGCCTTTGCCCACCCTACAAGGCTCTCTACCTTCGCAGCAGCGCGAACCCGATATTCGGTCCGAGCTGTTGCGTGTAGGCGAGGTTGATCCAGAGCATGGCCAAGGGCTCGAGATAGCGCGCCATCGACAGCGGGCCGGTGTCGATGGGATCGAAACCCAGGTCTGCGACCAGCGTCATGACGATCTGCTTGGCGGGCGTATCGTCGCCGGCAAGCGCCATCATCAGCTTTCCGCTGGGATAGTTGCTGTCTGCCATGTTGCGGGCGCCCGTGGTGCTGAACGCCTTGACGACGCGCGCGCTGGTCGCAAGCCGCGCCACGGTCTCGCCGCCTGAATCGCCAAATCCGATCGCGAGCTCCCGTCCGGATGTGATCGGATCGGTCGTGTCGATCAACACTTTGCCGGCGATGTCACCCAGCGATCGTAGCGTCGCTTCGACGGCGACCCAGGGGACCGTGAGCACGATCACATCGGTATCGGTTGCAGCATCGTTCAGGGGGACGACGCCAAAGCCCTGCGCTCTCAACTCTGCGGCTTTTCGCCGGCAGCGTCGCGCGTCGCAAACGTCACGCGATGGCCCGTCTTGAGCCATCCGCCGGCCAGCGCACGGCCCACATTGCCCGAGCCCGCAATCGTGATGTGCATGATGCGCTCCGCGCGATTCTGCCCTCACCAAACTCGCGTCAACCGTTGCTTACCGATGCGCCCACCGCGTGCCAGAACCCGTAGGCCTTACTTCCCCGCGGCCTTGCGCAGCGCCTCGTTGATGCGGTCCTGCCAGCCCGGTCCGCCCGATTGAAAATGCTCGAGCACGTCCTGGTCGATCCGCAGCGTCACCTGCTCCTTGACGCCGGGAACGGCGTTCTGCTTTGGCGGCGCCTCGGCCACCTTGGCGGTGGCCTTCTTGAACGCGGCCTCCGCTTCGGTGCGGGCGTCATTGAGCGTGCGCGGCCGGCGCGGCGGTTCAGCCATGATCAGATTCCCTCAAACAGTGCGGTTGACAGATAACGCTCGGAGAACGACGGCACGATAGCAAGCACGGTTTTGCCGGCGGCTTCCGGCCGCTTGCCGACCTGCAGCGCCGCGGCAATCGCGGCACCGGAGGAGATGCCGCCCGGAATGCCTTCGTTGCGCGCCAGCGCGCGCGAGGTTTCGATTGCGGTCGCACTGTTGACCTTGACGATCTCATCGATCACGGCGCGATCGAGGATGTCAGGCACAAAGCCCGCGCCGATACCCTGGATCTTGTGCGGGGTGTGCTGGCCTCCGGACAAGACAGGGCTTTCCTCCGGCTCGACCGCAATGACTTTCAGCGACGGTTTGCGCGGCTTCAGCACCTGGCCGACGCCGGTGATGGTGCCGCCGGTGCCGACGCCGGCAACGAAGAAGTCGATATTGCCGCCGGTGTCGTTCCAGATTTCCTCGGCCGTGGTGCGGCGGTGGATCTCGGGGTTGGCGAGGTTCTTGAACTGCTGCGGCATCACCGAATTCGGCGTATTGCGGATCAGTTCCTCGGCGGTAGCGATCGCGCCCTTCATGCCCTGTGAGGCCGGGGTCAGGATGATCTCCGCGCCCAGGAATGCCAGCATCTTGCGCCGTTCGATCGACATCGATTCCGGCATCACGAGCTTCAGCCGGTAGCCGCGCGCAGCCGCGACGAAGGCGAGCGCGATGCCGGTATTGCCCGAGGTCGGCTCGATCAGCACGGTGTCGGCGTTGACGATGCCGGCCTTCTCCATCGCCACGATCATGGCGGCGCCGATGCGGTCCTTCACGCTCGCCGCCGGATTGAAGTATTCCAGCTTGGCGAGGATGGTGGCGTTGATGTCATGCATTTTCGGCAATTTGTTCAGGCGGACGATCGGCGTGTCGCCGATGGCATCGACGATGGACGAGAACACGCGGCCACGACCGGGACGGTGCAGTGCAGCGTTTGGTGACGGCGCATCCATCGCGGGACTCCTTGGCTGAAATGTGCGGGGAACGTCGGATGTTCCTACTTAGGTGCGCGGCGGGCATCGGCGCAAGATAGAACGCAGGGAACGCGGCGTTCGCTGCAATGCAACACTCTAGAAACCGACAAATCACACGAAATCAACGCATTTGTGTTGCGACTTCGTCAAAGAAGTCGTTCTATACTTTGGTCGTGAGCACGATTTGCCGTTTGACTGATGCAATCGTGCACGATGCAAAAGTGTCAGGTTTTGAACGCAAAGGAGGTCCAGATGGCAGCAGTTGCTGAAGTCCTGTCGACCGTCGCGTCTCAACCCGATCCGCGCGGGTGCGATCTTCCCACCTGCCCGGTGTGTGCGGACTCCATGGTGGCGGCGGAAGCGTCAGCCTATCTGAACGACCACGTCATCAGCTATCTCTGGACCTGCGACACCTGCGGCTATGGCTTCGTCACCAAGCACACGGTGAAGAAGTTCGCCTGCAACTAGCTGCGCTCTCGCTCACCTCGGAGCAATGTCACCGCGCGCCCAATCGGCGCGCGTTGCAATTCTGAAATCCTCGAACGTGCCGGCCGCGATCGCTGCGCGCATGTCCGCCATCAGCCGCTGATAGTAGGCGATGTTGATCTCCGAGAGCAGCATCGCGCCGCGCGTCTCCCCGGCACGCACGAGATGATGCAGATAGGCCCGCGAGATGTCTGATGTCCCCGGCCAGTCGCTTTCCTCGTCCAAAGGCCTGGGATCGTCGGCATGGCGGGCGTTGCGCAAATTGATCTGGCCATGGCGCGTGAAGGCCATGCCGTGACGGCCGTTGCGGGTTGGCATCACGCAATCGAACATGTCGATACCGCGCGCGACGGCTTCCAGGAGATCCTCGGGCGTACCGACGCCCATCAGGTAGCGCGGCCGGTCGGCCGGCAACTCCGGCACCGTCGCCTCGATCATCGATAACATCACGGCCTGCGGTTCGCCGACCGCGAGACCCCCGATGGCGTAGCCATGGAAGCCGGTCTCGACCATTCCGCGCGCGCTGGCCTTGCGCAATTCCGGCACGTCACCGCCCTGCGCGATGCCGAACAGCATATAGCCCTCGCGCGCTTGCTCGAAGGCGCGCTTGCAGCGCTCGCCCCACCGCAGCGACAGCCGCATGGCGCGCTCGACGTCGTCGCGTGTCGCCGGCAACCGCACGCACTCGTCAAGCTGCATGATGATATCGGCGCCGAGCAGGAGCTGCACCTCGATGGCGCGCTCCGGCGACAGTTCGAGCTTGGTGCCGTCGATATGGGAGCGGAACGTCACCGCCTGTTCGCTGACCTTGCGCAGGTCGGACAGCGACATCACCTGAAAACCGCCGGAGTCCGTCAGCATCGGACCGTTCCAGCCGGTGAATTTTTGCAGGCCCCCCAGCGCGGCGATCCGCTCAGCGCCCGGCCGCAGCATCAGATGATAGGTGTTGCCGAGAACGATGTCGGCGCCCGCCTCCCGCACCTCGCGCCAGTGCACGCCCTTCATCGCACCAGCCGTGCCGACCGGCATGAAGGCGGGTGTGCGGACCACACCATGCGGGGTGGTGATGCGGCCGGTGCGCGCAGCCCCGTCGGTTGCCAGCAGCTCGAAATGATTGGGAAGGCTCATGGAGCGCCTTATGGCGCGACAGCCATACCGGATTCAACCGGCCTTTCGGCAATTTTCGCGGCCAAAAGCCGTTGACGGCAGCCAATCCCTGCCGCATAAGTCCGCGCCATGATGCTATCAGCGAAAACCACGACCAAAACCACCAAGCCCGCCAGGGGCTCGGGAGGCGTGCGCGCGTCATAAGCTAAAAGCCGCATCATCTTCACCCGAAGCCCCGCCTGAAAAGGTCCGGGGCTTTTTTGTTGCCCAAACGTCAAAGGAACGGAGAGCAAAGTGAGTAACGATCCCGTCGTCGCCATCGTCGGCGTCACCGGCGCCGTCGGTGCCGAATTCATCGCCACCATGGACAAGCGCGGCTTTGCCGTAGGCCGACTCAAGGCATTGGCCAGCGCCCGCTCGGCCGGCAAGACGCTGCAATTCCGTGGCCAGTCCGTGGTGATCGAGGAACTCACCGAGCGATCGTTTGAGGGCGTCGACATCGCGCTGTTCTCGGCGGGCGGCAGCATCTCGCGCAAATTCGCGCCCATCGCCGTCAAGGCTGGCGCCGTCGTGGTCGACAATTCCTCGGCCTTCCGCATGGACCCGAACGTTCCCCTCGTCATCCCCGAGATCAACGCGCACCGGATCCGGGACCACAAGGGCATCATTGCCAACCCGAATTGCGCGGCGATCACCGCACTGGTGCCGCTGTGGCCGATCCATCAGGACAATCGCATCAAGCGTGTCATCATCTCGACCTACCAGGCCGCCAGCGGTGCAGGTGCTGCGGCCATGGACGAGCTCGTGGAGTCGACCCGCGCGCATCTGAACGGACAGGTGTACACGCCGCAGGTACTGCCGCATCCCTATGCGTTCAACCTGTTCAACCACAACACGGCGATCGATCCCGAGACCGGCTACAACGACGAGGAAACCAAGGTCATCAAGGAGACCCGCAAGATCTTTGAGGACGACAAGATCGCGGTCGGCGTGACCTGCGTCCGCGTGCCGGTGCTGCGCGCCCATTGCGTGGCCATCACCCTCGAATGCGAGAAGCCGATCACCGAGAGCCACGCGCGCAAGCTCCTCGGAGCAGCGCCCGGCGTGAAGGTGATCGATGATCGCGTGCGGAACTACTTCCCGATGCCGATCGATGCCTCCGGCCAGGACGACGTGCTGGTCGGCCGCATCCGCAAGGATCTTTCCGATCCCTCAGGCCATTCGATCTCGATGTTCGCAGCCGCCGATCAGTTGCTCAAGGGTGCTGCGCTCAATGCGGTGCAGATCGCGGAGCTCCTGCCCCAACGCGCGATGGCGTGAGGTCCATTCACGGCTGCATGCGCGCGGTCGCTGCAGTCAGACACTCGATGATGCGGCCGAGTGCGGCCGCATCAGGACCGGACAGGCTTTGTATGATGTCCTTCTCGCGCGCCAGCACGCGCGGGACAATGTCCGCATAAAGCGCCCGCCCCGCGCTGGTGAGCCGCACACTCTTGTTGCGCCGATCGTCGGGCGCGGTGCGCCGGCTGATCAATGCACGCGCCTCGAGCCGTTGCATGGCGCGGCTGACTTGCATCTTGTCGAGCGTGACGATGCGTCCGATGTGCGTGGTCGGCTGCTCGCCGTGCTGCGCCAGCGCAGCCATGATCCGCCACTCCTCGCGCGACAGATCGAACTGCTCGGAATAGATCGCCGCGAGCGCGCGCGACATCTGGTCGGCCAGCACCGCAAGGCGATACGGCAGGAATTGCTGCAGGTCGAGCGGCGCGGCCGAATCCGCGGCCCGGCCATTGCCGCGCCGGACCACTGCTTTCCCGTTTCGAATTCGTCCTGACATTTGATC
>JADMIO010833540.1_pt1 | contig 20112 bp, 19 predicted proteins | sample 8958161 | NCBI WGS metagenome assembly JADMIO01 (sample SAMN16585339, study PRJNA669376) | soil metagenome | isolation source: Crop rotation soil | place: USA: Cullars Rotation, Alabama | collected 2011 | reverse complement strand
CTTTCCCGTATTTCCGGAACCTGCGGTGAAAGGGGTGAAAGCATACAAATCAAACAACGATTTCAAGGCCAAAACGCACGACGATGCAGTCGTGATGACGATTGAAACACAAGGACAGCAGCGCGAGATTACCGTAATCGGGTCGAAAGGGAAACAGGGCGAGCCACAGAATTTCAAAATCGGAAAGCTTGATTTTACGGTTTTTTTCGGGAGTAAAGTCTACATGCTGCCGTTCCAAATCCAGCTCAATGATTTTATTGCCGAGAAATATCCCGGAACAGAAAAAAGCTATTCTTCGTATGAAAGTAAAGTCACCGTTTTGGATCCCGAAAAGAAATTCGACGCACGCATTTATATGAACCACATTCTCGACCACAAAGGCTTTCGTTTTTTCCAGGCGTCATTCGACCCGGATGAAAAAGGAACCGTACTTTCTGTCAACCACGATTATTGGGGAACATTGATTACGTATATTGGTTACTTCATTTTATTCTTCGGGATGCTTGCGATTTTGTTCACCAAACACAGCCGTTTTGCCGACATCAAACGCAAACTCGAAAACGTCAAGGCGAAAAAAGCCAAACTGATTTCAATACTGTTGCTTTTTCTGAGTATCGGTTCATACGCACAACATCAAGATCATCAGGATAAGCCCATTTCTGCCAAAGAAGTCGATTCGCTTTTGGGCAAATACAAAGTTTCGGAAGCACATGCCGCGAAATTCGGACGTTTGATCATCCAGGATGAAGGAGGGCGAATGAAGCCTGTCAATACCTTTTCTTCCGAATTGCTGCGTAAAGTCAGTAAAAGCGATGTGTACAAAGACATGAATTCCGATCAGGTGTTTCTTTCGATGACGCAATTTCCGAGCGCTTGGTTCGAGGTGCCGCTCATTTATCTTAAAAGTGGCAACGACAGCATCCGCAAATTAATTGGCATCGGAAGCAAGGAAAAATATGCGCCATTCATCAAATTCTTCGATGAAAAAGGCAATTACAAATTGTCGCCTTATCTCGATGAAGCGTATAAAGCCGCGGTTCCGGATCAATTCCAGAAAGATTTTATCGAAGCCGATCGTAAAGTGAATTTACTGAATTCTGCGTTGAGCGGAAGCATACTCAAGATTTTCCCGATTCCGAACGACCCGAACAACAAATGGGTTTCGTATCTCGAACTCAACCATACCGGAATGAAAGGCATCGATTCGACTTTTACAAGACAGATCCTGCCGATTTATCTCTTATCGGCGCGCAATGCCGTCGAGACTAAAAATTACAAGGAAGCCGATTTCTATCTGAGCGGCATCAGCAAATTCCAGCACAGATATGGTGCGAAGGTGATGCCGAGCGAAGATAAAATCTCATCTGAAATTACATATAATAAGTACGATATTTTCAAAAAACTGTACTACCTGTACATGCTTACGGGCGTATTGATGTTGCTGTTTACGATTGTCAATATTTTCTTTGAGAAGAAGGCGATGCGTTACATCATCAATGCATTTCACATCATGATCGGGCTCTTCTTCCTGTTGCATACGACGGGATTGATTGCGCGTTGGTATATTTCAGGGCATGCGCCGTGGAGCGATGCGTATGAATCGATGATTTATGTAGCCTGGGCGACGATGTTCTTTACCTTGATTTTCTCGCGCAAATCCAAATTGACGATTGCCGCGGGAACTTTCGTTGCTTCGATGATCCTGATGATCGCGCACTGGAACTGGATGGACCCGGCGATTGCGAACCTGCAACCGGTACTCAATTCATACTGGCTCATGATCCACGTGGCGGTTATTGTGGCGAGTTACGGACCATTTACGCTCGGAATGGTGCTTGGAATGGTTTCGTTGATCCTGATGCTTTTTGGCAATGAAAAGAACAAAGTAAAAATGAACCTTAACATTAAGGAGATTACCTATATCAACGAAATGGCGCTCACGATTGGCTTGGTCATGCTCACGATTGGGAACTTTTTAGGCGGACAATGGGCGAATGAAAGTTGGGGACGCTATTGGGGCTGGGACCCGAAAGAAACCTGGGCGTTAATCAGCATTATGATTTATGCGTTCGTAATCCACGCGCGTTTTGTTCCGGCTTTGCGCGGCAAATGGATTTTTAATCTGATGAGTGTGCTCGCTTTTTATTCGATTATGATGACGTACTTCGGCGTGAATTTTTACCTCACCGGATTGCATTCTTATGCAAGCGGCGATAAAGTGGTGACGCCTTCGTTTGTGTATTGGTCGGTTGCGATGGTGGGCGTGCTCGGATTTTTCTCTTACCTCAAATACAAAAAGGTTTTCAAGAAATAATGCTTTAAATTTAATAGCGTTGTGCTAGAATAGCATGAAAAATTTAATAGGTAATTATATTCCATGTTAACCCTGCTTGAAAAATAGATTATCAGTCAGGGATTTACAGTTTTTCTGCAATGCATATATTGGTAATAATCATATCTTGCAGTTAGGGAAGGGGGCAGAATGTTATCCCTACGAATTTCATATTACTTCTGTTACAGACCCGAGCCTTAGCGTTCCGATAGCTATCGGAATGGCGAAGCAAAATCTGCATTTTTTATGATTTTTTTAGCCCGAGTTTGAATCTTCACGTTGAAACCTTTAACTTTAAGGTTTACACATTTTTAGGATAACGCAAAGCGTTAAACTGAACTTTTGCTTTTGTAATTGAGTTACCGGAATTTGCGGAACACTTCGGGAAAAATAGAGAAACACCAACCTCAGTAATCAAATCATAAAACATCTTCTAAATTGTTTCATCGCTGAAGCAAAAAAAAAAACTGTAGCATTTTTTTTCGGTATAAAAATTTTGCTACACTTTTTGTAGCAAATTTTTTTTCTAGTTATTTTTTGCTACAACTTTTATTGCATTGGTTTTATCTTCATTGCAACAGAAATAGAAAGCTTCTACAAAAGAAGATTATATAAATGATTTTGAATGACGTTGGGAATAAATAAGAAAATATCTTGGTTAAAGATAAACTTGAAAGCGTTGCGTAATGAAGGCGTTCTTCTCTTTATATTACAAAATCCGGTAACAGCGCATTTACGCAGTACGCTCGTTTTTCGTAGCAGGAAATTGTTAGTTCACGAATAAAATTTTATCTTGGCAGAGCGAACTCAGTCCGCTTGAAACGCGACTGACGCAAATGCGCGAAACGTTGGCTGCAAGCTTAAAAAAATGCGATTAAAAACAAAACTCTTAAAATTGAAAAATTATGAAAAAAATATTACTCGTTATAATAATTTTCTTATCGGTAAATTGTTTTGGTCAAAATCCCGACCCCAATTTATTTCAAACTTGGCACTTGAGTTTTTTGCAATTAAGTGATGATGATACTCCATACAGTATTCCAGGAATTGATCCGCAGATAACTCCAACTTTAACAATCTCGCAGAATTTGCAAATCAGTGGTAATGCTGCTTGCAACTCATTCACGGGCGTTTTGAATATTTCCGACTCCAATTTTTTACAATCAATGCCATTTTCAACTTCCATACAAAATTGCGTTACACAAGAGCATAATTTTTTTGAAAGCAGCTATTTCCAATTTCTTCAGTTGGGAGGCTGGTATCAAATTTTGCCCGTTGAAGGTGGTTTACTTTTGTCAATCGACACTCCTGTTTTTGGGCAAGCTGACTTTTACAATTTCACGTTAGACTCAAAGACTTTTACCTCAGACAAAGTCCAATTATATCCAAATCCATGCAGTTCCAAAATATCATTAAGTTCAAAGTCAGCAATTAATAAGGTTGAAATCTATAATTTCCTTGGACAAAATTGTAAATCAGTATATAATAACTTCGAGACAATCGATGTGTCTGAATTAAAATCCGGCGTTTATGTCATCAAAATTTATGATGAAAATGGAATGATTAGTAAAAAAATAATCAAGGAATAAAAGTAAGCCTGCAAGCCAACACCGCATTTAAGAATTGCTGGCTTTTTGATAATTGAACTTTCAGTTTCGAAGAAAGTTTTATCTTGGCAGAGAGAACTCAGTCCGCTTTTTCGCAACTTCTCAAGCAAGAAACGTTAGCGGAATTTGCAGAATCTTCGGTAATTAGAAAAATCTCTGTTTTGCGAAAAATCAAACCAACAAAAGAATTGTAATACACCACGACTGACGCAAAGCGCGAAACGTTATATTCGATAAACATTGAAAAAGGGATAATTGAAATCAAAGAAACAATTTTATGCTTTCTTGTTTTCTAAAAAAATCACATAGATGTGGCGCGGCGCTTTCTTTTTATTTAATTTTATAAAAAATACATCCGATGAAAAACATGATCATTGCATGCGGCGCTTTCTTACTGTTCAATTGTCAGGGCAACGCACAAGACAAAACAAAACCCGCTGCGCAACCCGCATCAGCGACATTATCATTAAAAGGAACAAAACCAGCCATGAAATCTCAGTCCATTTACCAATTCAAAGCCGAGACATTATCGGGAGAAACGTTCGACTTCGCATCGCTTAAAGGCAAAAAAGTAATGATTGTCAATACGGCTTCCAAATGCGGACTCACACCGCAGTACGAGCAGCTCGAAGCGATTTACAAGAAATACAAAGACGACAATTTTGTCATTATAGGATTTCCTGCCAACAATTTCGCTTCTCAGGAACCCGGAACCAATGAAGAAATCGGCGCATTCTGCAAAAAAAATTACGGGGTGACTTTTCCGATGATGGCCAAAATTTCTGTCAAAGGCGACGACATGAATGAAATCTACAAATTCCTTACGCAAAAGGGCCAAAATGGTTTGCAGGATTCTGAAGTGAAATGGAATTTCCAAAAATACCTGATTGACGAAAATGGGCAACTCGTAAAAGTCATCTCACCTGAAACCTTGCCGACAGACGATTCGATTGTTTCTTGGATCAGATCTTAAATGGGTAAAAAGAAAAATTTCCCGCACATACTCAATGCGTCGTCAACATTGCTCGGACTCTGTTTCGTTGTATTGACGTCTCTTCGGTTGCGCGATAAGAGTGAGACATCGGTTATTGATGAATTGACTGCGGTTGCCATTGTAATGTTCATGGCCAGCAGCATCCTTTCTTATCTCTCCATGCGAAATGGGAAATTAACGGGACGGAAATATGAGAAATTCGCCGATGTCGTTTTTCTGTCGGGACTAATCCTGCTTTTCATCACCACATTGTTGATTACGCTCAACATCATAGAGTAAAGGGGAAAGTGTTTTCCATTTATTTTAAGACAAGTTGCATGAACAGCAAATCGAGCCATTTCCCGAATTTGAACCCTGCCTGTCTGATAATGCCACATTCTTGAAAACCGAATTTTTTGTGGAAGGCGATGCTCTCGGCATTGTCGGCGTCGATTGCGCCCACCATAACATGGAAGTTTTGCGATTTGGCCAACCGGATCAATTCGGTAAGCAATAATTTCCCGACGCCTTTGCCATAATGGTTTTCGGTGACATAAACCGAATGCTCTACGGTATATTGGTAACCAATTTTCTCGCGGAAGGTACCAAACGCGCCAAAACCAATCACGTGATTTTCAAATTCGGCCACAATAATTGGAAAGCCATGTTGTTGCTTGTCTTTAAACCATTGCAATTGTGCCTCCAATGTCTGTGGCTCATAATTGTAATTGGCAGTGGTATGCAAAATGGCATGATTGACAATATCGAGTATGCTTTGCAAATCGGCGACGACCGCGTGGCGGATTGTAATTTCCATGGAGAATGATTAAACTTCCCTCAAAAATAGCTAAATTTGTTCACCTTATAAAACCAACCGCAGTAAATGATTTACCCGAAAATTCCTTTAGCGCAAAGCATCATCCAGATTTGTATGGCCAAGGGCGTGAACCACATTGTAATTTCTCCGGGTTCAAGGAATGCACCGCTTACGATCGGTTTTGCGGGCAATCCGAATTTTACGTGTTACAGTATTGCCGATGAACGCAGCGCCGGTTTTTTTGCGCTCGGCATCGCACAACAAATCAACAAACCGGTGGCATTGTTATGTACGTCCGGTTCGGCGTTGCTCAATTATTATCCTGCGGTGGCGGAAGCTTTTTACAGCCAGATTCCGCTTATCGTGATTTCTGCCGACAGGCCTTCTGATAAAATCGATATCGGCGACGGGCAAACGATCCGCCAGCGCAATGTTTTTGAAAACCATTCGTTGTACAACGCCAATTTATCCGAAGAAGCTTCGGAAGCCAACGACAACAAAATCAACGAAGCCATCAATAAAGCCTCCAGCAAAAAAGGGCCTACGCACATTAATGTTCCGTTTGAAGAGCCTTTGTATGAAACGGTAAAGAAAGTGGCAGTTGATCCGACCATTTCCGCAAACGCGAAATTTTACAAAAACATTTCCCCTGAAGACATCATTGCCACGACAAACATGTGGAATTCGGCAAAGAAGAAACTCATTCTGGTTGGCGTAAATGAACCCAATGAAATCGATGCCGAAATTCTCAATACTTTGGCGAAAGATCCTTCTGTGATGGTGATGACGGAAACGACTTCCAATTTGCACCATGCGACGTTTCTGAACAATATCGACACGATTATTACGCCATTTAAGGACAAGGATTTCAAGGCGTTCCAGCCCGAAATATTGATTACGTTTGGCGGACTCATCGTTTCTAAACGAATCAAGTCGTTTTTGCGGACGTACAAGCCCGAACACCATTGGCACATCGACCCATTGCGCGCCTACAATACTTTCGGTAGCCTGGCGCATCATTTCGAAACCAATCCGAATGATTTTTTCGCGCAGATATTGCCTTTTACAAAAGAAGTCAAAAGCGATTACTTCAAGTTGGGGCAAGCCGTTAAGCACAAACGCGAAGCATTGCACCAGAAATATATCGGCAAGATTCCTTTTTCCGACCTAAAAGCGTTTTCACAGATTTTGCTGGAACTGCCAAAAGATTCAATGCTTCAGGTGAGCAACAGCGCGGCGATTCGCTATGCACAGTTGTTTGCGATTGACGAATCGATTTCGGTATATTGCAATCGCGGGACAAGTGGAATCGACGGCAGTACGTCGACGGCTGTTGGTGCCGCAGTTGGTTCTAAAAAACAAACGACATTGATTACGGGCGACATCGGATTTTTGTATGACAGCAATGCGCTATGGAACAATTACATCCCGAAAAATTTCAAAATCATCATTGTCAACAACGGCGGCGGCGGCATTTTCAGGATTTTGCCCGGTCATCAGGAAAACAAGATTTTCAATACCTATTTTGAAACTTCGCACCAATTGACTGCCGAACATTTGGCAAAAATGTATGGTTTCGACTATTTCACCGCCAATGATGAACAGACTTTAAAAAACGGACTCGAATCGTTGTACCAAAAAAGCAGCAAATCGTGTATTTTGGAAGTCTTTACACCCGAAAAGGAAAACGATAAGATTCTGAAGGATTATTTCAAGGCTTTGGCTTAATGCGATTTATTGGTGCTTTAACCCTTAATCTTTGTACCTTTGCCGTCCCGAACCATCGGGATAAACTCTTATGATTGAAATCGGAAAATACAACACGCTCGAAATTTTACGCGAAACCAAAGTCGGCTTATTCCTCGGAAACGGCAATGAAGCCGAAGATATTCTTTTGCCCAACAAATACGTCCCCAAACAATATGAAATAGGCGACGAGATTACGGTTTTTGTATATCTCGACCATGAAGAACGTCCGGTGGCGACTACTTTGGAACCGTACATCCATCTCAATGAATTTGCATTGCTGCGCGTCAATTATACCAACCGCATCGGCGCGTTTATGGATTGGGGAATGGAAAAAGACATCCTTGTTCCGTTCAAGGAACAGGCGCGCGAAATGGAAAAAGGCAAGCGTTATCTCGTGTATCTTTACATGGATGAGAAGACGAACCGCCTTGTAGCGTCGAGCAAGACCAACCAATTTCTCGACAATGAAAACCTTACGGTAGAGAATGGGGAAGAGGTCGACCTGATCGTTTCGCACATTACCGATCTCGGCATCAACGTCATCATCAACGGCATTCACAAAGGGTTGCTGTATAAAGATGAGGTTTACGACGATGCAATCCGTACTGGTGATAAGTTGCGGGGTTTCATCAAAAATATCCGTCCCGACCATAAAATAGATGTTTCGCTTCAGAAGCAAGGTTATGAAAATGTCGAACCCAATGCAGATAAAATCGTAGAAGAACTCAGGGCCAACCGAGGGTTTCTGCGCCTTAACGACAATTCACACCCCGAAGACATCAAAACCGTGCTCAAAATGAGCAAGAAAACCTTTAAAAAAGCCATTGGTGCTTTGTATAAAGATCGCGTGATTGATATCAAGGACGACGGAATTTACCTGCTTTAAGCGTTGTTAATTTTATTCTAATTTTAATTACTTCAATCTGATTAACCATTACATTTGTATATACAAATATTTGTTTTGGAACGCAAAGACTGCATCAAAACGGTAACGGGAGGAATTATTATGGCATCACTACAGCCTTTTTACAATTGGACAGAGTCGCTTGGCGAGGAAGATATTACGCATCCTGTTTTATTCATCGGGCACGGTTCTCCAATGAATGGGATAGAAGACAATGAGTTTTCGCGTACATGGGCCAAATTCGGAAATGAAATTCCGAAACCAAAAGCCGTACTCGTCATTTCTGCACACTGGCTTACCAATGGGACACACATTACGGCCATGCCGAATCCGAAAACAATTCACGATTTCGGCGGATTTCCACAGGAACTTTTCGATGTGCAATATCCGGCGCCCGGAAATCCGGAATTGGCCGAATTCACATCTAAATTAATCACAACCACAAACGTCGGACTCGATCACGATTGGGGACTCGACCATGGCACATGGAGCGTGGTCAAGCACATGTACCCGAATGCCGATATTCCGGTGCTGCAACTCAGCATCGATTACAACAAACCGCCGCAATACCATTATGATTTGGCGAAGCAATTAAAAGCGTTGCGCAAAAAAGGCGTGCTCATTATAGGAAGCGGCAATATGGTGCACAATTTACGAATGGTCGCCTGGGATAAATTGCGCGAGCCTGAATATGGCTTTGATTGGGCAATCGAGATGAATTCGGTTTTCAAAGAAAAAATCGGCAACAATGATTTCAAATCATTGATCGATTACGAAAGACTAAATCCGGCAGCCAAACTCGCAATCCCGACGCCTGACCATTATTATCCATTGCTGTACGCGATGGCTTTGCAAGACAACAAAGACGATGTGGATTTCTTTAATGACAAGCCCGTCGGTGGTTCGCTCACAATGACTTCTGTAAAATGGGGATAAAAAAAGGAAAGCTATTGGCTTTCCTTTTTTATTATAATGTCAGGGTTGATTTTCAGAAGTTCCGATACAAATAACTCCCGTTCTTTCGGAGAAATGAAAATGTCATCGAAAGCATTGTAATGGACAATAAATCCTTTACGGCCGAGGCCGAGTTTTAAAAATGAGGTTTTTACGAATTTGTCATCATATTCTAATTTTCGAATAGACGCAACAGCAATTTTTCCCTTAAACGGTCCACATTTGTATGCCAGATTATTTTCAGAAATTTCATATTTGGTTTCGAGCAAAATCCAAAGAAACAGTATTAAAATGGGCAATACGATAAAATATAACGGACCGTCATTACCGCCTTTAAATGTGCTTTTGGGAACAAAAAACAATCCGGCCAAAAACACCATGAAAATCCATAAAAAGGAAACCGTATAAAAATTTTTACTGCTTTTAAAAATCATTAAACGCCTAATGATTTTTTGGTTTTTGCAACCAATGCGTTTTTGTGTACCAATACCGAAATCGCCTTCAATCGCATATAAGGAACACTCATGTAAACAAATCCGCCGTTGGCAACGCGGGCGCTGTCGGTTCCCCAAGAGTTTTTTACCTTGTAATAAATGTTGCCTTTCTGGTCTTTCATTTTACCTACGATGTGCATTAAATGGTCGTCGGTCGTATTGAAATTCTCAAATTCCTGTTGGCGCAATTCAGGCGTGATGGTTTTTTCAGGTTTTATTTCGGTCAGAATCGCAGCCGCATCGGTATCGTTTGCCGGAATCACCGCGACGCCATTCTTGCTCGAAAATGTTTTCTCGCTCACATCCGCATCCAAAGCCACGGTAAAACCTTTGTCGAGCGCATTGTCGATGTTCTGGATAAATTCATCCAACGGCATGTTGTAGAAATTTCCGTTCGAGAAATTGTCCGGAATATCTAAAATAAACGATTTGTAAAACGGCACATTCGTAAACGAAGTAATCGTCACATAATCGTTGAGGTTCAGTTTTGTCATTTCGAGAAAACTTTTGGGCGTGTATTTTTTGCCTTCGTAAGTAAACTCGGTCACGTCTTTTCCCATGTATTTGTCGAGAATCGCATTGACATTCGCCTGCCAGTTAGGGTCAGGTTTTTTAGAAGGATCGGCGTTGGTTTTAAGCATTGCTTCCAATTCTTCCACCATCTTGGAATGGTCGTATTTCGTCTGGCCGTCCACCAATCCCGAAAAAGCGCTCTGCGGAACAATCCCAAAATCCTTGGCACTATTGATTACGTCATGGTTGAGTCCGCCTTCGCCAAACTGCGCTTTCCCTTGTCGCATCACATAATTCCACGCTTTCTTCGGATAGGTGTGGCGTACATTGTACATTTCAGAAAGGTCGATTGATTTGCCCGTCGTGCGGATAATTTCGGCTTCTAAAAATGATGTTGAAGAGAAGCTCCAGCACGTTCCGCTTTCTCCTTGCGAAACCACTGGCGTGCACGAAATGTCTTTAACGGCCTGGAATTCATATTTTTGGGAATAACCTGATAAAGCGATCGCGAACAGGCTAATATTGAGCAATGTTTGTTTCATGAACTTTGGTTTAAATGTATTATTTTTACGCTAAAATAGCAAAAAATGGATGCAATAAACTGGAAAACGGTTAAAGATTTCGAAGACATCACTTATAAAAAATGCGATGGCGTGGCACGTATTGCATTCAACCGCCCCGATGTGCGCAATGCGTTCCGTCCGAAAACCACAAGTGAGTTGTACCAGGCGTTTTACGATGCGCAGGAAGACACTTCAATTGGCGTCGTATTGCTTTCTGCTGAAGGGCCATCCTCTAAAGACGGCGTTTATTCGTTTTGTAGTGGTGGAGACCAGCGCGCACGGGGCCATCAAGGTTATGTAGGCGACGATGGCATGCACCGGCTCAACATTCTCGAAGTCCAACGTCTGATCCGTTTTATGCCGAAAGCGGTAATTGCGGTCGTTCCGGGTTGGGCAGTCGGCGGCGGCCACAGTTTGCATGTGGTTTGCGATTTGACGCTGGCCAGTAAAGAGCACGCGATCTTCAAACAAACCGATGCCGATGTAACGAGCTTTGACGGCGGTTACGGTTCGGCGTATCTCGCGAAGATGGTCGGGCAGAAAAAGGCACGTGAGATTTTTTTCCTGGGCAGGAATTATTCGGCACAGGAAGCTTTCGAAATGGGAATGGTGAATGCTGTGATTCCGCATGACGAACTTGAAAATACGGCTTTCGAATGGGCGCAGGAAATCCTTGCCAAATCGCCAACATCAATCAAAATGCTCAAATTTGCGATGAACCTTACCGATGACGGAATGGTCGGCCAGCAGGTTTTTGCCGGTGAAGCGACGCGTTTGGCGTACATGACCGACGAAGCCATAGAGGGCCGGAATGCGTTCCTTGAAAAGCGCAAACCCAATTTTGAAAAAAAATGGCTTCCATAGCCATCGAATTAATAATGAATAATTAACAATTAATAATTCGGTTATGGAGAATTTTACGAATGAAACGATAGATACGTCGCAGCTTCCAAGATTTGAAGAAGTGCCAATGACCTCCTTGCATCGCAATTACTGGAAAGTTTCTGTCATAACATTAGTAAGTGTATTTGCGGTGCTTGCCATTGCGGTCGGGCTTGCGGTGAATTTCATTGAAGAACTTTCGGGTTCGGGATTCCAACTCGGCATTTTACTGTTGGCTTTGCTGTTGATATGCTTTTCTTTTTCATACATCGCTTTCCGCAAAAAAGCGTTTGCATTCAGAAACCATGATGTACTTTTTCGTCATGGAATCATTGCCACGACGACAATTGTAATTCCTTATAACAGAGTGCAACATGTAGCGTTACATGAAGGATTTATTTCCCGTTTTTTCGGATTGGCGACTGTCGAGATTTTTACGGCCGGGGGAAGTTCGAGCGATATCGAAATTCCCGGAATAGAAAAAGAACAGGCCGAAAACATCAAGCAATTGCTCATGGGTAAAATCCAAAAAGAATTGTAGATGGAAAGCCATTTCAATGTGCCGCAGCGGCAATCAGCGGTTGGAATCGTGGTGATGTTTTTCGACACCATTCAGCAGTATGCCCGCGCCTTGTGGCCTATTATTGTCATATGGATTTTCAAATTCGATGAAATCAACAAGCTGTGGCTTTTTGGTGGAACAGTGCTCGTTTTTCTTTCCATCGGAATTGTCGCGTACCTCAAATACCGAAATTTTACTTTTTTCCTCGACGATCAAAACCATGAATTCGTCATCACCGAAGGTGTTTTCAGCAAAACCAAAACGACGATTGCATTGCACAAAATCCAACAGGTCAACATAAAGCAATCCTTATTACAAAGAATGATCGGTATACATGCGCTCGATGTCGATACCGCCGGAAGCAATGACAAGGAAGTGTCGATCAAAGCGATTTCGCACCAACTCGCCATCGGACTCAAAGCAAGATTGCTTGAAAATGAAAGGCAAATTGCTCCAAGCGCGGTTTCAGAATTGGAATCTTCGGAAGAAAAGCCGTTCATCAGCATCAGCATTCCCAGTTTGTTTAAAGTCGCCATCACCTCAAACTATGTGAGAAGTTTTGCGCTTTTACTCGCTTTTACGGTCACTGTTTTGGAAAAAGTCAACAATTTTACGCATGACAGTTTTCTGAGTGAAGACAACCTCAAGCGTTATGTGAGCGCGGATACGATGATTAAATCGGCCATAATCGTTGTTTTTGTTTTGATTTCGTTGGTTCTGGCGATCAATATCTTCCGGATTGTCATTCGTTATTTCGATTATAAAATTGCGAGGCAGAAAGGTTCTTTGTTATTGTCCTATGGATTGTTCAATACCAAAAGCACCATCATCAAACCAGAGAAAGTCCAGGTTGTCGCCGTTACACACAATTACTTCCAGAAAAAACTCGATGTGGTTGAACTCAAAATCAAACAGGCAACGGGCGGTGAAAAAGAAGAACGCAAGCAAGCCGTTGAGATTCCGGGTTGCAACCAAAAGGAACACGATGCTATTCTCAAATTGCTTTTCGGAAAGATTCCGGAAAAAGGCGTAATGCTCAAACCCAATTTTCGCAAATTAGTCTTTGCAATTTTCTTGTCAATAGTGTTACCTTTATCAGGATTTTATGCGATTGCGCTCAATACCGAAGGAAACCTGCTTCAATTGGGTTACCTCATTCCGGTTTATGTCATTTTTGCGTTGCTCATCATTTGTTTCGGATATCGGAATTACCGGTTGTTTATCAGCGATAATTTCATCATCAAACAAAGTGGCGCCTGGGACATTACCAATGAAATCATTGAGCCGCAGAAAATCCAGGCACTTACGGTGTCGCAATTGTTCTGGCACAAAAGCGCCAATATCGGTTACCTCACCATTCACACCGCAGGCGGAAACGTAAGTTTTCAATTGGGCGATTTTGAGGTGATTAAAAAACAGGTAAACCTTTGGTTGTATGAGATGGAGACATCCGACAGCAATTGGATATAAAAACGGACTATGAAAAAAATCAGTTTTGCATTGGCATTATTGTTCGCGCTCGTTTCGAATGCCCAAGAAGTGGAAAAACCTAAAGAAGGCAGATTCCAACTAGGCATCCATTACCAGGCTTCGATCGACAATTCCCCGAAATGGCAAAACGGAATTGGCCTTGACGCCAGATTTCGCTTGCTGTCGCTAGGTTTGGTGTCTTTGCATCCGACAATGGCTGCAACCTATCGCGCTTCAAAAATTGATTACCTTTCAGATATTACGAATCTGAATCCGGGTTTGTTTGTCGAAGTGAATCTGTTCCATGTCGGATTAAAGCCGTACATCGGAATGGGTTACAATTTCCACCAGGTGACCATTGATGAATCTGATTATCTTGGCTCAGGCGATTTTGACCCAATTGTTAATGAGACTGTTGAAAGCGAATCTAATTTCAATGGATTCAACATCGACATTGGTTTCCGATACCATTTTGCCAAAATGCTGTATGCTGATATGGGATTCAACTACCTGAGCGGCAAATATCAAACTGATAATTTTGCAGACGATAGTACGTACAGCAGTTCAGTGCATTTTGGATTTGGATTTAGATTTTAAATTAATTATTAACAGGCTCGGCAACAGGTGCCAGCCCATACAGCTACTCACAGATGAAACATTGGATTGAAGCCGCGCGCGTAAGGACTTTACCGCTCTCCGTATCAGGGATTATTGTTGGATGTTTTTATGCCATGTCACAGGCGCGCCCGAACTGGAAAATATTCACATTTGCAATCATAACCACTCTGTTGCTGCAGATTCTTTCCAATTTTGCCAACGATTATGGCGATGGTATCAAAGGAACCGACAATGACGATCGCGTCGGACCCAAACGTGCCATCCAAAGCGGCGTGATTTCTGCCGCCGCAATGAAACGCGCCATGGCACTGACTTCCGTATTGACGATTATCTCTGCAATGACGCTGATTTATTTTGCATTCAAAGGCACGAATCCCGTTTATTCCTTATTTTTCCTGACCTTGGGCGCACTGGCTGTCATTTCGGCAATACGTTACACGGTTGGAAGTACGGCATACGGCTACCGCGGTTATGGAGATGTGTTTGTTTTTGTGTTCTTCGGATTGGTGACTACGCTTGGGGTCAGCTTTATGTATCTCAAGGAAATAGATTCGTTGCTTGTGTTGCCGGCGGTGGCGATTGGCTTCCTCAGTGTAGGCGTACTTAACCTCAATAACATGCGCGACGAGGAATCGGACAGGAAAGCGGGCAAGAACACAATTGTAGTCAAGATTGGACGTGACAAAGCCAAGAAGTACCATTATTTCCTGATTGTTTCGGCGATGGCCCTGATGCTGCTTTTTGCTTTTCTGTTCGACTGGTATAAGGACAGCGATCCGGGTTACATCAACTTCGACATATATCTGTTTTTGATTGCATACATTCCGCTCATCAAACACCTTAAAACAGTTTACAACAACAAAGAGCCGCGTTTGCTCGACCCTGAACTCAAGAAATTAGCGATCAGCACGTTCCTGATTTCGGTACTGATTTCACTTTCACTGATCTATTTCTTCACCGACGTGATCGTGCAAATCGTCAATGCGACCATCAACCATTTTAAATAATCGTTATGAAAATTACTTATTTAGGGCATGCTGCACTCGGAATTGAAGTCAGCGGTATAAACATCATCGTCGATCCCTACATTTCCGCCAATCCCAAAGCAGCGCATATCGACATCAACAACCTCAAAGCCGATTTCATCCTGCTTACGCATGCACACGGCGATCATGTTCTCGACGTCGAGGCCATCGCCAAGAATACCGGAGCGACCATCGTTTCCAATGCGGAAATCGCAGCCTATTATGCCCAGAAAGGCTTCGAAAGCCACGGAATGAATCACGGCGGGCGCTGGAAATTCGAATTCGGAACCGTAAAATATGTCAATGCGATCCATTCGAGTGCTTTTCCCGATGGCACGTATGGTGGTAATCCGGGCGGATTTGTGATCGAAAGCGAACACAAGAACATTTACATCGCGGGTGATACGGCATTGACGTATGATATGAAACTGATTCCGCTTCGCACCAAACTCGATCTCGCGATCCTGCCCATCGGCAGCAATTACACGATGGATGTAGACGATGCGATCATCGCGTCCGATTTCGTCGAATGCGATAAAATCCTGGGCTATCACTACGATACATTCGGTTTTATTGAAATCGACAAGGACGCCGCCAAAAGAAAATTTTTCAACGCCAACAAAGACCTGATGCTTTTGCCCATCGGCGATTCAATCGATTTATAATTTTTTAGAAGCTATTCCCTGCTGTCAGTTGCAAATGCTTTAGCATTCAGCGAACTCTTATGAAAATAAGAGTGTGGTGCGCTAATCTTTTTGAGGCGCGTTTGTCTTTCGTCAACGTTTGTCATTCGTTTAACGTTTGTCATTTCGACCAACGGGAGAAATACAAAAAGGATTTCCACTGTCATCCGGGCCAGGCACTTTCACAAACCCATGAACCGAATAATTTCCAACATTTTACTTTTTCTCACTGCAGCAACTTTGCACGCGCAACCCGATGGCTATTGGGATAAAGACCGTTCCACTTCCCGCGAACTCATTGTTCCCGCAGGAAACCGCGTCGTATTCAAAACCGAGGATTTTCCAATCGGGACTACCGAAGTCGTTTACCGCATCACGATTCTCGATGAAAACCAGCAATTGGCAAATAGCTTGGTTTCGTTGTTGAAGTCTATTCCCGATCCAAGCGGCATTAGTCAAGGCTCGGCGGGCGCACTTTTCATCGTGTCAAAAATATCCGGCGACGACAAATGTCGCTACGGAATTTTTACAACCAGCGAAAATGCGCAGAAATACCGCGAAACAGGAAAAGCCGAAAAAGCCTGCTTGTTTCAGGATACGCCGATCAACAGGGAAGTCAAAGTACTTTCCGCAGAAAAAATGGCGTGTCTCAATCCAAACACGACCAATCTTTGGTTTGCGTTCGAAAGCAACAATTGGATACTGAAGCAAAAAATCGTACTCGAAGTCGTGCCATGGATCGACAACAAGCAAAGCCGCGGTTGGACCTCCGAAAACAAAAAATCGGTAATCAACCTGTGTAAAACTTCTGATTTCGCCAAACGCATTCCCGACGCCGATGAATTTTGCATCTGCATTCTCGACAAATTCCAAAAAGAATATAAGTTTGCTGAATACAATAAAATGCTTGCCGCAGAGAAAGCCAAAGCATTTAAGGATTACGGCAAGCTCTGTCTCAACGAGACGGACGCTTTAAACGAAATCTACAAAGCCTTACGCGATCAGGCCGCCGAATTTATCAAACAAGGCCAATATGCCGACGCAATCGCAAAACTGCAAGTCATCATCAACGAGAACAAGGCGACTGCGGCTGATTACAACGCGATTGGCTACAGCTGTTTGTTTACCAGACAGTACGAAAAAGCACTCAAATTTCTCAAGGAAGGCGAGAAGCTCGACAATTCAGAACTTGCCATTAAGCTCAATCTTGCGCATGCGTACCTGCTTGGCGACGATTATGGCGCCGCAAAGAAAATTCATAAAAAATACCAAGCCCAAAACGTTACGGATGCACTGGGCTGGAAAGAAAAGACCAAGCTCGATTTCGAAGCGTTCAAAAAGGCAGGCCTGCCTTCGGACGATTTTGACAAGATTTTATCTTCCTTTAAATAATACGGATGAAAGCGTCTCATCACAAATACATGCTCCATTTTAAAAACCCGGCGGGAACTTCACGTGGCGTTTTGACGGACAAGGAAACATGGTTTTTGGTATTGGAAGAAAACGGAAACAAAGGAATAGGAGAGTGTGGAATTTTACGTGGACTCAGCGCTGATGACCGACCGGATTATGAGGAAAAACTGCAATGGGTTTGTAATAACATTCATTTGGGTGAACAGAAACTTTGGGAATCGCTGCTCGAATTTCCTTCAATTCAATTCGGAGTTGAAATGGCGTTTCGTTCTTTGCGAAGCGAAAATCCATTTGTTCTGTTTCCTTCAGCATTCACGAAAGGGCAAAAATCGATTCCAATAAACGGATTGGTTTGGATGGGAAACGAAGCATATATGAAGCAACAAATCGAACAAAAAATCGCCGATGGTTTTCATTGCATCAAACTCAAAATCGGAGCCATAGATTTTGAAAAAGAACTCGATTTATTGCGTTTTATTCGACAAAATTTTACTGCTGATCAAATAGAAATTCGTGTCGATGCCAATGGTGCTTTTTCAATAGATTCTGCTTTAGATAAAATTAGTCAATTATCTGAATTTAAATTGCATAGCATAGAACAACCTATACAAAAAAAACAGCATGACAGTATGGCAGAGTTGTGTAAAAACACGCCTTTTCCTATTGCTTTGGACGAAGAACTAATAGGTGTTTTTAATCCAGACGAAAAAGAGCAATTGCTTCAAAAAATCACACCACAATACCTCATTTTAAAACCCAGTTTTGTCGGTGGGTTCCGAGGTACTTCAGAATGGATTGCGCTTGCCGAAAAACACCAAATCGGTTGGTGGATTACTTCGGCACTTGAAAGCAATATCGGTCTCAATGCCATTGCGCAATTCACATACGGACTTCAAAATTCGATGCCACAAGGTTTGGGAACCGGTGGCTTGTATTTAAATAATTTTGATTGCCCACTTGAAGTCAGAAATGGAAATCTGCACTACAACCCGAAATCCAATTGGCAAATAGATACTGAATTTTTCAATTCGTAAAAGCTATTGGCGCCGCCAAACACGAATCCGGAATGGCAAAAGCTTCCACCAAAGGCACTACATCGGGACGGATGTCCCAGCACAACTGATTGACCATTTTGCGAATCGCTTTGGTTTTAATACCTTCCATGTAATTTTCCTCCAAAAACCAACCTTTGTTTTTTTCAATCTGCGAAAGTGCATAAAGCTGGCTCAGTTGCAGTAAAACGGCTTTGCATTTTTTATCCTTGTTTTGGGCAATCTGCAAATGAAATTGCTCTAGCGTAACGCGTTCCAAAAAGGCTTCCGAGACAGCAATCATCTGGTGTTGCGCGACATTGAACGCATCATAAGAATCGAGTCCGCCGTCAATTAATTTCTTGAGCCGTAAAGCTGCTGATTCCAGGATTGTTCTCTCGCGGTATTCAAACGCTTGCAAGTGAAATTCATAATCGAGTAAATGTTGCGCGTCTGTATTTCGCTTTGCGATTGGATTTTTTTGGACGATGGCCGTTTTTGCTTTATCCAAAACATAGGCGATCATTCCCGAAGCATCCATTTTTCCATACGATTTCCGAAATTCCGACAATCGATTTTTCGCAACCAATTGCATCAATACGGTATTGTCGCCTTCAAAAGTCGTGTAAATCTCGGTGTCGTTTTTTAACGCGCCAATGCGGTTTTCCGAAAGATAGCCTTTACCGCCACAAGCTTCACGGCATTCTTGTAAAGTGTCGCGTGTGTGCCAAGTGGTGTGCGCTTTCATTCCAGCTGCTAATGCTTCGATGTCTTGCATCTCGGTTTCTTTACGATTGATGTAACGATTGGTAAGGTATTGTAGTGCAAAATGCAATGCATAGGTCTTGGCAAGCAATGGAAACAGCCGGCGTTGGTGCATACGGTAATTCAAGATGGGAATTTCAGAACCGCCCTCGGGGCCAAACTGCCTGCGCTTGTCGCTGTATTTAATGGCAATGGTCAACCCTGATTTTGTTGCTGCCAGCGCCGAACGCGGAATTCCAATTCTTCCGCCAACCAAAGTGCCGAGCATCGTGAAGAATCTTCTGTTGTCGCTTGGAATCGGACTCTCGAATGCCCCTTTTTCATTGATTGACGCAAACCGGTCTAGCATATTCTCTTTCGGAATCACGACGTTTTTGAATCGAATCGTACCGTTGTCAACGCCATTGAGTCCCATTTTAGGACCACAGTCGGCAATGGTAATGCCTTTGAGTGTTTTGAGATTTTCATTGCGCAGCGGCACGATAAACGCATTGACGCCATAATCTTTGCCGTCGATGATCAATTTTGCAAAAACGGTTGCCATCTGGCCATGTTTCGCCGCATTGCCGATGTATTCCTTTTGCGCATTCGGATTGGGCGTATGGATTGTAAATGTTTGGTTCTTTTGATTGTAAGTCGCGGTGGTTTCCAAACCTTTGACATTAGAGCCATGGTGCGTTTCGGTCATCGCAAAACAGCCCGGCAATTGCATCGAACCGATTTTTTTAAGGTATTTTTGATGGTGCTTTTGGGAAAG
>JADMIO011430585.1_pt1 | contig 20115 bp, 21 predicted proteins | sample 8958161 | NCBI WGS metagenome assembly JADMIO01 (sample SAMN16585339, study PRJNA669376) | soil metagenome | isolation source: Crop rotation soil | place: USA: Cullars Rotation, Alabama | collected 2011 | reverse complement strand
GGCCGCGACTTCAAGTCACGTGAATTCCAAGCTTCGGATCCCACTGTGCTGGAAAGGGTCGGATAATGTATTGTTTCCCCATATTTGACCGTACAGGCTATCGGTGGAGGGGCGGGTTTGTGCGGTGGCAATATTTCTTGGAGCCACACCATTTTGCACCGCATCAGAAGGAAAATAAAAATTGGCCTGTGTCATAATGCCCGCCAGGTTATTCCATTTCAAAAAATAATTAAACACCTTAGAATTATTATCGAAGCGGGCCGTCATTTGGGCTGTGCCGGTAGAGGTAACGGTGGGTACGGGTATCATCTGGCTAAAAGTAGCATTACCACTAAATGATAAATAACCTTTATCTGTATAATCATCTTCCAGTTTCTTTTCGCAACCAAAAAGAATTGCAGTAAAACCCATCAACAGCAATGTTTTTAGCTTACATATTTTTATTTTATTTTTCATCAAATAATTATTTTAATTTAAATAATACGGGTAATTATTTTTATGGCGTAACGGTAAGCGTAATTTGCCTTACCACCTGTTTCGCATTTTCCGAATCCATATTTTTTGCTACAAATGATACCACATAAGTTCCGGGAGCAGTAAAACGGTACCTGTATTGCGTTAGCCTTACGGACGTATTTTTGATAGCCGTTCCCAAATCCGACGGATACAGGGTTAAATCAAATGGCCTTGAAATAGCCCAGTCTTCATCCGGCAAACTGCCAATGGCGGCGGCATTAAATGTGAGATTGGCATTGTTGTACACCCAGTTACTGGAACTGTTTAAAATACTTTTTTCATTAAAACCACCACTGGCAAAAGGCAGTACAGCACCGGTAGTTCCGCCTGCCAGCGGGTAAACCACATCTTTAAAATAATTCTTTAAACCAAAAGAAGCAACCACCCATTTGCGGGGTAAATAAGTGGCTTTAGCCGTGTCAGATTTATAGCGAAAAGCGATGTATAACGGAGCAGTAGCCGATTTTAAACTATCAACCCGAATATTACCGGATTGTACCGTTGTGGTAGTAGTAGCAAATACAGCTTTACTGGAAATATCCTTCCAGGTTGCTTTCCTGATATTAGCAGAATCTACAATACCTGTAAAATCGGTGGACGCCAGAACAGCCACATTATTTACACTTAGCGGTTGTGTTGTAGCATTTGCTGCAGTGGTATTGGTAGAAAAAAACAGAACGGTTGAATCCGCATCTTTTTTTGTTACAGCAGCTAATTCGTAGCGTTTACCAGCTTCACCTGAAAAAAACGTAATATAATTGGGGTTGCCTGAAAAATCAAAGCTAACCGTGTCTTTTACGGTGTAGGTTGTTTTAGCAGTCGTTACCTCAAAATCAGGTTCCTCAATGGCTACTTTACTGCAGGACGCAACGGCAGCGGCAATGAGTGAACAAAAAATCAATTTTTTCATATAATGATTTTAAATTTTATTTCATCAATTTCACCACAACTTGTCCCGATTCTTCGTGGATAGAAACAATAGGTGATACATAGGAACACATTGAACAGCAATAAATAAGAAATGAGTGCGGTTGTAGTATTCCACGCTTACTAATACCCGGGATTTTGTGTTAGTTTTTTATTCAATAACAGGTCATAGGTAGGAATTGGTAAAAACATATCCTTTGCTGATACGTTTTGTACCGGAGCCAATGGAATTGCATCACTTCCGGTAGCCAGTTCAGACAGAATCGGGCGTATCTGGGGGAAAGCAGGATTGGTTCCGGCAATATCCAGCGCCAGGCTTTGAATGGTGGGTACCAGTATGCCCCAGCGTTTTAGGTCGGGCAGGCGCAAGGCTTCGTAGCATAATTCACGGGAACGCTCGTCCTGGATGGCCTGTTTTAAACTGATTCCTTTGGTGGACAATACACCGGCATTTAAATCAACTACGGGTGTGGCAGACAAATAAACGGTGGCCGTGGCAGCAACACCCGCATACGTAAATACAGCGCCTGTAACCGCCGCTGAAGATGCACCGGTGGTATTAATTGGTGCTGTTGTGGTTGAGGTGCCGGCGGTTGTTACCGTGTACAGTCTTCCACCAGTGGCTATTTGTGCTCCAACCGTATAAGCGGTGGCAGCCCGCCATTGCCGGCCAATGGTAATGGTTGGGGCAGATGTAAACCCGCTTCCCTGGCCGGTTAACAATACCTGCACAGATTTAGCTGTGGTTGAATACACGACATTGAACCCGAAACCAGAGCCGCCGCCGGTAGTCCACGTTACAGAATCAGGTGCCGCATTGTAGCCGGTACCAATGGTAAAGCCAATGCTATCCACAATACGGGTGGTAGACATAGACCGTCTTCTTACCTGGTTAATAGCGTCAAACGCAGTTCCTGTAGCACCGTTTACTTCGTTCTCTGCTTCAGCCAGCATCAGCAATACATCGGCATACCGGATAACCGGGAAATTAGTAGAGTTGGTTACCTGGGTTGACCTGCTTATCTGCGGCTCATATTCCCTTCTCCATTTAGCCGGCTGCCTGCTCCACTGCGCAGTGGCAGGCAGGGGTGTTTTTGTAGCCACGGCTGTGGGCGAGTAAGTTCCTATACCTGTGGAAGTGTTGGGCGCTGCTGATGCGGATGCATACGTATAATTGGCAATATTCCAATCCCGGCGATAGTCGCCAGCCTCATATTTGAACAAAAGCCGGGGATGCAGTTTTAGGTAACTATATACATAACCACTATCATACAATACACCACCGGAAGAGGAAGTACCGTTGCTGGTAGTTTGACCTACGCCAACATATATACCTATGCCCCCGGCTGACGAAACCACACCAGTAGCATTTTGCAGGAAACCGATTTCCCATATATTTTCACGATTATATATATTCCTGGCTTCATCGGTAAATATTTGCGCATAAGAAGCGGACAGAGAATGCTGGCCGGAAGCCACTACTTTTTTTGCCCATGCCAGCGCTTCGGCATAACGGGCTACATCTTTTACCGGTTCGCCGGCGGCATACATACAAACCCTTGTCAGCATTGCCTGTACGCCTGTTCTGGTAATTCTGTCGGAGTAGCCTAATGTACTAAAGGTTTGGTCGTACAAAAGCGTATCGGCCTGGGTCATATCGGTAATAATCTGCTTATATACCTCTTTTACCGGCGTACGGGCAACCTGGCTTTGGGTAGGGTCGGTAGTGGCATTTAATTGCAGCGGCACATCGCCATACCACTGCGCCAGCAGGAAATAATAAAAGCCTCTCATAAAAAGGGCTTCACCCTTAGCACGCCTTACAACGGCCGCATCTACCTTACCGGCTGAAGAAGCGTCGATATTATCCAGCAGCGTATTCGCAAAATTGATGGATTGATAACAGCCCCGCCATAAATTACCACCCGGGTTACCGGTAGTTGCATCATTGGCGGTATTTGCAAATGTGGCAAAGCCCGTGGTGTTATAAAAATAGGTTTCATCGGTTGGTGCAGTGTAATATGCTGTATAATATTGCGAATAACCAATTACGTACTTCAGGTTGGTATAAATGCCGGCAATAGCTGCGTTAATCTGCGATACGGATGCATAGGAATTGGCAGGAACCAGGTTGCCAGTGGGTTCTGTATCCAGTATTTTTTTACAGGAGGTAATGCCTGCACCAATCAATATTAGGAGAAACAATATGCGTTTCATATAGCTGTTTTCTTTAAAATTTATAGGGAAATATTAGCGCCCAGGGTTATTACTCTTGTTCTGGGATAGGGCGAATAATCGAAGCCTGGCGTAAGGTTGCTGCCGGTAAAAGTGGATACTTCGGGATCGGGGCCGGTGTATTTAGTAAGTGTAATTAAGTTTTGGGCGGCAATGTAAAAACGAGCTGTTGTCAGTTTCATCCGTTTGGTGAAACCGGCGGGCAGCGTATAACCTAACTGCAATGTTTTTAACCGGATATAAGAGCCGTCCTCCACAATGCGGGTGGAGTAAGCACGGGTTCCGCTGGCATGTGCATTGGCACGGGGATACAGGTTACTAGGGTTTTCCGGTGTCCAGCGGTTGGCGTAGGTGGCAAACTGGTTGGTGTTTATTAATCCCTGATTATTGGTTGTAGGGAAAACAGAACCGTTGGTTCCCCCTTCAAATTTTAAGCGGTTGGCATTAATAATATCGTTGCCATACGACCATTGCAAAAACACATTTAAATCAAAATTCTTATAAGAAAAATTATTGGTTAACCCGCCGAAATGAACAGGATAAGGATTCCCGATGGTGGTAAAATCATTGGCGTCAATCAGCAAATCGCCGTTCAAATCTTTAAACTTCGGGTCGCCGGGTTGCACAGGTAATGTATTGCTGGTAGAGGGATTGGCAATGGTACTCCTGGTGCCGTAATACGGTATATTTTCTTTTAATACGTAATAAAATCCGGTTGGGCCGCTGGGTACTTTATAAAAGTCGGATAACTGGTACATGCCATCCGCTATATAGCCGTAAAACTGGGCAATGGGCTGCCCCACTTTGGCTATGTAATTGGGAACGGTAGATACGCTGGCATCAAAAGCCCGGATGGTTACTAATGATTCTTCGCCGCTGTTTAACGATTGTAACCTATTGCGGTTAAATGAAATATTAAAGCTGGTACTCCAGGTAAATTTTTTACTGCTGATATTAACCGTATTTAAAGAAAATTCCAGGCCTTCGTTGCTTACTTTACCAATGTTTTGAAATGCGGTGGTAAAGCCTGTCGTGTAAGGCTGGCTGGCGTTTAGCAGCAAGTCTTTTGTCACTTTTTTATAGTAATCGGCTTCTACGGTTATGCGACCTTTCAACAAAGTAAGGTCAAGGCCAATATCGCTTTGCAAACCGGTTTCCCATTTCAGGTTTTTATTGCTCATGGTGCCAACCGTAATATTGTAAACAATGCCATTGTTCCAGCTATAATAACTGCCGCTGAGGTTACTGGTATTGGCATTCAGCAACGACAAATAAGCAAAATCACTAACGCGGTTATTACCGGTTGCGCCATAACTTATTCTCAATTTCGCATCGGTGATAAACCTCAACCCTTTCATGAATTTTTCGTTACCAAAACGCCAGGCAAATGCACCTGATGGGAAATAACCCCAGCGGTTGGTATAGTAAAATTTAGATGTACCGTCGGCCCGGAAGGATGCGGTAAATAAATAATTCTGTTTAAAAGAATAATTAATTCTTCCTAAAAAAGATTCCATGGCATTTAAGGAAGAAGAAGAGGTAACCTGGTAGGGCGTTCCCTGCCCCAATCCTTTATAACCCAACGATTCGCTGGGCAGGTTAGTGGCGGCAAAACCATAGTTATCGCTATTACTTTTTTGAACAGTTGCCCCAACCACTACGTTCAACGTATTATTTTTATTAAAAATTTTATTATACGTCAGTGTATTCTCATTTAGGAAGCTGAAAGCTTTACTGGTATTGGTGCTACCATTTACACCAAGCGCCTGCCCATAGCTGGTTAGCGGGCTTCCGGAATTGGTAAGGGAATTATGGAATGCATAATTGTTATTGTTTACCTGGTTAATACCTGCGGTCAGGCGCAAAGTCAAATTATTATTAATCTTATACTGTAAATAAGCATTGGCATTAATGGTGGTATTAAACCGGTCGTTTACTTCATTGGAAGTTGAAATAAAGGGATTTACTTTTCCATTGGGTACGCCGCCTTCATCAATATTATTATCCAGTAAATCTTCATACACAAAATGCAAATCGGTTGCCTTGCTGCCCAATACCGGCCGGTAACCCCACAGGTTGGTCATAAAATTAAAAGCGGCATCATTGCGGCTATTGCCTATGGGCGTGGTTTGCACAGAAGGAATTTGGCCATAGGATTTAATGTTGGCATAATTGACATTGATGCCCATTTTCAGGTTATCGGTAATATCCTGGTCAAGCGTAAACCGGGCCTGGTATCTTTTAAAACCGCTGTTAATTATTAATCCTTCCTGGTTGCCGAAAGAACCGGAAATGGTATAAGCCGTTTTATTTACCCGTGCAGATAAGGATAAATTATAATTCTGAAAACCGGGAGCGTCTTTAAACAATAAATCCTGCCAGTCAATCGCCTCTTTGTTTTTATAATCTTCCAGCGTAGTACCATTTGTAAAATAGGCTTGTGCTGCATAAATAGGATTAGCATCGTTTTGCAACCGTACAAATTCATAAGGGCTTAATAATTTCATGAATTTGATGGGCTTCTGAATGCCGTAATAACCATTGAAAGCCAATACAGGCTTTGCGGATTTTCCCCTTTTAGTAGTTACCAAAATAACCCCGTTGGAACCCCTGGCACCATAAATGGCGGTTGCCGATGCATCTTTCAACACTTCAATGGATTCCACATCAGCGGGGTTGATTGCATTGAAATTGGCATCTTCCTGCGGGAAGCCATCAATTACGTACAACGGCGATGAAGCCTGCGTAACGGAGCCAACGCCACGGATGGTAATTTCGGCATTGGAGCCTGGCTGCCCGTCGTTGGAAGTAACCTGTACACCGGCTACCCGGCCGGCCAGCGCATCATCAATTGATTTAACTGGCGCCTTTTGTAAATCCTGCACATTTACCCGGCCTACAGAACCGGTTACATCTTTCCGCCGAACGGTGCCGTACCCAACAATTACTACATCATCCAGCGCTGAAGCGGCAGATTTCGTAAGCCGGATAGTACCGGGATTGCCATTCAGCGTAATTTCAATCGTATTATAACCCACATAGGTTATGACCAGTTTTGCGCCCTGTGGCGCACTGATACTAAAGCTGCCCGTAGAATCAGTAAGCGTGGAGCGGCCGCCACCTTTGATGCTTACACTGGCTCTTCCTACCGGCAGGTTGGTTTCACCATCTAATACCCGGCCGGTGACAGTCGTGTTTTGGGCAGTGGCCGACAATGAAATCAGCAATAAAAATATTCCAGATAGCAAACGCCATTGATGCGATGGCAAGGCACGGGACAGGTAATCCCTCAATCGTAATTTCAACATCATACTCAGCATTTTGGTTATTATAAAAATCTTTACAGCGTTTATTTTAATTTTACTAAAACGATTTAGTTCATGAGGCAAAAAATAATTGAAGCTTGCTTTTTCAATTTTAAAAATGGGTGGATATAATTACCGCAAGGGAGAAAAACGATAATTTATTATTGTTGGAACAGGCAGCTGAGGATGGTCAATCAAAAAATCCGAACCATCATTTAAAACAGAAACCCAGTAATCCAAAAAACCGGTAACAAAATAAACTATGAGATTTCAACACCGTAGATGCAGTGGAATTTGGCAAAAGAGGTGTGCAATCGTAAAAACCTGTTTAAAGTTCTACAGGGAAGCAGGTTGCCTTTTCTGTAATGATTGTTTCAGCAATCACCTTAACAGGCAGCTAAGATAGCAGTTTTTGATTACTAAATCCATTTAATAGAAATTTTTTTGTAAATTTTCTGACTCTATCGAATTTTATTAAAAGTTGTTCTTGTTAAGTTAATACAGCTAACTTCCCTGCGCTGCCTGCATACAATTTAAGGAAAGCATTAAATATGAAGTTTATACTGTTACCGTTTTTGTTATTGGGTCATATTACTTGTGTCAGTCAGGTGTATGGATTAATCTTTTTGAGAAAAGAGTTATAATGTCTTTGATCACCCCGTATACTTCTATACCCCAATTATTTATTTAAACGTTTTGGCTTGTACAAATAAGACCTTGAATAAAAAATATATTAAGATGAAGATGCTACTTACTTTAATGGTTTGCTGTTCCTGTTATAATTTATTTAGCCAGCCATTAATTATATCAGGGTTCGTTAAAGATGAATATGGAAATCCGATACCAAGAGCTACCTTGTCTCCCGTTAAGAACAAAAATTATGTAATTACAGCAAATAAAGATGGTTTTTTCATCATAAATAAATGGGAGAACAACGATTCAATTATATGCTCGCATGTAAATTACAAAAGCAAAGCAGAAAAAATTGAAGGTAACAACACCCTGAATTTCTATTTGGACCGGGCAACACCTGTACTTACAGCAATAAAAATAAATATTAAAAGAGATAGCGTAAACAGGTATAAAAAAGGCGTAAATATTGAGAAGGATTATATTGAGGATTATGCTACCAGGGTAGAAATCCCTTCCCGGTTAATTCAGAAACAAAAAAATGAATTCGAGATTTACATCAATAATTCAGTAAAGAAACTGATTCAAACAGATACATTAAAATATATTGGCGGCACTATAAAAGCAGGTGTTACCATTAGCAAAAACGGAGTAGCCGTAAATATTAGATTAATTAAAGGAATCCATAAAGTATTTGATGAAATGGTTGTAAACGCTGTTCGGGAAATTTTAAAATGGGCACCTGCTGAGCAGAATGGCACAAAGGTGGAAAGCTACCAGGAGGTAAGCGTTTCACTATAAGCTATGTGTCTTTTTCCAATTGAAACTTATTGTACTGTGGCTGATTGCGGAGTTCCTTGCAAGTACAGCAATAAAAATCAAGTAAGATTGGTGAATTTTTGTTTTCAGAAAACCCTTTTAGGGATTCAGCGCTTTCAAATAATAAGTTTTTCCTGTAACCGTATTGATGGTAGTCGTATAACCGAAATTATCTTTTACTGACTTCACTAATTGCCCGGTAATGGCCACAAGCAGTGCAGTACGAATAACACATTCGCCTCCTTTGCGGGATTGAATGGCAGCGCTTGAAAGGCGGCCATTTTTCCAGTTAATGGCTATTTCAAAATTGCCTCTTGCAATCAATCCTTTCACCGAACCATTTTGCCAGGCATCCGGCAGCGCCGGCAACAGTTGTATTTCGCCATTCTGGCTTTGCAACAGCATTTCTGCCATACCTGCCGCCCCGGCAAAATTACCGTCAATCTGGAACGGTGGATGGGCATCAAAAAAGTTGGGATAGGTACCGCCGCCGGTTACGCTGCCGCTGGTTGCAGTGGTGTAGGTAAGCAACTGGCGAATGAGTTGATAGGCATGATTACCATCCAGCAGCCTTGCCCACCAGTTGATCTTCCAGCCACGGCTCCAGCCGGTGCCGCCGTCGCCGCGGATCTCCAGTGTTTTTCGGGCCGCAGCAAAAAACGCAGGCGTAGCAGAAGGTGTAATTTGCCGGCCCGGGTGCAACCCAAACAGGTGCGAAACATGCCGGTGCTGTGGGTCGGTTTCTTCAAAATCCTTAAACCATTCCAGCAGTTGCCCTTTGCTGCCAACCCGCATGGGGTAAAGCTTTGAGCGTTTTTGCAGCAGCGTATCCCGGAATGCAGCATCTATGTTCAGCACCTTTGACGCATCCATTAAATTGGTAAATAAATCCCAGATGATGGACATATCCATGGTAGTGGCAACAGATACTCCCTGCGGCTTTCCGGCGCTGTCTTTAAACTTGTTTTCCGGCGAAGTAGAAGGAGCTGTAACCAGGTAGCCGTTTTTGTCTTTTATCAACCAATCGAACATAAAACGGGCTGCATTTTTCATTACCGGGTAAGCGGTATCGGCCAAAAATTTTTTATTTTGGGTATAGGCGTAATGCTCCCACAAATGCTGGCATAACCAGGCAGCGCCCATTGGCCAGTTGGCCCAAACCGGGTCGCCGGCCCCTTTACCGCCTACGGGGTTAGAGGTGGCCCATATTTCAGAATTATGATTGGCTACCCAGCCGCCGGCTCCATAAAATTCCTTTGCGGTACGGGCGCCCGTTACAGCCAAACCCTGAATCCAGTTGAGTAGTGGCTGGTGCATTTCAGAAAGATTCGTCATCTCTGCCGGCCAGTAATTCATCTCTGTGTTGATGTTGATGGTATAGTTGGAACTCCAGGGCGCTCTTAATTCTTTGTTCCAGATGCCCTGCAGGTTAGCCGGAGGACCACCGGGGCGGGAAGCGGAAATGAGCAGGTAACGGGCATATTGAAAATACAGGGTTTCGATGCCGGGATCGGAAGCGCCGGCGGTATAAGCTTTTAATCGTTCATCGGATGGCAAATTTGCATTTGTGTTGTTATTAGTAGTATCCGCTAGCGTAAATGAAACCCGGTTAAAGTAATGCTGAAAATCAGTTATATGATTTTTGCGGAGCAATAGAAAAGGCTTTTTAACGGCTTTGATTACATAACCGGAAGCAAGCGCATTTTCATCCATGCCCTGCGCATCCGGGCATTTATCAAAACCATTGAAACTGGTAGCAGCACTTACATATAACAGCACCTCATTTGCCTTTTGAATGTGTATTCCGGCAGTATCTGCCTGAACAGTGCCGCCAGTAGCCACCGCCCTAATTCGGTATTGAAATCGCATGCCATTGCAGCCGGTTGTATCGTCGTATATAATGGGTATTGAGCCTTTGGGATTGTAATAACTGGGATTTACATGTGCCGGTGCTTTTCCGCTTACAATGAGTTCGTTATTGCCCGCCACTAATTTCCGGAAATGCAATTGCTGTTGGTATTGATATCCAGGTTTAGATTAGCAGGTTGCGAACAGGTAAATTTCACAACCAGGATATTATCCGGTGCACTGGTAAATACTTCCCGGCTGTAGTTGATTCCATTTATTGTAAACCGGGTAAAAGCAATAGCCTGCTGTACATCAAGGCTGCGATAATAGTTCGTAGCCGCTCCTTCTTTAAAATGCTGTTTAATGAGTAAATCGCCCAAAGGCAAATAAGATTCGGTGTATAGACCCTGCATCTTTTTGGTAAGGTCATTGGCTTTTGTATAATCACCATCTTCCAGTAAGGCTTTTCTGATTTGTGACAGGTACTCCACCGCCTGCGGATTAATATTGTCTTTAACCGGGCCGCCGCTATACAGCGTACTTTCATTTAACTGAATCAATTCTTCCTCCACCCCACCAAAAACCATGGCGCCCATTTTTCCGTTGCCAACAGGTAATGCTTCAACCCATTTGGCAGCAGGCTGCTTATACCATAATTTCAGGTTCTGCTGGGCAAGGACGGATTGAATATTTATCAGCATATAAAATATAACAGAGAAAGCTAATAATTTCCGGCTGGGTAGCATCATTATAAACTGAATTGTTTGTTAGGTAAACATATAACAGGCAAGATAAAAAAATTATTATTGGAAATGACTGCCCGTAGTAAAGGGCCAGTTTTAATTGCTGCTGATTTTTTATCCTTGATTTTTTTTCCGTTAATAACCACGTTTTCAAAAATGATATTCCTAACAGTATGATTGCTATCCAGGCCATTAATGATGGATGCACTCAGGTTTGCGCCATTGTAATAAATATTTTTAAAATAAACATTTTCAATTCCTCTGCCGGGGCCGGTATTGTATTTCGTATTGTAAACAACCCATAAATTGAATAATTGTCCTTCCTGAAAATCATCGACATAAACATCTTCAAAACGAATATTCCGGATTAGATTAAAGTCGCCATCGCTAATGGCCATGCAGCCCTGGTAATTCGGGTCGTCTTCATCCTGCTCCAGGATATGGATATTTTAAAAATTGTATTTTATCGTAAAGCGAAATCTCATTTATAAATCCCTAAAGGTTACTATAGATATTTTTCCCTTCAGCTAATTTCTTTGCCCTCAATAAAGCTTCAATGTAATAATAATCTGCATAAATAATAGAAGCATCTATCTCACCACCTGCGGGTTTATGCCCGGTGGAGTGTAGTAAAAACGCATTATTTTTTTCCCTGCTTTGATAATTATTGCCGGATAATTCTTTCAGCATAGCCATTGCCTTTTCGCGGTAATTATTTGCTTTGGCTGTATCCTGTACAAAAGTTGATAATTCCAGCAAGGCTGATGCCACTACGCAGGCTGCGGATGCATCTCTGGGTGCATTCGGAATATCCGGTGCATTGAAGTCCCAGTACGGAATTAAATCATTCGGCAAACGTTGCAGATACACATCTGTTACTTTTTGTGCAAAGTCTAAAAATTTCGGATTTTTTGTTTCCCGGTATACCATGGTGTAACCATAAATAGCCCAGCTTTGGCCTCTTGCCCACATGCTGCTATCGCTATATCCCTGGTGGGTAATGCCTTTTACTTTTTTACCGGTTGCTGTATCATACACCACTACATGATAAGAAGAATAATCCGGCCGGAAATGATTGTTCATGGTAACCGTTGCATGACTTACGGCCATATCGTACAGCTTTTTATTACCCCCATTTTTAGCTGCCCAAAACAGCAGTTCCAGGTTAATCATATTATCCATAATGGTATTGTGTCGAAGTGGCCAGTCGTTCCCCGGCACAGCACGGGGCCAGGAAAGAATGGTTCCTACTTTTGGATTGAACAGGCGGGCCAGTGTATCGGCGGCACGCAGTAAAATTTGTTTGTAAGCTGCATTACCCGTGAGCCGATAACCATTGCCATAACTGCCATCCATTACAAAACCAATATCATGATCAATGGCGGAAGAATCTACTAAACTGGCTAACCTGCTTTGGGTTTTATCAGCCCTTGTTTTCCATATAGTATCTTTTGTGTATTCATACAAATACCATTCTATACCCGGCCAGAAGCCACTGGTCCAGTCGTGGTAATCCACGGTTCGCCATTCAGTTTTACCGGCAGCTATACTTCGTGGAATACGGGCATAATCGGTAATGCTATCAGCCGTTTTATTGGCCTGGGTTACACAGTATTGAAGCGCAGAGGTATAAACATTTTTTTCAATACCAGGATTAGCGCAGCCAGCCAACAACAGTAAAATAGTGTAAATAAATGGTTTCATCAGGCGCTTCTTTCTCTTTTGGAATATATTCTAAAAAAACACCAGGCAATAAATAATTAACAGTTATTCCTGATGCCCGAACTACCGCAGGTAATTCAAAAAAAAGTAAAGGTTATGAGATGTAAGGATGAGATAGCGTGGTTGAAAACATTGCAAGGGCAACCAAAACCTAATAATCATTACCCAGCCATGGAAAATGAAGGGCTGCCCTTACGATGTTTGTATATGTTAGTTTCCGGATTTTGATTAAGATTCAGGTCTAATCAAATCTGTTTTGGTTAAAATGAGCAATTGTTAATTTTTAAGCCCGGATGCTGCCGCGGTTACAAACCAAGTCACCTTTGATAACCCGGCTGACTATACCAGCAGCTGAAGAAATAATTGTCTGCTAATTACAAGTTACTTTAATTATCCCGCTGCTGGCAAGAAATGAAATGAATGGGGTCATCATGATAGTTTAATTAAATCGATTTAAAAATACAGAAAAAAATATACCCGATTGGAGTTATTTATTTTTCTTTTGCTTTGGAGTCGCTCTTATCGGACTGGAATTCCTGACGATTAAATCTGTATTGAGGGTAATAAACTGAGCCGCTAATTTATTTTCCGGGGGTTTCGTTAATGCTTCCATTAAACACTCCACAACTTTTTTTGAGATAATTTCAATTGGTTGGGCAATTACAGTAATTGACGGCGCATACAGCTTAAAAAATGGCGAATCGTCAAAGCTTACCACAGCCAGGTTATCAGGCACTTTCAGGTTTAAATTCCGGATTGCTTCTAACCCGCTTAATGTGAGGTAGTTTGTAGAAAAATAAACCGCATCTAATTGTTTGTTTTCGCTCAGCCAGTTTTGTATATGGCTAACAATTTCTGCTTGATCCGTATTATATAAAATTGTTTTTATACAAATGGGTAGTTTATTCAACTCTAATAAATGCTGGTAAGCACTCAGGCGTTCTTTCATTTGCGTTTGGTCAGAATCCAGTGTAACAAAACCAATTTGTTTATAGCCGTTTTGTACCAGGTGATTTACAGCTTTACTGCTTCCATCATAATTGTCGATTAATACATTAATTGTTGTTACCCCTGCTAAATACCTGTCAAAAAATACCACCGACCTTCCATCCTCTTCTATCAGGGCTGCAATGTCATCTTCAATACCGGGCGGTGGTGCAATAATATAGCCATCTACCTGCCTGTCTTTAAATATATTAATCAGTGCTTTTGCCTTGCTGGTTTCATTTTCTGTACTGGCAAAAAAAACTTTATACCCTAATTTAAATGCTTCTGTTTCAACCACTTTCGCAACACTGGAGAAAAAAGGGTCTGATATACTTTCCACCAACATGGCAATTAAATTACTCTTACCCGTCCGAAGGCTTTTGGCAGTGAGGTTTGGCTGGTAACCAATTTCATGTATATAATCTAAAATTCTTTTTTCAGAGTCAATACTAATCCCTTTTTCCCTGGCTTTACCATTCAATACAAATGAGATAGCCGTTGATGACATATTAAGATGCCGGGCAATATCATGTATGGAGGTTCTTTTTTTCATATAAAAGACAATGATTCAGCGCAGTTGGAGTACAAAAGGAAACGATAAAGAGGATGGCAAATGCAGGAAACGTGTTGGTAATGGCAGCGGGCAGAAAAACTGAAATGCAAATCCGGGAACAGGCATAATTCTTCGAAAATCCCTGTAGTACACAGCAAGCGAAAAGAAATTTTCATCTGTAAAAAATGGCGCAATTTCGAATTTAGCTGTAAATATAGGAACTAAACCGATTAACTAAATGGATTTTGAAAATAAATTTTATAGGTTGGTTGCTGAGCGTTTAAGTAAAAGCCTATCCGAAGAAAGGAAGAATATTTACAGAATAGGATTACCAAACTATTTAAAGTTATGCATCATAATTATGGACTTCTGTTCCTGACGGGTCGGCAACAGTCAATACTTGCTGATCAGCAAATGGTTCATTCACCCACCTTCCCGGCCCCGGGAGCCTGGTATCTACTTTCTGTTTCGCTCCAGCCGCTTTAGCGGTAGTGTTTCTTAAGGCCCATGAACCAGCGAAACTTTGTACCATTATACCGCCACCATTTATCCGCACAGATGTCTGCAATGCTCTTCTTCCAGCTATCTAACGCTTCAAATTCATGCTAATAAAGCAGCGGGTAGTTCAGCCAGATAAGAGGCTTAACAGAACCTGCTTAATATAAATTTTTCATATTTGGTAACGCTCAGGGTGTTACAATAAATTGAAAAACGTAAAGATGCTTACCGGTTTAAACAAGATATGCATCAGATAAATTTCCTGCAAAACGATACTGCAACAGAAAATTTGATTTTTAAGCTATGCAGGTATTTTCAGTTTACAATATTGATTATTCGGTGGGTATTGCTTCATAGCTGGTAGTTGTGGAGCAAATTACACCGGTTAATTTTGCACCCATCGACAATAAACTTTACCATGAATACATTACCCGCAAATGATGGGCTAAAAGCCTGGTTCTATGTGTTTAAAAAATATCCACCGCAGTTTCGGCTGGCTATTATTTTTACATTACTACCAATTATTATACTTTTTCCCTTGTTAATTACCATCGGCTCTTTATTAAAAAGCCCAACAGATAATTACGACTATGATGCTATTGAAAAAGAAGGGGTAACTGTACAGGGAATAGTTACAGCAATTGAAACAAAATACAATGTGCGGGTAAACAACCAGCATCCTTCGGTTATTCATTACACTTACCAGCTTCAGCAACAAACGCATACAGACCAGTTTGAAACGATGGCGCCGGAAAAAGTCAGCCGTTTGCAGGCAGGAGACGCAGTTACTCTAAAAGTAAGGGATGGGCAATCAATGATGATTGGACTGCCGCCTTTTAAGTTTCCGTTTTTTATATTTTTCCTAATTCCGCTGGTATTTCTTTTTATTGGCATCGGTTTCTGGATTTTCCTGCTGGTAGTTGCTTCCAAGGAAATACGCCTGTATAAAAATGGCAATATGAAAACAGCCAGGTTAGTTTCTATATCAGCAACAACTAATCGCAAAAACGGTAGTAGTTATATGGTTAATTACGCATATAAAGATGTAATGGGGCAGGAAAGGTATGGTGCCAGCCGCACCAGGGACCTGACGATTGTGAACAAAAGCAAAGGCGATCCGCTGCAAATTCTGGTAGATATGAATGACGAATCAAAATCATGCCTGGCGCCGGACAGGTAATTAATACAATTATTTAACAATCCTATTCCCATTCAATTAATTATACATGCAACAAATACTGGAAGATTATAAAATCTATTACCAAACCCGTTACTGCAGGTATGAAAGCAACAGCCTGTTTCAGCAATCTTACAAATCTGAAAAAGATTTATACAACTGTATTGCTTCTGTACAAACCATGGATGAATTAATGCAGCAAAAAGCTGCTCAGTTTCGGGAGTTAAGCCTGCAAAATGGTATTGCCCTGGTGAAAGATCAGGCTAATTATCAACTCCAATTTTATACAAAGGAAAAAGAAACGATTAAAGCAAAAGGCCAGCAGGAAATAATAGCCAAAATAAACACCGCTGATGATGCTATTACTATTACCACTATTGTAAATGACATACAGGTAAAAAATGACAGGGAAGTATTGATAGACAATTTATGGCCAACCTATTTCTTTACCGATGTTATTGGCTGGCTGGAAAGAATAGAAGTAGTAAATAATGCAATTGTTCCTGATGAATGGAAGGCCGATATGCAAAAACAACACATGAATGTAAAAAATGTATTCAGGGAATCACTTAATACATTTCTTTCCGCCATCCGCAATTATGAACCAACCTGGCAATGGAATTTCGACATTCTTTGGGAACACCGCCACCGCAAAAAATGCCCGCTACCAGATGCTGTTTTTCAGCAACGAATAAATGAGTGCAAAACATTTATAGAAAAAGGTAATTCCCTATCTCAACTATAAGCGTTGATCGTCCAAAATCATTATTAATTATTAAATATACATTATTAATTGTAACCATGCCTATTGATACGATGATGAGTGATGCCATGCTGGGCACATTTCGAAAAATGGTGAGCGATTGTAGAGAGAAAAACTACAGCGGTGAAGCGTTTAACACCATGTGCAATATTATGGATGAAATGGAAACCCTGGCAAAAACCATGCATGATTTTACAGCATTCAGCGCCAAACTAACTACCGATGGCTATTTCGTAAATTTTAGTAATGCATATAGTAAAGTATTAAGCCAGGCCGCCACTACGCAGTATAGCTCCGCTACATATAACGATGCAGCCCTATTGCAGCAAACCCTGAAAATGTATGAAGACAGTTTAGCCAATACGGCAACAGATAAAGAAAAACTGAATATTACAAAAATATTACAGGATATTATTGCACTTGGAAAATCCGGTATTAATTACCCAACCTTTTTACGGCTGCTGATAGAACAGGGTTTAGATAAAGCGCTGGAAGGCACTATTATCAACCGGAATTACCTGGCGGAAGATGTAGCAAAAGCGGAGGCTATGCAGCACCCGCCTACAGAACGCCGCAGCAAAGCCATCCTGGCTAAATACGACGAACTGGCAATGGCCACAGGCATTCCCAACAATATTATTTTTTTTTCGGAACAAGGCAAAATACTGGACGATGCTGAAGCGGACATGCGGCAATACCAACATATCCAACAACTTTGGTGGAACATGCTTACGAACCTGCACACCTGGATAGATGCTTACACCCGTTTTGCTTTTACCGACGACCGCTTTGCAGGCAATACGGTTTCCGAAACGCAGGAAAATATTGACCGCAGTAAAAATGAATTACCAGGTAAAATAAAAATATATGAGCAACAGTTATCAGCAAATTATGGAATAAAATGGCTGGATATTTTTGCTACCGAATCATTTATAGCTGAAACAAAAAGCAATAGGTTTAATTATACAGAAGCATATATCGAATTTATCAAAACTGACATTTATCCTGCCTGTGTGCCATTGAAACCTACTGATAATAACTTAATTCAGCAGGCGGAAAAACTATATGGCAAGGCTTTGCAATAATTAAATAAATTAAGTATTGGCTGAAGGAACATTTTTTTGAAACCATGTTGCCTGCGAATCGGCAGGTTGCTCAATTGTTAGCTTTTTTGCTATTTTTTCCTGTGCATTTTTAATAGAACTATTAATAAAAGCATGTTGTATAGCTTCGTTTTCCTTCATGCCTAAGCGTTCCATCATCTGAATAATTTTATCGCCGCCAAATGAAGTAAAAATGGGTTCGGTGAGGGCACTGTAAACCGCAAATTTTTGCTGTTCACAATTTTGCACCAACACTTCTTCTTTTTCCCGCAACGGAAAATGTTCTAAGAAAATAATTTCCCGGCCTGCATATTTGGAAGCGGAAAAATACCGGGCTTCATCCACCCTGATTTCAGTTATACCATTTTGCCGGAATAATCCGGTAAAATGCTGTGCGGTATCAGCAAACCAGGCAATAAATACAGCATTGCTATTTGTACGGGCTAATTCAAGCAGGGCATTTTCTTTTGCCTTTGCGCTAATGAAAATCAAATCTGTAAAATGATGTTCGTTTTCCTTTTTCTTTTTCCCGAATAAATTAAACATAGGCAGGCTTTGGAAACAAATATAGTAGTGCTGTTTTTATAGCAAAATGATAATTATTGAACGGAAAATTTATTAGAAAATCACATCTTTAAACACTGATGAAATCAGTATAATCAGGACTGTGATTATTGATTAGAGTTGCTGCGAAGATAAAATTTGAAAGAGAGAGTAATATATATAAGGAATAACTTTGTTGTAAAAATAAGAAATGGGTTTAAATTATAAAGAATTGAGGAATGAGCGTCAGTGGAAAGCGACTACCGGCTTGAGCCAGCAGGAATTTAATTCCTTAACGATTGCTTTTGGCCATGCGTATGAAAAATTGTATGAAATCAGTTTGGAACAGGGCGCACGGAACCTGAAAAAAACACTCATACTAAGCACTTATGCCGACTGTTTATATTTTGTTCTCTTTCAGCTAAAAACAGGATTGACCAACGATTGCCTCGGTGCCGTTTTTACCATGGATGGCTCTTCCGCCCTACGCAATTTCGAGAAATACAGCCAGGTGTTGGAACTTGCTTTAAGAGAGCAACAGGCCTTACCCAGCCGTCATTTTCATTCGTTGCAGGAATTTAAGAGCTATCTGCTGGCAGAACCTGAATTGATAGTGGATGCCACCGAAATGCGTATAGAACGCCCGTCAGATAAGGAAAAGCAGCAGGATCGCTATAGCGGAAAAAAAAATGTCATACCGTCAAATCGTTATTATTAACCAATAAAAGAAAGCGGATATTGTATGTGAGTGAGTTGTATGAGGGGTGTACCCATGACTATCATTTATTACAGGATTGTTTTGATACAGGATATGATTGGTTCAAAGAAAAGATCATCCGGCTGGATTTAGGTTTTCAGGGGTTTAGAGATGCTTATAAGTGTAAAGATTTATATATTCCATATAAGAAAAAACGATGTGCCAAAGGAGAAAGTAATGAATTAAGTGAGCAACAAAAAGCAATTAATAAAGAACAGGCAACTCAGCGTATAGGAGTGGAACATAGCATTGGTGGGATGAAACGATATAAAATATTATCACACCGGTTAGCCATTAAATCTATCGCTACTATTAATTGTATTGTCGGCATTTGTGCGGGGCTGTGGAATTTTCAACTAAAATAAATAAATCGCTCATTATCAATCTACAACAACTCTATTATATCCCGGATCAAATAATAGTCATTTTCGATATCGAAAATAATATACCAGGTTGTTTGGCGGTTAGGCTTGTACTGGCAACAATAATCTCCACCTGCATTCTTTAACTTCCCGGGCACTTGCCGGGGAATGGTATCAATAAAATCGTAAATACCCTGAACATAATTGAAGGCATTTGCTTCAACTGCGAAATAGCCCTCTTCAAGCAAAATATCAATCAGGTTCTTTAGCTTTTGGTCGGGAAGTGGGTCAATGCTTATTTTCATAAAATTTGCGTATGTGGTCAAGGGTTTTGCGTCTGGATTCTTCTATGGGTATAGCTTTCTCAAAATCCTTTTGGAATTTAGTCTTTTCTAAACCACCATATTTTTCTGACTTCTGCACTTTATGCTGGCCTTCCTTTTCAAGTTCAGTACCTATATCATCACCATATTTTGCAACATCATTTTCCGCTACGCTATCATGTATATTTGCCATAAAAATCTCTTTTTATTGGAATAAAGATACATAGAAATCCATAACTAACCCTTGCTCTTTCCAGCACATTGGGATCCTAAGCTTAGAATTCCACGTGGACAAGTTGTCGCG